>Ga0209591_10002720_pt1 | contig 21007 bp, 15 predicted proteins | sample MAT01_FD_187207 | JGI IMG/M metagenome (GOLD analysis project Ga0209591, IMG submission 187207) | Freshwater microbial communities from Lake Fryxell liftoff mats and glacier meltwater in Antarctica - MAT-01 (SPAdes) (version 2) | ecosystem: Environmental > Aquatic > Freshwater > Ice > Liftoff... | reverse complement strand
GGGCGTGGGCGTGGACGAGGGCGAGGGTGAGGGTGGGGACGCGGATACGACGTCCGTCGAGGAGACCTGGGCAGCGGCATTTGCTCATGTGATTCCCGACGATCGGCTGGTCGCGCTGCGGCTCGACTTCGCGCCGGGAGACTGGGCGAAGCTACTTACTGACTGGCAACAGCAGCGGTTGAAGAATGAGTACCCGGCCGCGTTCGCGCACGATGACGAGACGCTCGCGACGATTGGGGTGCGCCTGAAGGGTCTCAACTCGTTGCGCATCCCTGACGAAGGCACGCCCAATCCGAAGGGGCGTTATCCGCTCAAGCTCGACTTCAACAGCATGGGCGGCGAGCGGTTCTATGGCGTCGACGAGCTGTCGCTGAACGCCTGCGGCAATGACCCGTCGCGCGTGCGCGATTGGCTCACCGCCAGGATGTACAACGCGATGGGCGTGCAGGCGGCCCACACCGGCTTCGCCGAGCTGGCGATCGATGGCGCCAACGTCGGGCCGTATGTCGTCGCGCAGGTGATCGACAAGCGCTTCCTGAAAGAGCGCTTCGGCGAAGACGACGATGCCGACGACGGCAACCTGTACAAGTGCGTCTACAACGACTTCAACGCGTGCTCGCTGACGTGGCTTGGCGACAAGAAAGCCGACTACTACCACACCGAGAACTGCCAACCGGGCTTCGACGACTGCGGCCTCGTGCTCCAGACGAACGAGGACGACGCGACCCAGAACGACTACGCCGACATCATCCACCTGCTCGACGTGCTGCACCAGACGCCCACCGCGTCGTTCGAGACCGCGTTCGCCGAGGTCTTCGACGTCGACCACTTCCTGCGCCTGGCGGCCGTCGCGTTCGCCACCTCGAACAGCGACAGCTACTTCGGCAAGGGGCACAACTACTACCTCTACAAGCGCAACGACGGGCGCTTCCAGATGATCCCCTGGGACTTCGACCTCGCCTATTCGCAGGCCTATTGCGACGCCGAGATCTGGGACCCGACGTGTGGCTCGGCGGCCGCGCACCCGCTGGTCGACAAGATCCTGGCGGTCCCCGCCTGGCGCGCAAAGTACCTCGTCTACCTGAAGCAGGTCGCGACCGACTGGCTCACGCGCGAGCAGCACATCGCCTGGATCGATGCCGCCGACGCGATCATCCACGACGCCGTCGCGCGTGACCCGAACCCGCCCGTCACCGGGACCGAGGAGACGTACGCATCTCAGATCGACCCGGCCGGCACCAGCGGCGGCAATCTGTTCTTGTTCGTCGCTACCCGCCGCGCGCACATCCTCGGCGCGCTGCCCCAGTAGGCGACGCTACGGTTCGACTCCGAGCTCGCGTAGTCGGGCGGCGAGCCGTTCGGCGCGCTCTCGTTCCTGGATGGCCTCGGTCCTGGCGTGTTCGGCCTCGGTCCTGGCGTGTTCGGCCTCGGTCCTGGCGTGTTCGGCCTCGGTCCTGGCGTGTTCGGCCTCGGTCCTGGCCTGTTCGGCCTCGGTCCTGGCCTGTTCAGCCTCGGTCCTGGCTTGCTCAGCGCGTGCGCGCTCGCCGAGCAGGCGCGGTCGGTGCTCGCCGCGATAGAAGACCTCGATCTTGTAGCCGGGCGTCCAGTCGGCGCGTGGCACCACGCGCAGCTCGAGACCCGGGACGGCCTGCGAGCTGACGCGCCCGCCCGGCGCCACGATGTGCTCCTCGTATTGGCCCGCGACGAGCTGGCACCACGTCAGGGCACGGGCGTCGCCGAGGTCCGGGAAGAGCAGGGCGAACTCGGCCACGCCATTGTACTCATTCAAGAGCCTTTGAAAGCGCGTGTCCTTCAGCTCCTTGCGCCGGTCCTGGGTGCTGACGACCTCGATCGCGAGTAGCACCGAGTCAGCGATGATAGTCCGTGTGTCGGTCTTCCGCGCGAGCACGCAGTCGCCGTAAAAGGTCCTCTGCACGTCCGACTCAGGGTGCAAATACCAGATCGGCTCGTCCGAAAGGAACGCCAGGTCCGCCTCTTTGGCTATCGAGGCAAGGATCGTTGCCGCATCACTCACCATGATGCGGTGCGCGGTGTTCTGGGGCACCCCAAGCTCCTCGTCGAAGTAGGGAATTCCCGACGGCTCCTCGTGCAGGCGGGGCACGAGGCGTTGCGGGGTGGCCTGGAAGACGTTGTTCATCGCGCTATCGTACGTCGGGCGCGCGGCCGTGATCAAGCACGGGACAGGTCTGTCAGGTCTGTCGGCTGACGCTGCCGCGTGCTACCCGGTGGCCGCGGTGCTCGGCGCTTCGGCACTCAATTGGCGCACCATCACCTGGCGTACGCGGAGCGCGTCGGCGGTCAGGACCTCGAAGCGGAAGCCGTGGTAGTCGCACGCAAAGCCGGCCTCAGGCACGCGCCCGGCCTCGGTCATGAGGAGCCCGGCGACCGTCTCGTAGCTCGCCTCCTCGTCGTCGGGGAAGTCGGTGTCGAGGGCCTTTTCGAGCTCACTCAGCGCGACGATTCCGTCGACCACGAAGCTGCCATCGGGCTGTTCGCGGATAGGATCCGGCATGCGGTCGTGCTCGTCGTAGATCGGTCCAAACACCTCTTCGATGATGTCCTCGAGGGTGACGATGCCGGCGACGCCGCCGTACTCGGACGCGATGATGGCGAGGTGGACACGCTCCACTTGCATGTCGCGAAAGAGGTCCTGCACCGGGATGTTCCAGGGCCGCACCATCGGTCGGCGCAGCAGCTCGGCGACGCGCGGTGGGCTCGCCCGGTCGCGGGCGAGGGCGGCCTGGAAGTAGTCCTTGATGTAGAGCACGCCGACGATGTTATCGATGGCGCCCTTGTAGACAGGGAAGCGCGAGTGCCCGTGCTCCTTGACGACCTGCATCACGTCGGCGAGGCCGGCGTCGATCGGCAGCGCGTGCACTTCCGTGCGGGGCACCATCACGGCGCGCGCGATCTTGTCGTCGAGGTCGAAGATGCCAGTCAGGAGTTTCGCTGACACAGGCGACATCGAACCATCGTTGCTGCCGATACGAACCATGTCCTCGATGTCTTGATCGGTGACATTGGCGCCGCTCACGCTGGCACCCCCAAGCCGCTTCACGACGCGACCCGTGAGGCGCACGAGCACGCGCATCACCGGATAGAAGAGCGCGTAGGACACCGTGATGAGTGGCAAGAGGTTCAGGACCTTCTCGGGGTTGTGCTTGGCGTAGGTCTTCGGCACGACCTCGCCCGCGATGAGCACGACCACGGTCGTCAGACCGACCGCGATCGGGATCCCCCAACCGGCGTAGAGCGTGCCTTGCAACAGCGACTCGGTCGCGTCCGTCGCCAGTGCCGAGATCGTGATGTTGACGAAGTTGTTGCCGATGAGCAGCGTCGCCAACACGTCGTTTGGCCGGTCGAGCCAACGCACGAGCATGCGTGAAGGGTAGGGGTGATCATCCAGAATGCGCCGTGAGCGCGCCTCGCTCAAACTCACGAGGGCAGTCTCCATTGCGGAGTAGCTGGCCGAGAGCGCAAGCAAGAGGAAGATGAAGAGTGCCTCGACAGTCGGGCTCAAGCGCCTCTGGGGGTAGGAGTCGGAACACCAGCCGCGCGTACGCAGCCATCCCGGGTCACGAGATGCGGAAGATCACACGCGCGCCAAGGGATGTCGAACGGCGGGCAGAACGCGCCGCCTGAGCCTTTGAATTCACGAGCGAATAACGCCCTGCGCCCCTGCGAGCAACGAGGCGAATTCGGGCCGGAGGCGGCCCCAGATGCAAGGAGGCGCCCCCAGCGAGCGATGAGGCGTACGCTTCATACGCCGCAAGAGCGACCGGGGGGCCGACGCCGCAGATGGGGTCGCACCCTGCCCGAACTCACGGACCCTCGTCGATGTCGGGGTCTTTGGGCGCAATCGGCTTGGGCTTGCCGTCGGGACCGAGGTTGCGCGGCGCGGCCTTGCCGGCCTTGCGCCAGCCGTCGACCGTGTCTTCCGCCATCACCGGCACCCAGCGCGGACGCAGGATTTCGCTGCCCCAGCGGGTCCTCTCGCCGGGAGGGAGCTTGTCGTTCCAGTAGGCCGAATCGTAGCCGTAGATGTCGTCGTAGAAGAGCGGCTTGCCGTCGCTGGCGAGGTCGACCGTGATGTACTCGGTGACGAGGTACACAGGATTCTTGAGATCGAAGCCGCGCTGGAGCGAGCTTGCCGCGAAGGCTTTGTCGATCTCGTCCTGGCCGAAGCCGTCGCGCGCGAGTAGCCACTTGCCAAAGTCGATCGCCTGATCGATCCGCATGCAGCCGTGCGAGAAGTCACGGCGCTGCTTCTTGAAGAGCTGCCGCTTGTCGGTGTCGTGCAGGTAGATGGCGTTCGTCTCCTCGAGCAAGAACTTCACCTTGCCGAGCACGTTGCCCTTGCCGGCGCCCTGTACGAGCACCTCGGTGCCGCTGCCGAGCTTCACCTTCTTGATGTTGGTCTTGGTGAGGTAGTCGGCGTCCTTTTCGAGCGACGTCGCGAGCTCGCCCTCCTCTACCCGCTTGGGCAGGATCCAGGTCGGGTTGACGATGACCTCGTAGAGCCGCGTGCCGAAGAGCTTGGTGCGGTTGATGTGGCCCTGTACGAGCTGCACCTTGTCGTCGTCGAGCTTGTTGGTGCCGACGATGACGCGGTGCTCCCTGATGACTTGACCCTTCTCGTACGCTCTCAACGTGAACGCCGGGATGTTCACGCGCAGGAAGAAGTCGCCCATCCTGTCGAAGCGCGACTCGCGCATGCGCTGCATCGCCAGTTCGATCTGCTTGACGCGCCGGTCGAGCGGCACCAGCAGCGACTCCATCGTGTCCTCGAGCACGTTGCCCTCGGGCGGAAGGTCGTGGTGCGCCTGGTAGGCCTTCACCGCGTCGACGGTCGCGCCCTCGAAGTGGCCGTTGATCTCGCCCGTGTAATAGCCCTCGCACGCGAGCCGCTGCTGGAGCTTCTTTACTTCCTCGCCGCGAGAGCCCGCGCGAAAGCGCCAGCCCGCCGACAGCTTCGGGCAGCCAGGTTCCGCCGCGGCCAGCTTGCGATACTCGGCCAGCGCGGCCTTCATCGTCTGGTATTGCGGATGTGGCGGGTCGAGCAGCGCCATCGCGGTATTGACATCGGGTGCGGCGATCATCTGCGCGACGAAGTCCGTGAGCTCCTTCTTCTCGCGCTCGTAGATGTCGGCCCGGTCGTAGAGCCTGAACGGCCCCGCCTTGTGCAGGAAGCGATGGTCCATTACGAGGTCGAGCAGCGTCTGGAAGAGGCGCGCCTCGAGCTGCACGCCGCCATCGGCCGCGGTGTCCTGGGCCGCGGCGGTCAGTTCGTCGACGGCATAGGGGGTCGGGTCGATGGCGTCGTCGGCGAGGCTCTGTGCTCGCGCGATGATCGCCGTGCCGAGCACCGTCGGGCCGGCGGCCGAGGCGAAACGACCGGCGCCGTAGGCGGCATAGAACTCCTTGGCGAACTGACGATTCGACTTCTGCTTCTTGAACTGCTCGTCGAGCGCGCGGTCGACCGCCGCCATGTCCATCGGACCCGACGGCGTGGGCGTGAGCGCGGGCGTGGGCGTGGGCGTGGGCGTGAGCGTGGGCGTGAGCGTGGGCGCGAGCGCGGGCGTGGTCGCGGGCGTGGACGTGGGCGTGGGTGAGGGTGAGGGTGAGGGCGAGGGCGTCGCGGCGACGGCCGCGGTGCGCTGGGCCGGTATCGGCTGCGTGGTCGCCGGCACCGCGCGCCCGGTCGAGCTGGCGCGACCCGCGGCGACCGAGGCCCCAACACCGACCCCGACTCCGGCGGTCGCGGCAATGGCCAGGACCCACGACGAGGCACCCCAAACGTTGCGGCTGACGGCGGGAGTCGATTCGTCTTTCATGGGAATCTTCCCACCACGGGGCCTCCCACCCGTCAAGTTCTAGCGCCTCTGGGCCGCATGCAAGGCGGGTTTGCGAGCGATCATGCAGAGGCGCGTGCGGTGGGGTTGAAGTCACCCAGTAGCGCATGTCAGGACGGTGCCTAGAAGGGACGCAGCGGCGAGCTGTCGCCCGGCGCAGAGGCTGCACCACGTTGCAAATCCAGCGTGGCGCGGAGGCCGCTCGGCATGAACGCATTGCCCGCTGAGAAGTCACCCCCAGCGCCTCCGGAAGCGCAGCACCTCGGCATCTCCGGAATGTCGTGCGCGGCCTGCGTGATGCGGGTCGAGAAAGCCCTGCGCGCGGTCGAGGGGGTCACCGAGGCGCGCGTCGATCTCATCGGTCACAGCGCCGTGGTCGTCGGCTCCGCAGCGCGCCCGGCGCTCAGCGCAGCCATCGATGCCGCTGGCTATGCGCTCGTGCCGGCGGCGGGGGGCGGCGCGAGCCGGGTAAGCGATCGCGTTACCGCACTCGAAGCGCTGGAGACCGAAGAGGCTCGCGAGCTCGACCGGGACCTGAAGCTCGCGCTGGTGTTGGCGATCCCAACGCTGGTGCTCGGCATGTCGCACGGGCTCTTGCCGCCACACCCGGCGTTCGCGTGGATCCAGGCGCTGCTGACGCTCGGCATCGTCGCGTTCCCTGGGCGGCGCTTCCTGGTCGCTGCCTGGCATACCCTCCGCGCGCGCAGCGCCGACATGAACACGCTCGTCTCGCTCGGCGTGCTATCGGCGTTGGGCTATTCGCTGGCGGTGCTGGTGATGACACCCGCTCATGCGCATGCACACGCGGCGCCGCACCTGTACTTCGAAGCCGCAGCGGCGATCGTGATGTTCGTGCTCATCGGCAAGCGCCTCGAAGCGCGTGCGCGCCGCCGTCTCTCGGGGGCGGTGCGCGGCCTCGTCGGGCTCGTGCCAGACGCTGCGCAACGCATCGTCGCGCCCACGACCGACGACGCCTCTGCGACCGAGGAGACCCTCGCGGTCACGCTGCTCGCGATGGGCGACATCGTGCGCGTGCGACCCGGTGGTCGCATCCCGGTCGACGGCGAGGTCGTGGCCGGCAGCGCCGCGGTCGACGAGGCCGCGCTGACCGGCGAAAGCATGCCCGTGCAGCGGAGCCCCGGGTCGGTCGTACATGCCGGCACCCTCGTCACGACGGGCGCTCTTGATGTGCGCATCACTGCGACCGGGGACGCGACCTCGGTCGGCCGCATCGCGCTGGCGATCGAGTCCGCGCGCCGCGACAAGGCACCGATCGCGCGCACTGCTGATAGGGTCGCCGCGGTGTTTGTGCCGATCGTGCTCGGGCTCGCGCTCGTGACTCTCGTCGTACACCTCGCGCTGGGGGCCAGCAGCGCCGACGCGCTCGAGCGGTTCCTGACCGTGCTCATCATCGCGTGCCCGTGCGCGCTCGGCCTCGCGACGCCCGCCGCGGTCGCGGTCGGCGCCGGTCGGGCCGCCGAACTCGGCGTGCTGGTGAAGGGCGGGGCGACATTCGAAGCACTCGCGAAGGTCGATACGATCTTCATCGACAAGACCGGCACCCTCACAACCGGCCATCCGAGCGTCAAGGTCGTGCACGCGTTCGCTCCCTTCAACGAAGCGACCCTGCTTGCCTACGCGCAGGCCGCTGAGCGCTACAGTGAGCATCCGCTCGCGCGTGCGATTGTCGCTCACACGCCCTCGCCCACGCCCACGCCCTCGCCCCCGCCCTCGCCCCCGCCCGCGCCCTCGCCCCCGCTCGCGTCCTCCGACTTCAGGAACGAGGTCGGCGGTGGCGTCAGCGCGACGGTCCAGGGGCGCCGCGTGACCCTCGGCTCGCTCGCCTTCCTAGCACTCGATCCTGTTGCACTTGCACCGCTGGCAGCCGTCGCCAACGACCTCGCCGCCGGCGGTATGACCCCGGTGTTGGTCGCGATCGACGGGGCACCCGCGGGTGTCATCGGCCTTCACGATGCCGCTCGCCCGGAGACGGCCGCCGTCGTCGCCGCTCTCCAGTCGCAGGGTCTCCGCGTCATCGCGCTCTCGGGCGACCGCGCCGCCGTCGTGAACGCGCTCGCCGCTGAGCTTCACCTCGACGAGGCCCACGGCGAGCTGCGTCCCGACGACAAGCTCGCGCACCTCGCCCGTTCCCGCGCAAACAACCACCGCGTTGCGATGGTCGGTGACGGTATCAACGACGCACCGGCACTCGCGGCCGCCGATGTCGGGATCGCGCTCCAGTCGGGGACCGACATCGCTGGGCATTCCGCCGACGTGATTCTCACGCGCCAGGGCATCGCCCACCTCCCGACCGCCATCCGCCTCGCGCGCAAGACCCTCGCCGTGATCCACCAGAACCTCTTCTGGGCCTTCGCCTACAACGTCATCGGTATTCCACTGGCGGCCGGTGTCTTCCAGCCACTCCTTGGCTGGAGCCTCGACCCGGTCTTCGCGAGCTTCGCGATGGCGCTGTCGAGTGTGTCGGTCGTCCTCAATGCGTTGCGGCTTCGTCGCTTCGCACCCACCAGCATCAACCTCGATCCGAATCCAAAGGAAGTCTGATCATGCACCACCAACTCGATGTCTCCGGCATGACCTGCAATCACTGCCGCGCCGCCGTCGCCCAGGCCCTTACGAAGGTGCCTGGCGTCACTCACGTCACCGTGGATCTCGCCACCGGACGCGCGGCTGTCACAGCCGAGCCCGACGTTGAATTCACCCGGCTCGCCGCCGCCATCGAAGCGCAGGGTTATGGCGCCAAGCCCGTCCCCGTCGCTGGCCTTCGCAAGGACGGCGAAGCCTCGACTGATGGCCCGGCGACGACTTGAAAAGGATCAGAGCTTGATGTCCCCGCCGTCGTCCCCTTTGGCGAGTCGCTCGCGGGTGCCACGGGTGCGGGTCGCCATCTCCTTGTCCTTTGCGGGGTCGGGCTCGAGCGTGAATGTCAGCCAGCGCCCTTCGCCGATGCCCGCTGGCAGGAGCGACAGCGGCACGTGAAAGCTCGCATCGCCGCTCTCCGATGTGAGCACCGCCTGTCCGGACTCGACCCTGTCGACGAATAACCAACGCTTCATGCAGCCCCTCACGGCTTGACGGGAAAGACAGCGAACTTCTCGGCGAGACGCTGTCGCGTCTTGGCGCCGATGCCGGGCACGTTCTCGAGATCCTCGATGCGGACGAAGGGCCCGTGCTCGCCCCGGTATGCGATGATGGCCGCCGCCTTGGCTGGCCCGATGCCTTCGACGGTGCGCAGTTGTTCGACCGTTGCACTGTTGATGTCGAGCATCCCGACTGGCGTCGGGGGCGCGCCCACCTTGCCGGCGCCATCTGGGGGGTCGACCCGCTCGGTCCGATCGGTCCGATCGACCTGCCGTAGCGGCTCAATGCGGACCGGCTTGTATTCGGTGTCGCCGGGATCATCCCCATCGTCCGCGGGCGGCGCCTTGTCGGTTCGCAGCGGCGGCGGGCGTGCCACCTTGTTTGCGACCGCGACGGTCCAACGAGCCCCATCGCTGGTCAATGTGATTGTGCCGAGCAGGTCAGTCCGCAGGATCTGGACACCCGCGCGCTCGAGACGCCCGAGGGTGCTCTGTCCGGGGTGATCGAACTTGTTGTCGACCCCGCACGAGATGACCGCAATTCGGGGACGCACGGCCGCGAGGAAGGCGTCTTCCGTCGAGTGATTGCTGCCGTGGTGGGCAACCTTGAGGATATCGGACGCGAGCGCCGCTGGGTCTTCGAGCAGCCGTCGCTCGGTGGGCGCCTCCGCGTCGCCCGTGAAGAGCATCGTCGTCGTGCCGTAGACCAGCTTGAACACAACCGAATTGGAGTTCGCGTCGGAGCGCGTGCCGGTCAGCATCGGCTCACGTGGCAACAGGATTTCGATGGTGGCGCCGCCGCCGATGTCGATCGAGCGGCCCGCCCGCGCGATGACGATGCGGGTATCGGTTTTCTCCAGCAGCTCCAAGAGGCGCGCGTAGATCCCCGAGGCGTAGTCGAAGCCCGGATCCAGGAAGAGCTTCGTGGGCACCTTCTCCAGGACCTTCTGCATGCCGCCGATGTGATCGGCATGCGGATGGCTGATGATCGCGAGGTCGAGCTCGGTGATACCGTGGGCCTCGAGCTGCGCCAATATCGGCCGCCAGCCGGGCCGGTCACCGGCATCGAGCAGCACCGACTTGCCCGCCGGCGAGCGGATGATGATCCCGTCGCCCTGCCCGACATCGACGACCTCGACGATGAGCACCCCCTCGCTCGGCACCACATCCGGTGGGATGGGTGTAGGAACGGGGGTTGGCGCGGATCCGCATGCGCTGGCGGCCGACGCGACGAAGGCCAACGCGAAGGCCCTCGCGAGGATGGTGAAGCCTGGACTGAGGGCACGCAACGCGCGCGGAGGGTCGCAAGGGGCATCGGTTCTTACCGAGCCCCCCGGCGCGTGATCGTCATCGAGTTCTCGCATGTGTCGCCCGTGGGGCTTACTGGCCTGGCGCCGGAGTGAGCGGCTTCACCGGCGCGAGCTTGTCGGGCGTGACCACGGGCACGACCGTGCCGACGTTCCAGCCGCCGTCCTTGAAGCGCTGCACGGTCTTGTCGCCAACGCCCTTCACGCGGTCACCGAGCTCTTCGATCGTTTTGAACGGGCCCTTCTCGCGCTCGGCGATGATCTTGGCGGCGGTCTTCTCCCCGACGCCCTTCACCGTCATGAGCTCTTCCGCGTTTGCGGTGTTGACGTTCTTGGCGGCGACGGGCGCTTTGGTCGGTGTCGGTGCCGCGGCGAGCGAGGGCGCGGTGAAAGAGAGCAGCAACAAGAGGGCGGTGAAGGCCTTCGCAAGGATGGCGAAGCCTGGACTGGAGGCTTTCGGCAGGATGGCGAAGCCTGGACTGGAGGCTTTCGGCAGGATGGCGAAGCCTGGACTGGAGGCCTTCGCAAGGATGGCGAAGCCTGGACTGGAGGCCTTCGCAAGGATGGCGAAGCCTGGAGTGAAGGCCCCGAGGAAGGCCGGACGACGCGTCAGCATGGAGTTCCTGGGTCGGCAGCGTGAGGGAATCGGGGTGCCACCGAAGCCGGTACTAGCGTAGCAGAATCTCTTCAGCGTTGTCGCCGGCCTGAACCCGCCGGGCCCGCAATGCGCGCACGTAGGCAACCACCCGAGCCGCACAGAACACGCTCGAGCGCCCGTCGACCACAATGTCGCCTTCGCGCGCAGGGAGCGATCGCATGGCCGAACCATTCGGGGGACCGGTCCCCATCGGATCGCCCACCTCATCCATCGTGAGCCATACCGCCTGGCGACCTTCCAGGCGATCGAGCCAGGCCATCCGCGCGATGCAGCGCAACGCATCCGCGTCGTCCAGGGGCGAGCTGGCGGTCGGTCGGGTGACGCACGCCATGCAGAGGCATCCGAAGAGAAGGAGCAGAAGGCGCGGCCACATGGCGGATCCTTGGCGGAAAGAAGGAAGGGGAGACGAGCAACACCTCGCAAGCGCCGTTCCACCGACGTGACACCGCGCCGCTCGTGGATGCGCCTGAGTCCGACCCTGCAAAGAGTGTCCCGCGAGTGTCCCAGGTGTCCCGCGCGATGGGACACTCGGGACACATGGTTAGACCCCCGGCAGAGCAGGCATGTGCCAACGATGAGGCGGGCCAGTGGTCGGCGCGCGTGGTTCGCGCTATCGATTGCCCGTGACCATGGAATGCTCCGCCGCTGACGTGAAAGCGCCTTGACGATCCTCGTCATCGCCGAGAAGCCGTCCGTCGCGCGCGATCTGGCCAAGGTGCTCGGCGCGCGCACCAAGGGCGAGGGCTTCCTCGAAGGCAATGGCTATCGCGTCGGCTGGTGCATTGGCCACCTGCTCGAGCTGGCGCCGCCCGAGGCCTACGACCCGACCTGGAAGCGCTGGTCAACCAAGACGCTGCCGATGCTGCCCGTAGCGTTCAAGCTGCAGCCGCGCAAGACCGCGCACAAGCCGCTCTCGGTGCTGAAGAAGCTCATGCGAGCGCGCGACGTCACGCGCATCGTCAACGCGTGCGACGCGGGGCGCGAGGGCGAGCTCATCTTCCGCTGGTTGTGCGACCACGTGTTCGATCATGCCTTGCGCGTGCCGATCTCACGCCTGTGGATCGCCTCGCTCACCGACCAGGCTATCCAGCAGGGCTTCGCGCAGCTCCAGCCAGCGAGCAGGTACGACGCGCTCGGGGACGCGGCGCGCTGCCGCTCGGAGGCGGACTGGCTCGTCGGTATGAACGCAACGCGCGCCATGACGCTGCTCGGGCGGCGCGCGGGCGGCGAGGCGCTGTACTCGGTCGGGCGCGTGCAGACGCCAACGCTCGCGCTCATCACCGAGCGCGAGGACGCCATCGAGGGCTTCGTGCCCGAGCCCTATTGGCAGGTCGACGCGACGTTCGAGGTCGACGCCGAGACGCGCTACGTCGGGCGCTGGTTCGACCCCAAGGTCAAGGGCAGCGACGACCGGATTTCCGGGGTCGATGGGGTTGGCGGGGCCGCGAAGGCCGACGTGATTGGGCGCGCGGTGCGGGGCCAGCCAGGCACCGTGGTCGAGGTCACGTGCCAGGAGCAGCGCGAGCGGGCCCCGGCGCTGTTCGACCTGACCTCGCTGCAGAAGGTCGCAAACCAGCGCTTCGGCCTGTCGGCCGACCGCACGCTCAAGGCGGCCCAGGCGCTCTACGAGGAGCACAAGGCGATCACGTATCCGCGCACCGACGCGCGCTTCGTGACGAGCGATGTCGGCCCGACGCTGCCGGGACTCTTGCGCGCGCAGGGCGCCATGCCTTGGGGGGCGGCGGTGCAGACGGCCGTGGCCTTGGGGCCAAAGCCGCAGCGCAAGGTCGTCGATGACAACGAGGTCGGCGACCACCACGCCATCTTGCCGACCGAGCGCATCCCGGATCTCGACCGGCTGAGCTTCGACGCGAGGAATGTCTACACGCTGGTCGCGCGCCGCCTGGTCGCGGTGTTCTTGCCCGAGTCTGTCTTCGACAAGCGCACGATCATCACCGCGGTCTCCGAGCATCGCTTCCGCAGCGAGGGGCGCGCGCGGGTGGCGCTGGGCTGGCACGCGGCCGAGCCGCCTCCCCCGCCTCCTACGGCGCGTGACGAGGCGCCGCTCCTGCCCGCGGTGCAGGTCGCGGACGCGGTCACGACGCGCGCCGCAAAGGTCGTCGCGAGCCAGACGCAGCCGCCCAAGCGCTTCACCGAGGCGACGCTGCTCGGCGCGATGGAGCACGCGGGCAAGGAGCTCGACGAGGAGGCGCTGCGTCGCGCGCTGCGCGACTCGGGCCTGGGCACAGCGGCCACGCGCGCGTCGATTATCGAGACGCTGCTCACGCGCGAGTTCATCCGTCGCGATGGCAAATCGCTGGTGCCGATGCCGCAGGGGCGCGCGTTGATCGCGGCGCTGCCGCCGGGCGCCAAGGCGCTGCGTTCGGCCGAGCTGACGGGCGGGTGGGAGCTGCGGCTGGCGAAAATGGCGCGGGGCCAGGACGATCCGGCGGCGTTCATGGCCGACGTGCAGCGATTCACGAGCGAGGTTGTCAATGCCATGCGCGACAGCGCGCCGCCGGCCGCGATGGATGTGAGCGTGACGGTCGAGGCGCTCGGTGCGTGCCCCGTGTGCGGGACGCCGGTGACCGCCGGCCGTCGCGCCTTCAAGTGCGCCACCCGCGACTGCACATTTGTCATATTCGCGACGATCGCCGGCAAGAGCATCAAGCCGAACCTCGTGAAGCTCTTGTTGGCGCGCGGGCACTCGTCGCCGCTGCCGGGGTTCCGCAGCAAGGCCGGCAAACGCTTCCAGGCAGCCCTGGTGCTGAGCGCCGACGGTCAGGTCGCGCTCGACTTCGGGGATGGCGTCAAGGAGCGTGAGCCACGTCCGGCGCGTGAGCCCGCCGCGGACAGAGTGCCAAAACCGCCGCGGGCGCCGAAGGCTCCGAAGACCGAGAGGGCACCCAAGGCGCCCAAGCCGTCGGCCGACAAGCGGCCGAAGTGTCCAAGGTGTGGCGAGGGCCGGGTCATGGCGGGCAACCGCGCGTGGGGCTGCACGCGCTGGCGCGAGGGCTGCAACTTCGTCGTCGCCTTCATACACGGGGCGCAGCGCCTGCCCGACGACGAGGCCGACCGCCTGTTCCGCAAGGGCGAGACGCGCCTACTGGTAGACCTCGATCCGAGCGGGCCTGCGCGCCTCGTGCTCGACTCGAGCGCGCCGGGGAACGTGCGCCTCGAGGCCAGCAAGCGTAGGGCACGCGCCCGCTCGGGCGTGATCGAATAGGGCGCGCTCGGAGGCTCGATCCAGAAGCTCCTCATCTGGGCTTGGGCCTGGGGGTTCTTTCCGAAGGCAATCAACGCGGGGACCGATCGGGCCGATGAGGTTCTCCAGGTTGCCGAGGCGCGCGGACGCCTTGACGAGCAGGTCGACCGGGCCCTGGGCTGGATGAAGAGTATTATGGGACGCCAAGAGCGACAGGTCGGCGCACGGCGCGAAGACGTTCCACGGGTCTCCGAAGGCGCGTTACGGGAAGTCCTGGTCAACGCGGTCTGCCCTCGCGACTACACGATCACGCGCTCGCCACCGGTCCCAGGGTCTTTGCACACAGTGTGTTGGACTGTGCACCCTTGCGTACCGGCCGCATACGCTTTTTTCTTCGTATACTCCGCGAGCACCCCTCAATGATGCGCTTGGTCTTTGGACAACTTTGGAATACATTGGCTGCGTGCTTTTTCCTCAACATCACACCTCTGAGGGGATGCCCGTGGTGGACGAATCCCTCTGGACGACCGCGGATGTCGCCCGCTTCTTGAGCGTCACGGACACAGACCGCCTATCGGTTCGCGCAGGGCGGTCAGATTCCTGCCTTCAAGGTTGGATCGGTCCGGCGCTCTCGCGAAGCCGAGATCCGGAGGCGGCTCGAGGAGTCTGCCAGCCATATGCGGTGGGTACCGGGAAGAAATCGAGGCGGTCGATGAAACGGAGAGGCAATTGAGCGTTCGCGACTCTGAGGGAAGCTCAGCGCTCATCGTCACGGTCGGCACACGTACATGTGCCATCCCGCTGCAGCACGTCGCGGAGACGATGCGCCCTCTCGCGATCGAGCCTATTTCCGGGACGCCGGAATTCGTCCGAGGGGTCTCGGTGATCCGCGGCGCGCCTATTCCAGTCGTCGACCTCAAGATGCTCTTAGAAAATGGGGAGATCAACTCAGCCTGCGGGCGCTTCGTGACCTTGAAGGTCGGAGAACGACGGGTTGCCCTCGCCGTGGATGGCGTAGTCGGGTTGAGAAAACTCGATTCGGCGCAGATTGGCGAGCTGCCTCCGCTTCTGCGAGATGTCGGCGCCGACCTGATCGAGGCGATCGGCACCTCCGACGCGCAGCTCCTGATTGTGCTTCGCGCTACGCGCCTCGTTCCGGATGACGTCTGGGCCACGCTCGCAATGGGGACGGAGGCGAGATGACGCCCGTCCTTGATCGAACCGACATCGAGCGGTTTAGAACCATAGTCGCGCGCCGATTGGGGCTCCAGTACGACGACGAGAAGCTCGACTTTCTCGCCGATGTCTTGCGTCGACGCATGGTGGCGGCGCGGAGCCCGGGCTTCGATGCCTACGTCGAGCAACTTACTGCTGCCCCCAAGAAATCTGACGAGCTTCGAGCGTTGGCCGAGCAGCTCACGGTCAGCGAGACTTTCTTCTTCCGCAACAGCGACAACTTCCGAGCCGTTGCCGAACATGTTCTTCCTGAGCGCATTCGATCCAATAAACACACTAAGCGACTCCGCATCCTGTCTGCCGGATGCGCCTCGGGAGAGGAGCCGTATTCGCTGGCTGTCCTCGTGAGCGAGGCTTTGCCGGACCTTGCGTCCTGGGATGTGAAGATCATTGGCGTTGACATCAACCCGGCGGTCCTTGCGAAGGCGGCCCAGGCCCGCTACTCCACTTGGGCGCTTCGGGCGACGTCAGAAGACGCCAGGCGCCGCTACTTTCGGGCAGACGGTCCGGACTTCGTGCTCGCGCCGGAAATCCAGGAGATGGTGACCTTCGAGGAGCGTAACCTCGTGGATGAAGACCCTCTGTTCTGGCAGTCGCTCGCCTGCGACGTCGTCTTTTGTCGAAACGTTCTCATGTACTTCACGCCCGACAAAGCGCGTGACGTCGTGCGCCGCATCAGGCAGGCGCTGCTTCCTGGTGGGTTTTTCTTCCTGGGCCACGCGGAAACACTTCGGGGGCTCACCAACGAGTTCCATCTTTGCCATACGCACGACACGTTCTACTACCGGCGGGGTGATGCCTCCGGGGCGGTGATCGCAACGGCAACATCGGCAGGACAGCCCACGGAGCAAGCGGAGGATTCGCTCGCTGCGTACGTCGCATCGACGGCGTCCTGGGTCGACGTCATTCAACGAGCCTCGGAGCGAATCGCCACTCTGGCCGATGGCCGAGCTCGTTCGCCGGATCAAAACGCGCCGCGCGCCACCCCGGCCGGTCAGGCCGTCTCGACGGCTCTAGCGCGCCCGTGGGATTTGGGGCTCGTGCTCGAGGCGGTGAGGCAGGAACGCTTTGCGGACGCGCTGGAGCTCATCTGCTCACTCCCCCCGGACTCCCTCGACGACCCCGACGCGTTGCTCCTGCGAGCGGTCCTGCTCACGAACAACGGCAGGCGCGAGGAGTCCGAGGAAGTCTGCAGCCGGCTCCTCGTGCTCGATGAGCTCAACGCCGGCGCCCATTACCTCATGGCCCTCTGCCGCGAACACGCCAGTGATCCGACCGGCGCCATCGAGCACGGCCAGACCGCCATCTATCTCGACGCCGATTTTGCAATGCCCCACCTTCACCTGGGGATCCTGGCCAAGCGCTCGGGCGACGTCGCGACCGCGCAGCGTGAACTGGGGCTGGCGTTGATCCTCCTCGCCCGTGAGGATGCCTCAAGAATTCTTCTCTTCGGGGGCGGGTTCTCGCGGGACACGCTCCTGACGCTCTGTCGTACGGAGCTACGCGCCGCTGGGGGTGAAGGATGAACGAAACCCCCGTTGTCGAAAGCAAGGCCGCAAAACTTCGCCAGGAGTTCGACCTAGCGTTCGCCTTGCCACCACCACAGGCGTCGGAGGAGGCCATAGACCTTCTCATGATTCGCGTGGCGGGCGATCCCTACGCCATTCTTCTGCGCGAGATCGGCGGGATGGTAGTGGGACGCACGGTGGTCCCAATCCCTGCGGTCACGCTCGACCTGCTGGGTCTTGCGGGCATTCGCGGTGGCGTCGTCCCGGTGTTCGGACTGGCGTCGATCCTCGGATACGGAGGACAAGCCTCAGGTTCGCCGCGGTGGATGATTCTTTGCGGAGCGGACGAACCCATCGCCCTGGCCTTCTCCGACTTCGAGGGTTACCTCCGCGTTCCGAAGTCCTCTCTCCACATTGAGGAGAATCCTCGCGCAGCGCTTACAACGCGTGTTGGCAGAGGCGGCCAATACGTCAACCAAGTCGCGAGCACGGACGCTGGCGTCCGTGCCGTCATCAGCATTCCGCTCGTCGTGGCGACAATCCGGAATCGAAGTGGCCGTCAAAGGAGCAGTGAACAATGAATCGTTCGTGGACATTTGGACAAAAAATCGCAGCCGGCTTCGCCGCCGTCGTAGTGTTGTCGCTGCTCATCGGCGCTGTTGGTGTCTACGGGCTGATGACCGTCGTGGCGAGCAAGGATCGTGTCCTCGAGGTTGAAGCACAGAACCTCGTCGACGCGGAGAAGCTCCGCGGCACCGTCGAAGGAAGAAGCGCTGCCGCACGAGGGTACCTACTGACCCGCGACGAGCGATTCCTTGAACAGAATAAGTCCATGCTCGCAGTCTTCGCCGCAACCCTCACACGCATGAAGACGCAGGTCGATACGGACGACAGCAAACAGCTGCTCGACCTCGTGGGGCGCGACGACGCGGAATACCAAGCTGCGCTTGGCCGCGTTATCGCCCTTCGAAAGACCGACGCGGTGATCGACGCCGTGGTCCGAGCTTTCGACAGCGAAGTCCTACCGAAGCGGGAAGCGATCGACCAGTCTGTCTCCGCATTCGTGGCCCTCGATCACCGCCTTCTTGATGAGGGCAAGAAAGCAGCGACGGACAAAGCCTCGTTCGCCACGACCGGAGTGGTCATCGTCTCCCTGACGGTGCTTCTCCTCTCGATCGGGATCGCGGTGGTGCTGACGCGGACCCTCTCGCGACAGATCGGATCCGCCGTCCAGCACGTCCAGAGCTCGTCCCTGGAGTTGCAGGCCGCAGCCAATCAGCAGGCGACAGGCGCGAAAGAGCAGGCGACGACCATGAACGAGATCACGACGACGATTCGCGAGTTGCTCGCGACGTCGAAACAGATCGCCGAGAGCGCCCAGCGCGTTGCCCTGATCGCTGAGGAAACGGCGACGTCGGGGCGTTCCGGAGAGCAGACGGTCTCGAAGGCCAACGACGTGATCGGAGGCATCAAACGGCAGGTCGAGCTGATCGTGACCCACATGCTCGACCTCGGGAAGAAGTCCCAGCAGATCGGCGGCATCCTCGAAATCATCAACGAGCTAGCAGAACAGACGAACATCCTGGCTATCAATGCGACCATCGAAGCGGCCGGCGCCGGCGAGAACGGCAAGCGTTTTTCCGTGGTCGCCGACGAGATCCGCAAGCTCGCCGACCGCGTCGGGGGGTCCACCAAGGAGATCCGAGGGCTCATCGACGAGATCCGCGCCGCCGTCAATACGACCGTGATGACCACCGAGGGCGGGACCAAAGCGGTTGACGCGGGTGCGCGTCAGTTGTCGGACGTGGCCACAGCGTTCAGGCAAATCGTAAGCCTCGTGAGCACGACCTCCGAGGCAGCTCGAGAGATTGAGCTCAGCACCAAGCAGCAATCGACGGCCGTCGAGCAGATCAACGACGCCGTCGCAAACGTCGCGCAGACGACCCGCGAGAACGAAGCCAGCTCGAGCCAGACGCTCCAGACAGCGACCGAACTCAACAGCCTTTCACGAGATCTAATGGTGCTGGTTCAGGCACAGGCGAACGCGTAGCGAATGGCAAAGGACCCGTACAAATATTTCCGTGTCGAGGCGCGGGAGCTCCTCGAAGGGTTGGCGCAGGGGATCCTGCAGCTCGAAAAGGACGCCCCTGCGCCCCAGGTCGCAGCTCGTCTGTTGCGCCTCGCGCACACCCTCAAAGGCGCCGCTCGTGTGGTCAAGCAGCCGGGGATCGCCGAACTGGCGCACACGGTCGAAGGCATTCTGACGACCCATCGCGAGGCAAGCGAGCCCCTCTCCAGGGAGCAAGGGAGCGAGCTGCTTGTCCTCCTGGACGAGATGACCTCGCGTCTTTCTGCCCTCGAATCCGCGACCGACGTCGCGGCCGAAGTCCTCACCCGCCCTCCAGCCGAGGAGCAAGCTGAAACCTTGCGGGTCGAGATCCGGGAGCTGGACTCGCTGCTTCGCACCGCCACCGAGATGGGTGTGCAGCTCGTCGCCGTACGCAAGGGACTGGGTGACGCCGATCACCTTCGTGATTTGACGAGTCTACTTCTGGATCTGCTCGCCGCGCGTCCCGGTGAGAATGGGGCCGGAGCCTCTCCGGTCAGGGTCCGTGCGCGCTCCATTGCGGAGGAACTGCGGTCAGGCATCGAAAACTTTCACAAAAGCCTCGTGGTAGACCTTGCGCGTGCCGATGGGGGCCTCGCCGAGATTCGCGACGTCGCGCATCGACTTCGGCTGATCCCGATTCGTGCCGTGTTTCCGTCACTCGAACGCTCTGTGCGCGACGCAGCTCAGACGCTCGGCAAGCGGGTCGTTTTCGAGGCTTCGGGCGGCGAGGTGCGCCTCGACGCGAACGTGCTGGCGTCGCTGCGAGATGCGCTCATGCACGTGGTGCGCAACGCCGTAGCGCACGGAGTGGAAACCGAGGCCGAACGTGTCGCGGTCGGGAAGTCCCCGGTCGGGCAGGTGCGGCTGGAGGTCGAGCGGCACGGCAGTCTTGTGGCTTTCGTGTGCAGAGACGACGGACGCGGCATCGACGTGGAGGCGGTCAGAAGAGCCGCGGTGGCCCGAGGGCTCGTGCCCGCATCCGAGGCGAAGTCCCTACCGGCAGACACGGTCATCGCGCTGCTTCACAAAGGCGGACTCACGACGTCAAACGACGTCACCGAATTGTCGGGAAGAGGAATAGGCCTGGATGTCGTGCGGGCGACCGCGTCGCGGCTGAAGGGAGAAATGAGCATTCGAAGTGAGCCTGGGCGCGGTGCGACGGTTGAGGTCAGGGTTCCGATTTACATCGCATCGCTTTCGGGGCTCGTCGTCGAAGCGGCAGGCATGCTGGCCGCTATTCCGCTCGACGCCGTACGGCAGACGCTTCGTGTTCGCGATTCAGAGGTCGTGCGTTCAGCGGACCGCGATTCGATTCTCCACGATGGCAATGTCATCCCCTTCTTGCCGCTCGACCGTGTCCTCCGGGGCTCGGGCTCGGCCCGTCGGAACCTTGGCGGCGCCTGGTCGGCCGTGGTCGTCCAGGCCGGGGACCTTCGCGTCGCGGTTGGAGTGGACAGGCTGCTCGGCACCTCCAACATCGTGATGAGGGCGCTTCACAGCGCGGTCGAGGCCTCGCCCGTTGTCCTGGGCGCATCTCTGGATGCCGAGGGTAATCCTCAGCTCGTGCTGGACCCGGCAGGCCTCGTGGCGGCCGCAGAACGCGGTCGCGGTGCAGTGGCTGACGCACCCGCCCCAGGGCGAGCACCTGTCCTCGTCATTGACGACTCCCTGACGACTCGGATGCTGGAGCAGAGTATTCTGGAATCAGCGGGCTATGAGGTGGAGCTCGCCGTCTCCGCCGAGGACGCGCTCACGAAGGCTCGCGATCGTCTCTACAGTTTGTTCCTCGTCGATGTGGAAATGCCCGGCATGGACGGCTTCGAGTTCGTGGCCCAGACCCGCTCCGACCCAGGCCTGCGCGATATCCCGGCCATCCTGGTGACCTCCCGGAACGCAGCAGGGGACCGCCAGCGAGGAGAGCAGGTCGGCGCTCGAGCTTACATCGTCAAGAGCGAGTTCGACCAAGGTCAGCTCCTGCAAACCATCCGAACGTTGGTCGGGTAGCCATGGCG
>Ga0209591_10002716_pt1 | contig 21026 bp, 18 predicted proteins | sample MAT01_FD_187207 | JGI IMG/M metagenome (GOLD analysis project Ga0209591, IMG submission 187207) | Freshwater microbial communities from Lake Fryxell liftoff mats and glacier meltwater in Antarctica - MAT-01 (SPAdes) (version 2) | ecosystem: Environmental > Aquatic > Freshwater > Ice > Liftoff... | reverse complement strand
AGGTTTTTCGATATCCATGCCCACATGGCCATAGGATTCGGCAAGCATTTTAAAATTGGGCAATGCGTCCATGTACGACTCAGAGTGACGGTCGCCGTGGAAGAATTGTTGCCACTGGCGCACCATCCCCAGGTAGCGGTTGTTGAGCAAAATGATCTTGATCGGCAAATGATATTGCTTACAAGTGGACAGCTCTTGAATATTCATCTGGATTGAACCTTCACCCGTGATGCACGCTACGTCCGCATCGGGGAAGGCAAACTTGCAACCCATTGCATATGGCAGGCCCACGCCCATCGTGCCTAACCCGCCTGAGTTAATCCAGCGACGCGGCTTGTCAAAACGATAGTACTGCGCAGCCCACATCTGGTGCTGGCCGACGTCGGACGTGACGTAGGCGTCGCCTCTGGTGACTTCCCAGAGTTTTTCCACCACGTACTGCGGCTTGATGATGTCGCCGCCAGTCTTATATTTCAGACAATCTTTGCTGCGCCATTCCTCAATCTGTTTCCACCAGGCAGCAACAGCTTTTCCATCAGGCTTGTGTTCGGCGGCTTTTAGCTGGGAGATCAGTTCGGTTAATACATCCTTGATATCACCGACGATCGGCACATCCACTTTTACCCGCTTGGAAATGGATGATGGATCGATATCGATATGCACGATCTTCCGCGTAGGGTTGCCTGCCGCAAAATGGGTCGGATTGCCAATTACTCGATCATCAAATCTTGCGCCGATCGCGAGGAGCACATCGGAATTCTGCATCGCCATGTTGGCTTCAACTGTGCCGTGCATCCCGAGCATGCCCACAAACTGCTTATCCGATGCCGGGTAAGCGCCGAGGCCCATGAGCGTGTTGGTGCACGGGAAACCCAGCATACGCACCAGCTCGGTTACCTGTTCGGCGGCATTCCCCAGCACGGCACCACCGCCAACGTAGATCATTGGGCGCGAGGCACCGAGCAACATTTGCATCGCTTTCTTGATCTGACCGGCGTGCCCCTTGACGACGGGCCGGTATGAACGCATCTCAACAGTTGCCGGATAATGGAACAGCGTTTTCGCTGCCGACACGTCCTTGGGAATGTCAACAAGCACCGGGCCGGGCCGACCGGTCGTGGCGATGTAAAAAGCTTTTTTGATGGTTTCAGCGAGGTCGGCTACATCTTTGACCAGAAAATTGTGCTTTACGCAAGGACGAGTGATGCCGACCGTGTCGCACTCCTGAAAAGCATCCTGACCGATGGCATGCGTGGGCACCTGCCCGGTGATGACAACCATTGGAATTGAATCCATGTAGGCGGTCGCGATACCGGTTACAGCGTTGGTGACGCCCGGACCAGAGGTGACCAATGCGACACCGGGTTTGCCCGTGGCGCGAGCATAGGCATCGGCGGCATGTAATGCTGCCTGTTCGTGGCGTACCAGAATATGCGAGAACGCCTTCTGCTTGTAAATTTCATCGTAAATGACCAGCACAGCCCCGCCGGGATAGCCGAACAGGAATTCGACACCTTCGGCTTTGAGTGCACGGCAGACGATTTCGGCGCCGCTCAACATTTCAGTTGATTCTGCGGTCGTGGGAGATTGTGGAGCGTCAGAGAGTTTCATGGTCAGCTAGCAAAAGATGATGAGTTGGTTATTTGAAATGTCACAGTGGCAAGTTCTCGCACCCGCATTTGCTGCGCGTGTCGTAACTTGCAGGGTACTGTAATGGGTGCTGCGCGCTTGTTCATGCAATTGCGACCGTTGTGCGGCCATTTACGAAGCGCCCGACTCACCGCGCCAACCACATCGCATGCCTGAGTGAAAATTGGCAAATCGCGACAAGCCGGGGGTCTCCCGGTGGATTGTGCAGCGCGCAAAAAATAACACCTTACCTATTGGTCAGCGAATGGTCAAGGGCCAAGAGACTGTAAATGGCTCGTTATCGCTAAACTTGATAGACTCTGCCTACAACCATCGGGCCGTTTTGCCCGTAAAGAATAATTCAACCGTACACCTCGAGGCAATACTGGCCACCAGACAAGAAATGTCGGATTTTCTCGCTTCCGTCGAAAAACGCGCCTTCAAGCAGGCTGTTTATGCGGTTCGTCAGGACGAGTCCGCGCTGGATATCGTGCAGGATTCGATGTTAAAGATAGCGGAGAAGTATTCTGACCGGCCCACGGGCGAGCTTCCCATGTTGTTTCAGCGGATCCTGCAAAACACGATCCGAGACTGGTTTCGCCGCTCAAAAGTGCGGTCAACCTGGACAACGCTATTTTCGTCTTTTGGTGGCAAAGACGATGATGACGATTTTGATATCCTTGAATCAATACAGGCTGACGAAGGCGCGAACGTACCCGTCTCGCCTTCCGCGCAGTTGGAACAATCGCAACTGCTAAAAATTATTGAAAGCGCGGTTGAACGACTTCCCGCACGTCAACGCGAGGCGTTTATGTTGCGTTACTGGGAGGAACTGGATGTGGCCGAAACCGCCGAGGCGATGGGTTGCTCGCAAGGCAGCGTTAAAACTCATTGTTCGCGTGCTGTAGCTTCACTCTCTACTTTATTGAAAGCAAAAGGAATTTCTATCGAGTCTGCCTTGAGGACTGATTGATTTACCGGGCAACAACTATGGATGACAAACAGGAAAAGAATTTCGCACGCGGCATTGTGCAGTCTCTTAATTTGGGACTCTCCCAGATTGAGGAAGACAAGCTCGCCCGCATTCGCAAAAGTCGCCAGCGTGCGATGGCCGCTTATCGCGAGCCAGTCACGATTCTTGGCATGGTCACGGTTTCTGGCCAAACGCTGGACATCTCAAACTGGATTCGTAAGCCATTGTTCTGGTTGCCAATTTTGGCGATTTCCGTGGTGATTGCTGGCTACTCACTTTCCGTTCCAGACGAAAAATTTGATGAAACCGGTGGCGAGTTAGACGCACAGTTGCTGACTGGTGAGTTACCCATTAATGCGTTTCTGGACAAGGACTTCGGCTCGTGGGTGCAAGAATCTTCGCAATAATTGGCGCGGTTTTCGTCGCGCTGGCCCTGACTTCACCGTTCGCTTACGCACAGCAAGCCAAACCGGACAGTAAGACAGAAACCAAACCGTCACCACCTGTACCGTGGAACAAAGTGCCCTCAAGCGAGCGCAAGGTCTTGTCGTCACTTGAAAGAGACTGGGCCCAGCTTCCGGGAGTTCAACAACGACGCCTGATAGGGGCCGCGAAGCAATATCCCCAGTTAGCGCCAATTCAACAAGAGAGATTTCAGGACAGACTGAAGGAATGGTCGGCGCTGACGCCGGAACAACGTCATAGCGCGCGCGACAAATACAAGAATCTATCGAGCCTGCCACCTGCGAAGCAATATGAACTACGGGAAAAATGGCAGGAGAAATCGTCGCGTTCTAACGAGGCCACAGACTCGCCTCCTCCCGTCGCCCCAAGCCGGTAATTGACGTGGCTTCAGTGTCGGCGATGCCGCCGGATGCGGCGAAGCTGGTTACTCCGGGCATTTTTCGTCGCGTTGCAACGCTTTTTTATGAGGCATTACTGCTGCTCGCGGTAATCGTTATTGCCTCATTCCCCGCAGCAGGCCTAAAAGGCGCAACGCTTTACGGAATTCCTCACCTGATCTTTCAGGCCTACTTGCTATTGGTGACCGCCAGCTATTTCACATGGTTTTGGCGGCATGGCGGGCAGACACTAGCGATGAAGACCTGGCGTTTCCGGGTGGTTGATTACCAGGGGCGCAAGCTAAATCTGGCGCGAGCACTGGCACGATTTGTTCTCGCGTCGTTTTTCTATGGCCCAGCCTGCGTCGGCGTGATGCTGCTTTTTTTCCCGGATCGCATCAGCCGGATAATCGTCATGTGGACCTTTCTGCCGATGGCCGCCACACTCCTCTGGGCTCGCTTTGACGCCGACGGCCAGTTCCTGCACGACCGATTGGCCGGTACGCGACTGGTGAATGTGCCTGCTTAAGTGCGCAGGGTCGGCAGTAGCGCAGGATACTCTTTCCATGCCAGCAAGAGGATCGCGACGGCCAGAAATAACAGCGACGGGACAGTAACCGTTAGCAAAGGCGGCCAGTCGTTGAGCACAGCCAGGTGCGATGCCAACTGGTTCAAAAAATAGAAACCAAGCCCAATAGTGATGCCCAGCAGTAACTTGCCGCCTACACTGGTTGAGCGCTGCGCCTGAATGGCGAACGGGATCGCCGCGAGCATCATGATGATGACTGCCAGCGGCTGAAATACCTTGGACCAGTAGGCCAGTTGGTACCGCGTGCTGTTTTGTTTGTTGTCGCGCAAATGCTCGATATATGAATTCAAATTCAGGAGCGACATGTCGTCCGGCTTGACGCGCAGAACAGAGAGCAATTCCGGTGTCATGGCGGAGTCCCAAAACGCCACAGGAAGGTGGTCCATGCGCGCACGTGTGCCGTCGAACGTGGTTTTTTCAACCTCGCGCAAGACCCAGCGGCTTGTTGTTGCATCAAACCCGGCACTTTTGGCAAGGCTGATGGACGCCAGCCGATAAGCGCCGTCGAATGCATAGATGCGCATATTCAATAACGTCATATCCAACGTGACGGTTTGAATATTGACAAATGAAAGGCCATCTTTCACCCAAAAGCCGGAACGAAATTCTTGCGCCACGACGGTGCTGGTCGCCGCCAGCCGCATGCGCCTCGCCGCCTCTTCCGTCGCCGGCGAAACAAACTCCCCGAACAGGAAAGTAAGTGCCGAGAAGGCAAGGCCGATCATTGACGTGTATCCCGCCAGCCTCGTAAGTGACAATCCCGAGGCGCGCATGACTGTCAACTCAGACTGCATGGACAAACGGGTGATTGCGAATAGCGTACCCATCAATGCCGCTACCGGCACGATCACGACGACGTGGGAAGGTTGCTTAAGCGCCACGTACAAAAGGACGGTCAACAGTGGATAGCTACCCTTGCCCAGGTTGTCGAACTCTTTAATGAGGTCAAACAACGCAAACAGTGCAAGCAGTGCCAGCAACAGCAGAAGGGTGGCCCAGAAGACTTCTTTTGCAAGATAGCGAAACAGGATGGTCACGTAGTGTCAGCGATCAAACGAATAGAAAGTGGGAATATAAGGAGGTTTTTGCGCCATTCATTTTACCGATTTGGCCCACACCTGGGCGATCTGATTTATTGCGCTGCACAACCCAGTCCACAACACCGTTCTTCAATTTTTCTGCTCTAGCTTCAATTTGAGGCAGATGCATTTGAAGAAATCATGCTGCGCCGCAATATTTAATTCTACGTTGCTGACAGCCTGCCAGTGAGTTGAACTTCGGGTTTTCCCTAATATCACGCGAAGCGATTTGGTACATATCATCGGTCCGCGATATGTATTACGTTTGCATCCATTGCAGTCAAAACAGGAGGGGAAAATGCAACTTACGCAGAAACACGAGGAGTATTGGCGGAAAAATCTTATCGTCACCGGCATACTGCTGACGATTTGGTTTGTCGTAACCTTTGTTGGTGGTTGGTATTCGAAAGAGCTCAATAGCATCTCGATCCTTGGCTTTCCGCTCGGCTTTTACAATGCCGCGCAAGGCTCGCTGATCATTTATGTCGCGCTGATCTGGTTCTATCAGCACTATATGAACAAGCTCGACATCGAATATGGTGTAAATGAAGGAGAAGACGAATGAGCCAATCCGACGCCGCATTCAGTCACAAGAGTTTTTTTGGCCAACTGAAGAAATACTACTTTTTCTATACGCTTGGCTTCCTCGGCTTCGTGATCGCACTTGCCGTCGCCGAACAGATGGGCATGTCCCGGAAGTGGATCGGTTACTGGTTCCTGTTCGCCACCATCGGCCTGTATGCGGCGATCGGCATCATGAGCCGAACGATGGACGCCGCCGAATACTATGTCGCAGGCCGACGGGTTCCGGCGTTTTTCAACGGCATGGCCACGGGTGCGGACTGGATGAGCGCGGCATCGTTCATCGGTATGGCCGGCACACTGTATATTTCCGGCTTCGATGGCCTGGCGTTCGTGATGGGCTGGACCGGCGGCTACTGTCTGGTCGCGTTTCTGCTTGCACCTTATCTCCGAAAATTCGGCCAGTTCACCATTCCCGACTTCCTCGGCGAACGCTATGGCGGCAACATCGTGCGCAGCATCGGCATTTTCGCCGCGATCCTGGTCTCGTTCACCTACGTTGTCGCGCAAATCTACGGCGTGGGACTGATCACCAGCCGGTTCACCGGGCTGGAATTCGGCGTCGGCGTGTTCGTCGGTCTCGGCGGCATTCTGGTGTGTTCCTTCCTCGGCGGTATGCGCGCGGTAACGTGGACCCAGGTCGCGCAGTACCTCATCCTGATCATTGCCTACTTGACACCGGTGATATGGCTGTCGCTGAAGCATACCGGCAATCCGATTCCGCAAATTGCCTATGGCCAGGTGCTGCAAAAGGTGACCGAGCGCGAAAAAGTGTTGACGGTTGACTCGAAAGAGATCGAGGTGCGCGGTATTCTCAAGGCACGTGCCGATGCCGCCAATGCGGCACTTAAGGATCCGGCCGCCGCTTACGCCAAGGGCCGGGCGGATGTCGAGAAGAAATTTGCCGACGTGAAAGCGTCCAATGCGCCGGCGGAGCAGATCGCCGCGGCTGAAAAGGCCGTTGCCGCCTATCCGAAGGATGAAGCGGCGGCCAAGGCGCAGTGGAACAAGGACAAGGGCCTCGCGGCACGGGCGGCACCCCCCCGTCCGCATGCCACGCCGTTCCATGGCGCGGGCAAGACGGAGGAGGAAAAGCAGAAGGCATCCGACATTGCACGGCGCAACTTCCTCGGCATCGTGTTCTGCATGATGATCGGCACTGCGGCATTGCCGCACATCCTGATGCGTTACTACACCACGCCGAGCGTCAGGCAAGCCCGCCAGTCGGTGTTCTGGTCGCTGTTCTTCATCTTCCTGCTCTATTTCACAGCCCCCGCGTTGGCTGTGCTCGCCAAGTATGACATTTACCACTTCCTGGTCGGATCGAGTTTCGCGAGCTTGCCTGCGTGGGCGGCGACATGGGCGGCGGTCGATCCGACGTTGCTATCGATTACCGACTTCAACAAGGACGGCATCGTCCAGCTCGCGGAAATCGTGATCGGCGGCGACATCATCGTGCTGGCCACGCCAGAAATCGCCGGCCTGCCGTACGTGGTTTCAGGACTGGTTGCGGCAGGCGGTCTCGCTGCCGCGCTATCCACTGCAGACGGCCTGCTGCTGACGATCGCCAACGCACTTTCGCACGACCTCTACTACAAGATGATCGATCCGCACGCCAGCACCACCAAACGCGTCACGGTATCGAAGGTATTGTTGGTCGTGGTGGCGTTGGCCGCTGCGTATGTGACGTCGCTGAAACCGGGCGACATCCTGTTCCTGGTGGGCGCAGCGTTCTCGCTGGCGGCGTCGGCATTCTTTCCGGCTCTGGTATTGGGCGTATTCTGGAAACGCGCCAACAAATGGGGGGCGATCAGCGGCATGGTTGCGGGGCTGGGGGTGTGCATGTATTACATGTTCACCACCTATCCCTTCTTCGGTGGCGTGCCCGCGAACCAGTGGTTCAACATGACGCCGATTACCGCTGGTGTCTTTGGAGTGCCCATTGGTATGGCCACCCTCATCGTGGTGAGCTTACTGACACCCGCGCCGTCGAGGCAAGTGCAGGAGCTGGTCGAGCATGTGCGCTATCCCAAGCTGACCGGCGATATAACCACGCAAGCCACCTGATTCAGGTTGGTTGTTAATCAGAACAGAGCCCGCGCAAGCGGGCTCTGTTCTTGTGGAGTATGCGGCAAAGCGCTTTACATGTCCGGCTGGCGAGGATCGGAGGCCAAGCTCGCGAGCGTGGGCATGGCTCATTTACCGGTTATATTCCCAAACACGTAATTTTTTCGAGGCTTGACAATGAAGTTCGAACACTGGATACATTTTTACCGCGCGCGATTCTTCCAGTTCCTGAAACAGGAAGCCAAGGCGATCGACGCGCTCAAGCTTGCGCTCGCCACCAATCCCAAGTTCGGTTTGGCCGCCAGCTGCCTGGGCCACCTTTACGCCACGCAAGGGCAGATTCAACTGGCCGAGCAAAGCTTCCACGAAGCGCTGCGAATCGACCCGAACGACGCGGTCACCCATTTCAATCTGGGGTTTAACTATGAAAGACAGAAACAGCACGAAAAAGCCATTGCGGCATTTAAGGCCGCGGTGAAGTTGAATCCCGGGATTGACCGCGCCTGGTATGGCATGGGGCTGGCCCATGCTGCGTTGAACCGTCACAAAGCGGCGGCACAGGCGCTCGAAAAGGCTGCCGAGTTGCAACCGATGAACCCGCACGCCTGGTACAGCCTGGGAATGGCCTACTACTCGCTGGGTAACAAGGCCAAGCTTGGCGACATCATCGAGCACCTGAATCGATTCGACCCAAAAATGACCAAGCAATTGATACATGAAACCTCAAGTGAGACTCACTGATGCTGCAGGCCGTCATCATTCTGAAAGCGTTGGCGGAAGTCGCGTTGTTCGCCTTCGTGGGGCAAGGCATTCTGTATTTTTTTGCCGGCGCAAAGCGCGATCAGAATTTTGTTTACACGACCTTTAGAATGCTGACATCACCGGTGACAAAATTCACGCGCCTCATCGCCCCCCGCTTCATCGTCGACCAGCACATCGCGTTTCTGGCCTTTTTCCTGCTGATGGTGGTGTGGGCAGGTCTTACTATCGCCAAGATCACCCTTGCCTTGAGTGGACAATCCTGACGGGCAAAGCACCGCGCCTGGAGCGCCATTCGCTTGCGACGGTTTGCGAGCGTGGCAGCGAAAGAAATTCGTGATGGTTATTTTTGTTCTATGCTCAGCGCATGCGAATCCTGCTTGCGGAAGATGACTCTCTACTCGCCGACGGCCTGACCCGGGCCTTGCGCAACGCTGGCTATGCAACGGATAGCGTGCACGACGGGAAAGCGGCCGATGCCGCGTTGATGACCCAGCAATTCGATCTGCTAATTCTGGATATCGGCCTGCCGGGGCTGGACGGATTCCAGGTGCTGAAGCGGGCGCGTGATCGCAAGCTCGACGTGCCGGTGTTGATCCTGACGGCATTGGATGCCGTGGAAAACCGGGTGAGGGGCCTCGATCTGGGGGCCGATGATTACCTGGTGAAGCCATTTGAATTAGCCGAACTCGAGGCGCGCGTTCGTGCCCTCACCCGACGTGCCCGCGGCAATGCGGGCACGCTAATCACCCACGGCGAACTGATCTTTGACCCGAAGGAGCGCACCGCTTCGTTACATAACCAAGCGTTGGACCTGTCGGTACGCGAGGTCGCGCTGCTGGAAATTTTTCTGGCACGCGCCGGCCGAGTAGTTAACAAGGATCAGATCATCGATTTGCTCTGCCAATGGGGCGAAGAGGTCAGCGCCAATGCGGTAGAGGTGTATGTGCACCGGCTGCGCAAGAAGCTGGAGCCCGCCAACATCAGACTTTCAACGCTGCGGGGATTGGGATACTGCCTGGAGAAGCCGGTCAACCGTGGCGACGCATAGGGAAACCACGAAGGAAGGTGCGGAGGTCAGCGCGCACCCGGTGTCCCGCGTATCGTCGGGAACACCGGCGCCCCTCTCGGCGCGCGGTTCGCTTTTCAGCGAGATGCTCGACTGGATGCTCGCCCCGTTTCTGCTCCTGTGGCCTCTCTCGGTTGGCCTTACTTACCTGATCGGTATTTCACTGGCCAACGACGCCTTTGATCGCGGCCTCGCATCCAAAACCCGTGCGCTGGCAGAACAAGCCGTTTGGAACCAGCAACAAAACAGCATCAAACTGATAGCCGAGCTAAAGACCCTGCTTGCCGACGACGATACTACTTCTCACTTTTATCGCATTGACAACGCTAAAGGCGAGTTTTTGCTCGGCGACCCGGAGTTGCCGGCAGTGCCGATTGAACAGCTGCTCGATGACGGGCTGGTCGCATTTCGCACCGTCGACTTTCACGAATCGACGCTGCGCGTCGCGGCGCTTCGACAAAAGAGTGCGGCCAATAGCGCGGCGCCAACCGCGCCAGATGCCGGGTCAATCGTGGTGTACATGGGGGAGAGTACCGAAAAGCGAACGGCACTTGCGCGCGAAATCATGAAGGGTATCGTGTTTCCGCAAATGCTGGTAGTGCCCTTAATGGTGTTCCTGATGTGGCTGGGGTTGAGGCGTGGCACAGCACCTCTTGAGCGGTTGCGTGGCCAGGTCATGACGCGCGAGGTCGGCGATGTGCGTCCCTTGCAAGCGCCTGAAGCCCCGGAAGAGGTGGCACCGCTCATCAACGCTTTCAACGAGTTACTCGCCAGGGTCGAGCACGAGGGGGCGGCGCAGAAGCGTTTTATCGCCAATGCGGCGCACCAGCTGCGCACGCCGCTGGCGGGCATAAAAATGCAGACCGAGCTCGCGTTGCGAAGCGTCGAGCCCGATGAGAAGACCGAGGCGCTGAACAAAATTGCCGCCGGTACGGCACGTACGGCGCACTTAATCAACCAGTTACTGGCGCTGGCGCGCACCGAGGGCGCGGCCGCAAACTCGTTGCCCATGTCCGCAGTCGACTTTGGGTCAATCGCGCGCGACGTGGTTGCGTCGGCTTATCCATTGGCCAGCAACAAGCAGATCGACCTTGGCTTCGATGCGCCCGACGAACTGGTGATTGTGCAGGGGCATGCCGATTTGCTGCGCGAGTTGGTGAGCAACCTGGTCGACAATGCCATTCGCTATACGCCCGTGAATGGACGTGTCACGGTGCGGGTCTTCGATCATGCGTCGCCGACCCTTGAAGTCGAAGACGACGGCATCGGCATCCCGGAGGCGGAACGCGAGCTGGTGTTCGAGCGTTTTTACCGCGTGATCGGTGGCCTTGAGGCCGGCTCAGGCATTGGCTTGGCCATCGTGCGGGAGATCGCCGTGCGGCACGGCGCGTCTGTGTCTGTGATCACGCCGCAAGTTGGGTCAGGCAGTTTGTTCAGGGTGACGTTCATACGCGCAGCATCGGACATCGTCACGCCCAATGCAGGCACCAGAGTTTTCGATGAATGTTAATAACGCAAAAACTCTAGCACTGGAGAGGCTCTCAGGCCATTTTTGGCCTGAGAGCCTCTCCAGTGCTAGAGTTTGCTGCTACACGCTAAATTACTGTTTGAAGATATCGCGCTTGTAGGTCTCCGGGACAAAGAAGAAGCCGATCACGAACGTCATCAGCGCGATGATCACCGGATACCAAAGCCCGAAATAAATATCACCTGTCGCAGCCACCATTGCAAACGCCGTCGCCGGCAGCAACCCGCCGAACCAGCCATTGCCGATGTGGTACGGCAGCGACAGACCGGAATAGCGAATACGCGTCGGGAAAAACTCGACCAGCGCAGCGGCGATGGGGCCATAAACCGCGGTGACGTATATCACCAGAATCGTCAGGATGAAGATGAGCGTGAGCTTTTGTTCGTTGAAGACATCGAACATCTTCACCATGTTCCACAAGCCCTCTTTCGGTTCGATCGGGATCTTGACGATAGAAGGATTGTTGGCGCCCGGGTAGCCCGCCTTCTGTAGCGCTTCATTGACCGATTTGCTGAACGCGGCAGGCACGGACTTGACTTCGTCACCGACAAGTTTGGTCACATCGTATGCAGGAATCTCGGTGTCGCCGATCTTCACCTTGGTGACGGTGCCGACAGGCGCATTTTCGGTTGAGTAGGTCGCCGAACTGCGCGCCAGCAAGCCTTTTGTCACGTCGCACGAGCTGGTGAATTTCGCCACGCCCGTCGGGTTGAACTGGAACGAACACTGGCCAGGGTCAGCCGTCACGACGATCTTGGTGCTCTGCTGTGCGGCGTAGAGCGCCGGATTGGCGGTCTTGGTCATCCACTGGAATAACGGGAAGAACGTCAGCGCGGCAACGAGGCAGCCTCCCAGGATGATGGGTTTGCGACCGATTTTGTCGGAAAGCCAGCCGAAAAACAGGAAGCCGAAGGTACCGACGGTCAGTGACCATGCGATCAAAATATTCGCGGTGAATTGATCGACGCGCAGGATGGTTTGCAGGTAGAACAGCGCGTAAAACTGCCCCGTGTACCAGACTACGGCTTGTCCTGCGACCATGCCGAGCAAGGCGAGGATGGCGATCTTGGCGTTTTTCCATTGGCCAAATGCTTCGCCCAGTGGTGCCTTCGACAACGTTCCCTCGTCCTTCATTTTCTGGAACGCAGGCGATTCTTTCATCTGCAAGCGAATGTAGAGCGAAATCGCGAGCAAGACGACGGAACCGATGAACGGAATGCGCCAGCCCCACGCTGCAAAAGCGGTAATCTTCGCGCCACTGGCCATGACTACTTCAGGATAATTGGCGTTGACGTAGATTTGCGTGAACAGGATGACAACCAGCGACAGCAGCAGCCCCAATGTTGCGGTGGTCTGAATAAACGACGTATAGAAGCCGCGTCGATTCTGGGGGGCGTGTTCGGCCACATAAATCGCCGCCCCACCGTATTCCCCGCCAAGTGCCAGACCCTGCGCCATCCGCAACACAATCAGCGCGACCGGCGCAAGCCAGCCGATGGTGTCGTAGTTTGGCAAAATGCCAACCAAGAACGTCGACAAGCCCATGATCATGATGGTGATCAGAAATGTGTACTTGCGGCCGATAAGATCACCGAGCCGACCGAACACGAGCGCGCCAAACGGCCGCACCAAAAAGCCTGCTGCAAACGCGAGCAAGGCGAAGACGTTACGCGTCGCCTCCGGATATTGGCTAAAGAATTGCGCGCCGATAATTGCCGCGAGCGAGCCGTACAAGTAGAAATCGTACCATTCAAAAATTGTGCCCGCAGATGAGGCGAGAATGACCTTCTTCTCCTCTCGCGTCATCGGTCGGCTGCGCTCTGCGGCACCCGGTGTCATTGGTATTGCGGCCATCGTGAACTCCTCTTGATATGTTTTAGGCAATGTGCAACCACGAACGCCTTGTACAGAACTAAACGCGGCATGCGACTGCGCACTCTCCAGCGGCCCGAGCGGAACACTGGTAGCGGTACCAAGCGTAAGGCCGAAGACTTACGGCAGCCTTACAGCGTCGGGGTGACGCGGCGCGGCTGACGGCATGCGGAAATGCGGCGCCGCACAATGAATTTGTTACTCCTGTGGCTTCGCAAGAAAGCAGGATTTTCCGTTGACCGAGCATGCACAGGCGCGGACAATGACTGTTACTTCATTGTTTCTGAAAGGAAGCTAAATGGATTCGAATATGGTGTTGGCAAAGACCGATAAAGGTCACGAAGAGATCGAAAAGCGTACCAACCATATTGACTTCAAACATCGAACCGCACTCATCGTGGTGGACGGGAAAAGTACCGTCAGCACTCTGCTTGGAAAAATTCCCAACGAAGGTGTCAGGCTGCTTGAGGAGCTGCTGCGGGACGGCTATATCGTGTCAGCCGACGGACTGTTAGCTGTGGCGGCCGACGAGCCAGCGATGAAGGGTTCGAAAGTCGATGCAGTCAATCTTGACCTTGAGGCTGCGAAGCGTAATTCGGTCAGGGTCATCGAAGCGGTGCTTGGCCCCGGCGGTGAGTCGCTTGCGGTATCTATCGAGCGCAGCAAAACGAAGGAGGAATTCAGCGTCCAGGCGCAACGAACCAAGGACATCATTTCGCAGATGGCCGGGCCGGGCAAGGCAGCTGAATTCTGGGCGCAAACCGGGCTGTAGACCCGCTTCGGGCCGAGATGCAAATGCACTGTGCATCCTAGAGCCGCGGCGTCACTTCGCCCCCGGCTGCATCGCAATCTGAACCAATTCGGCAACCGAGTCGACGCCGAGTTTTTCCATGATTTTTGCGCGATGCGCTTCCACCGTCTTTACGCCGATCTGAAGCTCTGCAGCAATTACCCGATTGATTTTTCCCGATATGACGTGATGCATCACCTCGCGTTCCCGATGTGTGAGGAGGGCCAGCCGCGCCTGCTTGGCGTCGAGATTTCCGCGCGCGCCGCGCAGCAGCCCATCGCGGAAAAGGCAATCCTGTGCCAAGGCGACAATTTTTTTGTAGTCAAAAGGCTTTTCGATGAAATCGATCGCGCCGTGCTTGACTGCCGAAACCGCTTTGGCAATGTCGGCTCGCGCACTCATGAAAATCACTGGAATCACGATATCGTGCTCGATCAGGTAATGCTGCAACTCCAAACCGCTCATACCGGGCATATACAAGTCGACGATCAAGCATCCTGGCGATCCTGCCTGGTACGACTTAAGAAAATGCTGTGCATTTGAGAATGTGGCTACGGTCAGGCCGTTGTTCTGCATCAGCCATTGAAGCAGTTCGCGAATCGATGCATCGTCATCGACTACATATACGATAGGCGCCGACGTTGGCACCGTTTTGTCAGTGGACATCCGAGGTTTCTCCGCTGTCGAGCAAGCGTCGCGCCAACGCCAGTAGTTCCTTGGTGGAAAACGGCTTTACCTGGTATACATTGACACCGGCAGCCTGCCCGCTGGCGAAGTCTGCAGTACTGCCACGCGCGGTGAGCATGAGGACCTTTATCCCCGCTTGCCGAGGGTCAGCGCGCAGGGCGCGACACACTTCAAGTCCGCTCAAGCGCGGCAACATCAGGTCGAGAACAATCAGGTGAGGCGCAAAGTCGCCCGCTAACCTCAGGGCCTCTTCACCGTCGCGGGCAGTCTGCGTGTCAAAACCGGCATTACCAAATAGAAATTGCAGCGATGTTGCGATCGCTGGTTCGTCAGCGGCAATCAGAATACGCTGGGGCATCACTCGACCGCCATGGTGGTAACCGGTAGCGAAAATGAAAAAGTGGCGCCGCGTGCGTAATCGCTGTTGACCCAAAGGCGACCGCCGAAATGGCCGACGATCTGGCGGCAGATCGCGAGTCCAAGTCCAGTGCCGGCGGGCTTGTCTGTCAACGTGTCTCCCACCTGGCGGAATTTTTCAAAAATGAAAACCTGATCTTTCTTGGCGATACCGGTGCCGTTGTCGCGGACATCCACCTGCACAAAATCGTGCAGGTGCGATACCGTGACCGATACCTTGCCATGATCGGCATCACAAAACTTGATCGCATTGGACAGTAGATTGAGCATCACCTGCATCAGCCTGTCCCGATCAGCGACGACGGGAACAGCTTTCATGGGCAAATTGACATCCAGTTTCACCTTTTTGACTTTGAACAACCCGCTCGTCGTATTCACCGCTTCGTCAACAATCTCACGCAAATCGAGTGTCACATTCTGCCACTCTGCCGCGCCGGATTCGAGTTTGGCCAAATCGAGAACCTGATTGATTAATCGCGTGAGCCGTTCAGATTCCTTTACCAAAATGGCAAGAAACCGCGCGCGCTCCTCGACTGCCAGCGTGGGATTGTCGTGGAGTATTTCAGAGAATGCACGAATGGATGTCAGCGGCGTTCGCAGCTCATGAGTAACAGTAGCGATGAAATCATCCTTGAGGCGATCAAGCTCTTTGAGCCGTTCGTTGGCGCTGCGCAACTCGCGCGTCGCAGTCTCGAGTTCCGCTTGCTTTTCTTCGAGTTCCTGGCTGTGGGCGATTGCCTGCGAAGCCTCATCAATGATGGCCATCACCTCATCGACACCCATCGGCTCTTCCTGCACGACCGACGACACCATTGCGCGTGCAGATGATGCTCCAATGGCGCCTGCAAGCTGGATTTCGGCAAACCGAACCAGCCTCGCATCAGCATCCAGTTCATGCGCTGCAGCCACCCCACGGGATCGCGCGTAACTATTAAACAGTTCCGCCGCTCGCGCCGGGCCAAGAAAACGCCCGACCAGTGCCTGCAAGGAGGACGCCGACGCCGTGCCGCGCCAAAATCCCGTGCGCTCGCCAGTTTGACTGAGCACGTCCACAAACAAGGTTGCCTGAATCCGTTCCGCAACACTCTGTCGGCTCAATAGTGACACCGCCACGTATGCGCCGATGTTGACCAGCATGCTCCACAGCATTGCGTGGGTGGTTTGGTCGACGCCCTTCAGGCCGAAAAGCTGGAGCGGCTTGAGCAACTCGATACCGAACGGACCGTTCTCGACGAATGACAGCGACACCCATCCTGACTGCGCAAAAGCCGGAATCATCAAGGTGTATGCCCACACCAGAAAGCCCAGGGTCAAGCCTGCCAGAGCGCCGGCACGCGTGCCATTTCTCCAGTACAGACCACCGATGACGGCAGGTGCAAATTGCGCCACCGCCGCAAATGAAATGAGGCCGGTTGAGACCAGTGCATAAGCCTCACCGGCCACCAGATAATAGAAATAGCCGAGCATGAGTATGCTCACAATCGCCGCGCGGCGAATGTCGAGGAGCAAACTGGAAAGCTCTTCATGTTGCATGAATCGTGCACGCGTATAGCGCAGCAGGGGTGGCATGACGAGATCGTTGCAGACCATGGTCGACAGTGCGATGGTTTCGACAATGACCATGCCGGTTGCCGCAGATAGGCCGCCGATAAACACCAGTAGTGCAAGCCACTCTTGGCGCTGCGACATCGGCAGTGTCAATACAAACGTGTCCGCGTTCACGCTGCCGTCGGGAAAATGCAGCAGACCACCGAATGCAATCGGCAGCACGAACAGATTCATCGCGAACATATAGAGTGGAAACAACCACACTGCCTTGTTCAAATGCTTTTCATCGACATTCTCGACCACGGCGACCTGGAACTGGCGTGGCAGGAACAAGATGGCCAGCATCGACAGGATGGTGAGCCATATCCAGCTCACATAGTTGCCGGCAGCGCCATCGAACGGTGTTGTGAGTACCGCCAATTGCGGCACGGCCATCGCGCGGCTGAAGATATCTGCCGGGCCATCGAACATGCCAAAGGTCACATACGCGCCCACAGCAATGAAAGCGATCAGCTTGACAATCGACTCGAAGGCGATCGCGGCCACCATTCCTTCGTGGCGCTCAGCAACATCGAGTTGACGCGTGCCGAATGCAATCGTGAACATGGCGAGAAAAAAAGCGATGTAAAACGCGGTGTCATCAAAGAGGGCAACGGAGCCGATTTTCTGCGGCATCACAATCTGCGGATACTGCAGGAGTATCTGAAAGCTCGTCGAAATTGCTTTCAGTTGCAGCGAGATGTACGGCAGAATGCCGACCACAGCGATCACCGTGACCAGCCCGCCGAGCAAAGCGCTCTTGCCATACCGTGATGCGACAAAATCGGCAAGTGAAGTAATACGGTTGATCTTGCTGATGCGAATCATTTTTCGCACCACAAACCACCATAAGATCATCATCAGCGTCGGACCGATGTAAATCGGCAGGAAGCCCACGCCATCGATGGCTGCGCGCCCGACGCTGCCATAAAAAGTCCACGCGGTTGCATACACGCCTAACGACAGCGCATAAACGTAAGGGGTGGCGATCAGTGAACGCCCCTGGTCAGCGCGCTTGTCGGCGTAATAAGCGATCGCGAACAGAAAGCCAATATAGGCGAACGACGCGCAGACGATCACCCAGCCTTTCAGCATGGCGCACGTTGGGTGAGTTGTTTAGGCAGACAGATGGGTGACATTCGAACGGCTACTGCAATCGCTCGATCGCCAGGTACATCAGTAATATGAGCGCCGCCCAGGCGAAAAACAGATAGGCGAACAGCAGGGGAATGCCGAACACGGTTGCACCGACGTTGAACAGCGCAAGTATCGGAAAATTGAACAAGACGACGCCGAGGAGAAAGATGCAAATCAGTCGTTGCCCGCGGCTTCCGCGCGCAACGCTTACAACATTTCTGCTCGATGGGGATCCGGGCTTTTGCAAATTGATTGCCGCTTTTATGAGAGTGTTCGCTATTTATTCCCGCCACGACTTTGTTGTCAACCACCTTTGCCGTTAATTTGGGCTCAGCTGCTCCAGTCGGCGCTGGTCTCGCGCGAGCCTGAAGAGCACCCTGGCTGACTCGACGTGAAGTGTCGCTGCCCGGCTGAGCAGAACCTGGAACAGTTGTGCCGTGCCGACCGCGTCCGCGACGGCACAGTGGCGCGCGGAAATGCGGATGGAAAAATGCGCCACCCAGTCATCGAGGCTGCGCAGCGTGACAGGCGCGCTCGTGATCAACGCGGGTGCAAGCAATGCAAGGTCGATAAACTCCGGAGCGAATTGGATGCCGAGCTGCTCCTCGAACGCCCGCTTAAGCATGGATTCATCGAATGCGGCATGAAAGGCGACGCACGGCAGTTTCTGCGCATACTCAAGAAACGCCACCAGTGCCTCAATCGCATCAATCCCCTGTAGTTGTTCGCTGCCGGCAATACGGTGAATGAGTATGTTGTCGGCGCGGCTCGGCGTTGCCTGCCTGATTACCACCTCAAAACTTTGGTCAAGTCTGATCGTCGCCCCCTCAACCAGCACGGCCCCAATGGCCAGTAAACGATCGCGTCGCACGTCCAGCCCGGTCGTTTCGACATCCACGACCAGCCAGCGCTGATCGGCCAGTGGCCCGCTCAAATCAGATGCTTGACAGGAGCGCCAGAGAGCGACGGCGGCGTTTTGTTGTTCGTCCAGCCCCGGCGAGCGGGCACGTTTGGCGAACAATCCATTGAAGATGCTCACCGCTGAAAATCCATTTCCAGGCGACTTTGCAGTTTGCGCGCCTGTCGAAGCGCCTCTTTCAGTATGCGCCGGTCAAGCGCATTCAGTGCGTCCGGATCGATGCGATTTGGGTTCGCCTTTCGTACGTTCGCGGTGGCGATGTCTTCCTGACTTGCATCCTTCGATGCACGCTCATCCAATTCAACATCTTCCTGATTGCGCAGACGCAATAGCTGGATGAAGTGAAAACCGTCGACAATCGCGGCAGCTTCATCCGGCGGCATGCGCATGCGGGGCGCCGCGAGGCGAATGCGCTCAGCCGTGTTCGACGCCGATACGCCGTGCTTCAACGCGAAAATGCGTGCCGCATCGACGTATGGGCGTGCGCCATATTTCTTCAAGTCGACGGTGCCAGGCAGTTCGCTGTCGTCGGCCACGAAATCGCGCAGCAGGCCCAGCGGTGGACGCACCTGCAGCGCGTTCTGCGTCATCAATAGAAAGAACATCGCATGCGAAGAGGCTTGTTGGTTCAACCACTGGCGGAGTTCATCGGCTAGCGTCGTTTCACCGTGCAGTGCCCGAAAGTCGAAGAAGATCGCCGCATTTAGCAAAGCCTCCGGGTGTGGCGTGGCCATCCAGTCGGCGAAGGTCTTTCGCCACTCGGTGGGCGTCAGGCACCACTTCGGATTGCGCGCCATGATGTCGCCTTTGCAGAGTGGGAACCCGCATCGATCCAGGATCTGGTTGGCGCTGTCGGCGAACTTCAGGAAGGCTACACGGGTCTCGCCAAGATCCTTGCCGGTCGGCAGATCGAAAATCAACGCATTATCCTGATCAGTCGCCAGCGTTTGCTCCATGCGTCCTTCAGAACCGAGCCCAATCCAACACCATGCGGTGTTCGGTGGCGCATTTTCCAGTGCAGCCAGGGCCAGCGCCCGGCCCGTCAACGCGTCATTGAGTGTGGTCACAAACTGGGTGAGTTGCTCTGCGCCAACACCCTGCGCCAACAGTGCGCCCGCGAGTCGCCTGACTTCACCTGATGCATGCGCCAAAGCAGCGACGTTTTCCGACTGCTCAATCGATTTCGCAATCTCACCCAGCGAAAGGCGCTGGAGCGTGAATAGATCACGCTCGGAGACGACCCCGATAAGCCTGCCCTCCTCCAACACCAGGACATGGCGGAAACGAAAACGCGTCATCGCCTGCGCGGCTTCGAATAGCGCTGCATGACTCGGCAAGCAAAATGGATTGTGCGTCATCGCCTGCTCAATCGGTGCCTCTTGGGCGATGCCTGCGAGCGCGACACGATCAAGCACGTCGCGCTCGGTAAAGATACCCACCGGCAGGCCCGGTGGTTCAGGCGAGACAATCACAACGGAGCCGATTCGCAAGGCTTTCATGCGTTCGAGCACTTCGCGAATCGGCGTGTCCGGCGTGACCGTGACGGGGGCGCGGCTGATGATCGATCTCAAGGGGCTAGCGAGACTGTGCGCATCTGAAACGCGCGCTGTATATTGCCGCTGCACGCCGCGGCGCGACTGATCCAGCAACGTGGCTAGCCGCTGCGTCGCGAAATTGCGAAATGCCGGCGAAACGTCCATGACGTGCTCGAAATCTGCAAGTGCCAACTGATAGCAAAACGAATCCTGGCCCGCCACAAACGTGAGCACGCTCGGGCGACGCGAGATCAATGCGCCGATCGGAAAACACTCTCCCTCGGTGAGTGTCAAGGCAGGTTCTGACGCAGCGGCGGAGCGAGGCCGAAACGCATTGATCAATCCTTTTTGCACAATGAACATGCGCGTTGCCTGGCCATCCTCTGGCGACTGCAACGTTGTGCCTTTGGCGTAGTAGGCGAGCGACAGGCGTGTGGCGAGATGCCGCGCCGCCTCGATTTCCATCGAGTCGAAGGGCGCATGTTGACGGAGTTCGGTTAGCGTCGCCGCGATCAAGGATGGTGCGGGTTGTGTCGCCATGACGTTATGCTGGTAGCCCGTTGAACTTGAAGAGTCGCTGAGAGGGATGCGCTGGGCGAGGGCAGGGTCGTTTGTTGCCGATTTCCCGACAGCCCTGCAGCGCACGGCCGCGGCGCCGTGCAAATGCGGCAACACTAATACCGGCGCGGCTCCCAAGCCGCAATACGCCGGAAATCCGCGCCAGTTCTTGAGTCTGTCCCATCAGCTGAGTCGCTTGAGCGCCTTTTGTCTCGCGATCTTTCTCAGCGCTACACCGATTGTTTCAACTGTTCGAGAATCGCCGGGTTTTCAAGCGTCGAGACATCTTGCACAATCTCTTCGTTCTTGGCGATTGATCGCAACAGGCGGCGCATGATCTTCCCGGAACGTGTCTTCGGCAGGTTGTCGCCAAAACGGATTTCCTTTGGTTTGGCGATAGGCCCGAT
>Ga0209591_10002713_pt1 | contig 21033 bp, 15 predicted proteins | sample MAT01_FD_187207 | JGI IMG/M metagenome (GOLD analysis project Ga0209591, IMG submission 187207) | Freshwater microbial communities from Lake Fryxell liftoff mats and glacier meltwater in Antarctica - MAT-01 (SPAdes) (version 2) | ecosystem: Environmental > Aquatic > Freshwater > Ice > Liftoff... | reverse complement strand
CGAAGCTCATCAAAATGCGCTTGCTTAAGCTGTTTGGGCTGGGTGGCTGCCAATAGACCAAAGCGGATAACGGCCTTCTCACGCGCAGGCAGTGGACAGGCTTCAAAGTCTGAAACGAGTGTTCGCAGTACTTCTTCGCTCATGCCCAGAGCGGAAAGCCCATGTAAATGGACTTTGAGCGCATACTCGCTGTCATTCGACTGCGAAATGGCAACACCGATCATTTCCTTTAACGTGCGCGGCAGGCTGCCCTGCAAAATTACGCCGCGAAATTTTTTCCAGTTTGCTTCCAGAAAATCCGGGTGGCTTGCCATTGATTTGAACAAATTGGGGACGATGCCGAAGCCTAGTTCGGCAGTGATTTGTTCATAGACTTGTTTTGCTTTGGGGTCGGTTAGTGCATCATATTCGACGATGGTGAAAAGTGCCATGATGTTGTGATATGTCCTTTAGAAGTGCGTGTTATGACGTAGAAATTATCTACGTCTATTTTCATTCTATTGATTTTTTAAACATCCTACAATCGTACCACCGTTAATTTCGGAAAAAATTGGTAAATGCTTAACCAACACCCATCCATCGATTTTTTCACCTCCAGCCAAAAAGCCTTAATTCAAAATTTTGTTTGACTTAAGCCTAGACTTGTTATATATTTCAATTTAGAATACGCACACATAACGCAATATTTCAGAAAGGTAAAAAATCCAATGAAGAAATCAAAAGTCCTGCTCGTTGAGGACGACCCCAATATCAATAAATTGGTTACGGACTTCCTCAATCATAGCAATTATGAAGTATTCCCGTTTAGTGATGGGCCAGAGGCGCTGGAACATGTTAAGGCACGCGGTCTGCCGCATATCGCCCTCATCGACCTTGCGCTGCCCACGTATCATGGGTTTGAAGTCAGCAGTCGCTTAAAGTCGATGGCTGATGTCCCGATCATCTTTATCACGGCCAACAATGACACTGACACGATTGTGCAGGGGTTGAAGAAATACGCGGAAGATTTTATCTCCAAGCCGTTTGAATTGCGCGAACTAGAAGCCCGCATTCAAGTCGTGTTGGCGCGTATGCCCAGCCTTGATTACGCCAGTGAACCCGTCATCGAGATAGATAATAACCTAAATATTGACTTTGCCCATAATCGTATTACACTCGGTGGCAAAGCAATGGGGCTAACCCCGACTGAATCTATCCTGCTACATGTGCTGCTGCGGAATGCAGGGCGCGTGGTGGAAAACCGGATGTTGATCGCCCGTGTTTGGCCTAATGAAGATGTATATGAAGACACCCTGCGCGTTCACATGCACCGTCTGCGCCGCAAGCTGGAAGCAGACAGCCATCACCCGCATTACATCCGCACCGAGCGCGGCATTGGCTATATGTTTACGGTGCGTCCGCCGGAAAGCGCCAATATTGCGATGGAAAATGAAGATGAAGCCAGCAACGGCTAAATTTCGTCTTGCCCTTGGTTGAATATTGTCAATGTAGTTTGCGAGCGTAGATGTGGAAACCATAGCAGCGCCTTATCCGCCGATTGACCAGACTGATCCGCGTTTGTTATATGTGCTACGCAACTTAACTGCTCAAACCGCTTCGGATATGGGGTGTGTTTATGTCCGCAATGTAGATACCAATGCACCAGAAATCTCGGCTGTTTATCCGGCAGAGGTCAGCCCAATGCCGGATTGGGTGATGATGATGCAATGGCTGAGTGAGCGTTTGGAACGGATTAAACCCAACAGCTTACAGTCTGACAACACCCCTCAGTTCTATTCGCTGGATGAAACGATGGGCTTTGCGGGTGCGGCGTTGTGGGCGTTTCTTATTCCGCCAGATATTTCGGGTGGTATCGTCTTATTCTTTAAAGAACGTGGCAGCACGTTTACCACAGAGCGCGCTCCCGACATCCCTGTTCTGATCGACCTCGCACAAACGGCTTTAGAAAATCAGCATTTGGTGGAAAAACTTCTGACGACGGAAGCAATGGCTTATACCGCGCAAGCGATTGCCAAAGATCCTTCGCCCCAGAGCATCGTCCATGTGATGCGCGACCACATCTTCGATATCCATGTTTCCAGCAGTACGATTTTGCTTTATGGGCCGGCTGATGTAGAGCGCCCCAACGGCCCTTTTGATTACCTTGAGATTGCGGCCTCATGGTCACAAGAACTTGGCAGTGGTCAATTGATCGGGCAGACCTTTCCGTTGGAACCTTTCCAACCTTGGTTGCAACAACTGGAATACGATAAAAAGCTGACCATTATCGACTTGAAAGATTTTCTGCTCACGTTGGACAGCTTCAGCCAAGACATTATTGATCGCCTGCAAGCCCAATCCATCACGATCTTACCGCTTCAATCCCATAAGCGCCGGCTGGGGCTGCTGGTATTGACGACGGACAAAGCGCACGAATTTAGCGCGTTTGAACTGCGGACGTTCCAGATCATCTGCGAATTCCTCACGATGACGACGCTTACCGAAATCGTGCAGCAGCAGAGTAATTACGTCCAACAAATACGCGCCGCGCTGCTCGATGCCGTGACTAACGGCGTGTTGATGGTGCATCCAGATGAACGTGCAACGATCTTGACCATCAATAAGCAGTTTACCGAGATGTTCGGCTTTAAAGAAGACGAAGCACAAGGCGCTTCTTTATGGGCGCTGTTTGAAGACATCCGTGTCGCCCCTCATGTGCGCCGCGATCTCTTGAAGAAATGGCAAGAAAGCGGCCCCATCCAGCGCGACGAAGGCGAATTTAAGCTGGTGAACGCACGAGGAATCGCCAGCGATCTTGAATGGTATAGCGCTCCGGTGTATCAGGATAAAGACTTTATCGGGCGCATCTACACGTTTCATGATGTAACGACCAAACGCTCGGCGGAACGCTTGCGCTCCGAACTACTGGCACGAGTCTCGCACGAACTCCGCACCCCGCTGACCTCGATCAGTGGTTTCGCTCAGTTTATCTTGGATAAAGAGAAAGATACTCTGCCGGATTCGGCGCGCCAATATACCGAAATTATCTTAAAAAGCGCCCATCAACTGACGACGCTGTTTAATGATATGATCGAAATCACCCGTGCCAACGCAGGCGAACTTAAGCTCCACATGACGAATGCCTCTATCGCGGACATCATTATCGAAACCGTTGCCAAGCTGGAAATGCAATATAAGCACCGCAAGCAAAAGGTCATCATGGGCGTTGATGATGATCTGCCCGCAGTTTATGTCGATATTGACCGCCTTGGGCAAGTGCTGACCAATCTCGTTTATAACGCGATCAAATATGGCCCGGAAAAAGGCGAAATCCGCGTGACCAATGTGCTGGCGACCAAGCGTACCGATTTACCCAAAAGCGCCCCGCAAGAAACCTTCCTACCGTGCATCGTCGTGAGTGTAATCGATCAAGGTGCTGGCCTCAATGAAGCCGATGCCGAGCGTGTTTTCTTGCCGTTTTATCGTACGCGCGCCACCCGCGCCGCCAATATCGAGGGCGTGGGCTTGGGTTTAGCCGTCTCGCGCAGCATCATCGAACTGCACGGTGGGAGGATTTGGGCGGAGGCTCCGCTCAAGAATAAACCTAGCGGGCGCTTTTTCTTCACCATCCCAGTAACAGAAAATTAACGCTGTCGTTGAGCTACAAAAGCAACTCTTTTAACGCTTTCAACAATGCGTCGGCATCGGTGCGGGTGTTATAGCCCTGAAATGACACGCGGATGAAGGTCTGCGCGTTCCACAAAATAGCGGGCAGTTCGATCTTGTAGTCGTCGTACAGGCGAGTCTTGAGCGCGAACACATCACCCGTCTGCACCCGCGCCGTGAATAACTGCCCGATGCTGTCGTCCGGCGAGATGGGCGCGAGTCTGGTTAGATCGCAAATCCGCGCCCGCGTTTCTAACGCCAGATCATGACAGCGCCGCCGCACCGAGTCCCAATCATGCGCGGCTTGGAAGGCAATCGCATCCGGGACGCTCAAAAACGCGGCAAGGTCGCGTGTCCCCTGCCATTGATTCTGCGTGACGAAACTCGCGCCGTCGCCATAGCCCCAGCTAATCACCAGCGGCTCGATCATAGCATGATGCTCGCGCCGGACATGCAGAAACCCCGCTCCTTTGGGCGCACACAACCATTTATGCAAATTCCCGGTATAGGCATCCGCGCCGAGCGCCGTTAAATCCAGCGGAAGCTGCCCCGGTGCATGTGCGCCATCAATAAGGGTGAAAATTCCAGCGGCCTTCGCCCGTCGGACGAGTTCTTCCACCGGAAAGATGAGCGCCGTCGGTGAGGTGATATGGCTGAGATACAGCACCTTCGTGCGCGGCGTGACGGCTGCCCACACCGACTCGATCATCGCGGCTGGATCAAACGGCAGCGGCACGGGATGCTTGATGTACTGCGCTCCGGTCTTTTTGCAGACGAACTCCCACGTCTTATCACACGCACCGTATTCATGATCGGTGGTCAGGATTTCATCGCCGGGCTGTAATTTTAAGGACCGTGCGACGGTATTTACGCCGACGGTGGCATTTGGCACGAAGATCAGCTCATCGACAGGCGCGTTCAGATATAGAGCTAACTCAGCACGAGCGGAATCGAGCAGCGAATCGGCGCGGCGGCCTAAAAATTCGACGGGCTGGCGTTCCAGTTCATGCTGCCAGCGTTGATACGCCTCAAATACTGGAACAGGACACGCACCGAAGGAACCATGATTCAGGAAAATGACATCAGGGTCGAGTAAAAAATATTCGCGCATAAAAACTCACTATAAGCTGCCACTTCTTGCAGCAGCATCGCTTGTAAAAACGGGAATTATAAACCACAAAGGCACGAAGATCACCAAGACCAAATAAAATTCGTTCTCATTACTTCTGTAGTTCAAAACATCTTGCAACCGATGAGGTCAATTTGAATTCTTGTGGGCAAGCGTTATGATTGCCTTCAAGTTATTTTAGGGAAAAGAGCGCGTGATGCACATTCACAAAGCGCGGCGGGCGCTGTTATTTATGCCAGGGGATGATCGCCATAAGATCGAAAAAGGCGCGGCGATGGATGTTGACGCGGTGATTATGGACTTAGAAGATGGAGTCGCGCTCAACAATAAAGCCGCTGCCCGTCAGACGACTGCTGCTGCACTGCGCGAGGTCGATTTTGGGCATACTGAGCGCCTTGTGCGGATTAATCCGGTGATCGAAGGCGGAGTATGGCGGGACGATTTGAATGGCATTATCGAAGGGCATCCTGACGGTTGTGTTATTCCCAAAGTGGAAAACGCCGATCAGGTCAAACAAGCCGCCGAGCAACTTACCCGCGCCGAGCGCAGCTATGGCTGGCTTGATGGCAGCATTCGATTATGGGCGATTATCGAAACGGCGCGGGGCATCATTAATCTGAAAGAAATCGTTGAAAGTGATCCACGCTTGACGGCGCTCATTTTTGGCGCGGAAGATTTAGCAGGCGACATCGGCGCGATTCGCACACACGACGGTTGGGAAGTCCATTATGCGCGGAGTGCAGTGGTGCTTTATGCCAAAGCCTATGGGCTGGCAGCGATTGACACGCCCTTTGTCGATCTTTCGCCGGATGAAACTCACTTGATCGCCGAAACCGAACAAGCGCTGTCAATGGGCTACACAGGCAAGCTGGCGATTCATCCTAAGCAAGTCGCGCCGATTCAAAAGGTGTTTACGCCGACGCAGGAACAAATCCAACGGGCGAAGGTGCTGATTGATGCTCATCTTGCCCAGCAAGCCAGCGGACGCGGCGTATTTGAGTTCGAGGGGCGCATGGTCGATATGCCGATGATCCGCGCCGCCGAATCGATTTTAGCACGGGCAAATGCCGCTGGAATCACTTTATAAGATGAAGATTAAAGTCGCGTGTTTTGCGGTTGTAGGGAGCGACCTGTGTATCGCTCCCTACGGACTCTGTACATTTGTTGAGATATTCCCCGCCCTTACTCGCCCCAAACGTAATTCAAAACACCTTCTTCTTCTTTAGTCGATAGGAACATCAATTTCGAGTTTGATGGCGCGGGGCCGCCTAAACGATGACCGTCTTCCAGCGCGAACTCGGCGTTATGCCACGCGCAGACAAACTTTCCATCCTGGCAAGACAGCGGGCCGCCAAAGTGCATACAAATGCCAACCGCCGCTTTGGGAGCGCCATTCACTTTATACAGATGGACTTCACGCCCGAAGAACTCCACCACTTTTGTCCCTTCACCCTCATTCGGAATTTCATCAACAGGTGCTAGTGCGACTTTCATACGATTATATCCTTATTGATTGCGTGTGCAATAGTTGTATATGCAATTAAAAAGATTGTATCACGAAATGATTGCGTATGCAACCACTTTGGGGTATCTTTTTTCATGTTTGATGGAGAGGCTTATGAGCGAAAAAATTAACGACGGACACTTAGAGGCATGGCGGCTTTTTATCACAGCGCACACCGAAGTTATCACAAGGATAGATGAGCAGCTTGCCTCCGCCGACCAGATTCCACTGCACTGGTACGATGTATTGATCGAACTCTATGAAGCGCCGGAACGCAAATTACGGATGCACGAACTCGCGCAAAAAGTCGTCTTAAGTCGGAGTGGTCTAACGCGGCTAGTAGATCGGCTGGAAAAAGCGAATCTGCTGCATCGTGAAATTGATTCTGATGATCGGCGTGGCTTTTATGCGGTGCTGACCGAGGCGGGGGTTGGGGCGATGCGAGCGGCGTGGCCTGTGTATTCCGGTGGGATCACGGCCTATTTCGCACGGCATGTCAGCGAAGAAGAAGCCGCGTTGCTGGCAGGTATCTTTACGCGGATGATCGACTCCGCCCGAAAATCAGCGCAAGACTAAACAGCCTAATCCACGCGGATGACTTTGCCCTCTGCCGCACGTAAGAGCCGATCCCACAGCGCCGCGCCAACTCCATCCTGCCCGAAGCAGTGTACGAGGAATACGCCTGTGGCGATTACACCGACCTGCTGCGGGGCAGCATGGTGTGCAGATTAGCATGGCGGCAGTCAGTCGGCAACCCGGAAGAGAATGGCTACGCTGAACGTCTGATGCGTACCTTTAAAGAGAAAGATGTTAACCTATCCGAATAGGGTGATTTTCTTGCAGCGTATCGTTCTATCTGGCACTTTCTGAACGAGGTCTACACTCACAAGCGTATCCACTCGGCACTGGGCTATCTCATCCCGGCTAAATTTGAGGCGGACTGGCAGGCAAAGCAGACAGAACCGATGCTAAAGTAACCTGAGTTTCGGACAGTGTTTTCATTCTATCCCCACCCCTAAATCCCCTCCCCACTTCGTAGAGAGGGGACTTAAAGCACCATTGTGAACCGTTTTTCTCCCCTTCGCCATGCAATGGAGAAGGGGTCGGGGGATGAGGACATCATAAAAGTTAATCATAGTGCGCTATCCAAAACTGAGGTTAAAGTAAACACCCTGCTCTCGGACTAAACACCTACTTTTAGGCGCTGGGTGCGATGGGCAGCGTGAATGAAAAACATGCGCCGGGCAGGGGGCTTTCGTTCTCTACCCAGATGCGCTCATGATGGGCTTCGATGACGAGCTTGCAGAAGGCCAAGCCGATGCCGCTGCCTTTATGCCCACGTAGCGGACTGGTGTCTTTGACTTGTGTAAACTTTTCAAAGATGCGCTCATGTTCTTCTGGCGGGATGCCTTTGCCGCTGTCGGCAACCTGCACCAAAACTTTGTCATTCACACAATCCGCAGAGAGCAGAATGCGCGTTCCGGTGGGCGTGTAGCGCAGGGCATTATCCAAGAGATTCGTCAGTACCCGCCGGATTTTGTCCGCGTCGATATTGACCATCGGCAAATTATCGGACGCGATAATATCCATGTGGACATCGGCTTCTTGCATGGCGGGCGACATAGCGATATAGATGCTTTTGAACAGGTCTTTCATCGAGGCTGGCATAAGATTCATATCCATCTTACGCGCTTCCAGCTTGGCGATATCGAGCATACTCATCACCAAATCAAGCAGGTCTTCGGCGCTCTCGTTGGCGGTACGCAGCGTAGTATCCAGCACAGGCACGGTTGGATGGTCTTCAAAATCGGGTAGGAGGATATCAATCGAGAGGTTTAAGGCGCTGATGATATTACTCAGCGGTGAGCGTAGATCATGAACGACCATTTTATTGATTTCGTCGCGGTAGGCGGCAAGCTGGCGTTCTTCCGTCACATCGCGCAGCGTGAGCAGTCGCCCGATAATCAGGCTTGGATTATGGACATCATAAACAGGCGACCCCACTTCGTCGATATAGCGGACGGCAGCGCCTTTGCGGATTTCGGTGGAACGGGTGGTGATGCGGCGCGGCTCTAGCCGTAGAATACGCGCCATATCGGTCAGCGCATCTTGTACGCCTTCTTCCGTGACTCCGCCTGCCGACATGCCTTCCATCAGCGTATAAGCGAAGTTTTGCCCGATGTAAGCCTCAAGGTCGATCCCAAGCAATTGTTCAGCCGAGGCGTTAGCATCTACCAATGTCCCGTTACGATCAAGCAGGATGATTCCGTCACGGGTTGAATCGAGAATAGCCCGCATCCGATTGCTGCCCAGCCGAATACGCTCCACCAAGTCATTATTTTCTAAATGCCCCGCCGTCTGAATCGCCAGCAGTTCAATTTTGTTATAATCATTTTCGGTAAAGACATGATGTTCCGGCAAGCCCACGCACAACACTTCTTGTACCAAGTTACCGCGCTTGATGGGCGCGACGATCAAACTGCGATAATTAATCTCGGTATCGGGGGACGTGTTGAGGTAATCATCGTCATGATGAATATCTTCCACAACTTGAATCTTGCCTGTGTTCGCCGCCCATAGTGCCGTACTAGCGGGAATGGGCGGGTTGGCGCTGATGTAGTGTTTATCGTCGCGCCGTAGCCCTTCGATTAGGGTCAAGGTGGTATTTTCCGCATCATATTTAAGCAAGACGGCGCTTTTCCCCTGCATAATGTTGAGCGCGGTTTTCAGGATTAAGCTGGGAACCATTTTTGTATCGGTAGTGAGGGAAAACTGGAGCGAAAGTTCGCGCAGGCTGGTGAGGGTTTCGATCTGGCTCTGGCGTTCTTGCAAAAGTTGAGCATTCTGAATAGCGATAACGGCATGACCCGCAAGGCTTTGGATGAAAACAATTTGCTCTTCTTTAAAGAAATCGTGTTGGGTGCTTTCCACATTCAACGCACCGACGACCACGCCATTTCGCACCAGCGGTACAAGCAGCGAGGAGCGATAAGTCCCTTGTGCCGCGTCAGCGATATAATCCGGCGCAAGCTGATTTTCTGGGACGACGAGCATTTGCCCGGTCTGGACGACTTGCCCCATCAGCCCGGCAGAAGTTTGGCGTGTGATGTCGTATTTATACCAAGTGCTGTAGACAAATTCCCGACCAATCACACGGAACTCGCCCGACTCGGTGATGAGTCCTAATGCCGCAAGTTCGGCCTGAGTCGCGTGAATGGCGGCTTCCAGCACATTATGGATAAGGGGATCCAAATCCAGCGAACTAGAGATTTGTTGGGCAATATCTTCCATCGCTGAAAGCTGACGCAGGCGACGGTTGAGCGCGTCTTCGGTGGTGTTGTACTGTTGGGCATTATGAATTTGCGTGGCGATTTGGTTAGTCGCCATCTCTGCTAAACGCCATTCGTTATCGGAAAAATAACGCGGCTCGTCATGACTCAGCAAGATAATGCCAAGCAGGTCATTATTGGCGATCATCGGCACAAGCGCGAGAGTCACATCGTGATGGTTTTCCATAAGTTGGGCTAAGCCCGCCGATGTATTCCCGTCTTGATGATAGAAAATGCGCGGGCTGGGCTGCGGTTGCTGGCAGATGAACGCTAATTCGGGGATGTCATCGATCACCAAATCGGGGTATTGCGGATGCGGATCGCTCCCATTCGACGTAAAAAAACGTAAGCGTTCTCGATGATTTTGGAGCAAGCCCACATGTACCTGTTCCACCCCCATCATCTGTTGGAGCAGGCTGGAGACACTCTGTAGGACGGTTTCTAACTTCAAGCTGGAGGTGGAAATCCGCGAAAGATGGACAAGCTGCGCCTGTTCGGAGGCATAAAGCTCCAAGGCCTTCAAGAGTTCGGCATTATCTAAGGCGGCGGCGACTTGAAACGACAGTGTTTCCAGCAGTTCCACTTCTGTCTTTTGATATTGATGCGGTTGGTCATGGAAGATGACTAAAAGGCCAAATGGGGCGCTTCCGGAACGCAAGGGAATCTCCACCAGCGATTTAAATTCCCCAATTTTGGCTAAGATGCGGAGCGGGTCATCGGGCAAAAGCGAAGCAATGTTTTCGATGGTACGTACGGCTGTTAAGTCAATCGGTGAGGGATAGTGATGCGCCTCATAGTAATGCTCATGCGCTGAGCTCAGCCCAATTGCCTGTGACAAAAACATTTGCTGGCCGGATTCGGAATCGCGCTGGAAAATGGCTGATTTGTGTGCGCCAGTAAGCTGCATGGCGGTTTCACACGCTGTTTTTACGGCATCCGCATCATCAAGATTGAACATGACATCTTGAACGGTGCGGTTAATTAAAGAGAGATTGTGTGCCATCTCGCTACTACGATCACGCAGCACCGCATTATCGAGGTCAAGCACAGAATTTTCTTGAGTGCGTAAATTGAGTTGGGCATCTAAAGCGGAAATTTCCTGTGTGCGTAAGTTGAGCGCTTCTCGTGTCTGATTTACCTGACGATAGCGCAGCATTTGCAATGCGACCAAGCCCATCAATGTGAGAAAGGACAGCACTCCCGCCTCAAGATACGTTTGTACCAATGCCGGAATCACGATTAACAGGAGAAGTTCCATCACCCAATAAGTATGCAGCAGTTTGTCATGCTCTAGGCTGAGGAGAGAGCGCGTGAGATTGGCGACCACCAGACCCGCCACCAAACTAACACCGTAACCAGCGACATCGGCTGTTCTGTCTTTTAAGAAGGTATAAAAAAGGCAGGCGATCAGTAGACCTGTGGCGATAATAGCAAAACGGCGGATCGCCAGTTGCGAGGCCGTAGAAGAAGAAAATCCGCGATTTATCCGCACGATAAAGCCAACAATCACACCGACGAACATCACGCTTAAGGCGAGTCCTGTGCCGAGCGTCACCCAAGCGACCATGACCGCTAGATAGCGATAGACAAACCACAGTCCTTCTTCGACGGTTTCTGCCAATAAGTCCGCAAGGGAAAAAATGATGATACACGCCAGCCAATTTAAGGCGATGGGCAGGGTGAGGGCGCTAGGCAAGCCCTCTCGGACTGCCAAAAATCCAATGAGGAGGGCAGCAACGAGAGCAATTAGGAGTGTATACTGGTGCAAAGCCCAGGAAAAGGCGAATTTTCTTGCGTTCACGATTAAGACAGCTTAGTTTCTTAATGATCTCATTGTACTATCGTTATTTACATTAGTACACTGCGAAATTAAAAAATTGGGCTTCACTTCAAGCAACAATTCTTATATAATGTTGGAAGTATAGGGAAACTATCCATTGGGGGATAGTTCAACGGCAGAACGATGGCCTTTGGAGCCACTAATCTTGGTTCGAATCCAGGTCCCCCAGCTTACTTGGATCCAGTTCGAACATTCTGGATGAGGATCGGCGGAGATGTCTCCGCCGATTTTCATTTGTGGTCTGATACCTTCGCGGCGGTTCACACTGCGTATCTCGTCGGTCAAATCCTTGAGATATGCGAATGGAGTCCGCAACTCCAACTCTACACTTCCTTCAGCGTTCACGATAACTCGTTCAACGACCTGACGCAGGAGTTCTTTTTGATCGCTGCGTTCCAGACTATTATACAGCACTCCAATGTTTGCGATAATTCCGAGCGCGGTATCCAAATTATTGATATGAATTTCCTGTTCTTGTTGAACCGTTTCGAGACTCTGGCGCAGTTTGCTTCGCCGATCCTGCCACTCTGCCCATAGATTGTCCCAGACAGCATCTGTGATTTTGCCCGAAGCAAATAATCTCGCCATCCGCGCTTCTTCTTCATCAACGGCTTTCAATGCAGCTTCAAACCGCAGCTTTTCATCAGGTTTCAGGTGTCCCAGTTTCTGAGCAAGCTCATGCGTATAGCTTACCCGAATCAGTGGAATCAATTCAGGATTAACCTGAATTCGCATGAGTTCGAGCGGAATCTGTTCATCCACATCACGGCATAGAAAGCTGACACCTCCGGCATTTGCCATGCGATAATAAGGTGTACCACCATTGGTGCGTCCTGCGTTGGAGGTCGATCCTGTCAGCCGAACAAAGCTGCTGCCCTCGCCTCTGCTGTAAAAAATCATACCTTTGAGCAGATAGTCTTGCCTGCGACGCGCATCACGATTTTGGCTGCGCCGTGCAAGGATTTCTAATCCACGCTCAAATTCTTCTGTTGCAACCAGTGGTTCCCAATTTCCACGTATGGTTTTGGGAGGGATATTATTCTTCAAACTCACAACCCAACCCGCATACGTCCAGTTATGAAATGTATTGGAAAGTGTGCTGATGTTGTGTTTACGCTTGCCATTGGCTGATACTTCTACAAAAGGACGACCTGTGCGGTGACGATAGCCTTTCGTGTGAAGCGTCTCTGCAATTTCGTTGAGAGTCAGACGATCTTCCAGCAGTAATTCCCATGCGGTTCGCCAAATGGGTGCGCGTTCCGGGTCAAGTTCAATCCAATGTGCAATTCGCCCCTGTAGTTTCTTCACCTCCTGAGTGGTGCGGGCTTCTACATTGATGTAGCCATCCGGCGCACCATTAGCAAAACCCCCTTGTTGTAGCTTTGCCAGTATTCCGCCTTTGACACGTATACCCAAAAGAGCCGATTCGCGACGAGCTAACGTAAAGGAGAGCGCCACAATCACCCGGTCATCGGGATCCATCGGATCGAGATCAGGCTGATTGGCAAAAACAACCGTTACGCCAAATTCATCGAGTTCATCAATCGCACGCAGCGCCTCGGTATCATTGCGTCCAAAGCGATCTGCCCGCTCGACCACCACATGCGAGAACTTACCCAGACGGTCGCTCGTCCGGTCTCCGGGCGCGTCTGGCGGGCGGCCTCCCAGACTTGCTCGGCGCTCAGCGGTGACTGTGCCTGGGCAAAGATGCTGATGAGCATTGCTTGAACTTCCGTAACACGACAGCCGTTCTCACGCAGTCTAGTCAGCCATTCATCGGTATTGATCATTCTGGCGAACATCATCACACTTCCCAACACTTGCATTTTCAATTGATACCACGTATCATTTGCGTCTGTATTGATACCACGTATCAATGAGATTGGCAAGAGCAAAACCAAAGCGAGTGTCATTTGAGTAAGAAAACCGCTTTACAACCAGTTCCCAAGTCAGAATTGGAATATATCACCCGCACCGTCATTGAGTGGCTGCGTCAGCGGTTGCCCGGTGCATTATAAACTGCGATTAAGGAGGAATACCTGTTATGGATAAGCATCATTTCCCCGTGCCGATGACCATTCTCAGTGGGTTTCTTGGCGCGGGCAAAACCACCCTGCTCAACCATATCCTGCACGGCGATCACGGTCTCAAAATCGCTGTGCTGGTCAACGATTTCGGCGCAATCAACATTGACGCGCAGTTGGTTGTTAGTGTTGAAGGCGAGACGGTTAATCTGTCCAATGGCTGCATCTGCTGCACCATTCGCGGTGATCTGCTCAAAGAAACGCTGAAATTGCTCCAGCGGGACGATCCGCCGCAGTACATTATCATTGAAACCAGTGGTGTTTCTGACCCCATCGCTGTCGCCAATACTTTTTTGATGCCAGAGATCAAACCCCTGGTACGGCTGGACAGTATTCTCGTCGTCGTGGATGCCGATCAAATTCTGACTTTAGACGAAGAAAACTATGTAATGGCATTGAATCAGCTTGCCGTTGCCGACATCGTGGTACTGAATAAAGTCGATCTGGTCAGTGCGGAGGAATTAGAAGACATCAAAACGAAGGTCATTCGCAGGCTCATCCCGGAAGCGCGCATCTTGGAAGTGACCTACGGGCAGGTGCCGCTGGAACTGGTATTGGGTGTCGGTAAGTACGCACTGGAGCGTGTGTGGCAGCGTGCGGAAAAAGACGTGCATGTGCATGGAGTCGCTGCGGAACACGATCACGATCATGATGAGCATGATGACCACCAACACGAGCATACCGACCACACCCTGGTATTCAGCACTTGGAGTTGGACGACGGATCAGCCGCTCTCGCTGAAGGCGCTGCGGGCCATGTTTGAGGAACTGCCCAACACCATTTATCGCGCCAAAGGGGTCATTTACCTCCACGATATGCCGTATAACCTGGTGATTTTACAAATGGTTGGCAAGCGTGCCAGCCTGACACTGGCTGATGCTTGGGACGGAGAAAAGCCGCGCACTCAGATTGTGCTGATTAGCTCACACGATGGCATGGATGCGGAGGCGCTGCGGGCGCAATTTGAAACCTGTGTCGTTCAAGCTACTGCGCCTGCTGCTGTTGGTCAAACCGCCGCGAAAACCGAGTGGACACGAAAGCGCCAATAACCAAGAATGGGAAAATATCACCGGAACAAGCCAACTCTAAAGGGACATATCCCTACTGCACCTTCTTTTAAACTATCGCCAGCCATTTGTAAGCAGGGGTACGCGCTGCTTGATCAACAGATGTGGTGCTGGGGCTGCGATGTGCGGCGCAAAAGTGGGAATCTGCTGGTCGCGTATGGTTTCGAGCAGCGTCCATCGCCTGAACAGCGTCATCACAGTGCTTACACCCGCTGTCTCAAACCTGACTGCACCCTGACGTTGTGGGGCTGGGGTTTGTGGATTGCATCTGAGGAGTATGGGAGTCTATTCCTCAGTCGGTCAGGCTTTCGGGTACGCCATACAGCGGAGGTCGAAATGTGTCCGCAGGCGTGGCATATGGATGATTTACCACCTGTAAAAATGCCGTGCGACCAGACGGAGCAGCGGAACACCCTGTATCTACTGGCCGAGGCACTGCTATGGATTGGGGAGTATGAACGCTGGCTGGCGCAGGAGGTTGAACCGCAATATCGTGAGCAGGTGATCGCAGCCTGGCCGCAGCGCCGACGGTATCGCGGGGGTGTACCCGCCTCCACACTTGCCCACACTTGGGCAAATTTATCGAAGACTCTACGTAAGGAAATGAATGATGGCTGGAAAACATAGAATCACAAAGCAAAAACCGGGATTTGGGAACAACCGCTCGTTTTCACTCAAAGCAACACGGCGCAAGTTCGGTCTCAATATGCAGACGAAACGGATTTATGTGCCGGAACTTGATCAGTTTGTCAGGGTGCAGATCACAGCAGGTGAAATTCGGACGATTGACAAAATTGGCTTGCCCGAATTTATGAAGCGTCAAGGGCGTTCGATCAAGGAGTTGGTTTAGATGACTGTAACCGATGAAAAACTCCCTGTCACGGTCCTATCTGGTTTTTTGGGCGCAGGGAAAACGACGCTGCTCAATCACATTCTGAACAACCGTGAGGGACTACGTGTAGCAGTGATCGTCAATGACATGAGCGAGATCAACATTGACGCGCAATTCGTCCGTGAGGGTGGTGCACAGCTCAGCCGCACCGAAGAAAAGCTGGTTGAGATGACCAACGGCTGTATCTGCTGCACCCTGCGCGATGATCTGTTGCAGGAGGTGATGCGGTTAGCACACGAGGGACGTTTTGACTATCTCCTCAGAGATTACCGTCGAACCACAGGTCAGTGTCACCTTTGAGGCAGCGTCTAACAACGACGATGCCGCCTACACCGAAGCCATGCGGCAGCAGGCAGCGCTCGGTGGCAGCAGTCGTGTTCTTCGGCTTGATGTTCACACGCTTAGTCGGTGCAAGCTCATCAGGCGCAATAGAAACCACACCTGAGGTCAGTCTCACGCTGGGGAAAAACAGTTGCTCACTGCGTTCGCTTCAGAAACCAGTGGCCAGAAAACAGAGATCAGGGCTATTCATAAGAGCGGGCGCAGCGAAATCCCACGAGGAAGCCCTCGTAAGTAGGGGAGTACCTGTCGCGGACGGCGGAGCGCAAGTAGTAATCGAAGCCGTTCCACGAACCGCCCCGCACCACACGGAGAACATCCGTTCTTGAACCTGTATCCGCTTCGCGCCCGTCACCTGCATCATAAGGATACGGTTCAAATAGACTACTCGTCCACTCCCAAACGTTGCCACTCATATCCAGCGCTCCTACCCAGGAAGTACCGGTAGGGATACTGCCGACATTTGCTGTTCCCTCTGAGATGTTACCCCAAACGGCGTTATTCGCGTTCCAGCTGTTGCTCCACGGATAAACCAGACTATCCGGCCCACGGGCGGCGTATTCCCATTCCCTTTCAGTGGGCAGGCGTCCGTCACGCAGTTCGCAGAAGTCCCGCGCTTCAAACCATGTGATTTGCTCTACCGGGCGGTTATCACCGGAGAAACCGGGTGCTGTCGCCTGTGTGCCGTCCAAAAGCCGAAACTGCGCCTGTGTCACTTCATATTTGTCGATCCAGAAGGGTTGGTCGAAGCATTGTTCGTGAACGGGTCGTTCATCGGCGGAATTTGCATCTGTAGAACCCATGTCAAAACATCCCGCAGGCACAAGCACCATCATCACGCCGTCGAAGTCGCGCTCAATCGGTGTCCAGTTAGCGTTGCGAGTAACAGGCGTAAATGCCGCTTGAAGCGGATCGGGTGTGCTGGTGGGGGTGGATGTTGGGGTCAATGTATTCGTGGGGGTTGGGGTCAATGTATTTGTCGGCGTTGCCGTCGCGGTCGGGGTGTTGGTGTTTGTCGGTGTGGCCGTCCACAGGGTGGCGGTGACGGTCAGGTTGGCCGCGTCGCGGGTGGCTGTTTGCTCCGCCCATTCGGTCAAAATCGCTTCGATGCTGGCCGTGATGTCCAGCGTTGGCGTTTCGGTCCACAGGGTCGCCGTTGCCGTTAAATTAGCGCCTTCGGTCATCTGAAGCTCGTAATCCTGCGTGGTACGGGCGGCGGTGGCTGTCTCCGCGTTGATGATGGCTTGCGCCGTCTGCTGTTGTAACACCAACTGCGCGGCAGCGATGATGTCCGGCGTTTCGGTGGCTGTTGGGGTCTGTGTATCGGTCGGAATCGCGGTATCTGTCGCGGTGGGACTGTCGGTTGGTTCATCCGTTGGCGATTGTGTAAGCGTCGGCGTTTCTGTGCCGATTCCGGCGATGGCAGCTTGTGCATCTGTGGGCGTAATGTCGTCCGCGTTCCCCCCGCTACTGTTGTTGAGCGCGATCAACCCACCTACAAAAATCAATACGAGCATCACAACGCTTGCTATGATTGCCAAATACAGCAGGCGGGGCTTAGGTGATGGTGTTCCGCGTAGTGTTTGTTCAATACCATGCGGGTCAAATTCTCTCTCATATTGCCGACGGTGCATCGCCCATTCCGTACGGGCGCGGGAAAGGGTCGATTCATCATCGACGAGTTCCATAATCGGCGCATAGCTGCTCAGCCGCCCCAACCATTCGTCACATTCCGTCCCCCACTCACCATAATCTGATCGCTTGATGTTAGCGAATGCGTCTTTTGCCTCATCAAACTTTTTATCATTGGCGAGTCGCCGCGCCGCTTGAAATTGGCTGGCTAGGCTCTTGCCGCCCGTCAGTGGCTCAGGTGGACGTCGCACTTTGATGTCGCTGTGAAGCGCCCGATTGATGTTATCGCAGGCGGCGTTAATCTGCGTCAACATCTGTGCCGGATCGCCGTCGTAGAGCAACCATTGCCCACGTGAGGGGAGTGTCGTCGGAAGCGTAAACGTCGCAGGGTCTTCCAGCATAAATGGCAGGATGGGGCGCTGGCGGTCACTGGCGTATTTGAGTTCCGCCAGACAATAGGCCGACTGCACCGATTTCTCTGAAGCAACGAAGATGAAGACTTCACACCATTCGATCTTATTGAGAATCGTCGCCCACCAATCCGCCATGACGGGAATGTCACCATCCCACCATACCTCATGTCCGCTGGCAATGAGTAGATCAATCACCTTGCGGACTTCATCTTTAACACTGCGCGAATAGCTAACGAAGAATTTTGCCATGACTTCACTTTGATTTCAGATTAGAACTACTTAACCTCAGTTTTGGATAACGCACTTTGATTAACTTTTATGATGTCCTCATCCCCCAACCCCTTCTCCATTGCATGGAGAAGGGGAGAAAACTGGTTCACAATGGTTCTTTAAGTCCCCTCCCCACTTCGTAGAGAGGGGATTTAGGGGTGGGGATAGAATGAAAACACTGTCCGAAACTCAGGTTACTTATGATTATGACATTTATTTCGCCTCCGTACAATTGATTCGTGCTTTTATGGCAATCTGAAAGTTTCCAGTCCTCTTAGCAAAACTGCTAAACCAAAACTGTAATCCTCGTCAGGTCGCAATCCCTCACTTTGCTACTCTGAAATCAGCCGGTGCGAGCTGAACTCTCGTGCCAGATGACCTCAATCCGCAGGTAGTGGCGTAGGCGACCCCTCATTCGTCATGGCGCACGCATCACTCGTTCCGGCTGCCTTTTCTGTTTATCTGTAGCTGAGTGAGGAGCTTCTCGCTTGAACCTTTCCGATTTTGTTCAACAGTTGTTCAACGACATTCGGGATACGGCGCAGCTTATTGCGCCTATCGCAGCCGTCATCGGGTTTCTGGGGCTGGGTTTGCTTTACATGGGCAGCTCATGGCCGATTATTGGGGACTGGAAGAAAGACAACCCCAAAGCCGCCAATCAGGTAGTCATTGGACTGCTCTTCGTCATCTTCGCCTCCAGCGTCACCACCCTCATCACTTTCGGCGGACCCTAACCCACTATCCCACACGCAGCGCGAGGCGCGGAAGCGCTTCGCGCCTTTTCTATCTGAAAGGAACTGCATGGCTGCTGATTTCAAATCGCATGTGCTGCTACGGGATGAGAAGGGGTTCTTCGGCATCCCCTTCAAACGCCTACTGCTGGCAGGTGTGGGCGGTGGCTTAACCTACACCTTCTGCAATATCGCCATGCCCAACTGGTCAATTCCAGCAGGGGTGGTGTTTGCCATACTCGTGCTGGTGATGACCGGGACACGCGGCGGACTTCCCCTATGGCAGCGCCTCATCTATCAGGTGCGCGGGTCCCTGCTGCTGGCGGCGGCGCGCGACACACAGGGTCTGTTTGGCAGTCTGGCGAAATCGCTGGAACTGCCCATTGAATTGGTCAAGTTGGATGCGGCGGTGGTCTTTGCGCCCGCCCAACCCAACACCAACATTGACATGCGCGAGTGGGTGACATTTGTCCGCGCTGCTGAAGCGGATCGAGACGACGGGCTGGTGTTTGTGGACGCACCGATGGCGGAGGTGATCCGCTGATGAGTACTGTCCGCACTTTCCTCATCGAACCGTTCGATATCATGCTGCACGCCACCGAAGATGGGGTGCAGTCCTTACAAGCGCGATTTTCGACCTGGCTGCGAACGCTGCGCGAACCAGCACGCTTTGTCTGCTGGCAGATGCCCGCCACCCTGAATGACAAAATCAGCAGCCTGAGCCGCAAGGCGCAGGAAGTGGATGACGTGCAGCGGCGTGCCCTGCTGATGGAGTATCGCCGCCACTTCGAGAGCCTGAATGACAGCGCCGAATATCAACGGGCGCTGTGCGGCATGGCCGTCTGGAGTGACCAGAATCCGCGTGCGCTGGCGGGTGGCATGGCTTCCGCCTTTGAAACCCCAGTCGCTGAAGGCGCGTGGCCGTCGCTGTTTGAGGGACGCTATGAAATCCGCGAGACCCCCTTCTGGCATCTGGCTCCCGCAGGTCGTCCCGGTGGTCGTCCCTACTGGTCGATTTTGACCAGCTACGAATTCGCCCCGGCGACGTGGAACTTCTTCCGTCCGCTGCCGCCGCTGCTGCGGCTGAATTTCCCACTGGCGCTGTCGGTGGACATTCCCAAGACTTATGACCGCAACGCCGCCATTGACGCGCTGGAAGGCATCATTCAAGCCTATCAGGTGCATCTGGCAGGCGCGACGGGTGAAGACAGCCGTTCGGTACAGCGGATTGCCGACTGCCGTAAGGCGCTTCAGGAGATCAACAATGGTGATGCACTGCACATGGTGCAGCTCACGATTGCTATTGCCGCCGATGACCTGAACACCCTCAAAGAACGAGTGCAAACCGTCGTCAATGAAACGCGGGCATGGTTCTCACTGCGGCAAGAGGTCGGTGAGTTATTGGCCCGTTCCGTCGGTTTCTTCACTGCCAAACGCACCAAAGACATCAACGTACCGACCACGACCTGGCCTGTTACTTCCCGTGAACTGGCGGTGATGCTGTCGCCGCTGGGCTACCGCAAACTGTCGGCGACGGACGGTATCCTGCGCGGCGAAGCCGTCGGTGCATCTTATCCGGTGTTCCATAACTCGTGGCGTGACAAACGTGCCACCCATGAAATCTGGGTGGGCGTGTCAGGGTTCGGCAAGACCTTCGGGCTGAACTGCTACCTGACCCGCGAGTATGCCGAAAACGGCATCCCCTTCGATATGCTCGAACCGATGGGACATGGCAAGCACATTGCCGATGCTTTCGGTTTGCCCTGGTATGTGATGAGCGCCAAAGCGACCAAGCTCAACCCGCAGGATGTGATGTTTCCAACCCTCATCGAGCAAGTGAGCCATGTCACCCGCATTTATGAAACGGTGTTGGGACGCTCGCTGTCGGGGGCGCAGCGCGAGAACCTGGAACGCGGTTTGCTGGGCGAGGCGCTGGAAATCCTGTATCGCGGCTTCCCCGACCTGAACAAAGTCTCGCCCGAACTCGCGCCGACCTGCGATGTCGTCTGCGATGTACTTTCAGGGTTAGGGGACAAGGAAGCGACCAAACCCATCGCCAAAAATCTGGCGGATGAGATCGCCGGTCTCTGCACCGGGTCGGGACCCTGGGCGGAATTCCTCAACGGCGCGACCAATGTAGACCTGTCACGCGGCGGCA
>Ga0209591_10002712_pt1 | contig 21039 bp, 17 predicted proteins | sample MAT01_FD_187207 | JGI IMG/M metagenome (GOLD analysis project Ga0209591, IMG submission 187207) | Freshwater microbial communities from Lake Fryxell liftoff mats and glacier meltwater in Antarctica - MAT-01 (SPAdes) (version 2) | ecosystem: Environmental > Aquatic > Freshwater > Ice > Liftoff... | reverse complement strand
TTATTCCCCCTCGCTGTCTCATCAAACTATTAGGAACAACAACAGCCTTTCGCCCGGATGTGCTGGTATTAGATCAAACTCGACTGATTAATGAGCCATTGTGGCAACAAGAACCTGTAATTACATCGGGAAACTCGATTAAACTAATCGCTGAAGTCGTGAGTACCAATTGGTCGAACGACTATGCCCGCAAAGTTGAAGATTACGCCTTGCTGGGAATTCCTGAGTATTGGATTGTTGATTATTTGGGCATTGGCGGCAGAGAATATATTGGCAAACCGAAACAGCCGACAATTACAGTTTGTACGCTGCGAGAGGATGAGTATCAAAGACAGTTGTTTCAAAAGGGCGATCGACTGATTTCCTCAATTTTACCCGACTTGCAGCTAACTGCACAACAAATATTCGCAACAAGTGGCATTTTTAACTCCTAATTCCCAAACGGCGGTAGATCGAGTAATTGGTTTTTGGAAGGTGAAAGCTGGGCGGGATTTCGGCCGGTTTGGGTGGGAGTTTGGCGGATTTCGATCGCAGTTTCGCCGGGATTTGCAGTGCGGGTTGGTACTATTTCAAGAGAATATGCTGGTGCCATTTTGGTAGTAGGAACAGTTTGTGCTTTGGTGAGCAAGTCAACTGCGTCTCCGAGGGCGGTGGTTAAATTCCTGCTAGTCTCGGCGTGACGGGCTTCTTCTTGTTTGAGGGCTTGAGTCACTTGTTTAATTTGTTCGATCGCCCGATCGCGCTCTTCGAGAACTTCTGCTAACTTAGCTTTAAATTCGCCAACTGTTTGCAGTTGTGCGACTTCCTGTAGGCGAGCAACTCCAGCATCGTCGCCTTCGGGCGCAATCGGGGAGAAATTTGGTAATTGCTGTATCTCTGCTTGCAGAGCCACGATCCTTTGCTGATTTAATTTAGCATCATTCCGGCGCTGTTCGGCTTCTGTATTGTAAAGCTGTCGCCACTGAGCCGCACTTTCACCAGCGTCATCGCGATCGCGCGAAACCTCTGTTAACTGCTGTTGCAGCCGCTTAATTTCATCTAACCATTGTCTGACATCTTGAGCCATATTGTTGATTTTAGATTTTAGATTTTAGATTGAAGAATGGGTAATTGCCAATGGTAATGGCTTAATTAATTAATTGTCTTTATTTCCATTTGCCCGATCGCGCCCTGTATTCATTTTGCATTTTCCAGTTCCCCGTGTCCTGTGCGCTATGAACATTTTTTATTGGTTGCGCTACCTAATTTTAGCCTTGTTGAAGGCACTTTTGAGGCTACTGAGGGTTCTCAAAAGGAAATTTGGTGATTTTTGGCTGTTTTGTCGGTGTTTGACTTGGGGCACGCTCAAGGAAGTCGGGATGAAAGCGGGAGAGCAGCGGTTGCCGGGGCTGTCTGCGGAAATGGCCTACAATTCTATGCTGGCGTTGTTTCCGGGGCTGTTGGCTGTGTTATCTGCGATCGCCCTGTTTGAACCTTTGCAATCAACACTCTATCAAATCGCCGGTCTTTTGGGGGAAATTATACCCAATGACGTTCGGCATTTGATTCGCGGCTTAATCAAAGAAATTCTGTTAACTCGCAATAAAGGGTTGTTTTCGGTGAGCTTTTTTGCGTCACTGTGGGCATTTTCTGGCGTAATGAGCGCGGCGATGGCTGCGATGGATCGCATCCATGAAATCCCGATCGATCGAACTCGCTCTTTTGTGAAAGCAAAACTCATTTCATTAGGGCTGAGTATCGGTACAATTGTGCTGTTAATTCTAGCATCGGGAGCTGTATTTGTCAGCGACTTAATTGTGCAAGCTATTGCCCGCCAGAGTTGCCTGCTGGAGTCCGTCGCCAATTGCAATTTAAAAGATATTCAAAATTGCTTGTTGCTCGCCGGCAATTGCCCTTTAGAGTCGGAACTGTTAGCTGTTTGGCGGCTGTGGCGGTGGCCGATTTCTTTGGGAATTGTATCAGTTGCCTTTGCTTTTGTTTACCGCTACGGGCCGAGCCGGCACCAAGCCGATATTCCAATTTTTTCGGGAGCTATTTTTGCTGCTATTTTGTGGCGCTGCTTTCGGCTTTGTTTCGGTTTTATGTTTTGCATTTAAGCAATTTCAGTTGGACTTACGGCACGATCGGCACTTTTATTGTGTTGCTGCTGTGGCTCGATCTTTCTTGTTTGGCGATGCTGCTCGGATCTCAGTTGAATGTGACAGTAGGAAAGGCAATGAAACAATCAACAAAATGGTAATTGCGAAGTCAGAAGGCAGAAGGGAAAAACAGTTACCCGTGTATCCGTGACTTCCCTGTCGTGAATCAAGGTAATTGTCATACCAATTATCAAAAATATTGCTACTACCGAAATTTGAGTATCTCATCTGTAGGGAAACGGCATTGCCGTATCCGGCGGGGAGTTATGCTATAGACAGATATTTTCAAGAGAATTAATAACTGTAGCAAGACTTTTTCAAATTGGTATGACCCACATTCCGCACCCTCAACTTTCACATAGACAGATACAGTTAGTAGAAGTGAATGATTGGACAAAATCTTAAGTAGAAATACTCAAATTTTTAGTGAATAATCAGAGTCAACCGATATTTTGCATCCAAGCGCTGCTCCTTGCTCGCGAAGTCACCGCTGACGAATACGAAGGCATGATAGACACCGCGATCGAGTATGATCGATCGGGAAGTCAAACATGGCCATGTTTCACTCGGATGAGGTCAACGCAGAAGTGAGCTTATTTCCCAACTGGGCATACTGCTTGCTGCACGATGCCATTATTCCACATCGGTCTATTGTAAGAATTCAGGTCACTGAAATCCTTGCTGGGCAAAGACTTTAGATCTGGAGCTTGATGCTAAATAAATTTCTATTGTCAATAAATGACGAGAAACTGTCATTTTTCGTCATTTATTGACAATCAACAGATCAGGACAAAAGCCCTTATTTTGCCCTAAAACCCTTGCCAGACAAGCGTTGGAGCCGCAAGTTTTTAGACCTGAATCCTTACGGTCTATTTTAGCTGGTAGTTAATTGGCATGGTTATTTAAACTTATTGACGCGATCGAGATTTTATGCTATGCTGCCATTGAGAATGAAATTGTCACCGAATGTTCTGCGACTTGCATTATTTATAAAGATTTTGAGAGCAAACGGATTCGGCGATTGTTCACGTGTCAGTTTCACCCGGAGCTATTGTCCGACTTGCGAACGGTAGGAATGTCTGAACCGCCCACCTATGCGGGCTTGAAGACCGATGATGGAGTACGGCTGTTTGCACGAATGCTCTACGAAGGTATGCAAGAATGAGCGATCGAGCTAGGTAATACCTTAGTGCTTTATACAAACGGAATTCCTCAAGCCTGAGATGCTCTAGCATAGAGTAGAAATATTGCCAAATATTAAGGATTTCAATGAATACCAAACAACTCGGCAAAATCATGGCGTTTTTATGTTCTATTCCTCCTGATAGCAATCTCCGCTTGATGCTGCAATTGGCTTTAGCTGTTTCCGTTCCTCAAGAAAAGTATGAAAAGTTGCTATTGCCTATGCAGTCAGGCAAAGATTTACTCTCCTTGCTTCAGGAGGAAAATTTATTAGTAAATTTAATTGAGGCTGATGGTTCTCTAGAAGAATCAGAACAAAATATGTTGCTGGAAGCAATGGATAAAGTGGGGATAGTAGTGCCTATGAAAATGCAAATGATTGATGTACTGACGCAAGAATTAACAGCAAATTTAGCTCAGGAAATTGAAGAGATAGAAGCTTCGGGAACGGTGGAAGGAATATCTCTGTTATGGTAAGCATCTCGCTGTGTTATATACTGACGGCATACCGGAAGCCAAAGATATTAACAAAATGCAGTATCAGGTAGAGAAACTGTGCGAAGTTATCAGCGAAAACTGGCATAAATCAGCGTTAGAGATTAAGGATGACATTATTACCGACTTGCGGCGACACATTGGTACACAAAAGATATTTGATGACATCACTTTACTGGTGTTGAAACGGCAATCAGAAGCAACTGATAAAGTATTTTTGTAGGGGGGATTAATGAATTACCTCTACATTTAGTTAATGTGTATAAGTCCTATAAATTTTAGCGAGTAGCGATCGCTAAAATCCCGATTGAACAAACAATAAGAATCAAAAATAGATTAAGCCATGAACAAAACACCCTTTAAGTTTCGCCTCCGTACCACTCTGGTAATACCTTTTGTCCTGCAAATTGTTGCAGCCGTTGGTTTAGTTGGCTATCTCTCCTTCCGAAATGGTGAAAAAGCAGTAAACAATCTGGCTAATCAGTTGATGATGTCCATAAATGACAGAGTTGATCAGCACCTAGATAACTATTTCTCAATTCCTCATCGAATTAATCAAACTAATATTGATGCGATCGACATCGGATTACTAGATTTAAACAACTTTAATCGGGCTGGACTTTATTTTTGGAAGCAGGCACAAGCATTTGAGAATATCGGATTTATCTCCTATGGACTCGCAGATGGACGCTTTATTGGCGCAGGCTCGATCATGCCGGGTAAAGGAGTCACCATTGACGAGTTTTCTGCAAGAACAGAGGGAAAACTGTTTACTTATGCCGTCAATGACCAGGGCGATTACGGAAATGTACTACAGGTTAATCCCTACGATACCCTTAAAACAGAATGGTATGCTCAAGCAGTTAAAGCAGGTAAACCAAGCTGGACTTCAGTGTATTCCCTTGACCAGATTAACTTTATTGCTGTAGAAGCAGTTCGTCCTATTTTTGCAAAAAGTGGCAAATTACTGGGTGTAATTGGGGTTGATTTACAACTATCAAATATTACTAATTTTTTGCGTGACTTAAAGGTGACTTACTCAGGACGAGTTTTTGTCATGGAACGAGATGGTCAGTTAATTGGCAATTCTGGTTCTCAAACCTCTTTTGATCAAGTAAATGGTAAGAGCCGACGCTTCAGTGCCTTAGACATCAATGATCTGTTAATTCAAAAGACTGCTGAAACTCTAAAAAATCGGTTTAGTAGTTTTCAACAAATTAAAGAGAAAATAACGCTGAGTATTGAAATTCAAGGGCAACGCTATTTTGTCTTAGTTGATCCCTGGAAACAGGAATTTGGATTGGACTGGCTGATTGTCACCGTATTGCCAGAGTCAGATTTTATGACGCAAATTAACGAAAATACTCGCAATACAATATTACTTTCTTTAGTAGCGTTAGTGGCGGCGATCGCCTTTGGTATTCTCACCTCCCGTTGGATTACTCGTCCTCTTTTGCGAATTTCCCAAGCCTCAGAAGAACTAGCCGCAGGTAATCTCGACGGCAGAGTTGATATAGATAATGGCATTGAAATTAACGAAATCCAAACCTTAGAAAGGTCTTTCAACAGTATGGCAGGACAACTACAAGAAGCCTTTGAAACTCTCGAAGATAAAGTTAAAGAGCGCACCGCCGATCTAGCAACAGCAAATGAATCAATTATTGCCCTTAACGAGAGATTGAAAGGAGAAAACCTACGCATGGGCGCAGAATTAGACGTTGCCCGTCAAATTCAAATGATGATTTTACCGAAACCAGAAGAATTAGAAAATATTGAAGGTTTAGATATAGCAGGTTATATGGAACCTGCGGATGAAGTAGGCGGCGATTATTACGACGTGCTATATACAGAGGGCTTAGTAACACTAGGGATTGGGGACGTAACGGGACATGGTTTAGAAAGTGGTATCTTAATGTTAATGACGCAAACAGCCGTCCGTACATTACAAGAAATAGGGGAATCCGATCCGGTAATATTTTTAGATACCCTCAATCGCACACTATACAAAAATGTGCAACGGATGAACTCTGAAAAAAGCCTCACTTTAGCTATTGTTAATTATGCGAAGGGGAAAATTAGTATTAGTGGACAACATGAAGAGACAATTATTGTTCGCAAAGGCGGACAAATTGAACGGATTGATACGATGGATTTAGGTTTTCCCATTGGTTTAGATGGTGACATTACTGAGTTTATTAGTCACGCTATTTTTGATTTGGCAATAGGAGATGGTATAGTGTTATATACTGACGGCATACCGGAAGCCAAAGATATTAACAAAGTGCAGTATCAAGTAGAGCGATTGTGTGAAGTAATTAGCGAAAATTGGCATAAATCAGCCTCAGAAATCAAGGATGATATTATTACCGATTTGCGGCGACATATTGGTACGCAAAAGATATTTGATGACATCACATTATTGGTGTTGAAACGACAGGAAGAAGAAATTGAGAAAGTATAAATGTAGAGGCAATTCATGAATTACTCCTATATTTAGCTGTTAATAAGAATTAAAACATAGATTAAGCCATGAACAAAACACCCTTTAAGTTTCGCCTCCGTACCACTCTGGTAATACCTTTTGTGATCCAAATTCTTGCGGCGGTGGGTCTGGTTGGTTATATCTCTTTTCGCAATGGGCAGGAGTCAGTTCAACGAATTGCCCGGCAATTGCGTACTGAGGTTGCAGCTCGAACTGTGGGAGTTATGGAACACTATTTTAGAGTACCCCACGAAATTACCAGTCTTAATATTAATGCCCTGCGGCTTAAGCAAATTAATCTCAAAGATAGAGAAGCCCTAGAGCAAAGTTTTTTCTATCAAATGAAGACTTTCCCTTTGTGCCGGGAGATATTGATGGGAACAATTAATCAGGAAATAGTCATGGCAGGGCATGAATCTGATGGTGATTTCATCTCAAATACAATGAATGTCTATCCTATTCGAGAGATGTATGAACTCGATAGCCAAGGCCGACGGAAAAAATTAATTAAGTCTGTTGTCTCTCCTAATCCTCTTCCTCCCTCTGTTTATCAGCGTGCCAGAGATAATCGAGGTCAAAGCTGGTCAGATTTCTATGTGTTTAAAACATTTCAAAACATGGGAATTGGGGCAATAGAAGCTGAACACGATGAGAAGGGTAACCTTATTGCCTTTTTTGTATCTAAAGTGTCTGTCGGAGAAATAACTGATTTTCTGAAGACTCTGAAAGTTAGCCCTACAGGGCAAGTTTTTTTGCTCGATCGAACGGGTTTGTTGGTTGCCACTTCCACTGGAGAGAGTTCTACCGTGGAGGTGAACGGGGAGAAAAAAATGTTCAAAGCAATTGACAGTAAAAATTCCTTAACTAGTCAAACAGCTAAGTATCTACAACCTTATGTTAAAAACCTCAGTGACCCGAAGTCAAAGGAAACCTTAACGCAAGAGCTATCTTTTGATATTGATGGTCAACGTCAGAATGTTTTAGTGCGGCGTTATTTAGATGGTAAGGGTTTGGATCTTTCGGTGGTAGTGGTTATTCCAGAAGCTGACTTTATGGAACAAATTAATGCTAATACCCGCAATACTGTTTTACTGTGTTTGGGGGCTTTGGGAGTATCGATCGCCTTTGGTATTCTCACCTCCCGTTGGATTACTCGTCCTCTTTTGCGAATTTCCCAAGCTTCAAAAGAACTAGCCGCAGGTAATCTCGATGGCCGAGTCAATATAGATGATGCCATTGAAATTGAAGAAATTGAAACCTTAGAACAGTCTTTCAATAGCATGGCAGGACAACTGCAAGAAGCCTTTGAAACTCTGGAAGATAAGGTTAAAGAACGAACCGCCGATCTCGCAACAGCAAATGAATCAATTATTACCCTTAACGAGAGATTGAAAGGAGAAAACCTACGCATGGGCGCAGAATTAGACGTTGCCCGTCAAATCCAAATGATGATTTTACCGAAACCTGAAGAACTAGAAAATATTGAAGGTTTAGATATTGCGGGTTATATGGAACCAGCAGACGAAGTAGGCGGCGATTATTACGACGTGCTACATACAGATGGCGTAGTAACACTAGGGATTGGGGACGTAACGGGACACGGCTTAGAAAGCGGTATCTTAATGTTAATGGCTCAAACGGCGGTTCGCACTTTACAGGAAATTCGTGAAACTGATCCGGTAGTATTTTTAGATACCCTCAATCGCACGCTCTATAAAAATGTGCAACGGATGAACTCTGAAAAAAGCCTCACTTTAGCTATTGTCAACTATGCTGATGGGAAAATTAGTATTAGTGGACAGCATGAAGAAGCCATTATTGTTCGCAAAGGTGGACAAATTGAACGCATTGACACAATGAATCTGGGGTTTCCCATTGGTTTAGATGGTGACATTACTGAGTTTATTAGTCACGCTATTTTTGATTTGGCAATAGGAGATGGTATAGTGTTATATACTGACGGCATACCGGAAGCCAAAGATATTAACAAAGTGCAGTATCAAGTAGAGCGATTGTGTGAAGTAATTAGCGAAAATTGGCATAAATCAGCCTCAGAAATCAAGGATGATATTATTACTGATTTGCGGCGACATATTGGTACACAAAAGATATTTGATGACATCACATTATTGGTGTTCAAACGACAGGAATAATTGATAATTGACAATTATCAGTTTAAATAATTTCAATAATCTCAGGTACAAAAAATGAAAGTTACTAGCTCTGCATTTACTAATTCAGCATCATCAACGGCAACGATTCTGCTTTTTACGTCCGATTCTCAATATTTACCTGCCCAAAAATTTGTCAGTTTAGTTACAAAAACTGATCAATATCAAGTTTATAAATGGTTTTTATATGGGCGCAGAAATTGGTGGGCGGAATTTCAGCGACACTTACCGCTATAATATGCTGCCAATTATTGCCGAAAAGATGGGTTTAGATTGCAGCGAAAATATGACTCTTTGGAAGGATTCAGCTTTGGTAGAAATGAATGTGGCTGTGCTACACTCCTATAAACTGCATGGGGTAAGGATGTTGGATCACCATACCCTGAGCGATTCCTTTATCCAATTTGTGGATGAAGAACAAAAGTGCGATCGGCAAGTTTATGGAGATTGGCGTTGGCTGCTTCCGCCGCTGTCGGGTTCAACTGTCCCAGTTTACCCCTGAGAGTTTGAAAATCGCCTGCTCAAACCTAACTATTTCTATGTCCCAGATCCTTGGGAGACAGAATCTCAAGCGGGTAAATGCCCATTCCATCATCAGGCGTAAACAATTTGGGAGCGTCTCATTTTTGTCGCCTAGCATTTTTTTTTGAGTGCGAGCTAGCAAAAGTTCGCTTGATTATACCAGCAAGCGAGCTATAGGAGTTTGCACTACAAAAACAAAACTGAGATGCTCCAAACAATTCTCCATTCTAATTGAGGTAATTTCTATGGATTTTCAAGGTAATGATTGGTTTAAGTTAGCTCTAAATTTAAGAAGTTCCGTTATTCGGAATATCAAAATTCAAGTGCTTTTGACTATGGTAATCGCTCTCATCATTACCATCTTTTACCAACATGGTTATTCAGGTTTTAGCCAACCTATTTTAGCCGGATTAATTCCGGGTATTGTTTTAGGATTGATCTTAGTTTTTCGCACTAATACAGCTTATGAAAGATTTTGGGAAGGCTGGCATATTGCAGGTATGACTATATTTACAGGGCGTAACCTTTCCCGACAAATGTGGCTAACAATTCCTGATAAAAATTTAGAAGAACGCCAGGAAAAAGCAGATTGTCTGCGCTTAATTGCCGCTTTTTTTATAGCGATGAAACAGCATTTAAGACACGCTGGGGTTGACGAGCAGTTAAAATCTGTTCTTTCTTCAGAACAATCTTCAAAGTTACAAGATGTCACCAATATGCCATTGAAAGTGACGCAATGGATCGGCTATTATCTAACTAAACAGTATACCAAACAGCAGATAGATACTATTCAATTCGCTTCTCTCAATCGCTTGCTAGATCAGTTAGTTGAATGCTTATCACGTTGTGAACGTATCTTAGGTGCGCCAATGCCTCACGCTTATTCAATTCATTTACGGCATCTATTAATTTTGTATTGTTTTGCCCTGCCTTTTCAGATGGTGAAAGATTTACAATGGTGGACAGTTCCAGTTAGTGGGGTAGTGGCTTTTGCTTTGTTTGGTATTGAAGCGATCGGTCTAGAAATTGAAAATCCCTTCGGCTACGATCCTAACGATATTCCCCTTGACAAACTTTGTCATAAATTGCACAGGGATATTGAAGACTTAATTGATGCTGAAACAAACCAATAATGAAACTCATCAGAAGATCGACATGGTTAGAGTTAGCAATTGATTTAAGAAGTTCTGTTATTCGTTCCATTTGGCGACGGGTAATAGCTACTATGATATTTGCCTTCGTAATTGCGATCGCCTATCACAAAGGATTGGCAGTAAATCAACCTATTCTAGCTACTTTAATCCCTGGAGTCGTCCTTGGGCTGTTACTGGTTTTTAGAACTAATACAGCTTATGACAGATTTTGGGAAGCTAGTAAAATTTGGCATGACTTGATCAATGCCAGTCGCATTTTATGCCGAAATATTTGGATAATTGTTCTGGTAAATAACCCTGAAGATAGGAGAAGAAAAATATATCATATTAGATTGATTGGTACATTAATAATAGCAATTAAATTACATTTAAGAAATGAAACTATAGACAATAGTGGTGAGATAAAAATCTCTAAAAAGCAGTATTTGGAATTAAAGCAAGTTAACAATATGCCCTTGAGAATTATTAAGTGGCTTGCGGAATATTTCGGAAATCTTTATCACGTACAAAAAGTAATTCCCTACCGATTATTTGTTGAATTAAATCGCTCTCTAGACCAAATAATGATGCTATTTAGTGGCTGCGAACGAATTGTAAATACACCGATACCCCGACCTTATTCAATTCATTTAAAACATTTATTGTTGTTATATTGTTTTGCGTTACCTTTTCAATTTATCCAACCACTAGATTGGTTTACTATCCCGACTGTAGGAATTATTAGCTTTGCATTACTAGGAATAGAAGATATTGGAGAGGAAATTGAAAATCCTTTTGGTTACGATCTCAATGACTTACCTTTAGACAGGTTTTGCCAAGAGTTACAAGCGGAAATTGAAACAGAATGGATTAATCATGAACCAAATTAATTGAAGATATGCAATAATAGAATGAAGCATGATGTTTTTTATTGAGGTGAGTACCGATGAAGTTAGATAAATTTCTCCTGGCTCAAAACATGGCGTTTCTGATCGCCATCCCACCAGACAGTAAGTTAGCCAAGTTGCTGCGCTTTTGTTTAACCACGAGATCCCGAACCAATATGTCAGGAACCGATTTGCTAAAAATCACCTGTGAACTCATGGAAAATCCATCAAAAATCGCCTACTGGACTCAAGATGTCATGGGGTTGGATTTGGATTACAGCAGCGAGGAGTGGAAATCTTTGGGGGAGATGGGTATTAAGGATGCTGATGAATTTATGGCTACTGTGTGGCAGGAGTTGGAAAGTTTGAATTTGTAATTACATTTTTTGAATTACCAGGAATTTTAAGCTGTTAAGGATTCTAGAAACAGCATTAATAATCTACAACAGGAGAATCGATCAGGGAAATAATTTCTCACTCAGAAAATGCTGGAATAAAATACTCAAAATATAGCGGTTATCAGGAAATTGAGGTATTCACCAATTAATTACCATTTCCCCAATTCCCCATTTCCCTAATCTAAACCTGTATCTCATATTTCTGAGGCTATACTAATAGTAAGAATAACCAAGGAAAAAACTATGTCTAGAAACATTGAACTATTAGAACAAAGTTTTGAGAAAATCAAACCTCAAGCAGACGAGTTCGTCGCCAGTTTCTACGACAATCTTTTTTTAGCTAACCCAGAAGTCAAGCCACTATTTGCCACAACTGATATGGCTTTGCAACAGAAAAAACTGTTACAATCTTTGGTTTTAGTAGTCGAAAATCTCCGCAATCCAGCAGCTTTAGGAGCAGTTTTAGAAAATTTGGGAGCCAGACACGTTGGCTATGGTGCCACTCCCAAACAATACGGCGCAGTCGGCGCGGCACTTTTGTTGACTTTTGAGCAGTATCTCCAGGAAAATTGGACTCCTGAAGTCAAAAAAGCTTGGCAAAAGGCATACACAGCAATTACGAATCAGATGTTAAAAGGCGCGGGTGCAGAATCTGCACCAAAAATTGCTCAACCTGAGAAAAAACCTGAAACTTTACCAAAACCTATCGAAGCTGAGAAAAAAACTGAAACTTTAGCCAAACCTGCCACATTAAAAGTCGAAACTGCCACAGAATCTCAGCTATTATACTCCACAGCAGAGCCAGAGAAAAAAGCTCTTATATCGATTCAGTTAGATGATCAAATTCTCAAAGAAATTATCAATAATTTTACCGTTAATTATCAAAAATTTAAAACCAAAATATCAAAACAGCCATTAACTGAAGTCCTCAAACAAATTCCCCGGCAACTTATTGACAGTTTTTGGATGGCACCAACATGGTTAGTTGCTATAGTTTCGGCAGTCATTTTTACGGTATTTCTGGTAATTGTCGATGATAATTATTTGCTGGCAGAATTTGTTGGTGCTGCTGATACTATCAGTTTGGTGATCGCCCTAATGTTATTCATTAAAGAAACTCCCGATCGCCAAAAACAATTTCATTATCAAGCTTGGAGTATAGTTGATGCAGCACACAATGTTAAAGTTAGTTATGCCAGAATTTTGGCACTGCAAGACTTAAATGAGGATGGTGTTTCTTTGAGAGGTTTGGATGCTCCTGGTGCGGAGTTATTAGAGATTAATCTCTCCCATGCCAATCTGAGTAAAGCTAATTTAAGGGAAAGCGATTTGACTAATGCTAATCTTAGCTATGCTAATTTAGATAATGCTAATCTCAGTCAGGTTAAACTGAGTGGTGCAGATTTGAGTCATGCAAAATTGGGTTTTTCTAACTTGAATCGAGCTAATCTTAGTAGTGCCAACCTGAGTAATGCTAACTTGATTTGTGCAGATTTAAGTCAGGCTAATATGTCAGGTGCAAATTTGAGAAATGCCTCTTTGAGTGGTGCTAATTTGAAAGATGCTTACTTAAGTGGTGCAAATCTCAAAGGCGCGCAAGTTAGTATTTTAGAATTGAGCGGTGCTTTCCTTGAAGGGGCTATTATGCCTGATGGTTCAAAAAATAGCAACCGCCAAGCTGCTTAGGACATATTAAAGAGAGATCTTGCACCACGAGCAAAAAGCTCATTTCTCGAAGTGAAGATTGTAAGTAGAAGGAAGAAGGAAGAAGGAAGAAGGAAGAAGGAAGAAGGTTATAGAGGCTTCGCGAGGGGGTAAAAAGAAGAGATACACAGCAAGCCTTTGAGCGAGCCGTATTTTACGTTTAATTAGGTGGATTTACTTAGCAAGCCGGAAGTATAAATACTAAAGCAGCGCTTGGTAGCAGGTAAGGGTAGAAAAGATTAATCAGTTAGTAGGTGAACAACCTGGAGAAATAATCAGTCCAAGAGAAGTAGTGAAAGCGATGATTATAGATGGGGCGAGTCGCAGGGATTTGTGGTGTAAGTCTTGTTTCAAATAGCTGGATCATTGAATTTTTGTTAATTTTAAATTACCGGATGCCCGATTAATTACGCAGTAAAGTGCTGAGGATACCCGCAACAAAAGACAGAACAATCAGTATCCAAATAACACCACCGGGAAGGAATGTCAAGAGGCCAACGCCTCTGAGAATCCAAACTAACAAAGTTATCCCCAGGATAGTCAAGAAGATGCTGGTTGATAGTCGAATTTGAAATTTAGGAGAATTAGTCATGTTGAATCTAAAAATTTTATCTGGATCAATGATAGCTGTTTTGCTGGCGATCGGCAGTCACGTCACCTTAATTTCGACTCCCGGTGCTGCTGTCGCGCCTGTGGGTGCAAATAAGCTGGGGGAAATAGCCAATGCTGCGGCAAAACCTTCCTCTCCAAGTGTAGCAATTAGCGATCGCACAATTGGCGAGGCAAAAGTCGGCATGACTTTCGGACAACTGAAACAGGCTCTGGGTTCCACAGCCCAGTTTAAGGTAGAGTCTCCTTTTATGGTAGACTTTGATGCTGTGGCCGTTAGTCGATCGGGCAAAGTGCAGTATCGGATTATCTACGCTGCCGGTACAAAGCTCAAAGATACCGATGTCATTGAACTTTTGATGACTGAAAACGCCAATTATAAAACACTTAAGGGCGTAGGGCCGGGAATGACATTGAAACAAGCCGAGGCAATTTACGGCAAAGCTACATTATCTTATAACGTGGACAATGAAATGAGAGAAGGGGTAGTTTTTGCCAAACAACCGACTCGAAAAATTATGTTTGTTCCCAAGGCTGAGGGAAAGCAATTTGCTGGGGTTTACGGTGCTGGAAAAGGTGGATTTTATGAGACTAATAAGTATCAACCGAATGCTGCGATTAAGTCCGTGATGGTGCGGAAGTAATACCAAATACGAGGTCGTACTCTCAGATGATTCTATTTGACCTCCAACTCTCAGATGCTACGCTAGTTATCCGAGTTGGAGGTCAAGCTTGTTATTCGAGTTCTACTTTAAACCCTAGCATATGAGGGGTAATAGATCGAACATGGTATTACATGACTTTTGATAATTGGTATGACCAAATGATTGCTGTATGCTGAAAAACCCATCACTTTTGCTTCATCACCACCAAAGTAATATCATCAAACACCCTCTGAACACCAATATACCGCCGCACATCATCAATCACAGCTTCCCGAATTTTTTCAGCAGAGTTATGACGATTTTCTACCACCACTTGCCACAGCCTCTCTAACCCATACTGCCCTTTATTAATATCTTTAGCTTCAGGAATTCCATCAGTATAAAGCACCACCACATCCCCTGGATTTAACTGCACTTCTGCTTGAGTAACAAACTCGCCAATCTCTTCTACTAACCCAATGGGAAAACCTAACTCCATCGTGTCTATGCACTCCAGTGTCCCATCAGCGCGCACCACAATCATTTCCTCATGTTGTCCGCTTAACTTGAGGACACCTCCGGCATAGTCTAAGATAGCTAGAGTCATATTCTTCGCAGAATCCATGCGTTGCAGATTGTCATAAAGAGTCTGGTTGATGACCTCCAAAAACTTCACTGGATCGGTTTCGTTCATTTTCTGAAGCGTCCTGACTGCCGTTTGTGCCATAATCATCAACACGCCACTTTCTAAACCGTGTCCGGTGACATCGCCAATGCTAATCTTGACTTGACCATCCTGTTGCAATACGTCGTAGTAATCGCCGCCAACTTCGTCTGCTGGTTCCATGAAGCCAGCTATTTCTAAGCCTTCAATTGCCTCTAATTCCGACTGTTTTGGCAACACCATTTGTTGCAATTTTTTCACAATATCCAGTTCTGCACCCATTCGCACATTGTCTTTTTTGAGAAGTTCATTAAGAGTGCTAATTTCTTGATTGGCTTGAGCGAGTTGAGCCGTGCGTTCAGTCACTTTATCTTCTAAGTGTTGATAGAGGCGAGCATTTTCAATCGAGATCACAGCTTGAGAAGATATAACCTTTAAGATTTCCAATCTATCAGGAGTAAAAGCTCTAGCTGTCAGATTATTTTCCAGATAAACAATGCCGCCCAATTTACCTTGATTCAGCAAAGGAAGACAAAGGATAGACTTAGGTTGATATGCTTTGATGTAAGAATCATTCGTAAAATTGCCCTCATGGGTAGCATCATTTAAAACTACACTTTCACAAGTGCGGGCAACATAGTTAACTATGGCTATGGGTAGACGGTTTTCAATAGTAATTGACTGCAAGACACAGACATTATCATCATCCATCTCTCCCGACGCTTCAATCAGTAATTCGCCCGCTGTTTCTAAAATTAAGTATCCAATTTGAGCCCCAGCATTTTCGATGAGAATCTTCATCAAAGAAGCCAGTAACTTATCGAGGACAATTTCACCAGAAATAGCTTGGGATGCTTTGATTACAGTCGCTAAATCCAATGCTTCACTGACACCAGTGGTAGTTGCTCTATTGGTAGTTGTTCTGTGGGTGTCTGTAACGCTCCTTCCCACTGATGCTTTCGCACGTAAATGGGGATATTGGGCTTCTAAATCCTTAACCTTAGCTGTTGCTCCCCAGCGAGTATAGGCGTAGTGAGCTTCAGTCATATAAGTTTTGGCAATTATTTCTTTACCCCATTCCTGATAAGATTGTGCCGCCAGTTCCCAAGCCAGAGCTTCCTCATTAAGATACTCATTTTCTTTAGCTCCGGCAATGGCTCGATCGTAATACTCCATTGCCTCAGAATAAGACCCTTGAACCCGGCATCGTTCAGCTTCTACCAAATAAAATTTATGACAATAATTCATGGGTGCAAATTCCGCCCATTTTTGCATTTTTTCCTGATTGCTTGCCACTTTTAGGAAAGACTGTTCTTGTTCAGGTTTGGAGGCTGATTTCACTACCGCAAGTCTTACTAGGGAATCATAAAAATGAAACTCACTGACAGTTATAAATCCTGTTCCTCCATCTAAATATTGTTCGCAGTGAACTGTATTTTCTAAGGCTTGATGGTATTCTCCAAATAGATAAGATAGGATGGTTTTGTGTAAATATACGTAGTGAAGTGCAACTCTGTCGTTGGCAGCCAAATGAATCGGTAGTAATTTTTCTTCGTTGTAGGCTTCGCCCATTAATCGGCAACTATTTTCATTTTTTCCTATCAAGTTAAAAACCACCTGCCGAAAAATTTGATTATAATTGAACGCGACATCCTGCTTAAGTTGAGCTAGGGAATTACTATAGATAGCCATTTCTCGTTCAAGTACCGTCAATTCTAAACCGCTGAAATAAGAATAGTGACCTTGATTCATTGCTGCATAGCCAGCAAATTCTAAATCACCGTTTTCAATTCCAATTTTATAAGCTTCCCGAAAAAGAGGTAAGGTTTTTTTTACATGATCTTTTCGGTGCATAATAAAGACTGCAACCTGATTAAGAACTTTAGCCTTGAGTTCTTTCGCATTTAAGTGTTCCACTAGCTTGAGGGCCAAATTGCCAAATTGATAAGCTTTGTCAATATCTTGGCTTACCCCATTTAAAATTACTCCATAATTAGCATAACCAAAAGCTGAGAAAGAAGCATTGCCATATTCTAGGGATAATTTTACCTGTTCGCACGGAATCAGCGGCAACAATGCAGGTGCAGCGATATAAGCAGGCGAAAATAAACTTGATAACATCTGTATAGCTGCTAACTTACCGGGGTCTGTCATTGGAGGCAAATTAATCAAATCTTCTATGTTATGCCCCATCCAAGCAGCCGTTGTTTCTTCTAATTGTAATTGCAGATCGCTTGCCGTTGGTGACTCTGGTAAACTAACTCCTAGTAATTGCAACACTTGTAGTCCAATCTTGACTCCTTCCAGTAATCTACCTTGGGCCATGCAGGCTTGAATTTTGGTCTGATAAACTTTCAATTTATCTACCAGATTTTTGGCATTTTGGGTCACAATTTCTACCCATTTGTCCATTCTTTCAAAATCGCTGCGGAGGTATGTCACCTCTACAGCTTCTTCATAAAGTGCTAAAGATAAGTTATACTGCATTTCCCAACTATCATCTGGTAGCAATTTCATCCCTGCGCTTAAATATTCCAGTGCAGCGGTATAAGCTGTTGCCATTTTAGCTTTCTTACCCGCGCTCAAATTGAGTTTTGTTATTTCCAAACGTTCTTTTTGACTAGAGATTAGTTCAACACCTAAATTAAGATGATCGACTATTTTAAAGATGTTTTCCGATCGCATCTCTGGCGAAGTATTCTGCAACAGCAGGCGACCCATTTGTAAGTGAACGACTTTTTTTTGATTTTCTTCAATCAAGGCATAAGCAGCTTGTTGTACGCGATCGTGCAGAAAATTATAATTTTGAATTAATAGTTGCTCGTCTAAATCAGAGGTGGGTAATATCAAGCCAGATTTAATGGCTACCGCAAGGTCAGCAGATACTTGAACTGGCGTTCTTTCGCTAACAACTGCCAGGGTAGTCAAGTCAAACTCAGCACCAATACAAGCGGCTAAACGCAATATTTTCTGAGTTAAATCAGGCAGCTTTTTTACTTTTTCAATCATCAATTCTACCACATTATCTGTGATACCTTTTGCCTCGATTTGAGCTATATTCCATTGCCAGTGATGCTCTTTAAAATCAAAAGTGAGCAGAGATTCGGCGTGCAGGGTTTTAAGAAATTCATTTACAAAAAAAGGATTACCCTGAGTTTTACGCAATACCAATTCTGCTAAAGGTTTAATTGATTCTGGTGTACTTTGTAAAGTTTCGGCAATTAGGTAGCTGATTGACTCTAATGCTAAGGGTGTTAAGCTAATAAAACTGATAATTTTCTCTGATTTTTGTAACTCATCAAGAGTCATCATTAACGGATGGCTGGGGCTGACTTCGTTATCCCGATAGGCCCCAATTAGAAATAAATATTGCATATCAGTATCCGTCATCATCAGTTCGAGCAACTTGAGTGTTGCGGAGTCTGCCCACTGCAAATCGTCTAGAAAGATGACTAAAGGATGCTCTTTTGAACAAAATACCTGGATGAATTTTTGGAATAGTAAATTAAAACGATTTTGCGACTCTTGTGGCCCTAACTCTAGTACCTCTTGCTGTTTTCCTACAATCAGTTCTATTTCGGGAATTACATTAATAATTACCTGAGCGCTAGAACCAAATGCCTTTAAAAGTTTTTCTCGCCAAATGGTTAGCTTTTCCTCACTTTCAGTTAAGAGTTGTCGCACCATTTCCTGAAAGGCGCTGACAACAGCAGAATAGGGAATATTTCGCTGAAGCTGATCGAACTTTCCAGAGATAAAATAACCCTGTTTTTCAGTAATAGGTTTATAAAGTTCTTGCACTAATACTGACTTACCGATCCCTGAATAACCAGCTACCAGTATCATTTCTATTTTCGATTTGGGGTTATTTGTTGCAGCTACACGCTCGAAAGCTGCCAGCAAAATTGCTACTTCCGCCTCACGTCCATAAAGCTTTTGAGGAATATGAAACTTATCGGAAATGTCTTGAGAAGCCAGGAGGAAAGAAGATATATTTCCTTGTGTTTGTAAATCATGGAGGCATTTTTGCAAATCTGCCTTAAGTCCCCAAGCACTTTGATATCGCTCCTCAGCCGTTTTTGACATCAGTTTCATCACGATATCTGAGACAGCTTTGGGAATCTTTTGATTGATTTTACCTGGTGGAACTGGCTGTTTAGCAATATGACAATGGACTAATTCTAGGGCATCATTTGTTTCAAACGGGAGTTGCCCTGTTAGTAGTTCATAAAAAGTAACACCCAGAGAGTAAAAATCGGTGCGATAATCGAGATAACGGTTCATTCTTCCCGTTTGTTCTGGTGAAATATAGTCTAATGTTCCTTCTAAAACATTCGGATTTTTTAGGGTGGGATTTTCGCGGGTTAAGACGGTAGAAATACCAAAGTCTATAATTTTTAGTTCCCCGGTTTCTGGGTTGAAAATAATATTAGCAGGGTTAATATCTTTATGGACAATATTTTTGGCATGAATATGGCCCAAAATGTCAGCAGTCTTAATGGCAATGCTGAGAAATTCCTGTAGGGATAGTAAACCTGTCCCTGCTTCTCTCCGCTGATTCATCAACTCTTTTAAAGATGTCCCGCCAAAATCCTCAAGGACGATCGCCAAAGTCCGCTGATAGGGTTTGAATTCATAAGCTTTAATCACCCCCTCTAGATTCAAATTGCGGGTAATTTCATATTCCTGCTTATAGCGGGTGAGTTCGGAGGGGGCGGGATAGTCTTCTTTGAGGACTTTGAGGATAACGGGTTGGTTATCCTGTTCTCGAAAACCCCGATAAACGGTGGAGTTGCTACTTTCGTAGATTTGAGTGAGAATCTCGTAGCCGTCGATTTTTAGCATTTTTGATTACCTTTGAGTAGAGTTGTATTCGGAGTATTCAAAACTGCTAAGATTGAAATACTCCCAAAATTATTGCCTTGTGTACTATATTTTCTTGGCCTAACCTTCCGCGCCCATTGTAAAGTTAAGTGGTTGAGGTTGAGGCCAAGCATCAGGCTCGCCAATAATTTGCTGGCGATGATATTCTTGACTGAATTGTTGTTGAATAATTGCCAGAGAAGAAACCTTTATCACTACCGGGAGGTTGTGTAGAATTAATGTGCCCGATCGTATCAAATACCATGAGTACACGGTTGGCAGCAGGACGGTATTGGAATTGATCTTGACCAGGTATGTTGAGATACTTATCACAGAGATTCTGTAGATTTTCCGAGGTTCCTTCCAAGAAAAATCCATAGAGTTTTGTATCATTGAGAATGTAAGGGGGGGCAAAAGCGGTATCACCTCCTCTTACTATGTATTGTGGATAATTGGAAGATGGAGACTGAGTATTTGTCATATTCATTGCATCGGTATCATGGTTGGTTTATTTTTGCCGAAGCAAATTTGATGGATGTTAACTATTATATTATTTTTGCTAAGGCACGATAGCGAAACTTAAGGTTGTAACTTGTTCCATATCAACAATTAAATAACCTTAAAACTGTCTGTCATAAACATAACCTGCTTACTAAGTAGGTATGCGGGATTAAACCTAACTATGTAACAGTATGTAAACAGGGCTGACGAGTGCTGCTTTCTTGGCAGTTGGATACTTGACAATCGTTTACATAGTTAGGTTTTACAGCGCCGACTTACTTAGACAAAGGCTCGTCACTAATTATATATTGAAACGATCGCCTTGTCAAACAATTCAGAAAAAGCAGATATGTGTATCGTAATTAACTTTCTGCTGCTGGTTGCGAATTTCGTCTTCAGCAGCCTATTGGTATCGATCGCCAAGTTCTTCTAGTTTATACCGCACTTTAGCATCAATCATTACTTAGCAAAAATGGGTGGACGATCGCACTTATCGACAAAAGTGCGATCGGCAATATGTGAATCAACTCAAAACAACCGGAACACTACAGTTTATAACCCGCAGGTGAGGGAATTGCGCGATCGGCAAAGGCGCCGATAAACGGTTGCTGTCCCCGCTTAAATCGAAGACAACCTCAAACTGTGC
>Ga0209591_10002709_pt1 | contig 21047 bp, 18 predicted proteins | sample MAT01_FD_187207 | JGI IMG/M metagenome (GOLD analysis project Ga0209591, IMG submission 187207) | Freshwater microbial communities from Lake Fryxell liftoff mats and glacier meltwater in Antarctica - MAT-01 (SPAdes) (version 2) | ecosystem: Environmental > Aquatic > Freshwater > Ice > Liftoff... | reverse complement strand
ATGCACATTATGGTAACCTTTGGCATTTAAATAACTGCCAGTAGTATTGCCAATTGCTATAACAGTTTGATTTGGATGAATTGTATTATTAATTAAATATCCATCTACATTTAATGGGCTTGTAAACACCAAAATATCAGCTTGTATAATAGGTATTTGTGCTGGAATATTATCGTATACCGTTAAATGTTCAACCATAGCAAAGCTGGCAACTAACGTTGTTACTTTAGATTGTCGGTTTTTAGCTCCAGCAAAAATTACTTTAGTATTTGCAGCAATTTTGTTGAACGATGATGCAATATTTTCGGTAGTCCCTTCACCGATAAATGAAACTTTATAACCAAATGCATTCACTGCAGCAGCGGTTGCTTCACCAATAGTTGCAATTTTAATATTTGAGGATAATTGGTAAACAGTATCGAAGAAAATATTAACTCCGTTTTTGCTCGTAAAGAATATCCAATCGCAAATAGGATTAAAAATAAAATCGACAGGTTTAATTCCTATACATGATTGGGCAACTACTTTAAATCCCTTTTGTTGCAATAATTGTAACGCTGGTTGCTGAGTTGTTTCTGTTGATGTGATAAATACCGATTTATTATGTTGAGCCGGTAATTTTCGGAAAATATTATTTGCCAAATCAGTAGTGCTTGCAGCAGACATAAATAACCTACTTACAGGTAACGATTTACCAGCTGTTTGAGTAGCGAATGCCATAAAAATATCGTTTTGTTTGTGGCAATAAACACCGAGTGGCATGTGACATCCACCCTGAAACAAGTTCATTACTTTTCGTTCAACACCAATAGTTTCTGCAACATCGCTATGATTAATTTTAGATAATATCGCCAACATGGCTTCGTCGCTTGCTCTGCACTGAAATGCAAGCACACCTTGCGCTGGAGCAGGAATAAATTTTTCGGGAGCAATTTTAACTGTATGTAAATCGCTGATGTCGAGTTGTAAACGGTGAACACCTGCGAATGCCAACATAATTGCATCAAAATTGCCATTGCGCAATTTCTGCACGCGAGTTGGCACATTACCTCTTATGTCGTTACAAATTACATCTGGCCTAAAAAACCCCATTTGAACCGTTCTTCGTGAAGATGAAGTTCCAACAATTGCATTTTGCGCTAATGAAAACAATTGCATTTCATCAACTTTATCTTTTCTAATCAGCAATAATTCTGAAGGGTCTTCACGATGAGAAACTGCAGCAATTATTAAACCTGTAGCATTTTCGGTAGGTAAATCTTTATGTGAATGAACGGCAGCATCTATATCGCCTGATAAAAGTGCATCTTCAATTTCTTTTGTAAAAAATCCTTTCCCTTCCAGTTTTTCCAAACTGAGGTGTTGAATTTTATCGCCTTGTGTTTTAATTATTTTTATTTCGGAAGTGCAGCCGATATTGCTTAATTCAGTTTGAAGAAACCGTGCTTGCCAAAGTGCTAAGTCGCTTCCTCTTGAGCCGATTACAATATGTTTTTGCATGAAGTTGCTCAATGTTTATGCCTCATTGCATCTTTAGACGAGGCCATAGTTAAAGCGATATATTTTTTCTCCATATAATCGAGTAATTTATCAATTACTTCTTTACTTTGGTTATCGAGGGCTGCAATTTCTTTTGCATATACTTCATCTTGTGCCTTGCGGCGAATTTCGTTAAGCTTAATTGGAATTATGCTATGGGCTTTTTCAACCATACGCTCCACATAAACAGTTTGAAATTCTTTTACAAATTCATGCACCAAATGCTTTGCTTTTATTACTTCTGTTTTTCTTGAAGATAAGTTCTTTTGCGCAATTAAACGCAAATTGTCGATTTGAATATAATCAACATCATAATTTTGAAGTATAGTTTCTTCAGTATCTAATGGTATGGCTAAATCGACAATTATTTTTTTCGATTTATCTTTTCCAATTAATTGCTTATAAATACTTTCAGTAATTTCTTTTTTTGTAGAACCAGTGCAAGTAATTATTACATCAAAACCGCCTTCGTAATTTGGTAAATGCGCAAGTGGAAAAGCATTCCCTTTAATAATTTCAGCTAATTTTTCTGCGTTCGCAAGTGTTCTATTAAAGATGCTGAAGTTTTTATACCCTAAGTCTAGCAAGTAAGTAGACATATGCGCAATTGTTTCACCAGCGCCAATAAATAAAAACTTAGCGTTAAGAGGCACTTTTAATTGCTTTAACTTTTGCGTAGCGAGTGATACGATAGAAATAGGTTTTTCCGCAATTTTTGTTTCCGAATAAATCTTTTTTGCTGCGGGAATAAGCATCTTCATTGCTAACCTAATATCATCGCCAGTTAAATCGAGTGCATTTGAATCTTCGTATGCAAGGCGCAATTGGCGAATAATTTCACGCTCGCCAACAACCATAGAATCTAACGACGCACTTACTTCGCACATGTGTTCAAGTGCATCACGACCTTCAAAAATATGAGAATTTACGGTTTTGCAGGCTTCAAACTCAGGATTAACCGTTTTAAAAAAGTTAGTTGTGAATCCAGTATTTACTTCAGCATTAGTTGTGAAAAAGTAGGTAACGCGATTACAAGTAGACAAGTACATCAATTCATCTAAATGCATATTTTGCTTAATAAACTTAAGCTTATCTGCAAATTCGAGACTCGTTTTATCAGAATTGATGATATAGTGGCGCAATTGCTCTACTGGAACATGCTTATGCGTTACTGTAAGTACTTTGTATTGGTTCACCTTAGATTAAAGTCTTATACTTAAATACGTAAAATCGAGTGCAAAAGTCCCAAAGTTGAAGGTGTGAATTGTCATAATATTGTCATAAGGACATTTTCTACCTATATTTATATCCACGAAAGTATGTGGAATAAGCCGCTTGAAATCCTCAATCTTGAAGCTTGCTATTCATGCAGCACAGTAATTGTAGGTGCGAAAGCAACATTGCTATAGTTTCCAGCTCGGTCGCGGAGCTGAAATTCGAAAATTACTGTTTCTGATACCGCATCAGGATTCACCAAGACTGTGTTGTTAAGCACAACCTGTAATTCCCCTTGAATAGATATATCTGCGCCCTCAGGTGCTAAAAGAGGCACAAAAAACGATTCTGTGAGTGGAATACGAGGATCAACAAGATACAAAGATGTAGAATCTGGGAAATTGAATCCGAGGTCGCCATTACCATCTTGGTAATGAATAATAAACACGATAGAATCGTCGAGGGCAGTAACAGTTCCTGGGGAAGCTGACGTAACATCAATATAAGGGATGTCGCTCATTGGTGGATTAATAATATCCTCCTCCTTTTTACAGCCAGCAAACACGAGCAACAATGCTACTATTATAGTTTTGTTCATTGTATAATAAATGAAAAGTAACCCATAATATAAAGTTGTGAATCGTCGGGGATTTCTGTTACAAAATCATGCGCATTGTCTTGAATATTTGCGCGCATGAAATAAATTTTATTCGGTTCATAATCATCAGTATCAATTGTAAAATGATGCCAATAGGCAACTGGAATTGCAGGATCGTAATAAGCTGGGCCATAATAAGGATAAAAATCAGGTTCTAACTCAAAGTTACGTGTAGTAATTCCTGTATTCATAAATATGTCTTGCGATATATTAATTGTGTTTTGTTGAAAGAAAGATGGAAATTGAAATACACCATATTCATCAGTGTCATAAATACCAAACCAAAATTCAACTGTTGCACCAATTGGAATTTGAACAGGTGAAAAGAAGTCGGCTCTTAAGGTATCGTAACGAATTCCCATAGTGTCTGTTTCGTAAACAATAAATCCGTAAGTAATAGGTTGAAAATCGGCTAGGGTTGGCGTTTGCCCGAAAACATCTGGTGCGCCATTTAAAATCCATTCGGTAATTTTTTCTCTTTCTTCGGGATATAGTGTATCGTATAAAGGCATTCTACCTAAAATTTCATCGTCGGTTGTAATGCGTTCATGCAGCCACGACATAGCAGTATCGCCCGGAATCACGCGATAGGTAAAGGTTCCGTCTTCGTTGTTTTTAATTACAGGTGCATAAAGTAATGTATTATAAGCACTTTGCACGGTTCTGAAATCGGGTTCAAAAGAACCGTCATGACAACTAGGAACAGCACATGTTTTGCTTAAAATATACGTATGTAATCCTAAAAAACTTGCGGAATCAATTGGCACATCGTCTAAAATACCGTCGCTATAATCAATCGTATCGAAAGGATTAAAAGGTGTTTCTGGTTCTATGCGAATGATATCTTTTCTGCAAGATGCAATCATCAATACAAAAAAACCGATAGCAGGTAAAATGAATTTCAAATTTTTCATATTATACAAATGCTTCTTCTAATACATTACCTGATAAATATCCACCTGGAATGCCATCTTTAAATCCAAGAATATGCGCAATAGTTGGCACAATGTCGATTGTTTCGCCAACAGGCACTTCTTCGGTGCCAACAACCAATCCTTGATTTACAATGCCTGGAGGACCTACAATTAAACTGAATATTGAACGAGAATTTTCATCGCCAGTATGGTCGTATGCAAAGAGCCCGTTTGCGTCGGGAATCGCATTAGCAATTTGGTTTCTTCCGTGTTCAGGAATGCAAATCATAATGGTATCGTTTGCCATTACCGGATCACTTTGTATTTTATCCCAAAGCCAACCCACACCGTAATCTGCGCGATGTAGATAAGAAATATAATCGCTGAAATTAGTATGACAAATATCGAGATTGGTGGTATTAATTACCATTAGTTCGGGATGAAATTCTTGAATTACTTTCCATGATACTGCCACGTTTGATAAATCGCCAGTTAGTTGGTCGAAACCTATTCCAGTAGGCAAAGGATAATCAATAGGAATTTCACCTTTAATTACCTTGAGCATAAAATCTTGAATAGCTTGTTTATCATCTTCGGTGTTCGTGATACCAGGAATATCAGTTACGCTTTTATTAAAATTACTATTTAGGAATGATTTAACTGCATTTAATCGTGCCAATTCTTCGGGATGCATGGTATTTAAAGTAGAAAAATAATCTACACCTAAACTGCTGAAAGTAGTGAGCGGACTCATGTAATTTGCGCCATATTGTGAACCATATAATGGATCTAGACTATAATTTAAATTTACATAAGGGCCAAGATCGAGCGACATCCACCAAGCATTTAACGCTGTTTTTTGTGGGTCGTTATGTTTGCGATAATATTCAAACAAAGTAGGCATTGCAGGATTCGCAGATAAGTTTAAACTATCGGGGGTATAATTACCAGTAATAATTGCAGTATGTCCGTTAAAATGACCGGTTGGCCCACTTGCATAACGCATATGCTTATATAAAGTCCCTTTTGTGGCTAATGGCGCAGGAGCAATTGGGTCCCAAACATTGTAAACTAAATTATATGCTGGTGATGCACCATTTAACATATTGCGCATTATATTTCCGGAAGGACCAGCTGCTTGATTTAATAAATACTGCTGTTCAACCGATTCTTGGTTGCGAATACCACCACCAAAAACTACTAATACAACATGGTTTACCAATCTGGTTCCAGAACTTCTGAATAAGGTTCCAGCAGGTAATATATATGGTGCAGCAAACATGCCAGCAGCGGTAAGTGCGGTGCTGCGTAAAAATTTCCTTCTGTTCATGTGCAATAAATAATTCGGTTAATGGAACAATTTAATTTAGTAATACATGTATTCGTTACTCAATAAAAAAGATCGATAAATATCAATAACTGTTATATCGGGATCAGCTTCTATAATGTTAGCCATACCATATTTTTCGTATTCAGATGGTTTGCGTAAATAAAATCGCAGGTAACTATCTTCAATAAATGCATCAACATCATCAAACATATCAGCATCGTCGGGAATATTTGCTTGCACAATTGGGTCGTTGAGCATGGCATTTAAAATTAATTCGTTAATTAAAGTTTTATCGCCGATAGATAATCTGTAAATAACTAAATTATCTAATAAATTAGAAGGGATGCTTGAATAATATAAATTGCTGTATAAGCTGGATATGTACTGCAGTGGAGTTTTGAGTCTATCTTTTTCGGTGTTCGACTGGTAAACAGGAACAGTATCAATTTGGTAAATAATATTATCATATATTACTTCTTCTACAATTTCTTTTTTACAAGAAGTAATTGAAAAAGCAATTAACACAGCAACTATTGCCGTTCTAATTTTATGTTGTGTATTTTTAAAATCCGGCATATTCTTCTGAGATTAAGATGTCAACTTTTACATTATTAAAATCATCTTCCGATTGAATTTGAAGCGCATAGGTATTCATTTCAGTGCTACTTGGCAATCTGGCCAAAAATTGACTATAAATGTCAAAAACTTGGCCTTGATAAAACTCTAATGAATTAACTAATATACTCATAAAATCGCCTTTGCTGCTGCCTTCCTGCAGAAACAATGTTCCGCTTGCGCCGTCAACCATTCCAACACATTGCACCAACTCAACATCAGTTGGGTAGCGATGTAATAAATTTGTAAAGCAAGCAACTACAAAGTTTTCGCTTCCCATATTAACCATGTCGTAATAATAATTATCGATATAACGTCTAAAATATTCTGTAATACCAATTTCAGTATTGTATAATTCTACATGTGCTGTTGAGAGTAATAAGAGACGATTATTTTCGAATGTATAATAAAGCGCTTCGGAGTCCATGCCTGTATCATAAAAAATATCGATAATATAATCCCAGTATTCAATTTGGTATTGTAAACTAAGGCTGTCGAGGTTAACGAGCAGTCGTTGACTGGTTAATAAATTAAAATTCTTATAATAATCCCATTTGCTAAGGAGGTCTTCAACTATAACCATTCTTGCATCTTGAGTATAATTATTAGTTTTTAGATATGTTGCATTTTCTGCAATTTCACCTTCAGTTGCTGCACGACCATACAAATCGATAAATAGGTTATTGATATAGTTATTCACCGTAACCTCTGCAACGCCATCTATTGGAGGAGCAATATTGCCATCAATAATAAGGTCTTCGTGAACGATGGAATCTTTAGCGCAAGATGCCAAAACCAAAAGTGAACTGATCCAAAAAAGATATTTTGTCCGTCGCATGCCTAACTTTTATCCTTTGATTACATAAAAAGCGTGTGTTGACTTTCTGGAGTTAGACCAAATTTACGAAAAAACGTAATAGTATATCAAATTAGTATACAAGTTGTTAAAAAATAAAAAACGGCCCACATGGAGCCGTTCTCTTTTCATACTTGTGCTGGCCCTTGAACCGAAACACAGCAAAAGTATTATGGTATATTTTTAATTATCGCTTTACTTTTTATTTAAGATTAATTAACGATAACTTATTTTGTTTTATTTGATGGTTCAAAAGTATAGCCATTTGAAATGTTGTACAAGGGTACTCATCCACAACTTTGTACACAGCGTACATTTTTGTACTCAGTGCGTTAGAATGTGTCTTCGCCGGGTCTATGACCCGACGAGGACACAACACGAAGAGGACATCGAAACCGTCGGGTTATAGAACCGGCGCGGAAACGAACCGTCGGGTTATAGAACCGGCGCGGAAACGAACCGTCGGGTCATAGACCCGACGCGGACAGAACCAAAATAAAAGATTTCGCTAATGTAACGTTGTGTTGTACACATACTCATTTTTTAAATCCAGAAATTTGCGCATCGATGCTGAATTTTCCTGGTCCGATAATCATGATTGCTATAAATACAATCATCATTTCGAAAGGGTATGCATTGAAATCGCTTTTAGCAACAGAAGTCATTACGGCTATAAACATTGTGAAAGCCAATAAGAAAGATGAAATTCGGGTAAACAAACCTAAAATGAGGAATACTGCGCCAAAAAACTCTGCAAAAGATGCCATAAAGCCCCATAATACTGGTGCAAAGTTGATATTGATTAGTTGCATGTTTTGCCCAAGCTTTTCCCATCTGGAAGGGTCGGTAATTTTATTAAATCCGTGGTTGTAAATAAAAGAACCACCTAATGCGATCCGAAAAAACAGATTCCCAAATTAAAATAGGTTGCGTTTGCATTAAAGAGAAATTTTTTCATCGTGCTACAAAAGTAACAATTCAATTTTCAATGAATAATAAAATCGCAATAAATGAATTAAGAAAGTGATAAAAAAATGTGCTAGTTTATCCGCCGCTAAACCTATAAACAAGCCCAAAACCAAAATTTTGTGCAAATGAAAAACCAAAAGAGGTAGCTTTATAATCATACGAGCTGTCTTCACTTTTAAAATTGTAAGTAGTGTAGCCTAATGAACCTAAATAGATATCTAACGACAATTTAGGCGTGAGTTTTATTGCTGCCCCAGGACCAATACCGATACTGTTTGTTGTTAATTTATCAATTTGATTATTTTCTGCATATGTTCCAGTGCTATCAAGTTCTGCGAAATGATTGTCGTAACTCCCGAAACCAAAACGCAGACCAGCGCCAACCCACAGTTGAAATACTTCATTATCATAATAATAATAACGTGCTAATGCTTCAACTGTAAATGTTGTGTTGAAGTCGGTAACTTCCAAAGGTTCATAATTGTTTGTGCTTGCGCTGTATGCCCAACCTAAACCAACACCTGTTGCGAGATTGTCAGTGATAAAATAGGCGCCAATCGCATTAATGCTAAAATCATTATCAACGGTTGTTAATTTTCCACTAATTGAATTTGATTCGGTTGAAGTACTCGATAAAAATAATGAGCCACCTGTTAGCCAATCACCTTTCGCTGTTTGAGCCTGTGCAATTGCAATTGAAAATAATCCCATTACCAAAATACAATATTTATTCATGTTGCTTTTCATTGCAAGCAAATATAAGGTGGAATACTTAAATATGTTTTTGAATTAAATCATCTTATTCCACAATAAGTGTGTCGTATGCAGTTCCGTAAGCACACCAAACACCCAAGCCTCCAATAATATTGCTTTGTGCAATAGTTGCAGATGAAAATGGACCATCAGTGCCACTGTCAAATTCAAGCGTTCTCCAAAAGTCGTAGGTAGCGAAGTCGACGCTGCACCATTTTAAAACGATTGTATCGCCTTTCCAAAATACGCCATAAGTGCCTTGACTAAAATCTTCTGTAGGATTATATCCCCTGTCGACTGTAAAATTAAACGACTGACCATTTATTAGATTATCATCAAAAACACTTGTGAAACCGGGATAAAAAGGCTCGCTATTGCGCTGCGTAAAATATCTATAAAAATTCCCTTGAGGTTCAGGTTCTGTTAATGCAACGTATAATCGCACCAGTGAATCAGTTTCAGGATTTGGTTCACTTGCCTGTTGCCAATAAATGGAATCAGGTGGAACTGGAGGAAATAATGTAGTTGACGATGTTAAAGTTTGGTCTTCATATTGAATATTTAAACTATAAGTCTTGCCAACTTCACCTACAAACTCGGGGAATCCTGTAAAAATATCTGCAACGGTATATAAACAAACATCAACGGCAAATTCGCCCAAGCTGTCGAGCGCAATACCTAAATATGCTGCTACTAATGATGTAAGTTCTGGCGGTAAATCTGCCAAACAAAATTCTACCAATTCAACTGAATTTACGCCATCGCTAACGGTAACTACTGCATCGTGCACATAAAAATTATCGAGCGCATTAAAATTTATTTCTCCATAAAAAGCCACTGTAGATGTTAATGAAATAATTGGTGGCACACCTGGTTCTATTGTTCCTTCCACTACAATTTTAGGATCGGGCGTTGGAATGTCGATAGTAATATCGGTTGTACAAGCGCTCAACAATATTGACGTTGCTGCTGTAACGATTGCTATTTTTTTAGTAAGTAATTTCATGCTATGTAAATAAAAGGGATTAAAATTTAAAGTTCCAGGTAATACTTGGAATTATTGGAAAAATAGAAACCTGTTTTGCCTGTACATCAACTGCGCCAAGAGCAAAGTCGCCTTCGAAAGTGGTATAAATAAAATAGGGATTTTTTCTGGAGTAAACATTATATACTGAAAAATTCCAACTGCTTTCAAATTTTTTCTCTGGTTTATTTTTCAGCGTTGCCGACACATCTAGCCGGTGGTAAGCAGGCAAACGATAACCGTTGCGCGGACCGTAATCTGTTTGGAGTTGGCCGCCAATTACATAAAAGCTTTCAACAATTGTTGTTGCTTGTCCTGTTGCATAAACAAAGGTTGACGATAAATTCCAGCGTTTACTCAATTGATAAACGGCAACAATTTCTAAATCGTGCACTCTGTCGTATTTAGTTGGGAACCAGCTTTTACCAGTTTGTAAATCGTTAAACTGTCGTTCAGTTTTCGACAAGGTATAGCCTATCCAACCATTAAATTTTCCTTGTGCTTTTTTTATAAAAAATTCGGCACCATAACTTCTTCCTCTTCCGAATACAAAATTTTCTTCTATATCAGTTCCTAATTCAGGCACATAACCATCAGCGTATTCAATTTGATTTTTCAAATCTTTATAATACACTTCTATGCTAGTTTCAAATTTATTATCAGCAAAATTGCGGAAATATCCAACGCTATATTGCATACCAATTTGCGGTTTCACTTTATCGGAACTTGGTATCCATAAGTCGGTAGGTAATGTGCTAGTTGAACTGCTTACCAAATGAATATACTGATTATTAAAAGTAATGCCTGCTTTTAACGATGAAGTTTTGTCTATTGTAAAACGTGCGCTGAATCGAGGTTCTAAGCCATAGTAATCGGCAATTTTTTCACCATTATCATAATAGATTGTATCAATAACGGTTTGATTATCGGGACCGTAAACAATGTCATTATAAGGCCCAACCTGCGCAAAATAACTTCCGCGTAAGCCGATGTTTATTTTTAATCTTTTTGTAACATCAAATTCATCCTGAATATAAATTCCTGCTTCGTGTGCATATTTTTTGCTTAAGGTATCTGTAGAAAATTCTACATCGTCGAAACTGCCTTGCGCAGAATAAGGTGTAAAAGTATGGAACACATAATTGGCTCCGAATTTAATGGCATGGTTAGCGCCGGGATAATAATCGAAATCTACTTTCCCGTTCCAATCTTGAATACCAGAAAATAAATTAAAATTAAAATCTTGAAAAGCACTTGCAACTGAGAAATCGAAACTATTATAAATTGCGCTCACATTCATGAACAGTTGATTGCTGAATAAATGGTTCCAGCGTGCCGTAGCGGTTGCGTTTCCCCAAGGCACCGATACGCTTAATGAATTATCGGGAGCCTTATAATTAAAAACATCCTGACCAAAATATCCACTTAAAAATATGCGGTTGTTATCGTTGAATTTATAATTTACTTTTGTATTTAAGTCGTAGAAATAATATCCATTTCCTTCAAAGTCGGTCCCTTTTAAAAATGGTGTTACTAATGCATCAATATAAGTTCTCCTACCGGAGATGATAAAACTAGATTTATCTTTCACAATTGGCCCTTGAATTGTTAATCGAGAAGCGATAATACCAATTCCACCTTCAGCTTGATATTGTTGATTATTACCTTCCTTCATTTGCACATCAACCACGCTGCTTAATCGTCCGCCATATTGGGCAGGCATGCCACCTTTTATTAGGGTAACATTCTTAATGGCATCTGAATTAAATACGCTGAAAAAACCGAATAAGTGACCAGTGTTATAAACAACAGCTTCATCCAGTAAAATAAGATTTTGGTCGGGGCCACCACCACGCACATAAAATCCAGTATTGCCCTCTCCTGCTCCACCAACTCCAGGAAGTAATTGAATAGTTTTCAAAATATCTACTTCACCAAATAAAACAGGAATCGTTTTAATTTGCTCAATATTTAACTCTATGCGCCCCATGTCGGTACTTTGCACATTAGCATCGGTGCGTTCTTCTGTAATTACAACCTCTTCGAGCAATTCACCCGATTCCATTGCAATGTTAATGGTTACATCTTTATTGAGTGCTATTGGCTTAATTTGGTCTTCGTAACCAATATAAGAAAAAACAAAATCGTAGCTTCCAACGGGCAAGGTTAACGAAAAGAAGCCGTAAACGTTGGTTGACGTGCCTTTTGTTGGGTCAGATTTAATATAAACGTTAGCGCCAATCAAGTCTTCGCCTGTTGCGCCATCTTTTATAAAACCACTCAAAGTATACTTTTCTTGTGCAAACACGAGGACGGAGCTCAGCACCATCCAAATTAAAACAATCGTCTTTTTCATTGATTTTGATAATAACACTGCAAAGTAATAATGAGTTTGCCGTAACACGAAATTTATTCGATTAACAGCGGTTAATTAACTGTGAACGAACGAGTAATTGCTCTCTTTTTTGGGTAAAACGCATTTACACAAGTAATATTACTTTTTGGGCTTTTTATTTGATTGCATGCACAAGTAGTAAGCAGCCTTAAGTGCATGGTTGAGCGCTGTTTTGCGGACTTTACAGAGATTGAAAGTTGTCCATCCTTGCAAAACCCATTTATTAGGCACAGGGAAGATTACTGTGTTGTCGAAAGCTGAAAATGCTGATTGGTCGACTGGAGATAATTTAACCCAGATTAAGCAATGTATTTCATAACATCTTACATTTTGTAATAGAATCAACTATTTCAAGTAAATGATATGCGTTTTTCAAATTGTTTGCTATTCAGGTTAAACCCAACTAAATGGATAGGTTGGTTAATTTGATAATTTCCATTGATAAGTTTGGGTTAATGTGAATAGCATTCCCGTCTTTATTTAAGCTTGCGAAGATTTTATTATTAGCTTTAAAGGCAGTTTTTTCAAAATGTGGCGCTACGTTTACATCGCCTAAGGCCATTATTAAAGTTTTAAAAACTGCTGCAGTTAGCATTACTTTTTAATAAACTGTTTCTCCAAAAGCGAATACACAGCTGAATCAAGAAATTTACCCTCGTAATAATAATCTTCAGTAAAATATGCTTCGCGCACAAATCCGTTTTTTTCGAGAATACCAATAGAACTTATGTTAGCAGGATTAACAATGGCTTCTATTGAATGCAAATGCAGCGATTGAAAACCAAAATCGATTACAGCCTGCAAAGCTTCATACATAATTCCTTTTCCGTGATAGGCAGGTTTAAGTAAATAGCCAATTTCGGCGCGATAATGTTCTTTCCTAAAACGCCAAAATCCGATAGTGCCAATCATGGTTAAATCATCGGCCGTGCACAATGCCCATGTGATACCTTCGTTATACGTTAGTGCATCCATTACTTTTTCGATGAGGGCAACGGCATCGCCAATTTCGGTAGCCCGAGGTTTATCGATGTATTCCATTACTTTTTCATCGGCACGTAATTCATACAATGCTGCTGCATCTTTATGCGAGATTTGTCGCAACACCAAACGTGAAGTTGTGAGTAAAAGAAAAGGATTAAAATTTATTTCTAACATAGCGTTGCCTAAAAATACGATTTAAAAAACAAACGCAAATTTTGGTGAGATGGTTAGTTACTTAACAATCAACAATTGTGTTTCATTATACACATCACCAATTAATTGAACAGCATATACACCCGACGCCAACCTATTTAAATTGTCGATTAAAATTGGCGCAATTTGTTCGCTCGTAATACTAATTGGTTGTGTAAAGATGATCTTCCCTGCCATATCATAGATATGCACAATTGCATCACCTGTTTCTGCTGCCGAGATATAAATTGCAATTTCATTTTCAGCTGGATTTGGCAGTAAGGTAATAATATTATTTTCAGATAATGCAATGCCTTTTACTTGTAAATATGCTTTTGCGAAATTAGGAATTCCGTATCCATATTGATTATTCGGATTATCGGAACGCGATGCTGTGCTTTGAATAATATCCATCACTTCCATGTTAGTTAATTCTGGAAATGCTGACATAAAACTCGCGCATGCACCAGCAATTAGTGGCGATGAATACGATGTGCCATTTCCATAATATACATTTCCTGATTGGTCCATAACCGCAGTTCCCGCACCTTGTCCAGCCACATTTGGTTTTATTTGTCCGTCAGAAGTAGGTCCTTCTGAGCTAAACGAAACGTAAATACCATTTAAATCGACAGCACCAATTGTAAATACGCTATCACCATCGGCAGGAGCACCAATAAAATTCCAATCATCGTCGCCGCTGTTACCAGCGCTATTGCAAACTAAAATACCGACAGATGCTGCCTTATCTGCAGCAATTGATGCTACAGTTGTATTACCATCCATATCGGCATAAGTATGATCCTGTATTGGGTCGTCGAACGTAGTATAGCCGAGTGATGAATTAATTATATCAGCACCAACAACATCAGCGTATTCTGCAGCTGCCAGCCAATGGTCTTCTTCAACTACATATTCGCTATCAACAATTTCGGTTCTAAATAAATAATATTGTGCATCTGGTGCACTTCCAATATAGCTGTTTGGTTCATCAACACCCATTATTGATAATACATTACTGCCATGGGTACTTGCAAAATAAACCTGGTCGTTATTATCTGGGAAATTGCGCGTTTCCAAAATTTGATTTTTATTGCGCATACTTTGAAAACCGACACCAAAATCTACCCCATAAAAACCACCATCCAAAACAGCAATTTTAATTCCTTGCCCTCTGTATCCGAGATTATGCAGAAAATCTACATCAATCATATTATTCTGATTAAATGCGCCACCATAATCGTTAGCTTCATAAAATGCGGTGCGATAAAAATTATTGTCATTTAATGGAATTCCAGCATCATTAACTGTTGTGTATCTTTTTATTGCTTCGATTTTACTTACAAATGGCAGCAAACTAATTGTAGCTAATTGCGCTTCATTGTAAATGGAAATACTCACAGCATTTAACCATCTGCTTACTACAACACTTGTTGCACCGGTAGCAGCAATGGCATCGATATAAGTTGGATTAGGAGGCAAATCGGATGTTGTGATTTTGATATCCATTTTTTGGCGGCGCTCAATTGATGCCTTTGATAAATATGCTTCTGGATTATCGATAGTAAATGGCGTATTATTTTTATCCGTAAAATAAATCCAATATCTGCTCGAAGTAGCATCTTGCGCAAACGCAAAGCTTGCACTCAACAATAATAAACCAGTTAATAAAATTTTATTCATATCAAATACCTTAAAGCGCTACCTATTCAACAAATACTATGTTACTTTGTTTAAAACGGCCTGCTGTGACCGAAAACAAATATATTCCAGGTGTAAACCGATTCTGCAAATTAACAGTAACAGAAACCGGAACATCTTTAGTTAAATAAATTTTTTCTTCATACACCAGCGCGCCTGCCAAATTGTGAAATTGAAGTGTTGCAGGGCCATTTTCATTTAATTGCAGCATTACTTCAAAAAAATCGGTTGCAGGATTAGGTAAAATATCCAATATAGAAACGAGTGTTGTATCCTCGATAGTAGTATCAATTACAACGGTATCTTCTATTGTTGTGTCAATAACAACAGTATCTAATTCCGATAACAATATTTCGTAAGCCAAACCGAAATTCGGAATGCCGTAACCCATTGAATCGTTAGGTGTTAAATATAAATGCGCGCTACGTTGCACTGCATCAATAATTTCCATATTGTTTTTTGATGGAAATGCTTGCCATAAGCTTGCACACGCACCTGCAATTAGCGGAGATGAGAATGAAGTGCCACTTAAATTAATTATAGCACCACCAGGATCTAATACCGAAGAACCCGAAGCTAATGCAACAACATTTGGTTTCAGTCGCCCATCGAAAGTTGGACCATACCCGCTAAATGCGACGTGTATGCCATTTGTATCGACGCCACCGATTGAAAAAACGCTATCGCCATCCGAAGGCATAGAAACATAATGCCAAGTATTCGCACCTTCATTTCCTGCGCTGTTACAAACTAAAATTCCTTTTTCGGCCGCCATGTCAGCACCAATTGATATTACCGAAGTATTTCCATCTAAATCTTCGTAGGTATGATTTTCCAGTGGGTCATCGAAGGTGGTATATCCTAAAGATGAATTAATTAAATCGGCACCAACGCTATCTGCTTTTTCGGCGGCAACTACCCAATAATCTTCTTCTACAACATACTCGCTATCGGCAACTTCGGTTCTATATAAATAAAAATCGGCATCAGGAGCTGAGCCAGAATAAGTATCAGTAATATCGCCTCCAATTACGCTCATTACCCAACTTCCATGATAACCTGATGCAATATTAAATACTTGATTATTATGGTCGGGGAAATTGCGCACGCCCAAAATTTGGTCTTTAGCCCAAAAACTTTGAAACAATGTCGCAGTATCAGCACCAAAAAATCCTGCGTCTAAAACTGCTATTACCATATCTGTTCCTGTGTAACCGAGGTCAAGAATAGTATCGAGATTTATTTGTTCAATTTGATTAGTTGCGGAACCATAAACGCCTGTTATATCAGTTGGCGATGATGTTTTATAAAAAACATTATTATTATAGGGTAATGTTGACTCATCGATGCTGCGTAATTTTTTTACTTTATGAATTGCAGCAATGCCATCCATTAACTCAATTTGTTTTCTTTGTTGAGGAGATAAATAGGCGCTAACAGCATTTAACCATTTTGAAATAACAATTACTTGAATACCTGCTGATTCTAAAGCTGCAATATTTTTATTGCTAACTGGTACATCGGAATAACTGATAGGGATATTAAAATTGGTTCTTCTTTGAATTGCGCGTTGCGATAAATATAAATTAGGATTTTGCTTTAAAAATTCGATATCAATTTTATTGTCGAAATAAATCCAATACTTATCGCTATTTTCATTTTTATTTACAGCAAATTCTGGTTGTTCGCCTAATATCGGATTTAAACTAACCTGCGCCGAAGCCGGAAAAACTATTACTGCAATAAATAGCACAACTGTGTAAATATTTTTCATCCTTACTTTTATTTTCGCTTACTTAATTTGTATAATCTCTTAGTCGCATTTTTACGCTATATCCGCATTCCACACGCACTGTCCATGGGCAAGTGGGGCAAGATAAATCTTGTGTATAAAAATGATAAAATTCCTTTTCTATTAATCCAACACCTTCACCATATACTTCTCGTGCGTAGTCATACCAAATTAAATTAGAATCACCTTCTTGAATCACGGTTATGGAATTTTTGAATTCGAATCCGTTAATACTATATGGCTCATCAACTAGTGCATAAGCATAATCCCAATCTTCATAAAACGACAAATTATTACATGCTTCGTCAACAGGAATATCTGAAAGCCCACCTAAATAAATATTTCCTTTCCAGGTTGAATTTTCTGCTAAGGGTGTTGTTAATTTAATAAATCGCAAATTATTCTCAATTTTCTGAATCTGACCATCTACCATCATAACGTTCCACACATTTACTAATAGCCAAGCATCGGTATCGTTTTTTTTCTGATTGCGTTCAATAACAAAATTCAGATTATTGTTTGCATCATAAAATGTATCAATCAATGTTTCTCTTACAATCCAGAAGGAAGTATCGTTTGGCACTATTTCGTGATAATTGATCGAATCTACATCGTAAGTAATAGAGGAACCAACTTCAAGCGGATAATATTTATCCAGTTGATTTAAGGCTGGTGCGGACACTGGATCATTGCAAGCAAAAAAGCCCAGCCCTACTATAAAGGTTATGGCAATTACAAGCAGAAATAGTTTCATCTTCATTCAATAATAGTAAACCATATTAATTAGTATGCATGTGCAAGTTATATCAATTGGTCATAAACGAACTCAATATATGTCCACCACCAATCAGGTCGTTGCCTTCATAAAACACAGCGCTTTGACCTGGTGTGATAGCACTAACTTGTTCACTAAATTCTACACGCATCAATTCTTTATCCTCCAAATATAATACACTTTTTGTGCCTGCATTTTTATATCTTATTTTTGTTACAGAAGGATGACTATTCTGAATGTGCGCATATTTCTGCATATTGAGGTGATGCACAAACATCCCGTTACGCAATAATGCGTCTTCTTTACCTAAAACAACAAGGTTTTCGTCCGGATTAATGGCAGTAACAAAATAGGGTTCACCTAAAGCGATGCCCAAACCTTTGCGTTGACCGATAGTGTAAAAAGGGTATCCCTTATGTGTTCCGAGGATATTTCCTTCGGCATCAACAAATAATCCGCCATCAACACGTTGTTCTAATCCTTCAACTTTCCGTTTTAAAAAACCGCGGTAGTCGTTATCAGGAACAAAGCAAATTTCGTAGCTTTCGGCTTTATTCGCTAATTCAAAATAGCCCATTTGGCGAGCCATTTCACGAATTTCGGTTTTTCGAATATTCCCCACAGGAAATTTGGTTCGCGAGAGACAATCTTGGCTTAAACCCCAAAGCACATAGCTTTGGTCTTTGTGGTCATCGAGACCCTTCGAAATATAAAATCTTTCGTTATCAGTATTTTGGTTTATTTGGGCGTAATGACCAGTAGCAATAAATTCGCAATCCATTTGATCGGCACGTTTTAAAAGTGCTTCCCATTTTATATGCGTATTGCAGAGCACACAAGGATTTGGAGTTCGGCCGGCTAAATATTCATCTACAAAATTATCAATCACATAATCGCCAAATTCTTCACGAATATCGATGATAAAATGGTGGAATTGTTTTTCAACGGCAATAGTGCGGGCATCGTTAATTGAATCGAGGCTACAGCAGCCAGTTTCTTTTTTAGAACCACCACTTGAGGCATAATCCCATGTTTTCATGGTGATGCCTACTACTTCATAGCCTTGGTCATGCAATAAAATTGCAGTTACAGTGCTGTCGATGCCACCGCTCATGGCAACTAATATTTTCCCGTGTTTAGACATAATTCCTTTGCAAAGTTACAATTTTGAAGAGTGGAAAGTTCATTTTGGAGGAATTCGGAGCAGGAATTGCTGAGTTTGTGCTATGCGAAGGAATAAACGCAAGCTTTAATGTAATTAAGCAGCATTTGATTACAACTTTTTGAGGATATTTTTAACTATTCCCTGCCCTTCATAAACAATACCCGAATAGATTTGAACCAAATTTGCTCCTCTGTTGATTTTTTCTGTAACATCTTGATGATTCATTATGCCGCCCACACCAATTATAGGCATATTGTTTCCAAGTTCTCGGCGCAGAAACCAAAGCACATCGTTTGATATTTTAGTAATTGGCTTACCGCTTAAACCGCCAGCTCCGATGTTTTCCACTACTTGCGTGTCAGTTGTGAGCATAGTGCGGTCGATAGTAGTATTAGTAGCAATGATGCCGCTTAGATCTGTTTCTTTTGCAATTGCCACAATATCAAGTAGTTGCGTATCGGTTAAATCGGGTGCAATCTTCAATAACAGTGGTTTTGGCCTTGGTTTTGCGCCATTTATTGCCTGCAACTTATTAATGATGTTCGTGAGTGGTTCTTTTTCCTGCAATTCGCGCAAGCCTGGTGTGTTTGGTGACGACACATTGATGACGAAATAATCTACCCAATCGAATAATTTTTCGAAGCAGATCACATAATCTTTCCAGGCATCTTGGTTTGTTGTGAGTTTGTTTTTACCAATATTCCCGCCTATTACCACATTATATTTTTTTCTCGCTGCAATTACTGATTTACTGCTCAGGTTTTTCACCATAACATCTACCCCGAAATTATTAAATCCCATCCTATTAATAAGCGCTTCATCTTTAGGCAGCCGGAACAACCTGGGCTTATCGTTACCTGGCTGAGCGAGGGGAGTTACAGTGCCCACTTCAATGTGACCGAATCCTAACCTAGACATTAGTGGAATGTAAGCAGCATTTTTATCGAAGCCTGCAGCTAAACCGACTGGATTTTTAAATGTGAGCCCGAATTGTTGGCATTCCAAGTTCGGATAGTGCTTTAGAAATTGCTTATTGTGAAAATATCCGTATCCAGGAATTAGGAGCGCCATTTTAAATAAAGAAAGTGCTAAATCGTGCGCTTTTTCGGGTTGGAATTTAAAAAAAATAGGTTTTAGGATTGATTGATACATTGCCGTGCAAAGGTAAGATTTAAGCCAAATTAATCAATAAAAAGAAGTAAATCAATATCTAAATTGGGTAAAACTGTTACAGTCAACCTAAATTTGTATCATCCGAGGCACTTTAACCAACTCAATTGCCACTTACAATCTCAAAAGTGCAATTTGCCGCTGCTATACATCGGCAATAATTACCAAATATTACAGATTTGAAGCGTTAATTATAAATATTCGTATATTTATACGCTTGTAACCACTAGACCCGAATTTTTCTGGACTGACGTTGTGACGCTCAATTTTTAATTTAATATTTTACCAATTTACAATTTAGAGCGTAATAAACTGTCTTTAACAAAAAAGTAATGCTATGAAAATCACATCTATCGCCAAAAAACCTATTAATAAAGCAGCAGAACGAGCATCGCAACATGTTAGTAATTTAATTGAAGCATCACTTGATCCGCTGATTACGATTTCTGCCGACGGGAAAATAACCGATGTTAATGAAGCTGCTTCAATAGTAACAGGAGTGCCGAGAGAAAAATTGATAGGCAGTTACCTCTTAGATTATTTTACCGAACCATTAAAGACGCAGGAAGTTTGCGAGCATGTTTTCGAAAAAGGATTAGTTACAGATTCTCCTCTAAAACTTTTTCCAAAAGACGGTAAACTTCCCGATGTATTAATAAATGGGTCGGTTTTTAAAGATGAAAGCGGCAATGTATTGGGAGCCATTTTAATTTTGAGAGGAGTTCTAGAACAAAAAGCTTATGAATTAATAATTGCCAACAAAGAACTTGCATTTCAAGACCAAGAGAAAGGAAAACGTGCTGATGAATTAATAATTGCCAACAACGAACTTATTTTTCAAAACGAAGAAAAAGAAAAACGAGCAGCAGAATTAATCATTGCCAACAATGAACTTGCATTTCAAGACCAAGAGAAAGGAAAACGTGCTGATGAATTAATAATTGCCAACAAAGAACTTATTTTTCAAAACACAGAAAAAGAAAAACGAGCAGCAGAATTA
>Ga0209591_10002707_pt1 | contig 21050 bp, 29 predicted proteins | sample MAT01_FD_187207 | JGI IMG/M metagenome (GOLD analysis project Ga0209591, IMG submission 187207) | Freshwater microbial communities from Lake Fryxell liftoff mats and glacier meltwater in Antarctica - MAT-01 (SPAdes) (version 2) | ecosystem: Environmental > Aquatic > Freshwater > Ice > Liftoff... | reverse complement strand
TTCGCCGCCATTTCCGCACTTACCATGCCCTTAGTCACAATTTTTTCGCGCAGTTTTTCCGGTTCTATTCCCGAACCATCATCCGAGACAGTAATTGACAGCATCCCGCCCCGGTGTGCTGCTTCCAACCCAGGGCGAACGCATCTAAATTTTATGTTAACAGAATCTGGTATATTGGAGAATAATTCTTGAGTACCTACAAAACATTTAATCAGAGTTCGTTCTTATGAAACTCAAGCCTAAAATCACCATTGCCGACCATTTTTCTGACTTAGAATATCAAGCGAGTTGAGCGGACGAAACATCATCAATTAATTGATATTATCACCATCTCAATCTGTGCAGTGATTTGCGGTGCTGATACATGGGTGGATATCGAAAGCTACGGTCGATCTAAATACGAATGGTTAAATAAATTTTGAGAATTACCGAATGGGATACCGACCCATGACACAATTGCGCGAGTATTTTCTCGCCTCAAACCGGAGCAATTTCAGAAATGTTTTTTGAGTTGGATTCAATCTATTAGTTGCTTCAATCCAGGAGAGGTAATCGCAATTGATGGTAAAACTCTTCGCCATTCTTATGATCGGGGAGGAGACAAAAAAGCGATTCATATGGGTAAGTGCTTGGGCCACCAGTCAAAGATTAGTTTTAGGACAAGTTAAAGTTGACAAAAAATCTAATTAAATCACAGCAATTCCGGCTTTACTCAAAGTATTAGAATTAAACGTCAGCATTGTCACAATTGATGCGATGGGCTGTCAGAGGTCAATTGTTAAGTCAATTGTCGAACAAGAAGGAGACTACGTGATCACCTTGAAAAAGAACCAGCCATCCCTGTATGCCAGAGTAGAAGAGTTGTTTAAACAAGCAATTAGACAAGGATTTTCGGGATTTACACATACAGCTTATTCGACCCAAAAAGAGAACTATCACGGTCGCTAAGAAATCCGACATCACTTAATGTTAAGTGAAATCAAAGAGCTGATTGACCCCGACAATCAATGGGAGAAACTTCACAGTATAGGTCTGATATAATCCGTGAGAATAGTGAAGGGAAAAACAACTATTGAAACTCGTTATTACATTAGTAGTTTACCAAATAATGCTCAAAAGCTTGGTGAATCAGTCCGCAGTCACTGGGAAATTGAGAATTCTTTACATTGGGTATTAGATGTAGGTTTTCGCGAAGATGATTGTCGGATTAGAAAAGATAATGCTCCGCAAAATTTTGCGATTCTTAGACATATCTCGCTCAATCTTTTGAATCAAGAAAAAACCTCAAAAACTGGAGCAAAGAATCAGCGACTTCGAGCCGGGTGGGATGATGAATATTTGACTAAGATCCTCGCTGTTTCAGTTAAATAAATCCTCATAAATTACTCATTACTGACTATTATACAACTTGTAAATAGTGGTTGTAAGCTTTTTATTGTCTAAAAATTGGCAGCAAGTAAAAATCACCATTAATCAGTTCCTCTTTTCTCTAAAAAGTCATGACAAAGCGTGTCTGTAGCTTCTAAGAATGGTGAATTTATCTCAAAATATACTCACCACTGGTGAACAGTGTTCAATAAGATGCGTTCCCCCTGACTCCCACAGCAGACTGCATTTCTTTAACCATATTTTCAATATCCAAAGTAGCCACCGCTGTTTGATCTGCCAGCCGACGAATTTCCCTAGCAACAACTGCAAAACCCAACCCATACTCACCCGCTTTTTCCGCTTCAATAGCCGCGTTTAGCGAAAGCAAATTAGTTTGATCTGCCACCTTCGTAATCGTCGTAATAATACTGTTAATATTATTAGCCTTTTCGCTAATCACTCCCAACTTACCCGAAATTGCACTGGTAGAATCTGCTAATTTATTCATCGTTGATTCCATCCGGCCAATTTCTTGTTTCCCGCCGCCAGCAGATTGAGCAGCTTGGTGCGACATCTGGGAAACTTCATCCATTGTCCTCGCGAGTTGCATAGCAGTAGCAGCAATTTCTCTAGCCGTAGCTACTACTTCATTAGTCGAGGCAAATTGTTCGTTCATTGTGGCTTCTAACTCCTTGCCAGAAGCAGCAATTTGGGTTGTAGAACTGGAAATTTACAGGCCGGACTTATTGACTTGATTTTCTAAAATTTGGGTAGCCGTATTGCTGAGTAAAAAGCCAAAGGTTAAAGCTGTTATAGGGCCAAATATCATGCCCACAAACACCCAGAAGTTAGTTTGAGATACATCTTGAGCAGCTCCTTTTCTAGCAGAGTCTGCCAGTTTGTCATTATAGTCTAAAAGATTTACCATTGCATTAGTTGCTGCTTGAAATGCTGGTGCTTTTTTCGTATATGTTTGCTCGGTCATTTTGAAATTTTCTGTAACAGCAGCTTTAGCAGCTCCAAATTCGGCGGTATTGTTTTTTCCTTGGAGTATCAAATCAATCTGAACTTGTCTAGGGTTGACGATCCCAGCTTTCTGAAATTCTTGATTAAGCTGTAGAAATTCCTGATGAGTGGCTACCCACGCTTTCCATAGAGGCTGAAAGTCTTTATATAGCTGGTTCTTCCTTACTTGGTATGCCAAACTAACAATTAAAATACCAAGTAAGCAAACATCTAATTTTGTAGTTTTCAAAATTCCTAAAGCCATATGCAGAACGTTTTATTAACTTAAGCTTGTTGTTAATACCCTCAACAATACCACTTGTTGTCCTATTATCAAAGTAAGCAATTATCTCCGGTAGAGCCAATTGGTAATAGTCTTCACACTATCAGGAAAATATTGTTTAGCTCTTTTCTGCCAGATCCCAATTCTCAACAATCCCCTCAACCAATTTATTTTTTTGTTTTCAAATATTTGTCGGAATTTTTCTTTTAATTTATGCATTTCTGCAAGATTGGGACATACTTTTTTAACCTCCATTAATTTGATATTTTGCTGGTCATTTAAATTCTCTTCATTCTTTAATAATGAATATTTACTGTCGTTTATTCCCTCTAATATTTCTTGATATTCTGCTGCTTTTTTGGACGATTGGCTCTCCAGAACTTATGGTGATAATTTTATCTAATGATAGAAGCAAGCTAATACGCGATTTCTAAAATTGTCAAAATTAGAAAAGCCATACCCTTGTCGCATAATCAACTTAATTCGATTGTTAATTCCTTCCATCACTCCACTGGTTGTGCGATGAAGAAAGTAATTGCAAATGCCCTCAAAATGATTCTCAATTGTTGATGTAGATTCTCTAAAAAATAGTTGTGCATGATTCAGCCACTCTTTGAGTTTTTGCTGCCCTTTTTTGACGGTCAAATTAGTTTCATATATTCTTCTAAAATTTTCCTTCATCTCATACGCAATCCTCAAGCATTCTGATTTCTTTAAGGTCAATTCTAATTTGTCAATCTGCTCTGGATTAAGATTTACCCCATTACTTAATAATAAATATTTACTACATCTATCTGTAATTCCTGCTGCTATACGCAATTTATTTAAATCTCGATTTACCACTTTCATTACATGAAAACTGTCAATAACAATTTGGGCATTTGGGAATACTTTTTTGATGAGCTTGGAGAATCCTCCCCACATATCAACACTCACTTATTCAACTTGTTCACAAACCTCAATCGGTTGTGCCATAAGAACTTCAATGATTTCGTCTTGACGATAAGAGTCAATCATTTCAATCAAATTACTTGCAAGAAATGTCACTAACAACAGTGACAAAATTTCCTTGACCTTTTCGCATACTTATTTCATCCAGAGAGATTCGCTTAGCTGGCTTCCAACTTGTTTTTTTTTAGCTTGATTACCTGATCAAATATTCCTTTTATTTCGTCATAGCTCAGTTGTTCTTCTCGCCAAATTTGCTCCATATTCGATTGTTGAACACGCTCATAAATATTTTGTTCGTATCGTTGAGTATGCCGTCTTTTAAAGTCCAAAAAATCTATCTTTTCTGTGGGATATCGTTGGCAATTAGGACAGTAAAACTGCCGTCGTGGGACTTTTAAATATACAGGACGACCCAACACTGGCAAATCTCTTACTAATATTGGTCGATTCTGATGCAGTTTTTCGGTATAATTTTTACAATGATGACAAACCATACCTTCCCCTACGATTCTCAGTCCTAATAAAATTTTTTCCTCAATTTGAGTACAGCTTTCAACCTTGACTCCAGGCAAATCTAATATATAGTCCAAATAAAAGTCCATAACAGCCAATGTATTGTTTGTTACATTTTACACCATAAAGTCAGGAGAGCCAGATTGCTCGGCCTGTTGGCGATCGCCCGTTGCTTGGTAAACTTGACCCAATAACACGTAAGCATCAGCATTTGTGCGATTTTGACTGAGGTAAGTTTCGCACAGTTTGGCGGCTTCCTGCAATTGTCCGCGATCGGCAAAACGGCGCGCTGCGTCTAAATCGGCACTGGCAGAGTTGCTAGCGTGTGCTGCTGGGGCGATCGCCCGAATCGGCAAAATCCCCGAATTATCGCCCTCCCTCGGATATTTTTGATGGGAAGTAGAGGATTTACTGTTAACACTTGGCAACTTGTCACTGCGGATATTTTCCCTATTTTCTGCGTGTTTCGACTCCCGAACCAGCGCCGAATAATTGATGTGAGTAGGCTCTTTTTTAACCTGCACTTGCGGGCTGTAGGGAATATCAGTTTTGCGGTATGCAAATGCTAGGGAATGACGCACCGAAACAAATTGAGTAGGCAGTTTCTGCCCGCTTTCCGAGTGACCTAAAAACAAGATTCCTGTTTTTTTCAACAATCGATTTAAAAGCTGAATAGTCTGACTTCTCCCTGCCTCATCAAAGTAAATTAACACGTTGCGGCAAAAAATTGCATCGTAAGGAAGTTGGTTAACTAAAAAATAGCTATCTAGAATATTACCCTGAATAAAATTAACTTTACCTCGCACCAAGTCGTTCAACTGATAAATATTTCCTGCGAGTTCAGTAAAATAGCGATCGCGAAAATCTAAGTTTTTGTCCCGGAAAGAGTTTTTGCCATAAACTGCGCGCTGAGCTTTTTTGAGAGCAACTTTGCTGATATCTGTCGCATCGATACTGAAGTTGATCGGATTTAAACCAGCTTCGAGTAGGGCGATCGCGATCGAGTAAGGTTCCTCCCCCGTCGAACAAGGAAGGCTCAACACGCGCAAGGTTCGGCCGGGATTTTTCGGCAACCATTCCGAAAGCGCATAGAGACTCAAAAAAACAAAAGGTTCGCGATCGCGAAAAAACCAAGTTTCCGGTATCACTACAGCTTCGATTAATTCTTCCAATTCTGGCAGCGATGTTTGCAATTTTGTCAAGTAAATATTTAGATCCGTTACACCGCAATCTGCCATGCGACGGTTGACTGCTCTAGTAATTGTATTAGAACCAATAGTCAGGGCATCCAAACCAATTTTTTGTCTGAGTAGAGCTTCAATTGCTACTTGTGTCATTGATTTTCGGTCGGAAATTTGCATTGAAAATATAAACTTCTATCGAAAGTGTCGGCAAAGCAATCTGCCTTCTGCATAAATACTGGCAAGTACGCGATACAGTTATCTTCCCGAAGGCTTTCTACTTTCTTTCATAAGTGCCGAAGGCCTTAAGATATCAGCCTTCTTGCTGGGGAAGCAAATAATTGGTTTGGGATTCTGGCAGCAGATGTTCTACCCTGACAAATTGAATCATACCGCGATCGTCTGCAATCATTTCTCCCAAATAAGGAGTGCTGTCAATCTTAATGCCACTAACGAATTCAGTTTCCGGCTTGTCGAGAGTTTCTGTCACCCTTTCCGCCATCACTCCTAAAATTAGGGGGCCTCTTGAACTGCCACTGTTCTCCTCAGAAGTATCGGGAAACTGGCAATTGACTAACACAATGCGCGTGCTCAAGTAAGCGCGGGCTGCCCTACCCTGTATCCTTTGGCACAAATCGATGACTGGGACGAGATGTCCCCGGTAGTTAAACAAGCCGGCAATGTATTCGGGCGCGCTGTGCATTTTTTTCAACGTGACAGTGGGAACTACTTCGACTACGCGCCTGCAATCTGCGGCCTAGCGATCGTCCCCTACATAAAAAAGTAACATCAACATCGGGATACCAGTAGAGATTTTAGATTTTGCAAGTAAGAGCGGAAAAACATTTTGAGAAATTTCGCTGAGTTTTGCAACAATTAGGAGTATTTTGGCATTCTAGAGCTATCTTGTAAAAAGTGTATTTTCAGGAGACTCAACTACTATGGGTTGGTTTAAAAGACTGTTTGGACTCGAAAAGCCTGAAGAGCAGGCTCAACCGATGGCAGCAGTAGTACAGCAAGCTGCCGAAGCGCAATCCATCGCTCCTGCTAAAGTCGGCCCTGACGGAAATTTTGACCAAAGCGGCCTGGCGAAGAGAGTTGCTTTGGCTTTTGACAACGACGCAGCGGTTGCTGATATCGAGACTGTTTGGGTTGCTCAACTCAGCGGCACGGTTGTTCTCAAGGGTCAAGTTCCCAGTCAGGAACTTCTCGACAAGTTGGTGGCGATCGCCTCTGCTGAACAGGGCGCGACAGGCGTACAAACCGATCAAGTGACAGTCGGGTAGTTCTTCGGATCTCAATCTGTTTCGCTCTGAGTACGATCGAATTAGTCAAAGCTCGATTAAACCCGCTACGGCGGGTTTTTTCCTGCCTTCTCCCCCTCAAAATATTAATTTTTGTAAAGAAGCGCATCTTAGCCAAAAAACAGTATAATTGAATACAGAAAGTAAAAAAGTTTTAGCTACCCAAAGCAAACGTGACCTGACTGCCCTTTTTATGTCGATATAAGGATCAAAAAATATGCAACTCACTTATCGCGGCGCAAACTACGAGTACGATATTCCGACAGTGGATATGATCGAAGGCGAAGTCGCGGGCAAATATCGGGGTCAAGACTGGAACTATCGGTATCCGAGACACCTTGCAGTCCCCAAAAAATACGGGGGCGTAAACTCTACCACAAAGCGAGATTTTCAAGCCCAGCAGGATGTCGCAGCAGCTAGCGCACCTTACTCAACGGTTGAATCTTCGCCGATAGTTGCGGATTTGGCGCAAGTTCACCGGGTGCATATTTGCAGTATTCTCGATCGCAGGCAGCAAGTAGCCAAAGCCAAAGGCGATGAAAGATTGATGCGCTTGCTAGAAAAAGAGTGGAAGCAGATGGCTTGTTAGGAAATAGCTTCAAAAAATACAGCGTTTGTCAAGAGGGGGAAGTTGAGTTGATCTCAATTTCCCCTTTTTGGTGTTGTTTGGGCGATCTTTTTCAACGGAAGCGATATTAATTGTCGGAATTTGGGGTGATGCGAGGTTGAGAAGGGCGATCGATCTTCTTAACACTGTTTTAGCTTTAGTCGCTGCTGTTGTAGCCTGGATTTGGTAAAGTATACTATAAAATAGACATCCTATTTAAATTTAATAGTCGATCGACAAAGCAAAAACTATGACACTTACCAAGACCGAGTATAAATATGTAGAACTAAATCAAGACAATGTTCCCATCATAGCCGGAACTACGATGAAAGTCGTTGAATTAGTCGAAGCTCAGATAGCTTATGGTTGGAGTCCCGCAGAATTACACCTCAATCATCGCTACTTGACTATGAGCCAAATTCTTTCTGCGTTAGCTTATTATTGGGATCGCAAACAAGAACTCGATGCAGAAATAAAGCGACGAGAAGAGTATGTCAAACAGGCAGAAAGTGAAGCTGGCGAATCTCCTTTTGCTGCTAGACTACGCGCTCAAAGGCTATTGAAATGAGTCTAGCACTTTATATGGACTTACGCACGAGTGGTCAGAAACCGGGTTTTTTACGAAAATCCTTCGTTTTTACCCGCAGATTAGGTGAAAAACCCGGTTTCTTTGGTCAGAAATGCGTAATTCTTGTTCTCCACCTCTCCCCATCACCCCTTAACGCAAACCACCTGCTTCAGAGTCGCCACAACCTCCACCAAATCCGACTGCTGACTCATCACCTCATCGATCGACTTATAAGCGCCCGGAATTTCATCCAATATACTCTCATCCTTACGGCACTCAACCCCCTCAGTCTGCCGCACCAAATCATCCAGAGTGAATACATTCTTCGCTTTAGTGCGAGACATCAACCGCCCCGCACCATGACTGCAACTACAGTAACTTTCAACATTTCCCTTCCCTTTAACAATAAAAGATTTCGCCCCCATCGAACCCGGAATAATCCCCAAATCATCAACTTGCGCGCGCACAGCACCCTTGCGAGTCACATACACATCTTCCCCAAAATGCACCTCTTTTTCCGCGTAATTGTGGTGACAATTCACCTCTAATAACGGCTTAGTAACTTTGCCACCTGCGACGTGCTTTTCCACAATTCGCTTAAACCGATTCATCATCACATCGCGATTAAAACGAGCATAATCCTGCGCCCACTGCAAATCGTGCCAATAAGCCGCAAACTCCGGCGTACCTGCCACAAAATAAGCTAAATCTTTGTCAGCCAAACTAATTTCTGCCAGTTTAGCTAAGTCTTTAGCAGTCTCGATATGTTGTTGGGCTAGCAGATTGCCGATACCGCGCGAACCAGAATGCAGCATCAGCCAAACCGAGTTTTCCGTGTCAACGCAAACCTCAATAAAATGATTGCCGCCGCCGAGGGAACCCAACTGTTTTAAAGCTTTATTATCTTGGTGCTGCACTCCTTGATGCAGTTCCTTGAAATCGCGCCATCCTTGCCAGTTGGTGACAGTTTTTTCGACTTCTTTATTTTCAGCAAATCCGACGGGAATTGCGGCTTCGATGTCGAGGCGAATTTGTTTGAGTTTTCCTTCTAATTTGTTGGCATTGAATGGCATTTTTACAGCGATGATCCCGCAACCAATATCCACGCCCACAGCAGCAGGAATAATTGCTTCTTTTGTGGCAATTACTGAACCGACTAAAGCTCCTTTTCCTAAGTGTACGTCGGGCATTAGGGCGACGTGTTTGAATACAAATGGCAAAGAGGCTACATTGGTGGCCATCTTGGTTTCTTTGTCGCCCAGGGCGTGATTTGCCCAGGATAATACTGGTTTTGGGGTTGATATTTCTAATTTTTCGTAGGGCATTTTTGTTTAAATTTATTTGGCTCTATCAGTATATGTAGTATATTTGTAGCATAATTATCGGCTAACGTCAATAGCCCGATCGCCAGAAACGGCATTTTTCACCAAAAAACTTAGTTCAAACCTTGAATCTGGGTTAAAAATCCCGGTTGCTGAGAGTCGGAAAGTTCGATCGTTCGGACTTCAGTCATGAAATATCAGCCGTAATCGCTAAGGTGATATTAAGAGATCACCCTACAAGCTCAACCGGTGCTTACGGCCAACCCTACAAACTACTTAAAGGCGGTTATGTGTCGATCGCAAATACGAGTTGTTTCAGCACGTCTAGCCGCGAACAGTTCCAATAATCGATGTGGGAAACGATTAAACCGTCGCTGTTAACCTTCAGTTCGCTCCTACCGGCGATCGCCATTTTCGGTTTCCAAGGTAGCGGTGCAATCCAACTCAGAGTCCAGCGAGTTTGTATAGTATCTCCAGACTGAGAAATCTCGTGCAAATCGAGTTTAACCTGTTTAAAAAAAGTCCCCATCAACCCGATCATTTTTTGGTAGCGCTCGACTCCTGTAAATCGATTCACAGGGTCTTCAAAATAAACATCTTTTGCGTAAATGTTGTAACTCTGATTTTTAGGAAATCTGCGGTAGTCATCTCTGAGAATTTCCAGAATATTCATTATTATTAATTATAGGCCTTAAATTACTATAATATAATCATACCAAAAAATAGGGTTTCCCATCCGGGCCTCCCAGGATTCCCCAAGTTTTTAGAACAGGGTATAAATTCCCGTCTTAAAAACCTTGTCCTCAACTGTCAACTGTCAACTGTCAACTGTCAACTGTCAACAGCACAACTATGATCGACCTCTACACTTTTACCACACCCAACGGCCGCAAAGTCTCGATCATGCTCGAAGAAATAGGTTTACCCTACAACGTGCACGTCATAGACATCAGCAAAAACGACCAATTTAGCCCGGAATTCATCGCCATCAACCCCAACAGCAAAATACCCGCGATAGTCGATCGGGATAACGGCATCACCGTCTTCGAGTCAGGCGCCATCCTGATCTATCTAGCCGAAAAAGCAGGCCAATTTCTGCCCACCGACAAACACAAATACTTTCAAGTTATGGAGTGGCTGATGTTTCAAATGGCCAGCGTCGGGCCCATGTTCGGTCAACTCAACCACTTCAGACGCTTTGCACCCGAACAAATTCCCTATGCAATTCAACGCTACGAAAAAGAAACCTTGCGCCTCTACGGAGTATTAGACAATCAACTAGCAAAACACGAATACATCTGCGGCGACTATTCCATTGCCGATATGGCTATTTATCCCTGGGTTGCTATTTACGAATTTCAAGGATTAACCCTCGACAACCATCCACACCTCAAACGTTGGGTAGAAACCTTGCAGAAGCGTCCCGGCGTTGAGCGCGGAATGGCTGTTCCCGAACTACAAAAATAGGACTTTTTTGTGGCGGGCTCGCGTGCCCACCCCACAAGTAATTTTATGCTTTTGGGCGCTGCTCAAAGCTCACCCCACCATAAAATTCACTCTTTGTGGAACGGGCTTCTAGCCCGTTCAAAAAAATCCCTCAAACTCAATCAGCAAAGTGCTTAATAATCGCCTCAGCAAACTCCGAACACTTCAATTCCGGCACAGGCGGCTCCATCAAGCGAGCTAAATCGTAGGTAACTTCACCATTAGAAATTGCCGCAGCTAAACCCTTCTTAATCAAATCTGCGGCTTCCTGCCATCCCATGTACTCTAACATCATCACCCCAGACAAAATTAGGGAACCAGGATTGACTTTATCCAAACCAGCGTGTTTCGGTGCAGTGCCGTGAGTCGCCTCAAAAACAGCACATTCATCGCCAATATTAGCGCCGGGCCCCATGCCCAATCCGCCGACAATTGCGGCGGCCGCATCGGACAAATAATCGCCGTTCAAATTCATGGTCGCCAAAATCGAATATTCGGCGGGTCTAGTTTGAATTTGTTGGAAAATACTGTCAGCAATTCGGTCATTGACCATGATTTTGTCTTTCCATTGCCCGCTGCCGTGACTTTCCCAAATTGCCGATAAAACATCGGCGACTTCTTGACAAATTACTGCTTGTTTTTCGGGAGTCAAAGCATCGTAGCCAGGGTCTATTTGGCGGGCATTGTCTTCTAAGCTAATGTCGGGATTACGTTCTTTGTTGCTGAGAATCCAAGACTCTCTTTCTGTCACACACTCAGTGCGATATTCGGTGGTTGCTAACTCGTAACCCCAATCTCGGAAGGCTCCTTCGGTGTATTTCATGATGTTGCCTTTGTGCACCAATGTTACTTGCTGCTTTTCTTTCGGCAACCGCAAAGCGTGGGTCATTGCCCGCCGCACTAAGCGTTGAGAACCGCTTTTGCTAATTGGTTTGATTCCGATTCCAGAATCGAGGCGTATTTGTTTTTTGCCGTGTTCTGGTGTTGCGGGAATTAACTCATTATTCAGGAATTCAATTAGTTTCAGACCGATTTCGCTGCCTTCCTTCCATTCAATTCCCAGGTAAATATCTTCTGTATTTTCCCGGTAAATTATTACGTCTAGCAGTTCAGGAGTTTTGTGCAGCGATGGGGTTCCATCATAGTATTTGCAGGGCCGCACGCAGGCGTAAAGGTCGAAGATTTGGCGCAATGCTACGTTGAGCGATCGAATTCCGCCACCGATTGGGGTTGTCAGAGGCCCTTTGATGGCTACTCCGTACTCTTTGATGGCATCTAAGGAATCCTGGGGCAAATACTGGTAAGTGCCGTAGACATCGCAGGCTTCGTCGCCTACGTAAACCTTGAACCAGTTGATTTTTCGCTCGCCGCCGTAAGCCTTTTCTACCGCAGCATCCATGACTTTCTGGGATGCTGGCCACAAGTCCACACCCGTACCGTCACCGCGTATGAAGGGGATAATTGGGTCGTTGGGGACGATCGGCAAACCGTCTTTGAAAGTAATCTTAGAGCCAGTTGTCGGGGCTACAATCTTTTCGTACATATCTTAACAGTGCGGATACCAATGTTTCCTATTTTGCCACGATTATACCAGAAGGAAGAAGGAAGAAGGAAGAAGGAAGAAGGAAGAAAGAAAAAAGAAGAAGCGATCTGCTGCCGGTCACTGTGCTAATCTGGCGATCGCAAATTTAAAACTAAATTTAAAAAAAGTAGCAAAAATAGCAGAAGTTTCTCTCAAGTATGCCAATCTATTTTTCAGCGCTACTGTTCGGGACATCGTTGAAGCAAGTAACAATGGTGATTGCTTTTGAACCGCAGATGACAGCGGATGATAGCGGATTATTTTGAGGATATGACAACCACCAAGACATTTAGGACGTTCTTAATTTTGGAAATATAAGATTTTATTGCTTCTTCTTTCTTATTTCCTTCTTCCCTTCTTGCCTTCTTCCCTTCTTGCCTTATTTCCTTCTTCCTTCTTCCTTCTTCCTTCTTCCTTCTTCCTTCTTCCTTTATTTGCGATATTTTTCCTTCTGCATATTCTTCTTGACAACCCACAAAATAAACCCGATAACAATAGTCACGGCAACTATTTTAGAAACTGGAGCCAAATAATCATCGACAAGCGCATAATTTTCGGCTAGTTTATATCCGGCAAAAGTGAGGAAACTCACCCACAAAATTGTGCCGCCTGTTGAGTAGAGTAAAAAAGGGATTAAAGGCATATTGTTGATGCCTGCGGGCAGGGAAATCAGGGTGCGGACTCCGGGGACGAGGCGACACAGAAACACGGCTTTGTTGCCGTGTCTGTTAAACCATCTATTTGATTTGTCAATATCGGCGCCGGATACTGCGATCCATTTGCCGTATTTGTCGGCTAAATCCCTCAATCGTTCTTCGCTTAATAATTTACCCGCATAGTACCAGGGAAGTGCCCCTAAAACTGTGCCGATCGTCCCTGCGGCGATCGCCAGTGACAACTGCATATCGCCCTTGGATGCGGTGAATCCTGCCAGCGGCATAATCAATTCTGAGGGGATGGGCGGGAACAGGTTTTCTAAGAACATCAACAGTCCAATGCCCAGATAGCCCATTGACTGCATTGTGTTAGTTATCCATTCAACCATTTTGATTTAATAATTGGTGATAGGTACAGCAGAAGGAAGTTCGGCAACGGATTATGTAACGGATGTAACGGATGTCAGACCGAAGTTGGAATAAGGAAGAAGGCAGAATATCTCATTCCCAGGCAGAGCCTGGGAACGAGAAACACGATAAGATATGATTAAGTTCCCGAAGTCCAGGAGTTGGTGTACTCAATTTGATCGGCAGTCAAGGTATCAATGTGAATTCCCATTGCTTCCAATTTGAGACGCGCAATTTCCTTGTCAACATCCACAGGAATTGAATGAATTCCTGCTTCTAACTTGCCTTTGTTTTTGACTAGATATTCAGTGGCTAAAGCTTGGTTGGCAAAGCTCATATCCATGACGGCGCTGGGGTGTCCTTCGGCTGCTGCCAAGTTAATCAAACGGCCTTCGCCCAACACAATAATCGACTTGCCATTATTGAGGCGGTATTCTTGGGTGAAAGAGCGAACTGTTTTCACGCCGGTGCTTTTTGCGCCGAGGGATTTGAGGTCGATTTCAATGTCAAAGTGACCGGAGTTACAAACAATTGCGCCGTCTTTCATGGTGTCGAAATGTTCGGCACGAATGACGTGTTTGTTGCCGGTAACGGTGATGAAGATATCGCCGACTTTTGCTGCTTCGTCCATTGGCATGACGCGGAAACCGTCCATCACTGCTTCGATCGCCCGAATCGGATCGATTTCGGTGACAATTACGTTAGCGCCCATACCGCGGGAGCGCTGTGCCGTGCCTTTGCCGCACCAACCGTAACCTGCAACCACAATATTTTTACCGGCTAACAAAATATTGGTAGCGCGGATAATGCCATCTAGGGTAGATTGACCGGTGCCGTAGCGGTTGTCAAAAAAGTGCTTAGTGTCTGCGTCGTTGACGTTCATGGCGGGGAAAGTCAGCACGCCGTCTTTCAACATGGCGCGCAGGCGCACGATGCCGGTGGTGGTTTCTTCGGTGGTTCCGATCAAGTCGGAAATTTGGTTAGGGCGGTGCTGGATCAGGGCTGCTACCACGTCGCTGCCGTCGTCGATGATGATGTTTGGACGGTGGTCGAGGGCTGTGTTAACGTGCCGTTCGTAGGTAGCCGCGTCTTCTCCTCTGAGGGCGAAGACGGAAATGCCGTAGTCTTCAACTAAGCAAGCGGCTACGTCATCTTGGGTGCTCAAGGGGTTGCTAGCGATGAGTACAGCGTCTGCGCCGCCCATTTTCAGGGCGATCGCCAAATGGGCTGTTTCTGTGGTTACATGGCAGCAAGCTGAAATTCGGATACCTGCGAAGGGCTTTTCTTTAGCGAAGCGTTCTTGAATTTGGCGCAACACCGGCATTTCACGGCCGGCCCACTCGATGCGCTGTTTTCCCAAGGGGGCTAGGGACAGGTCTTTGACTTCGTGTTTAATCTGAACTAATGTTGCAACCATTTTCTGTGATTTCTCGGAAATTATTCAACTTTATCAGTTGTACCAGATTAACCTAGGTCGCTGCAAGTTCCCGGATTTATCGCTCTTGTGCCCGATCGACCTTTTTGACACACACCAGTCTGGCACTCCTCGCCATCAATCTTTTTCGTTAGCGCGGCGTTCTCGAATTATATGAATAATCGAAGGCACAAAAGAAAGTACAATTATTCCGAAAACAATCGGCAGTAAATATTTATCAACTCGATCGGGAGGAATCATTTTTCCCAGATAATAACCCAGCAGCGTTAGCCCCACCGTCCACAGAAAGCCGCCGATCAGGTTGTAAAACATAAAAGTTTGGTATTTCATTGCCGCCACTCCCGCCACTATCGGCGCAAAAGTGCGTACAATGGGCATAAATCTCGCCAGTACAACTGCTTTTTGACCTGCATCACAGGGGATTTAAGCCCCCACCTTTAGGTGGATTGTTTTTAGGCTGGGCTTAAATCCCCTGCCTAAAAACTTCGCTGTCAACTGTCAACTGTCAACTGTCAACTGTCAACGTGTTTTTCGTAGAAGTTTTCGGTTTTTTCTAAATATTCTTTCTTAAATAGCCACGAATCTTGCTTCTGAAATAAGCGACGGGCCCCAACGGTGTCCGCTTGCATAGCCCACATTATCGCCAGCCACCGCGCAGACAAAACACCCAAAAATTAGCGTCCAAATATTCAGAGAGTCGGGCCCAGCAGCCACAATTCCCGCAGCAAACAGCAAGCTGTCTCCCGGCAGAAAAAAACCGAACAGCAATCCGGATTCCGCGAACACAATAGCCCAAATTCCCAAATATCCGAAGGTTTTAATCAGTTGCTGCAAATCAAAATTCATTTTTCTGTTTTTCCGGGGAAGGAACTAAGCAGTACATAAATGACATCTACGATATCATTCTCTGCTGAATCTAGCATAAAATGAGGAGCTGGCAAAATCAGCAATTAGCCAGCGATCGACTATTTGCCTAAAATTCTTTAGTTCAAATTTAACAATGGGCGCAGTAATTCAACAGATCCAAACTAGCTTGTTAAACCTCTTGGGTCAAGCGATCGAGGCAATGCCGTCAATAGCAGCGGCTGTGGTAGTTATTTTGTTAACCCGCATCGCATCTAGGTTTGTGCGACGAATGAGTTTGGCAGCTTCTGAACTTACTGTCAAAAGTTTGTCTTTGCGATCGCTCACGAGTGCAGATAGCCTTTGCCCTCACTTGGGCTGCTGGCAGTTCGATCGCCTGCGTGATTGCTTTCCCGGCTGTGCGTCCAGGAGACATCATCGGCTTGTTAGGATTGAGTTCAGTCGCTATTAGTTTCGCCTTCCAAGACATCTTCAAAAACTTTTTAGCACCCATATTGCTGCTGCTGCACGAACCGTTTCAATTGGGCGATCAGATAGTTGTAGAAGGCTTTGAAGGTACTGTTGAAGAGATTTCGATGCGTTCAACTCAAATTCTGACTTATCAGGGAGAGCGAGTGATTGTGCCGAATGCGATCGTATTTACCAATTCAGTGCGGGTACTCACAGCCATGCCGCACAGGCGAACCAACCTACCTTTAATTCTAGACTATGATACCGCACCTTCCTGAGCAATTGAAACCTTGGTTAAAGCTATTTCCGAAGTCGAAGGCGTTTTGTCGCAACCAACCCCAGAAATCGATATTTCCAGCCTTAACGATGGTTCTTTGCATCTGATTGTCCGCTATTGGACGCTACCGGAACAAGCACAGGTGCGACGGACAAAAACTAGGGCTGTGGTGGCGATCGAAGCAGCGTGCGATCGGGTGGACATTAAAATTCCTCAACCCGTACCGGTGAATTTATACGACTTCCACTCATCGAACAAGTCTGCATCTAATTCAGCTAGCGACGCATAGTTAAGCTGCTGTCAGAGGGGGAGAGTGGGAGAGTGGGAGATAGGGAGAGGGGAGAGTTGGAGAATTACTCAATTCCAATTTCCAATTTCCAATTCCCAATTCCCTCAACATCCGTTAAATCTGTTATACAATCCGTTGCCGAACTTCCTTCTTAAATCAAGCAAAAGGCGAGCCGATTTCCGATCAGCGCGCCTGCAAATCCTATGCTTTTTTTTGAAACGTAATTTAGTAGAGCATTCCGGTTTAAAAAAATTAGGAAGCCGTCTTGCTAGCGCGGCGGCGGCGTGCTGCAACCAAACCGCCCAAACCGAGAGCCAAACCAGTCATTGTAATCGGTTCGGGAACTGCTTCTGCGCTGACGGTGAAGTCTTGGAAGTCCGCGTCGTTACTGCCACCGCGATCGTCAAAGGAGATTGTTGTGCCTCCGTTAGACAGAGAACCTGTTCCGTCTGTGAAATTTCCGGCAGCTTGGAAGCTGTTGGTTGTTTCTTTGCCGAGTGCGCTCCACAGGGGCGCTCCGCCAAACACGGCTTGCTGACTGCCGGTAGAGGCGACGTTCAGGTTCAGCCCCGATGTCGAGTAGACCATGCCGGCGCCGGCGCTGGAGAGTCCCAAAGTGTAAACTTGATTTGCCAGGAATTTGAAGACTGCCGAGCCTGAGCCCAAGACTGTATTGCCCAGAGTTCCTTTCCATTCGTTAGCGCCGCCGTTGTCGGAGGATTTAGTTTCCGAAAATAGGTCGGCCACTTTAGTCAGTGAGAAGCCGTTGATGCTGTAAATTGCCAAAGAGGAAGTATACCCACCGTGAGACTCTTTGAACTTAAACTCGACATCTTGGTCTTGGCCGAAGGTGATGCCGTTGGTACCAAAGGAGAAGGCATGAGCTGGAGCTGCTGCGCCCAACAGAGCTGCGGTGGCTGCGGTAGCTGTGAGGACCGATAAGAGTTTGGTATTCATAAGTTGATTCCTTTGGTGGGACGATATTAGTAATTTTATTATCTGATACTTTGTGTGTTTTTTTTCATTTGATGTGGATTTTGACAGACTCTTTATCAATACTTTACAAATCCTTTATAAATGCTGTCGATCGCATCGGCAAGCGGGCGATCGCTCCCTAAAAATAAACAGAAAATAATTATCAAGATTGTGGCTATAAAGCTTGACTTTGCGGTCATTGGAGCACGAACCTGCCCAACTGATTTGGGTCTGGTTTATCCTAATTTTTGATTTTATTCCAAGTCTAAATTTTTCACAGCAAACACTTACGTATAAACACTGTCAGTTCCGCGAAATCTGACAGTTATAAAAATTTTCTATTAACCAGAAACTGGGAAGATTTGTTTTTGGGGACTTGCCTGTGGGAGTTAAATTAGTCGATCGCTCGGGTAAATTACCTACAAACTGCGATCTTTGGGTTTAGGTCTTGCGGTTGAACTACAGAGAACCCGCGCGTGACAGATCCCAAAGATGCGATCGATAGTGGCTTTCTGCTTTCAAAATTGCCAAACAGCAGATTGTCATCAGAAATCACCATATTAGAGAAACTCTTGGCAAGCCCTAATCGCGATCGATCGTCGATCGCATCAAAAAAGACCGCTGTAGCGTTCCTCAGCCCAAGGTTCGCCCCTCCGGTGGTAGCCGTTGCGTTCCCAAAAACCGAGTTGTTCGGTTTCTGTAAACTCCAGGCCGTTAATCCATTTCGCGCTTTTCCAGGCGTACAGGTGCGGAACTACCAGTCGCATCGGGCCGCCGTGGTCGGGGGATAGCGGTTCGCCGAAGACGGTGTGGGCGAAAAAGTTTTCTGATCGGAGGAAGTCGGCGATCGCAATATTAGTAGTGTAGTCGCCGTAGCAGTGTTCGACGATGTGCAGGGCTTTGGGATCGACTTCTACATAGTTCATAAAATCCGTGACTTTGACTCCCGTCCACTGCACGTCGAGTTTTGACCAGCGGGTGACGCAGTGAAAATCCGCAGTAAAGTTAGTTTGGGGCATGGCCTGGAAGTCTGACCAAGTGAAGGTTTTTGGTTTTACCAATCCCCAGACTTTAAATTCCCAAGTCTCTATGCTGACGGAGGGTGTATCGCCATAAGTCAGAACGGGAAAGCCGTTGGCGAGGTATTGACCGGGGGGGACGCGATCGCTGTTGTCTGATTCTGGCTTGCGAAAAAATTTGCCCTGCATTGATGCACGCTCTACAGTAAATGACTGCAATCCTCAGTATAACTTACACATAACTACAAACAACAACTTTACCCGTGGGTAATTTACCGCCTTTTACCAAACTTGCAATGCTTGACTGTTGCGCGTTTTCGTCGCCAAAATAATGCTGAGGAACATTTGCGAATTATTGAAAGATTGCTGCCGCAAGTGGAATTTGCGATCGCCTTTGGGGTAAGGAAAGCAGCATTTAGTAAATCGTGCAGGATAACAGAAGTGCGATCGCACTCGATAGACTGAGTTTTGCGAAAAATTCCGTCTGAGAGCTATGATATAAAAGTCAGAGAGAAGCTGGTATTGATTATGCTACGCACATTTGAGGCTCTACTGAAAGGAAAGCTGTTAGAGTGGACGAACGATGCTCCGCAACGCCCGCGATCGCCCGCTGAAAGTTTATGTGACTTTGTTAGAGCAAAAGTCAAGTATAAGTGCGGATCTTCGCCGTCAAAAAATAGTTGAAATATTGGAAAAACTGGCGGCGAGTCAGACTTTTGCTGAAGTCACAGATCCGGTTCCCAGGCAGCGAGATATCCGTCAAGATCGCTGAGTGATTTTTTTTCAGTCAAGCCTGGTATAATTTATTAAAACTCCCAAAGACTAGGAGATAAAGATGCAAGTCAAAGACATGACAATCGATCAACTGCGGGACTTGATTCGGCCTACGGTTGAACAGTGCTTAGAAGAGTATTTTGGCGATCCTGATTCGGGTTTAGAAGTTAAGGAAGAAGTCAAACAGAAATTGCTAGAGTCACAGCGCAAACAAGCAGGAGAAAGCGGTATCCCGCTAGGAGAAATTTATAAAAAACTTGGCGTAAAATTGTTATAGAATAGGTTGGGGAAAGTAGATTAAAGGAGAAAAATATATGAGTACGCAGCGCTGGGATGATGATAGGCTAGACCGTCTCGCTGACAGGATAGAGAGTATAGCTAGCATAGCGGAGAGTAATGCTCGCGTTATTCAAGCTTTAGCTAATGTGGCAGCAGAAGCAAGAGAAGAACGGCAGCAGTTATTTCAAAGGATGGATCAACAGCAGGCTGAAATTGTGGGTTTGAGAACGGAGACGGTGCGGATGCTTGATATCCTCTTAAATCAGCGCAATCAAGATGATAATCCAACTGCTTAATCAAGGGCGATCGCACTTTGGGAAGAAATGGGCGATCCCGTAATGTACGCCAAGGAACTAAAATTGAACTTATCCTAAAAAGTAGAGTACAGGATAAAAAAATATGAGTACAGAGCGTTGGGATGATGATAAGCTGGATCGTTTGGCTAGCATGGTAGAGAGTAACGCCCGCGTCATTCAAGCCCTAGCTAATGTGGCGGCAGAGGCAAGAGAAGAACGGGAGCAGTTATTCCAAAGGATGGATCGACAGCAGGCTGAAATTGTGGGTTTGAGAACGGAGACGGTGCGGATGCTTGATATCCTCTTAAATCAGCGCAATCAGGGGGATAATCCAACTGCTTAATCAAGGGCGATCGCACTTTGGGAAGAAAAGGTCGATCGCGCTTTGGGAAGAAAAGGGCGATCGCACTTTGGGAAGAAAAGGGCGATCGCGCTTCCAGCCAAAATTAGTATATATTAGAGTTAGAGCTAAAAAATACCAGTAAAAAGTCTATGCCGACTTATAATGAGGTACTGACTCAAGTTCAACGCCTCGCCCTGTCTGACCAACTCCGATTATTAGAGGAATTGAGAAATATCATTCATCAGGGGGTTGAAGTTGAAGGCGATGATGAGGTGGTTTCAGCCGAAGAGATAGCAGAAAGTCAAGCAGCATTGGCAGATTATTTCGCGGGGCGCGATCGGGGAATATCCTCAAAAGAACTTAAATTGAAGCTGTTCGGAGAAAAAAGTGACTGACTACATTCTCCTAAAATCAGCACAGCGGTATTTACAACGGATGCAACTGGATGATCAAGTGCGTATTGTTAAGGCTTTAGATGCGCTGGTGACAGACTCGACAGGACTTGACATTAAGCCTCTCAAAGGTCGTCTTGAGTTCCGGCTGCGAGTGGGTAAATATCGGATACTTTTTGTAGAAGATACGGATAACCAGGTATATGTTGTGACTCAGATTGGTTCTCGCGGTGATGTGTATAAATAAGGTCGATCGCACTTTGGGAAGATCAGGCCGATCGCACGAGCGCAATTTCAGACTATCTGGTATAATCAGGCAGGTAGCTCTAATAATTTTCAATAGCTATGAACTATGAAAACTCAAGAACTTCGCCAGAACCTTAAGCAATCGATAGATAGCTTATCTCCTGAACGGCTGCTCGTT
>Ga0209591_10002706_pt1 | contig 21052 bp, 14 predicted proteins | sample MAT01_FD_187207 | JGI IMG/M metagenome (GOLD analysis project Ga0209591, IMG submission 187207) | Freshwater microbial communities from Lake Fryxell liftoff mats and glacier meltwater in Antarctica - MAT-01 (SPAdes) (version 2) | ecosystem: Environmental > Aquatic > Freshwater > Ice > Liftoff... | reverse complement strand
AATCGAGGCGATAACGGGTATCCCAGGCTCTGCGATCATGCTTGCCGCCTCCCACACCCACGCCGGCCCCGCGACCCTCTTTTTGCAAGATTGTGGCGAAGTTGATCCAGACTGGTTGGCCAATTTGCGCCAACATTTTGTCGATGTCGTGTTGGCCGCGCAAGCCAATCTGCGCCCAGCCCAGTTTGGGTTGGGGCGCGGCACTTTCACCAGTGGGGTACATAATCGCCGCGTCCCAGGTGACATTATGGATCCTGAAGTGGGTCTGTTGCAGGTTAGTGATGAAGATGGCTCCCCCATCGCCATTCTGATCAACTATGCCTGCCATCCCACTTGTCTGGAGGGCGACAATCGGTTGCTTTCGGCCGAGTATCCTGGCCGCGTAGCCGAACGCATCCAACGCGCCATCGGTGCGATCACCTTGTTCTTCACCGGCGCGATCGGTGATGTTGGTCCGGTGGCACGCGGCTGGCCCGTGCTAGAGGCGATCGGCAACGGCCTCGCCGATGAAGTGTTACGTGTGTTGCCGACCATAACCGCGCAAACGTGGGACAAATTGGCAACCGCAAGCCAAGATATTGCTATGCCGCTACAAACGCTGCCATCGATCGAACAAATAACTGAACAGTTAAGTGAAAGCCGGCGTCTAGACGAAGCCGTAGACGCGGATCCAGATCCGATACGCGCCAGGGTTCGGCGCGCGATGATCGGCTGGGCAGAGACCACGTTGGCTGGGCTACATGCCAATACTATCAAGCCCACTGTGACAACCGAGGTGCAAGTGATCCGGCTGGGCGATCTGATCCTGGTTACTGCACCGGGCGAGCTTTTTAACGAGTTGGGGCTGGCGCTAAAATATGCGTCTGGGGCACCACAGACATTTATTTGTGGCTTTGCCAATGACAATATCGGCTATATTCCCGCACGCCGCGCTTATCCACATGCTGGCTACGAAATTGCCGAGGCTTACAAATATTACGGCTACCCTGCTGCGCTGGCGCCAGAAGCAGGCGAAAGTTATGTGGCAGCGGCTGTACGGCTGATGCATACAATGTAGACAAGTAGATAGGGAGACAGGGAAACAGGTAGACAGGTAGACAAGTGGAGACCACCTATTTACCTATTTTCCTGTTTACTTGTCTACCTATCTACCAATTTACACCCCAAAGGAAATGAGGAAACCTTATGTCCAACATGCCAACTGATTTAGACATCTACTTATTCGATTTGCGTGGTTATCTAGTGCTGCCCAATGCCTTGACGCCAACCGAAGTAGCCGAGCTCAATGCAGGGCTAGATGCGATACCACCACTGGCGCGCGGCGAATGGTACGGCTATGTGCACGCCCACCAGTACGGCACGACCGATGGGCTGAATCTGCAACAGATCTATGAAGCCGGCAAGCCTTTTGAGAAATTGATCGATCATCCGGCCTGGTTTGAAAAAATTAAACACTTCGTTGGCGGCGAAGGCACCTTCGATTACCATCATGGCCCTTTGTTTATTGACGAAAACTTCGCCAATTTCCGCGGCCCCGGTGAAGCGATCGGGCTCCATTCGGGCGGCCACAGCGGCGTCAAACGCAACCAGTTCCGCTATCACGCCGGGCGCTTTATGTGTGGCCAAGTCAATATTCTAATCGCACTCACCGACATTGGTCCCGGCGACGGCGGCACGATGGTTATCCCAGGTAGCCATAAAGCCAACTTCCAACATCCACACTTCGAACAACATCGCATGGGTCCAGGCCAATCGGTGGACGGTATCGAAGGGTCGATTGAGATTTCGATGCAAGCGGGTGATGCCCTGCTCTTTGTGGACGCCATCTCCCACGGCTCGGCCAAACGCATCAACTCAGGGCTGCGCCGCATTCTGGTTTACCGCTATGGTCCTTCCTGGGGTACATTCCGGCATGGCTATCAGCCATCGCCCGCATTGCTCGAACGCCTGACGCCCACTCGACGCCAGATTGTTCAACCGTTGCAATTGATCCCACGTGGGCCAAGCAAGTGAAGGGATGACAGGATGACAAGATGACAAGATGACATTGGGAGTCCCAATGTCATCTTGTCATCCCTTCATTAGCACCAACTATACATGCAATTATTCTGGATAAGGAGCGCTGTTCATGCCAACTAACGTTACAAAAGCCCTACCGCGCCTGCGCGTCAGCGACAATCGCCGCTTTCTTGTCACCGAAAACGGTGATGGATTTTTCTGGCTCGGCGACACCGCATGGGAGATCTTCCACCGCTTGAATCGTGAGGAGGCAAAACATTACTTTATCACGCGCCAACGCCAACGTTTCAATGTTGTCCAAGCGGTGGCGCTGGCCGAATTTGACGGGCTGCACACGCCGAATGCGTACGGTGAATTGCCGCTGATCGACGATGATCCCACTCGCCCCAACGAAGCCTATTTCGCCTATGTCGATGAGTTGGTGCAGATGGCGGCCGCGCATGATCTTTATGTCGGCTTTCTGCCTACGTGGGGCGATAAAGTCAATCGCCGCCAATGGGGCATGGGTCCTGTTGTTTTTAACGAAACGAATGCGCGCAGCTATGGCCAATATTTGGGCGAACGTTATCGCGATCAGAGTAACATCATCTGGATTCTGGGCGGAGACCGGCCAGCCATTTTTGAAGAAGACGACTATCGCCCGATCTGGCGGGCAATGGCGGCCGGGATCGACGCAGCTACGGATGGCGTAGCCTTGATGACTTACCACCCAATGGGCAACATGTCAACGTCTGCCTGGCTCCACGAAGAGCCGTGGCTGGACTTCAACATGATGCAATCTGGGCATGGCTCTGGCCGTGATACAGCGGTGTGGGAAGCGATCACGGCGGATTACACCCTGACGCCAGTCAAGCCGACGCTAGACGCAGAACCCAATTACGAAGATCATCCAGTCAATCCATGGCCGCAGTGGCAAGCCAGCAACGGTTATTTTCGGGATTATGATGTGCGCAAGCAAGCTTACCGCTCGGTCTTTGCCGGCGCATGCGGCGTCACCTATGGCCACCATGCCATGTGGCAATTTTATGACCCGGCCCAGCGCGAGGGGGTCAATCATGCTGACCGCGCCTGGCAAGCAGCGATTGAACGTCCCGGCGCCAACCAGATGCAGCATCTGCGCGCGCTGATGGAATCGCGACCTTATCTGGCGCGGATTCCCGATCAAAGCCTGCTCATTTCGCCCGCCGGCACCGCCGAAAGCCATGTGCGCGCCACTCGCGCCGCCGATGGCAGCTATGCCTTCCTCTATCTGCCCACTCGCGAGACAGTCAGTATCGATCTGAGCGTGCTGGCCGGCAATCGTAAGCGCGCCTGGTGGTACAATCCACGTACCGGCGAAGCGACGCCGATTGGCGACGTAATCGCGCTGCCCAGCGCCAGCTTTACCCCACCCGTTGATGGTCCAGATTGGGTGTTGGTGCTGGATGACGCTGCGCAGAACTTTGCAGCGCCAGGTGTGATATAATAGAGTTTATACCGATTTGTTTTGTACACCTGTGACAGGATGACGCCGACCTGCGGTCGGACGATGACAAGATGAATAACGCCTGGTCATCTTGTCATCTTGTCATCCTGTCAGATCACGGGATTAAATCGATATAATGTCTAATGTACAGCGCTACCTGATCGAGGCTGACCAGGTGCAAAACGGCTAAAGTTGGCTTATCTGTGGCATGTGGGCAAACATGTGGTTTTGCCCACATGCCACAAAAGCTGCGCTCATCGAGCCTGTCGAGCCGAAAGTGTAAAAACCCCATCCTTCACTTTTAGCAAAGCATCGGTTTTCCCACTTTTCATCGATGAGCCGCAAAGATTTCTCGTGCATACCACGTTCATTCCACGTTCAACCCACGTTCAGTAGTTATACTTGCGCCGGGTACAACCGTCGCCCCAAAATAAATATGCTCATCAGCCGAACGTGTGCAAAGACAATATTTTATCAACCAGTAAAACATCGGTTTGCACACTTTGCATAGATGAGCCAATAAATAACATAAAAGGGCGTTCTTCATGCGATTCATCCGCATGAACAAGCGACCACTGCCCAAAAAACACGCGGTGTGCAGTAAAGACCTAGGGTGCTCTCAATGCTTAGGCGGTCGCTTTGTGGCCCAAGCTAACCGGCGCCGTCTCTAACATTACGAATGCGCCTACAACTGGGGCAACGCCAACAAACCGACCGGGCTGTACATCAGTAGGCCAGCCAGTTTGCAGGTAGTTCATCGGCAAACGAGGAATAAATAATGCAATTATTATCATTTATCACTTTGTTGGTAATCATGGGTTTTGGCACAGTTCGGCTGAACCGTGTGCTGAAACAACGCCAACAAGCGAATCAGCCGTTGACGACAACAGAAGCTGGACAAGAAAACCTGCCGGCCTTCATCCCAACGAACCGGATCGATATGTGGCTAAATGATGCAATTTCCAAGTTCCAAGGCCCGCCCGCCAAAGCGTCGTTGGCGCCCCAATTTCGGGCTTGGGTGGAAAGTGGATTGGGCCATGAAGCCAAACTGCAAGCTTGGTTATTGACACTTTCCCCTGAACAGATGCAAGTATTGGTCGAACATACAGCGGCCCATTGCGAACAATTAAAAGTAGATCTGTCCTGGCTCCTAGAGCAGCAGATCGATGTGCCGCCAGCGCTTAAAAGCACAGCCCAAGAGATCGTGGTCGGCTATTGCACAGGCCTCTGGAAGGCTACACAAATCAAACCCAAGTTGGATTTATTTAGTGAATACCAACAATTTACCCAACTAACGACAGAGCAACATCAACAGACCCTACAGCGCGAATTTCTGGCCCACTTAGCAGCCCAAGATATGGTAGCGAGCCAATTTTTGGTCGCCACACTCACCGGTACAGAGGTAGAGCGCCAGGCCAAAGTGGTGCAGGCCATTCAACAGGTTGCCACCGAAGACTGGGATCGTTTCGTTCCTATCTTTCAGACCACGGTGAGCCAAAATGGCACCCACCCATAAAGACAAAATAAATCGCGGTATAAGCCGCCACTCTTTCTTCGCTCATCAGCCGAAAGTGTACAAACATAATATTTTGTCGATGGGCAAAACAGCACTTTGCCTACGTTTCACAGATGAGCCGATTTCTTTTCACAGACAAGAGGTTGGCGGGGCGGATAGGGCAAACACGTCGCGTAATTTAGATCGTAAGGCACGTCACCAGTGGCCCGTATCAGGTAAAGATTGTATCGCTAATGCTTAATCTTGATCAACTGCTCAACATTATTGCAAGTATCGCCTGGGTGATCTTTGCCATCTATGGCGGTAGCATTTTTATCCGGAGTCTGCTCCGTGAAGGGATCCAGATCGCCATCTTGCGCGTCTTGTCGGCGCGTGTGCTTTTCCCGTTGCTGGTACCCGTGGCCCTCAGCCTGCTGGCAGCGGCCTTGGTCTTTCTTCCGCCCAATCAGGTGGCGGTGATCATTTCTCTGATCACGCCCGGTGGCGTCCGTCCACAACCGTTGCGCTCTGGTTTACACTTGATTTTGCCAATCTTGGAGCAGGAGGTGATCTATCCTGTTTCCTGGCAGACCTATACCATGGCGGGCAAACCGAATGAAGGCGCCAAAACCGGCGACGATTCGATTCGAGCGCGGACCAGCGATGGACAGGAGATTCGGCTCGACCTATCAATCATCTTTCGCGTCAATTATGAGCAGGTGGTGACCTTACATAGTGATTGGCAGAATCGTTACATTGAAGACTTTGTGCGCCCGGTGATCCGGGGGCTGGTGCGCACCCAGGTATCCCAATTTAAGGTCAAAGAGGTCAATAGTTCGGCGCGCAAGGATTTGGAATCAACGCTAGAGCGGCTCCTGACCGCCGAATTGGGCGCCAAAGGGTTGATCGTTGATCAACTACTGTTGCGCGATATTACCTTTAGCAATGAATATGCCAGTGCAATTGAGCGCAAACAGGTCGCGCTGGAAGATGAAGAGCGCGCCATTCATGAAGCACAAGGAATGCGCAATTTGGCCGAAGGGCAGCGTGATAAATTGACACTGGTGGCAGCCGGCGAAGCGGATGCCATACGGTTGAAAATCACGGCCCAGGCCGAAGCCGAAGCGGAAGCAATTCGAGTCAAGGCGCAGGCACAAACCGAAGCTTTACAGTTGATCGCGATTGCTCTGGCCCAGGATCCCAACCTAATCACCTATGAGTATGTGCAAAAGCTCGCGCCCAATATTCAAGCGATGTTGGTGCCAAACAATGCGCCGCTGATCTTACCTTTGCCCGATTTAATGGCTGGGAAGAGCAGGACGCCGCTGACAACAACCTTGACCACAACAACAGTGCCAACGTCAACCGCCGTCGTAACCGACACGCTGACACCGACACGCTGACACCGACGCCAACAACCATCATGCCGGCCATTGGTGACAAAGTAAGAGATTAAGCAAGAGAGAGATTGAGTGACTATGTTGCTGAAACAATTTCCCCATCTTCCCATTGTTCAATCTCACCAATCGAAATGTGCAGTCCAGAGAGAAGACAAGTATGCATAAAGGCTTGAGCATCAAATCAAAGCTGGTTCTAATCCTACTCTTGATCAGCTTGCTTTCTATTCTGGTGATTGGCTTTCTGGGCTGGCGCAACAATCGCGCGATGCTCACCGAGCAGGTCTTTGACGGTATGCTTGCTATTCGGCGCACCAAAGCTGAACAATTAGAAGCGTATTTCCATACCATGCGCAACCAAGTGGAGGTGTTGGGTCAGGACGATATGGTGATCGAGGCGATGATTGCGCTGAATCGCGGCTTTCGCGCCTTACGCAATCAACCCATTTCCGACGAGATGAAAGCCGGATTGGAAACATTTTATACGGCGCAGTTTTTTCCCAAATTATATGCCAATCTGCCCGGCCAAGCCGACTATACGCTTTATCGTCCCGCCAACCCGGCCGGTCACTATCTGCAATATCATTATATTGCCGCCAATCCTTATCAAAGCGAAGACGAAAAATTATTGCTTGACCAAGTCAAGGACGGCAGTGACTATAGCCAGCAGCACGCCTATTATCACCCACGTCTACGCAACATTGTTCAGAAACTGGGCTTTGATGATCTGATCCTCGTCAACTTCGAGACTGGCGATGTGGTCTATACCACCAGCAAACAAACTGACTTTGCCAGCAATTTGATCAATGGCCCCTATCGCCAGGGCAATGAGGCAGACGCCTTTGAACTGGCGCGCGCCAATTCGGACCGTGGCGCAGTGCAACTGGTTGATTTTGAACTCTACCGCCCCGGCTATGGCATTCCTACTTCCTTTTGGAGCATACCGCTCTATAATGGCCCGCACTTGGTCGGTATCATGCTTGTGCGGATCTCGCTAGCCGAAGTCAACAAGATCTTGACTTATAACGCAGAATGGGAGCAGGCCGGTTTGGGCCAGACCGGCGAGATCTATGTGGTTGGCCAGGATCTGTTGCTGCGCAGCAATTTGCGCTTTTTGATCGAAGATCCGGCGGCCTATTTGGCCCAACTGCAGGCGAACGGCATCCCAGAGCGCACCATCGGCATGATTGAAAAGCTGGACACGAGCATTCTCTTCCACAAAATTAACTCCGTCGCCGCGCGCGAATCTACCCAAGGGCGTGATGCCGTTGGCCTAACTACTGACTACCGCCAACAGGCGGTGGTGGCCGCTTATCAGCCAGTGACGCTAGAAACGCTACAATGGGGGTTGGTCGTCACAATCGACCAAGCAGAAGCCTTCGCGCCGTTCTATACCTTTCAGAATAATTTGCTCATTGCTACCGTGTTGATGATCGTGTTGTGCGCATTTGGCGCAGTGCTCATTGCCAGCGGCTTTTTACGCCCGGTGAACCAGGTGATCGCCGCCGCCCGCCAGGCGCGCAGCGGCCAGCTCGACGTGGTCTTGCCGGTGACCAGCAAAGATGAATTGGGCGAATTGGCAAGCAGTTTTAATGAACTGTTGCAAGGCGCCCGCCAACAAAGCACACTCCTGGGCCAAAAGCAGCAAGAGCTAGATCACTTACGGCTTACCCTTTTGCCAGCCATTCTCGCCCAGCGGCTGCAAAAGGGAGAAACGCAACTTCTGGAACAGGCATCGGCCGTCAGTCTGCTCACGGCTGGGCTGACAGGGTGGCATACACTGGCGAGCAAAAAAACCGCGGCGGAGGTGGCACAACTGTTGCAAGAGTTGACGGCTGATTTGGACGAAGCTGCTGCCCGCCAGGATCTGGAAAAGTTTGCGGCTGGCCCGCAACGATTCGTGGGCATCTGCGCGCTGTCGCGGCCCCACCTTGATCACAGCCGGCGTGCGGTAGCATTTGCCCTCACCGCCCAACAGATCGTACAACGCTTTAATCAGAAACATGGCGCCACCCTGCAGTTGGGCCTGGCCATTCACGCTGGCGCTGTCACCGCTGGTGTGATCGGCACGACGCGGCTTAGCATGGAACTGTGGGGCGAAACCGTTCATGTGGTCGATGCACTGGGTGCGGACGCCGCCCCTAATACAATCCTGGTCTCCCAGGTGGTCTATGATCAACTAAAAGATCAATATAAGTTCCAACGCTACACCAAAACCGGGCGTGATGCGGCGCGTCCGGCGGCTTGGGTGCTGGAGGGCGCGATAGGATGATGATAGAAAGGCATAAGGTATGGAACAGCTACGCGCAATTCTAGCACAAAGCAGTTTATACAGTTGGGGGCTACTCCTAATTGTGGGCGTACCCTTGCTCATTCTACTCCTGGGCGAGTGGATCGAGCGTCAGCAACGGCGGCCAGATGGCCAATCGTCGCGGCTGGCGGGCGCGATTGCCAACTTCCGCAATTTGGTGCTGCCGTTGCTCACCCTGCGGCTGATTTTGCAGTATATCATGGGCATGGACGCCACCCTGCTGCTGGTGCGCGTGGTCGAGACGCTCTTCTGGCTGGTCTTGCTGTATAGTTGCATTAGCCTGCTGACGTTGCTTGTCCACGCCCCCGGCACTGTCCAGAAAGGACAATTCGAGCTACCGCGCGTCTGGGGTGAGCTGTTGCGCATGGCGCTCGTGATTGGGGTTGGTTTTTACGTGATGGGCGCGCTCTGGGGTGCGCCCATGGATCAAGTCTTTGCCGCGTTGGGCGTCGGCTCGATTGTGATTGGCTTTGCCCTACAAGATACGCTCAGCAGCCTGGCAGCGGGCTTGTTGTTAGCCTTTGAAAAACCGTTTGCGATTGGTGATTGGCTGCGCTACGCCCAATTTGAAGGACAAGTGATCGAGATGAACTGGCGCGCGGTGCGGCTGCGCACACGCGAGCGCGATGTGGTGGTACTGCCCAATGCGCTCATGGGCAAGGATGCGGTAGTGAATTTCACCTTGCTAGACCCACTGCACGCCGAAGTGATTCAGGTCTGCTTTGCCTACGCCCATTCGCCGAATCAGATTAAACGCATCTTGTTGGATACCTGCCTAGCCACGCCTGGCGTTGTGCATGACCCAGCACCCCATATTCGCGTGCATAGTTATGCGTATGATAAATATGCCATCAACTACGAAATTAAACTCTTTGTCCTCGACTATCTGCGCACCGAATTTATTCGCGATGAAATTTTGACGCGCGTCTATTATGCCGCCCAACGCGCCAATCTCACGGTGCCCTATCAGACCATGCTGCTCTATCAACGTTCTGGCAGTGACTTGACCAAAGCCGACGATTTCCCCCAGCGCCTCCAACAGCTTTCGGCCCTCGCCTTTTTTGCCGCTTACCCAGCACCAGTGGTGGAACAATTGGCACGCAACGCCGCCTTTCATCAGTTTGGGGCCGAAGAGTGGATTTTGCCGGCCGGTGCCTTTTTTCGCGGCTTTTATATCATTCTCGAAGGCGAAGTACGGCTCGTACTGCGCACATCGGATGATCCCACCACCGCGCCCTGGCGCGAAGTGGATCGACTGGGTGCCGGTGATTTTTTTGGCGAATTGCTGCTGCTGCGCGACCAGCCCAGCCCCTATGCAATTGAAGTTACGCAAGATCTAGTGACGCTCTTCGTCCAACGCATGCCCTTTATCGAGGTGGCCGAAACCAACCCGCGGCTGGCAACGGCCATGAATCACCTGATCGAAGATCGCGAGAAATTGGTGCGGCGCGCCATCGGTGATGCCACCACCCCGCGCATTGGGCCCAGTCCACTGGATGGCTTGGTGCGTAATGGCAAGGTGGCGGGATGACAGGATGACAAGATGGCAGGATGAAGAGGTTCGCTCGACCATGGTAATGCTGGAACACAATCACCGTATGAAGCAGCAAAGTAATGGACAGTCACACATGATTAATCCCGGTGGGGAAAGACAAGAAAATAAGGCATGTTATCCAGTCATCCAGCCATCACCCGACTCTGGTCGGCACCGCCTTGTCATCCTGTCTTCTCCGACCGCAGGTCGGCATCCTCTGATCCTCTTGTCATCCTGTCTTTTCTTCCTCTGCCTGCTGCTTGCCGCCTGTGGATCTGCGGCGAATAACACCCAAACCGTAGTTGACCAGGAGGAAACGGCGATCGAAGATTTTTTGGCCAATGCGCCGATCGTCGTAAAAAACGCGAACATCCTGCCGTCAACACCAATTTCGGTGACCACCGGTCGCATCCCGCTGCCAGAAGTCAACTCTTTTCAGGTGGCGGGTGATATTACCATCGCTGGTAGCTCTACGGTAATGGACCTGACGAACCGGCTCTATGTACGCTTTGTGGCCGATGGTTACGCCGGCTTTATCAAACTAGAGGAACTGAGCACCAGTGAGGGCTTTCAAGCTTTTTGTCGAGGAGCAACCGACAGCGTCGCGGCCACACGCCCGATTTTGCAGGAAGAGTTGGATAGTTGTCTGCAGATCGGGCGTACCCCCCTTGTCTTCCCGGTTGGCACGGATGCGCTGGTGGTGGTGGTCAATCCAGCCAATGAGTTCGCCAAAGATGTGACATTAACGGAATTAGCGGAAATTTTCAAAGCCAAACGCTGGTCGGATGTCAATCGCGCTTGGCCGGCACGTAAAATCGCGCATGTTTTGCCCCAGATCACCGCCGATAACTTCATCTTATTTATCGATGTCGTCTTCGGGGGCAATAGCCGCTTGTTGGAGACAGCACCCAACAGCAGCTTTCTAACGGATGCCGTTGAGATTGTGCAATACGTTCAGGACAATCCTGACGCGATTGGGTTGATCAATTATACGCTTTATCGCGAGCAGAGCAACGCCGTGCGGCTGGTGAAGTTGAATGGGCTAGAGCCAGATCTGACTAACATGCAAGCGGGTACGTATCCATTGCGCCGGCCACTTTTGTTCTATTCGGCGCCCGAAGTGCTGCAAAGCAAGGTACAACTAGGCAGTTTCTTAACTTTTTATCTGACCTATGTCAGTGAGGAGATTAGCCAGGCCGGCAAATTCCCACTCACACGTGCAGAGATGGACCGGAGCCGACTCAATCTATTGGTGGGCACGGCGAACGAAGCTTATTTGGATGATTTGCGCGAGGCGCCGGAGCAATGAAGAACAATGCTGGAAGGCTTATGGGACGGTCCAATTTGAGATTTCTGCGCTTGTTCAGGGTTATAGGGGTTATGCTGACAGGTGGCCTACTGTTCTGCTTGTTGCTAGCGTTCAAGCCGATAACCGTACAGGCGCGCCCAGCCGACGCGCCGGGCGCGCAGGATACGCCAGTCGGTGCCCAGCCGACAGAAACGGAAGAGGAGGCCGGGGTAGATGAGTTGCGGCGGGTAAAAGTCAATTTTTTCATTAATTCGATCAGCCATGTTAATGACGAAGCCGGCACCTACGAGTTGGATTGCTATCTAGACTTCTACTGGTATGAGCCAGCGTTAGAGGGCAAACGGATAGAGGATGTGGATCAGACGACTTTGTGGGAACCCTTGTTAGAACCGATCAATTCGCTCAACTATCAGTTGCTGGGGCGCAGCTATGCCAATTCGCTGGAGCCCCGCACCAATGTGCGCTTAAGTTACCGGCTGGTCGGCGTCTTTCGCAACGACTTTGATCTGCGCAAATTTCCTTTTGACGACCAAGTTTTCACCTTTCAGGTCGAATCGTCGGAATTTGACAGCAGCCAACTCCTCTTTGATTTTGTTGATGATGACTCGCCCACCATTTATAGTGATCAGCCGCTTGTAAATTCGGTGGCCCAGGGCAAATATCTAGCGCCTGGTTTTCAGATTCCAGCCTGGACGGTGAACGATCTTCAGATCGTACAACAGATCCGGGTATTGCCCTACGACAAGAGCAGCTGGGCGCAATTCCGCGTTGATCTGCCGGCTACGCGCCAATCTAGCAGCTATGTATGGCGCGTGATCATTGAGTTGATGCTCTTGCTAACATTCTGCTGGGGGGTCTTGTTTCTGGAAAGCCACTTATTACGTTATCGGCTGCTAGTGCTATGCATTCTGTTTATGACGACAGTGCTCTTTAATTTTCTCTTGCAACAAAATCAGCCCAGTACATTCTATCTTACCTTTCCCGATCGCTACATGTTATTGGCCTATGGTGCGATTGGCTTGTTGAGCGCAACCGTCGTGGTGGTCAAATTACTGCATGATCGGTCACAGGATCACCTGGCCCAACGGGTGAACAACATGGCGCGGTTGCTCTATCCGGTGCTGGTGGTTGCGGTCAATGCCATCATCTTTTGGTATGTTCTACGCTAACCGCAGTTGCATGATGCGGCACAGATTTGTGAATAAGCAATGCTGGTTGTGAACCAGCGCAGAGTACAAAGGCGACGATGGTAGTACGAAGATTTTTGCTGGTGATTGGACTTTTGATTGGTGGAATTGCGATCAGCCTGATCCTGGTGCGTTTCTTGATCACGCGGTCGATTACCTGTGCGCCGAACTGTGTGGGGGTCAATTTACAGGCCCGCGACCTGCATGACATTGTGCTGCAAAAAGCGCAAATGATTGAAGCGCAACTGCAAAGTTCCGATCTAAGTGGCGCCAATTTGCGCGAGGTCGATCTTTCGGGGGCTAACTTGACGAGGGCGAATTTGCGCGATGCGGATCTGACCGATGCGCGCCTGATTGGTGCTGATCTTTCGTTGGCGCGTCTGGAAGGCAGCATCTTAGCTGGCGCTGATCTAAGCGGCGCCAATCTGACCGAAGCCGACTTGACCGGGGTTGATTTGCGGGAAACCCTGGTTAGTGGCGCTGGTTTTATCAAAGCCAAGCTGACCAATGCCCAGTTACAGCGAGTTAACCTGGCCGGCTTGGATTTTAGCGATGCGGATCTGGCCGGCGCGAATCTGACGGGGGCGAGTTTGGCCGGCGCCTCGCTTAGCCGTGCCGATCTGAGTGGCGCAATCTTGGTACAAACCGATCTGACCGGCGCCTGGCTCAATTTGACCAATCTCGTGGGTGCGAATCTAACCGATGCCGATCTAGCCGGCAGCAGTATGTTGGGCGCCCAATTGGCTTCCGCCAATTTTCAGAACAGTAATCTGGTCGGCGCAGTATTGATTGGCGCCCGCTTGGACGGGGCCAGTTTGCGCGGTGCCAATTTGCAGGATGCACGCTATCTACAAACGCAACTGGTGACGCGCACCCTGCAACTGGACCCTGTTTTGCAGGAACTGAATGTGCTGCAAAAAGAGACCATCCTCCAAGATGTGAACCTCAGTGGGGCCGTCTCCGATGGCCAGACGGTCTGGCCGGCGGGCGCTGAATCTCAGGTCGCGGCTGGCGGCAGTCAGTTATCGCTCACCATCCCCACAACAGCGACACTAGGGGCATCGGCACAGACAACGGCTGGGGGGCTACCAGTGGCCAAACGGCTAAAAGTCAATTTTTTTGTCAATGCGCTAAGCAACATTCGTAACCAAAGCGGTGACTTTACCAGCGACTTCTATCTTGATCTCTTCTGGCAAGAACCAACACTTGCGGAAGGTGAAGATGTGACGGCATTGGACCCAGCCACCCTCTGGGACCCCCAACTCGTGTTAGTTAATTCGAAAAATGCACAGTTTTTGTTTAAATCATACGACAATAGCGCTGAACCGGAGACCAATATTCACCTAAGCTACCGTGCCGTGGGTGACTTTGCCGCCAGCTTTGACTTGCATCGTTTTCCCTTTGACCAACAAGAGATCAGCATCAAATTGGAGCCGGCCAATGGGAACAGTGATACGGCTCTACTCGAATTTATCGACCTGAATCAAGCGGTTACGCACTCTGAGCAAGCCTATACGCAGACCATCCCCAAAGGTCGCTACATCGACAGCCAGGCCATCCCGCGCGAATGGACGGTACAGACAGCCCAGATCGTGCAACAGTTGTATGTCTACCCGCACGATCAATCAACACGCTCCCGCTTTCAAGTAGAGTTGATCCTAGCGCGTCAGGCAAGTTCCTATGTGTGGAAATATATGGTGCCGCTTGTTTTGCTGGCGCTGTTGGGTTGGCTCGTCTGCTTGATCGATGGACAGGCGCTTGGCTTTCGACTCTGGCTGGTGGCAATCTTGTTTAGCGCATTGGTGGCCTTTCACACGATCCAGTGGCGCACCTTGCCTAGCGTAGCCTATCTTACTTATCTGGATCGCTTTCTGCTCTTGCATTATAGTTTGCTGAGCATCCTGCTTGGTTTTGTCTTTACTGTTCGTTTCTTGCACCAAGGAAACCATCCCCGGATTGCACGCGCGATCCATTGGGGGTTGATTTTTGGCTACCTGCCGCTCTATGTGGCGATCAATCTTTGGCTCTATTGGGGACAAGCGGTACAAAATCCAGGCATCACAATTCAATAACTCCAGCATCCGGCGTAAGCGATTAAGCCCAGTAGCAGGACAATCGCCTACACCCCACGCTTAGACTTTGTCAAAGTGATCGAATGACAGTCAAAGTGATCGAATGACGGATTCTAAATTTTATGGGCCATAAGGAAGCAATTTGTGAGGAATAATCTTCGGCAACGAGTTTGTTTTTTTGTGTTCATCGCGCTACTCACTTTCAGCGCAACGCTGATCCAGCGCGCGCCGGAGGCTTTGGCGCAATTGGAGACAGTTGTGGTCGCAGTTTCAATCACACCCCCCTTTATTTGGGAAGATGAAACTGGCACGCTAACGGGGTTTGATATTGACCTGATTAACGCACTGGCGACCCAGGCCGACCTACCTATTTCTTACACAAAAACTGAAATGCGCTATCTTCTACCAGGAGTAGCGACACGCTTATATGATGTGGGCAGTGGCTGTCTCTCGATCACCCCAGAACGGCAGGCACAGGTACATTTTACCAGACCCTACTTTGCCACCGGCTTAACAGTGGTTGTCCAAACCGCCACGACAACCACTTTCAGTTTGGCCGACCTGACCCCAGAGATGACCGTCGGAGTGCTCGAAGAGTCGGTGACTCAAGATTTTTTACAAACTCAAACCACAGCCCTGATGTATCCTGTACGCAACATCAACGATGCTTTTGCCAAGGTCGAAACCGGCGAATTAAATGCCGCCATCGTTAGTGAGACAGATTGGTTAGGATATCAACTGAGCCACCCAAACGCGGCTCTGAAAACGGTGGGCAATTTGCTTACCTACAGCGAATGTGGTCTGGTGGTCAATCAGACAGATACAGCACTGTTGGACCAACTGGATGCCGCCTTGACTGAGATCAAAAGCAACGGCACGTATGACAAGCTTTACCATAAATGGTTTGACGCGCGCCCAGTGCCTGAAAAGCCGGTTGAGCCGCTGCCCACCGCGGTTGCGATCCCGTTGCCCAGCCCAACCCCACCACCGGCTACGGCCGCCGAAAGCATATCAGTGACGGCCACATCCAATCTAGCAGGCATTTATTATCTAACCGTTGGCGATGAAGCTGTCGCGACGCAGGATGAACAAGTCGGAGGGCGCTATCAGATCCTGACCCTGGCGGCGAATGGTCTCTGGTTTGTCAGCGAAGCACCAGTTCCCGTTGCGGATAGCAGCGCCGCGCACGATAGCCAAACTGGACACTCCGGCCTCTGGTTTGTCAATGTGCGCGGCCAAGTAGAGGCGATGTTGCTCACCTTTACCGACCTGGCAACAGACACCGCGGGTGCTACTGTAATACGTAAAGATTACCAGATGCAGATCGACGGTAATGGCACAGTCGTGGGCGCTTATCACACCACCCACTATGCGACCGATCTCTTTGCCCTACCCACCGTGCCAACAGCGACCCTTACCCAAACGGTCGAATTTACCGGCCAGCGCGTGCAGTAGGAAGATGAGATAAGGCCGACCTGCGGTCGGAGGATGACAAGAGGATGGAATGAAAGCCAAGATCCAAGATCTAAAAGCTAAAAGCCAAATTTTAAAATTGAGTACGTTGTTCACGTTGATGTTACTGCTCGTCAGTTGTGGCATGACAGAATTGCCCAGTGGCTGTCCACCGGCCTGTGGCGGCATGAATCTGCAAGGGCGCGACTTGAACGGGGTGGATCTCGCCGGCGCAAACTTAAATCGAGCGATTTTGACTAATAGCTCGCTGCAAGGCGCGAACCTGGCTGGCGCCAATCTAGCCGGCGCCGAATTGACCAATGCCAATTTAGTCTATGCCGATCTGCGTAATGCCCTGCTCACCGGTGCGATCTTGCAACGGGCAAATTTGACTGCCGCGCAGTTGGCTGGCGCTGACTTCTCGGGGGCTGATTTGACGGAAGCTATCTTAACGCGCGCCGATTTGACCGAGGTCAATCTGACCGCCGTTATTCTAAACAAAGCGCGCCTGATCGGTGCCAAGTTGTGGGGCGTTGATCTAAGCGGCGCGCAATTAGTAGGCGCCAACCTGGCCGGTGCACGGCTGGCGGGCGCCAATTTAGCGGGCGCCAATTTGGGGCGGGCTGATAGTCGCGAAGATGGGGCAAATCTGCGCGGCGCCGATTTGCGGGGGGTCAACCTGAATGGAGCCAACCTGACAGGCGCCCGACTGCTGGGCGCCAACCTCATGCGCGCTAATCTTGTCGGCGCGACCCTCAATGCCGGTTTGCGGGGCGCCAATCTGACCTTGGCCGATCTGAAGAGCGCAGATTTGCGCAATGCCGTCCTCAGCGGCGCCAAGCTGACCGACGCAGATCTCACCGCGGCCAATTTGCAAGACGCGCTTTTCAATGGCGTGCGGCTGGAAGGCGCCGACCTGACGGGCGCCATTATGGTATACACGGATACACAGGGTATCCTCACCACGACGGACTTGGCTGGCGCCCATTACGACAAAACGACGCGCTTTCCGGTTGGCTTTCCGCCGGCACTTGCGACTAAAACACCAGAAGCTATGCCTGAGGCAGAGAAAGAAGAATCAGATGCTGCAACGCCTGAGGCGAATCCATAAAATTTGTGAGCAATGGACAAATAATCCGCCCAGGGTAGACCCATCAGCGGCCACGCGTCATTGGCAATGGCGCGGCATGGTGAGCCGATTGTTAGGCGCCCTCGTGCTTGTGAGCTGCGTAGGCGGCTGCGCTTTTCTCTCTGATCGCCAAGAGGTAGACGCCAGCGAGACGGGTATTATCACCGTCTATACTGCCTTTCCGGCCGATGAAGCAGCGATCTATCTGCGTGATTTCCATCTCGTCTTTCCAGAAATTCAAGTCAATTTGGTGCAGGCGCCAATTGACCAACTGACCACACGTTTGTTGGCCGAGCAAACAGATCCCCAAGCGGATGTGCTCTGGGGTGTCGGGTTGACAAATCTGCTGCTCTTCGAGTGGAACGATCTGCTCAAGCCCTATGCCCCGGTCGGGATTGAACGCCTGGATCCGCGTTTTGTCGACGCCCGCACACCGCCCTATTGGGTTGGGGCTTATCTTTCGATGGCAGCGTTCTGTGTCAACGCAGATGCCGCCACCCGCCGCGGGGTGCCGTCCCCGCGTACATGGCAAGAGCTGATCAACCCCATCTATCGGCGCAGCCTGGTCATGCCCAACCCCAACACCTCCAACGCAGGCTTGACGGTAATTTTGACGATCTTTGAACTTTACAATGAACAGGACGCTTGGCTCTACTTGGACGAATTGCACAAAAATATTGCAACCTATACTGCGGACGAAGTCCAAACCTGTCGCTTGGTGGACAGCGGCAATTATCCAATTGGCATTGGGCGTACGGTAGGTGGGCTAGGCAACAGCCGCATGATCTACCCGCGCGAAGGCTCTGGCTGGGAGATCACGGCCGCGGCGCTGGTGCGCAAAGATCCTATTCAGCCAGCGGCGCGCACCTTTCTGGATTGGGCGATGAGTAAGAGTGTCATGCCGCTCTATGCCCGCCAGACACCGCTGACCGGGATGGCGACCGGCGCCGCCAGCCCGCCTGGCTTTCCCGCCAATCCCGAGGAAAACTTATTACGCCAGGATGCATCCTGGGGCGCTGCCAATCGGAGCCGTATTCTGCGTGAATGGCGACGCCGGTATAGCGACAAGGTGGCAAAATGATGAGAAACAAAGTAAATGGACAAGCTGGATTTCTTGGAGCTGCCCACCGATCAGTTTCCCTCGTACCATGTAGATCTCGTGCGCAGCACCGACTATGCCATATTCATTCCACGATCGCGCCACGTTCAGATCCTATACTCGCCATGATTTGTAAGCTACCGACGCCGATCATTGTTGCGATATCCGCACGGCGGCGCCCTTGAAACAGGCCCAAGCGGGCAGAGCGGACGAGATCAGATGGCAGGTGTTTTCAAACAGAGCAAAGTTATAGGACAGGGGCATGATGCGGCTGACAAAACTTTTCAGTGCCAGTAAAGATTTCTATGCCGGCGCAAAAAAATATCAGAAACAGCCAAAGACGGAAACACTCCTGGATATTCTGGCCCCAGAGGATGAAGTAGGCAACGAACTTGACGTCAGAGATTTAGAGGAGAATAAGGCAGAGCAGGAACGCCAGCGTCAACTGGTGATTGCCGCTGCTTCGCTGGGCATGTCGATCGTTGGCAGCCTCTTTTTCCCACCGTTACTGCTCTTGAGCCTGCCGAGCTCGATCTACATCACTGGCTTAAGCTATCGCCGAGCACAGCGCGCCGTGGCAGAAAAACGCCGCATGACAGTGGATGTCATCTCTACCATCGAACGCGCGCTCCTGATTGTCACTGGTAGCTTATTCTATGCAAGTGTTAGCAGTTTCCTTTTTTCTTTTAACAAGTATGTGCTGGCCAAAGTTAAGAACAATTCAAAGCAAAGACTTGCTGATGTATTTCGCCAACAATCGCGCTTTGCCTGGGTCGAGATCGACGGGGTCGATACGCGCATCCCATTGGACCAATTGCAACCGGGCGATCTAATCGTAGTCAACGCCGGCGAGATTATTCCCGTGGATGGTCAGATCGCACGCGGCATGGCGACGGTTGATCAACATGTGCTGACCGGTGAAGCAACCCCGAGCGATAAAGGTAGTGGTGAACAAGTCTTTGCGATGACGACGGTGCTGAGCGGTCGGATCTATGTGCAGGTGGAGCAGGCTGGGGCTGCGACGGTCGCTGATCAAATTGCCCATCTGCTGGCGGAAACCGTCGATGCCAAAACCGCAATGCAACTGCGCATCGAAGCGATCTCGGACCAAACTGTCGCCCCGGTCATGATCCTGAGCCTCATCACACTACCGCTGCTTGGCATCCCCGCCGCATTGGCGGTTATGCAGAGTCACTTTAAGTATAAAGGGACGATTACGACTTCGCTCTCAATTCTTAGCTACCTGCACATTGCCACCGAAGCGGGGATTTTGGTCAAAGATGGGCGCACGTTTGAACTGCTCAACCAGGTGGATACAGTCATTTTTGACAAAACCGGTACACTGACCCAAGAGCAGCCCCACGTTAGTTGCATCCACACCTGTGGTGCTCTTTCCGAAGATAAGGTGCTCCTGTTGGCAGCTGCCGCCGAAGCAAAACAGAGCCATCCCATCGCCACGGCTATTCTGCAAGAAGCCATCCTGCGCGACCTGGCACTGCCTGCACTTGATGAGGCAAGCTATCAAGTCGGCTATGGGCTGGCGGTCAAGTTGCAGGAGCATGCGGTCCATGTGGGCAGTAGCCGCTATATGCAGACAGAGACGATCGCTATTCCACCAGAACTGCAAGTGACGCAGGCAACGGCGCACGATCAGGGCCATTCGCTAGTCTGGGTAGCGCTAAACCGGTGCATCGTAGGTGCGATTGAACTGAAACCGACCCTACGCCCCGAAGCCAAAGCCTTGATCCAGAATCTACGGCAGCGTGGCATCAAAGAGATCTATATTATTTCTGGCGATCATGCCGTGCCAACCCAACGCCTGGCCGAGGAATTAGGCATGGATGGTTATTATGCCGAAACGCTACCGGCGCAAAAAGCCCAACTGGTTCAGGCTTTTCAAGCCCAGGGGCGCAAGGTCTGCTATGTGGGCGATGGCCTCAATGATGCGGTGGCGCTCAAGAGTGCTAGCGTCTCCATTTCTCTGCGCGGCGCTTCGACGCTGGCCACCGATACGGCCCAGGTCGTGTTAATGAACCAAGATCTCAGCCAGATTGTCACCCTGTTCGATCTAACTCATGAGCTACAGACCAATATGAAGATTACTTTCGCCACTGTTGTCTTGCCCAGTCTTTTCAGTTTGAGCGGGGTGCTTTTATGGGGCTTCGGACTCGCGCAAGCCTTTACCTTTACCCAGTTGGGTATGGTAGCCGGTGTCGCCGTAGCCTGCTCTCCTCTCCTCCGTCATCGCGCCCCCGCGCTGGCAGCACCTGGTTCTGACCAGTCACTGGCATGGCGTCGAAATGCGGAGCAAGGGCCAAGCCAAACGTGTCAGGCCCCATTGCGCAGCGCCAAAATCACTAGCTTGCCACTGATTTTGAATTAGGCGAGTCCGCAAAAATAACTATGCCAGGACGAGAGGAAGCGGAGCAATCGAGACAAACCATTTATCTAAACCTGGCAGGCGGATGAAGCGTTGCTCTAAAGCAGTCATCAGTTTTTTTGCGAGCTTGACCCCCGATGGATAGGTTTTTTCGATGAGTGCGACAAGCGGTTGTTTGGCTTTGTAAAGCAAGGAGCGCGCGA
>Ga0209591_10002700_pt1 | contig 21082 bp, 19 predicted proteins | sample MAT01_FD_187207 | JGI IMG/M metagenome (GOLD analysis project Ga0209591, IMG submission 187207) | Freshwater microbial communities from Lake Fryxell liftoff mats and glacier meltwater in Antarctica - MAT-01 (SPAdes) (version 2) | ecosystem: Environmental > Aquatic > Freshwater > Ice > Liftoff... | reverse complement strand
AACAAGTCGACCGTTCTCGCGGCCGATCCATCCCGGCTGGCTGCGTTGCCGGTTCCGATCCTCGGGTCACCTCCGTCGAGGATGCTCCCCTGCGGTCCTCACCGTCGCCTTGCCCTCCCGGCGCCTCGACCGCGATCATCGATCGACTTGTCCATTCGCGGGCCCTAACTTCCGCAAGCCCGGTGCGTCGGGTTACGCTCCCGAGGCGTGCCTCGCCTCGGCGACATCCTGATCGAGCTCGAGCTGTGCACCGACGAGCAGATCCACGCCGGGCTGGCAGCCCAGGTGCTCTACGGCGGGCGCCTCGGCACCAACCTCGTCGAGCTGGGCTTCCTCGACCTCGACGGCGTCGCGCGTGGGCTGGCCCGCCGGACCCGGGTCCCGGCGGCGCTGGCCGGGCACTTCGAGCGCCGTGACCTCACGCTGCAAGCCAAGCTGCCCGCCGAGCTGGCGGCCAAGCTGCGCGCGGTGCCGATCGGCCGGCTCGCCAACGACTCCGATCGCGTCGCCATCGCGGTGCGCGATCGCCTGACCGAGCCGGCCCGCGGCGAGCTCGCGTTCTACCTCGAGGTCGAGCCCGAACAGCTGGTCGAGGCGATCACGCCCGAGCTGCGCCTCTACTACCACCTCGAGCTGGCGTACCAGATCCCCCGCGCCAACCGGTTCTTGCGCGTCGACAGCCGCCCGGCGATGCCGGTGCCGCGCCCGCCCGAGCCGACCGAAGACTCCAGCGTCGACATGCTCCCCTACCCGCCCGAGTCGGTGCCGCCGCCGAGCTCGCCGAGCGTGTACTTGCCCGAGACCAGCGACGCCCGACCCGAGCCGGCGGCCCTCGACTACCAGACCGCGCCCACCGTCGACGACGAGGTCGGTCGCGCGCGCCGACGCTTCGTGCCGCAGCTCGGCGACGTACCGACCCCGCTGGCCCGCATCGCGGTGCGGCAGGTGACGACCGACGTCCACGTCCACGTCCACGTGCGCGTCGCCGAGCGCGAGCGTCCGGCCCCGCGCTCGCTCGAGGAATTGACCCGCACCATCCGGCGGGCCGACACCCGCGACAAGGTCGCGACCCTGGTGATGAGTGCGCTGGGCGACCTGCCCTCGTCGCCCATCGACGCTGCGGTGATGCTGATCGTGCGCCCGCCGCTGGCCATCGGCTGGAAGGGCTTCTGTCCCAACGGCAACAGCGCGCTCGAAGCGCTGGCGGTGCCGCTGGGCGAGCCCGGCCTGATCGCGAGCTGCTACCACGCCGGCCTCGCGCACGACGTCGACCTCGACGTGGTGCCGGCCACCCGCATCGACCAGGAGTTGTGGACCATGCTCGGCGGGCGCCCGCCCAACCGGGTCGCGGTGGCGCCGATCTCGGTCGGCGACCAGGTCGTGTGCCTGCTCTACGTCCAGGCCCGCGGCGGGCTCGGGGCAGCCCGCGAGCTGGCGCCCGCCCTCGCGGAGGCGGCCGGCGTCGGCTTCACGCGGCTCCTGCGCGCGGCCCAGCGTTGATGATCGACCGGCTGCCCCCCCGCTTCGAGGTCGTGCGCCCGCTGGGCGCCGACGGTCTGGTCGAGGCGATCGATCGCGAGCAGCGGACCCGGGTCGCGATCAAGCCGGCGCCACCGATGGTCGAGCTCGAGCGGATGCGCCACGTCTTCACGGTGGCGGCGGCGGTGTCCCATCCCAACCTGGTGCGGCTCGGCGATCTTCACGACCTCGACGGCAGCTGGGCGTTCTCGATGGAGCTGGTCGACGGACCGGGCGTGATCGAGTGGATCCGCGCCGACGCCCACGCCAGCCATTTCCTCGAGGGCCGGCTGCGCACCGCGCTCGGTCAGATCGCCGGCGCGCTGGCGGCGCTGCACGGCGCCGGGATCACCCACCGCGGGCTGTGGCCCTCGAACCTGCGCGTCGATCGGGCCGATCGGGTGGTGGTCCTCGAGCTGGCGCTGGCCCCGCTGGGCGACGCGCGCCGGGCCCGGGCCGGCACGATCGAGTACCTCGCGCCCGACGAGGTGGTCACGACCGCGTCGGACCTGTACGGCCTGGGCGCGATCCTGTTCGAGATCGTCACCGGGCGACCGCCCTTTGTGGGCGCGGCCGACGACGTCGTCGCCGACAAGCGCGCCCAGCCCGCGCCGCGAGCGTCGCGCTTCGTGCCCGAGCTGGCCCGCGATCTCGACGAGCTGTGCGCGCGCCTGCTCGATCGCGACCCGGCCAAGCGGCCGTCGGCGGCCGACGTCGCGGCCCAGTTCGGCACGCCCAACCATGCGCCGCGAGCCGCGGCCTCGGCGACCCGCCCGCCGCCCGAGGCGTCGCTGCTGGGTCGCGCCGCCGCCCTCGCCGACGTGGTGGCCGGGCTCGACGCCACCGCGCCGACCGCGACGGTGGTGTCCGGGCCGCTCGGCGTCGGCAAGAGCGCGCTCCTCGAGCAGGTCGAGCGCGAGGCGGCGCTCCGGGGCGCGCTGGTGGTGCGCGGCCACAGCCTCGTCGACGGCCTGGCCCGCGCGATCGCGACGCTGCCCGCCGCGATGCGCGCGGCGCTCCTGCCCGCCGATGCCGGCGCGATCAACTACCTGTGCCCGAGCTTCGCGCGCGTGCTGCCGGTGCGGCCGTCGTGGGACCCGCCGGCGACCCTGATCGCGCGCGGCCGCGCCGCGCTGGCCACGCTGGTCGAGCGCCTCGGGCACGCCCACCGCGTGGTCGCGATCGTCGACGACGCCAGCGACGAGGACCTGGCGCTGCTGGCCGCCCTGCCGCCGACGATCACGGTGGTGGTGGCCGTCGACGAGCTGGGCCGGGTGCCGTTCGCCGCGCGCGCGGTCGCGCTGGCGCCGCTGGCCGAGCCCGACGCGATCGCGCTGGCCGAGCGCTTCCTGGGCGCGGGGGTGCCGGGCGCCGCCGCGCTGGCTCGTCGCAGCGGCGGCCATCCCCTGGTCCTGGCGCAGCTGGCCCGCGCGCCTCACGCCGAGGCCAGCGAGCTGGTGGAGCTGGTCGCCGCGCGCTATCGGGCGCTGTCGGAGCGCGCCCGCACCATCGTCCGCGTGGTCGCCGCCGCCGCCGGCCCGCTGCGCCAGGACGTGCTGGGCTCGGCGCTCGGGCTCACCCATCGCACCGTGACCCGTGAGCTCGAGCAGCTGGTCGACGGGCTGTGGCTGCGCACCACCGGCCACCGTCGCAACGATCTGGTCGAGCTGCATCACCGCGCGGTGGCCGAGGCGATCGCGCGCGACCTGCCGCTCACCGACGAGCACGCGCTGCTCGCCGCCGCGCTCGACAACAGCGGCCTGGGCGACGACGCGACCCGACTGCACCACTGGACCCGCGGCGGCGATCGCGGCCGGGCCGGGGCCCTGGCGATCGCCCTGGTCGAACGCGCTCGCGATCGCCACGAGCTGGTGGGCGCGGCCGCGGCCTGCGCGGCGTTGCTCGCGATCGCGCCGGCTCCGCCGCTGCGGGCCGCGCTGCTCCGGGCCCGCGCCGACGCCCGGCTCGGTGCCGGCGAGCTGGCCGACGCGGCCGACGACTACCTGGCCGCCGCCGACGCCTTCGACCTGACGGGTTGCCCCGACCACGCGCTCGACGCCCGCCGCCTGGCCGCCGAGCACCTGATCCGCAACGGGCAGATCGAGCGCGGCGTCACCGTCACCTACGCGGTCGCCCAGGCCGCCGGCATGGCGCTCGCGATGTCGAGCGGTCGCCAGATCGGCGCGCTCCTGATCGAGCGCGCACGCAGCCGGCTCCGCGGCAGCGCCCTGCCCGACGCCCTCGACGACGCCGCCGGCCGGCTGGCCGACGTGTGCCTGTCGCTGGGCGCTGCGCTCTCCATGATCGACCTGATGCGCGCGGCCTGGTTCACCAGCCGCGGCGTGCGGGCCGCCCTCGACAGCGGCGAACCGCGACGGGTCGCGCGTGGGCTCGCCCAAGACAGCTGCGTGCAGGTCGCCGGCGGGGGCCCCGCCGTCGGGCGAGCCCTGCGCGCGCTGGCCCTGGCCGACCGGCTGCTCGACGGCGAGGGTAGGCCTCCCGATCGCGCGATCCGCGCGCTCATCACCGCCGCGCGGGGCGCGACCGGGTTCCTGGTCGGCGACTTCGCAGGCGCGGTCGCCCTCGGCGACGAGGCCAGCGCGCGCTTCCGCACCGGCTCGCCGCGCGCCGCCTACCAGGCCCGAGCCGCCACGCTGTTCGTCGTGACCGCGACCGCGTGGCGAGGCCGCTGGGCCGACGCTGCCGCTCGCCGCGCCACGCTCGAGCGCGAGGCCGCGGCCAGCGGCGATCGCTACGGCGTGGTCTTCGCGCTCACCGGCTACGGCGTCATCGCCGAGCTGGCCGCCGGCGTCGCGCCCGGTGAGCTGCGTGACCGGATCGGGTTCGCGACCCAGGGCTGGCCTCGCGACCTGGCCCCCGCGATCGCGGCCCGCGAGATCATCGCGCTCGCGGTGTGCGACCTGTACCAGGGCCGCCCCGACGCCGCGCGGCTCCGCCTCGCCACCGCCGGGGTCTCCCTCGACGATGCCTACCTGGGCCACGTCGACCACCTGCGGGCCGCGTTCCTGGAGCTGTCGGCCCGCGCCGCCATCCGGTGCGACGAGCTGGTCGAGGCCGGCGCGGCGGCCCAGGCCTTGTCACAGATCGGGTGGGCGGCCGGGCCCGCGCTGCTATTGCAGGCCACGATCGCCGCGCGCTTGGACCAGCCGGCCCGAGCCCGTGCGCTCCTCGAGCAAGGCGCCGGTGCGTGCGAGGCGGCCGGCCTCGAGGCCCACGCGACCGCCGCGCGCGATCGCCTCGCGCAGCTCGACCGCGACCCGGTCGCCCGCGCCGCCGCCGAGGCGCAGCGAGTCGCGCTTGGCCTCGGCGATCCCGCGCGCGCCTTCGGGTTCCTCCTGCCCTGGCGGTAGCGGTCGGCGCTTGACGCCTCGACCCCGCGCGGGCATGGTCCGCCCCGTGACCGACGGCGCCGTGAAGAAGCATCGCCACGACCTGGGCCATGAAGACCACGGCCCGATCCTCGCGGCGCACACCACGCGCGGCATCCAGGTCGTCTTGGCGCTGTGGATCGCGGGCACCATCTTCGCGCTGATCTGGGCCGCTATCGACGCCGGCACCAGCACCCCGGTGCGGCCGAGGTCGGCGCCGGTGGTGGACGTGGCGCGCTGATCCGTGGGGCTCATTCCCGACGAGACCATCGCCGAGATCCGGACCCGCGCCGACATCGTGTCGGTGATCGGCCAGCACGTGCAGCTCAAGCGCGCCGGCCGCAACTGGAAGGGCCTGTGCCCGTTCCACGGCGAGAAGTCACCGTCGTTCAACGTCGCCGCCGACAAAGGCTTCTTTTACTGCTTTGGCTGCCACAAAAAGGGTGACGTCTTCACCTTCGTGATGGAGTTGCAAGGCAAGAGCTTCATCGAGGCCGCCGAGAGCCTGGCCGCGCTGTGCGGCGTCGAGATCCCCGAGACCACGTCGTCGCCGGAGTTTGCGCGGGCCCGCGGCGAGCGCACGCACATGCTCGAGATCAACCGGCTCGCTACCCAGTTCTTCGTCGAGACCTTGGCCGGCAAGCAAGGCGAGCCCGGCCGCGCTTACCTCGCCAAGCGCGCCGTCAACGACGCCACCCGCGACGCCTTCCAGCTGGGCTACGCGCCTGCCGACTGGCAGCTGCTCCACGACTTCCTCAAGGCCAAGCGCGTCGATCTCGAGCTGGCTGTGCGCCTGGGCCTCATCGCGCGCCGGCCCAACTCCAATGGCTACTACGACCGGTTCCGCGAGCGTCTACAGTGCCCGATCGCGCTGCCCGGCAACGAGATCGCCGGCTTTTCGGGCCGCCTGGTGGTCGAGGCGCCCAAGGACGGCCCGTCGGGCGCCAAGTACATCAACAGCCCCGAGAGCACGGTCTACAAGAAGTCGCGGCTGCTGTTCGGACTGGCTCAGGCCCGCGAGGCGATGCGCATCAAGGGCCGCGCCGTCCTCGTCGAGGGCAACTTCGACGTGGTCTCGATGCACCAGGCCGGCTTCACCGAGACCGTGGCGCCGCTGGGCACCGCGCTCACCGCCGACCAGGTCGAGCTGCTGCGTCGCCTTTCCAACGAGGTCATCCTGTTCTACGACGGCGACCGCGCCGGCCGCAGCGCCACCCGCAACGCGCTGGAGCTGCTGGTCGCGGCCGAGATCCCGGTTCGCATCGCGTGGCGCCCCCAGGGCGACAGCCAGACGCTCGAGGGCCAGGACCCCGACTCGCTGCTGCGGGCCGGCCTCGACGTCGGCCAGATGCTCGACCGCGCCCGCGACGGCATCGAGCACTACGCGTTCGAGGTGTGGTCGGCGGCCCGCGACTCGTCGGACGCCCGGTCGCGCGCGCTCGAGGACATCGCCCGCCTGGCCGTCAAGATCGCCAATCCGACCCGCCGCGAGGTCATCACCGCCAGCCTGGCCACGGCCATGGACCTCGACGCCGGCATCGTGAAGCGCGCGATCTCACGGGCTTCGGCGCCGGCGGTGCACCGGGCCGCCCCGCGCCACGACGAGGCCGTCGCCGCCGCACCAACCGCGCGCGTGCACGGTCCGCCTCCGCTTTCCCACGAGTTGAAGCTGCTCGCGCTCATGGCCGACCACCCTTCCCTCCTGGCAACTACCCAGGCAAACAAGGCTTTTTCGCTCTTGACGGACGACCGGCTTCGCGACATGTATTCCGCCGCACTCGCGGGGGCCTCCCTCGCCGAGCTGGCTGCCGATCGCCTTCCCCCCGACGCCGTGACGGACCTCCTCTCTGGCACCTATTTGCAGCACCCGAAGCCCGAGGCGGTCCTCGATGCCAAGCTTCGTGAGCTGCAGATCGTCGCGACGACACGTCGCAAGAACGAGCTTGAACGCCAGCTCGCGCAGGCCAAGAAGCTCGGGGATACCGATCGGGTCCTTAGCCTTACTCTCGAAGTGATGAACACTAGGAAGCAGGTCGATTAGCTATGGCCAAGCCCGCCGCCCCGTCGAAGCCGAAGTCGCCGCAGTTGAAAGACGCTGGGGCCAAAGAAGTCGCGAGCAAGGCTCCGTCGGCCGCTGCGGGGAAGGAGGGTGCGCCGGTCGAGAAGACGCGCAACGTGGCCAAGGACCGCTCGATGCGTCCGCCCGGTGAGGCGCCCACCCACTCGGGTGGCAAGCGTCCCGGCGACGGCAAGCCGAGCCGTCCCACCCGCCCGTCCAAGAGCAGCGCGCCCAAGCGGCAGCCCTCGAACTTCGACGACGACGACGGCTCCGATCGCGAGCCGCGCGACAGCGACCTCGACGACGACGTCGCCGACGAGGCGCCCCGCCGCTCCTCTGCCAAGGAGGCCGCCGACGCCGCCGCGATGGAGGCCGAGACCCGCCGCCCCGGCGGCAAGAAGAGCGGCGCCGGCGAGCGCAACCACTCGAAGCTGATCGAGATGGGCAAGGCCAAGGGCTTTCTCACCTACGACGAGATCAACGACCACATGCCGGACGACATCGTGTCGACCGAGCAGATCGACTCGTGGATGTCGTCGCTCGGCGAGCACGGCTTCGCGATCGTCGACGGCACGGGGCCGCGCCCCAGCGCCGCCAACGACGGCGATCCCAAGGCCCTCGACCTCGGCAAGGAAGGCAAGGACGACGAGGAGGAGGCCGCCGAGGGCGCCACTCCCGCCGCCGCCGCCGGCGAGGACGAGGAATACGCCTACAGCCGCACCTCCGACCCCGTGCGCATGTACCTGCGCAAGATGGGCTCGGTCTCGCTGCTCACCCGCGAGGGTGAGGTCGAGATCGCCAAGCGCATCGAAGAAGGCGAGCGCCGCATGTTGCAGGCGGTGCTCAACTCGTCGGTCGCCGTCGAGGAGCTCCTCGAGACCGGCGAGCGCCTGCGCCGCGGCAAGGCCCGCGTCAAGGACGTGGTCAAAGACATCGACGAGGAAGAGGGCGAGTTCGACGAGAAGTGGCACACCGAGCGCGTCTGCAAGGTGATCGACAAGATCCGCAAGCTGCAGCGCGACAACGAGAAGCTGATCGAGAAGCTCATCGAGCGCGGTCAGACCGAGCCCAAGAAGAAGAAGATCAAAGAGGAGCTCAAGGAGAACCGCGAGCAGATGTTCGAGGATCTCTCGGACCTCCGCCTCTCCAAGCCGACCGTCGATCGCATCGTCGCGCAGCTCAAGAACCTCATCCTCAAGCTCGACAAGACCGAGGCCGAGGTCCGCGACAGCGAGCGCCGCGCCGGCATGACCGCCGCCGAGGTCAGGAAGACCCTGCGCGAGATGAAGACCTCGCCGGCCAAGGCGCGCTCGGTCGGCAAGCGCGCGATGCTCACCGTCGCCGACTTCGAGGAGATGGAAGAGCAGATCAAAAACGCGCAGCGCAAGATCGTCATCCTCGAGACCGAGGCCAAGACCAACGCGCCCGAGCTGCGCTCGACGTATCGCGACATGTCCGAGGGCGAGCGGATGGCCGAGCGCGCCAAGAGCGAGCTGGTCGAGGCCAACTTGCGCCTCGTGGTGTCGATCGCCAAGAAGTACACCAACCGCGGACTGCAGTTCCTCGACCTGATCCAGGAAGGGAACATCGGCCTCATGAAGGCCGTCGACAAGTTCGAGTACAAGCGCGGCTACAAGTTCTCGACCTACGCGACGTGGTGGATCCGCCAGGCCATCACCCGCGCTATCGCCGACCAGGCCCGCACGATCCGCATCCCGGTCCACATGATCGAGACGATCAACAAGCTGGTGCGCACGTCGCGCTACCTCGTGCAGGAGCTCGGTCGCGAGCCCACGCCCGAGGAGATCGCCGAGCGCATGGAGCTGCCGCTCGACAAGGTCCGCAAGGTCCTCAAGATCGCCAAGGAGCCCATCTCGCTCGAGACCCCGATCGGCGAGGAGGAAGACTCGCACCTCGGCGACTTCATCGAGGACAAGTCGATCACCTCGCCGTCGGAGTCGGTGATCTCGGTGAACCTCGCCGAGCAGACCCGCAAGGTGCTCGCGACGCTGACGCCGCGCGAGGAGAAGGTCCTCCGCATGCGTTTCGGCATCGGTGAGAAGTCGGACCACACCCTCGAAGAGGTCGGCCAGGACTTCGAGGTCACCCGCGAGCGCATCCGCCAGATCGAGGCCAAGGCGCTCCGCAAGCTGCGCCACCCGTCGCGCTCGAAGCGCCTCAAGGCGTTCGTCGAGAGCTGAGCCTCGAGCAGCCGCGCGTCACTCCTCGAGGACGTCCTCGCGGCGGCGTCACCGGCAGTCGAGGCGGGTGGAGTAGGCGATCGGGAGGTCGCGGCGGACGAGCCACTCGACGAGGAAGACGCCGAAAGGCTCGACATCGGTGGGCGTGCACGAGCGGCGCTCGCCGTCGCGGATCTCGCAGGTCGCGCCGGGGATCTCGCAGGGCACTTGCTTGGGCAGCGACAGCGCGAGCAGCACGCCAAACGTGAACGCCGAGCGGCGCCCGCTGGTCGTCATCTTGCCGCCCATCATCGCCGGGCAGTCTACTGCGAGCGTGCGCGCCGCGGGGCGTCGCGGCATGCTGTCGCGATGCAGGGCTGGCGCGCCGTGGTGCTCGCGCTCGCGCTCGCCGGCTGTGGCACGCTCGGCGACGCGATGCCGACCGAACCCGCGCCTGCGATGCCCGCACCCGCACCCGCGCCCACGCCCGCGCCCCGCGCCACCGTCGCCAGCCGGGTCGACGAGGTCGGCGCCGAGGCCCGCGCCCGCCTGCAGCCGCACTTCGCCCGCGCCGGCGTCGCCTATCCGCCGCGCGCGCTCACGCTGGTCGCGCTCAAGGACACCGCGCGCGTCGAGGTGTGGGCGCGCACCGCCGACGGGTGGCGCTTCGTGCGCGGCTACCCGGTCATGGCCGCCAGCGGCGCGCGCGGTCCCAAGCTGCGCGAGGGCGACCTGCAGGTGCCCGAGGGCGTCTACACGATCGACTGGCTCAACCCCAACAGCGCGTACCACCTGTCGATGCACGTCGACTATCCCAACGCGTTCGATCGCGAGCACGCCGTCGGCGATGGCCGCACCGAGCTGGGCGGCGCGATCATGATCCATGGCCGCGCGGTCTCGGTCGGCTGCCTCGCGATGGGTGACCCGGCGATCGAGGAGCTGTTCACGCTGGTCGCTGACACCGGCCTGCGCGACGACGACGGCGCGCCGCGGGTCCACGCCATCCTCGCGCCCACCGATCTGCGGGTCCACCCCGGCGCCACCCCGCCGCCCGACGCACCGGCGTGGACCGGCGACCTGTACGCGCTCATCGCACAGGCGCTGCAGCCGTTGGTGAGGCGGTAGAACTTCCCTGCGACCAAACCGACGGTCGGCGCGACCAACCCGGATGCTGCGTACTCCCATCCTCGCGCTCGCGGTCGCCGTCGCGCCGCTCGTGCTCGCGACCAGCGTCGCGCACGCCGACAAGAAGCAGGTTCGCTTCGTCGGCATCCACCCGATCCCCAAGCCGCAAGGCGGCGGGGTCTGTCACATCCGGCTGCCACACGTCCACGGCTACGGCGCCATCGACGCCAAGGTGCAGTTTCGCGATCACGACGGCTGGCAGTACTTCGCCGGCGACCCGGTCGCCTACGGCTGGGACGGCGAGAAGCACGCCTACTACGGCCACCACCCGGTCCCGGTCGACGTGATCGTCGGCGACGATCACCACGACACCGAGTACTGCTACCTCGACGGGCCGCACTACCACGCGTGGGCGCCGCCCGCCGACCTGAAGCTCGAGCTGCGGGGCGGCGCCTACTGGTACGTCGGCGAGTTTCCGCCCGCCTACGCCGAGGCCAAGGTCGTCTACGATCCCATCGACGTCGTCTACCAGCCGATCGTCTACCAGCGGCCGGTCGTCGAGGTGAACGTCGCGCCGCCGGGATGGTACGGCGCGATCGTCGTCGCGCCCGGCGCGGTGGTCGTCCACACGCCCGCACCGCTGCCGCCGCCGGTCGTGCGCGGGCGCGGACGAGTCCAGGCCGGCATCGAGGTCTACGTGCCGGCGCCCCGGGTGCGAATCGAGGTCGCCGTCCCGACCGTGCAGTTCGGCATCAGCGGCGGCGTGATCGTCGGCGGCCGAGTCGGCGGTGGTGGCGGCAAGCACGAGCACAAGCACAAGCACAAGCACAAGCACAAGCGAGGTCACTGATGCGCTACCTGCCGCTGCTGTTGCTCGCGCTCGCCGCGTGTAGCAAGGACGCCAAGGACCGCCCGTCGGGCGAGTCCGCGCCGACCGCCGCCTCCGACGACGCCGCGGTCGCGGCTTGGCGCAAGGCCGGGCTCGCGGTGTCGGCGCTCACCGAGGTCGACGGCGGCAAGTACGCGGCCCAGGCCTGTCGCGGCGGCACCGTCGCCGGGGTCGACATCGTGTTGTGCCGTTACGACCAGCCGGCCCAGGCCCAGGCCGCCGAGGACGGCGCGCTCGCCACACTCGGCGAGGCGACCGGCGCCGCGCTGTCTCACGACGCCCGCCTGCTGGTGGTCGCCGATCGCCGCCAGGCCGATCCGACCGGCCGCACCATCGACGCGATCACGCGCGCGTTCATGAAGTAGCGCGCCAACCGGTCGGCGCTGTACGACGACGCCACCGTGGCCCGATCGTCCATCTGTGCCGTCGTCGTCCTCGCGCTGGCCGCCTGTCGAGGCGGCGCGCCGTCGTCGCCCGAGGCCGGACCGCCCGACTTCTTGGTGTGGACCGACGTCGACGATTATCCAGTCACGCGCTGGCTCGACGCCAGCGGCCACGAGCGCGGACGCGCGCCCGGCCTCTACCTCGCCGTCGAGGGCACGCTGTGGCGCCTCGAGCGCGAGGTGTCGACCCAGGCCACCACCGGATGTCGCACCGACGATGCGGGTCGTCCGGTTTCCGGACACTCGTCGCTGACCACGATCGCGCTGGCCTCCGTCGACGGTCGGACCCGCCTGGTCGTCACGCGGCCCGAGCCCCGCGCGGCCGACGAGTACGACACCTACGACCACGGGGTGATCATCCGCGCGAGCCTGGGGCCGCTGCTGTTTGGCGAGGCGACCGTCGACCAGTTCGCGTGCGGCGCCCACGGCAGCGGCACCGTGAGCGCCTTCACCTTCGACGTCACGACCCGCGCGCTGCTCCCGGTCGCGCCCCATCGTCCACCGCCGACGCTGGCGCCGCGGATCCAGGCCGCCTTCGAGGCCGAGGCGATCGAGCCGCTCGAGGTCGGCGCCGCGCCGTGGCTCGGCGAGAGCCTGCCGCGCTGGACCGACGGCCGGCTGGGGGCCCGCCACCTGGCCTACGTCGACACCTGTTACGCGTGCAGCAACGGCGAGTGGTCGAGCTACACCACCGGGCTGTGGGTCGAAGACGTCGGGATCCCGGACCCATGGGCGATCGCCGCCGTGGTGCCGCCCGCGATCGCGGCCATCATCAGCAGCCCCGACCCGGTCGCGACCGGCGTGTCGTGGGGCCCACCCGACGCCGGCTGGACCCAGACCTTCGCGTCCAGGCCGGCCCGATAGCGTGGTATCGACGCAGGATGCTCCGGGCTGTCCCCGCCGGCGCGCTCCTGCTGGCGCTCGCGTGCTCCTCGCACAGCGACCCGATCGCCCACTCGATCGCGACCACCTTCGAGCAGGAGCTGGGCGTCAAGCCGCGCACGGTCCGCTGCGGCCGCACCGACTGCACGCTGACCCTGCCCGACGGCACCGACGTGGCGGTCAAGGTCGACGGCAAGCGCGCGGTGACCTGGGAGACCGCCGAGCTGCTCGACCTCCGCGCCGTCGCCGCCGGCATCGCGAGTGAGCTCGACGACCTCGGCGCGCCCCAGACCGTCGACTGCGGCGCGCTCCAGCTCGCCCCCGCGGCGCCGGTGACGATCGAGTGCCGGCTCGGCGGCGGCGGCGCGGCCTGGGCTACCGTCGATGCCACCGGCGGCGTCGATCTCGAGCTGGCGATCACCGCCGCGATCGCCGGCGAGCGGCGCGCCGGCCCCGGCGATGCCGTCCTCGAAGCGCAGTCGCGCGCCCTCGACAGCGACGAGGCGGAGGGCCGGTCGGCCGATCCTACGACCGACGACGACGACGACGATCGGCGGGCCAGCGATGCCGGCGTCGATTCCGCGATCGCGCGCGGCTTGGGCGGGTGATCACCGCGCCGCGGTCATGGGGCCGCGCTACCATCCCAGGATGCTCGTACGTCTGCGCGGCATGGCCGCCATCGCTGTGGTCGCCGTTGGGCTCACCGCCTGTCCCAGCCCGCGACCCGACCCGGTCGCCAAGCAGACGCCCCACAAGCGACGCGGCACGATCACGCTGTCGATCGTCGGCACCAACGATCTGCACGGCGCGATCGATCGCCTCCCGATCCTCGCCGGCTTTCTGTCCAACCTGCGCGCCGCCCGGGCCGCCGACGGTGGCGAGGTGCTGCTGGTCGACGCCGGCGACATGTTCCAGGGCACGCTCGGGTCGAACCTCGGCGAGGGCGCCGCGGTGGTCGCCGCCTACAACCACATGGGCTACGACGCCGCCGCGATCGGCAACCACGAGTTCGACTTCGGACCGGCCGGGCCCGCCGCGACCGCGTCCGAGCCCGGCGACGATCCGCGCGGCGCGCTCCGCCTGCGCGCGGCCGAGGCCAAGTTCCCCTTCCTCATGGCCAACATCCTCGATGCCGAGACCGGCAAGCGACCGGCCTGGGACAACATCCTGCCGTCGTTCATGATCGAGAAGGGCCCGGTCGTGGTCGGCATCATCGGCGTCGCCACCGAGGCCACGCCGTTCACCACGATGCCTGCCAATTTCATCGGCCTGGTGATGGCGAAGCCCGCGCTCGCGATCGCCGCCGAGGCCGCCGAGCTGCGCCAGCGCGGCGCCCAGGTCATCGTCGTGTCCGCCCACGTCGGCAGCAAGTGTACCGACCTCCACGATCCCTCCGATCTGTCGTCGTGCGATCAGGAAGAAGAGCTGTTCTCGATGGCGCGGGCGCTGCCGCCCGGCCTGGTCGACGTGATCATCGCCGGCCACACCCACGCCGCGATGGCGCACCGCATCGGCGAGATGGCCGTGATCGAATCGTACGCCAGCGGGCGCGCCCTCGGCCGGGTTGATTTGCGCATTAATCCCAGCGGCGTCATCACCGCCAAGACCATCCTGCTGCCCCAGGATCTGTGTCCGCTCGGCGACGACGGCGAGCCGGTCACCAGCGCGGACTGCAAGCCCGGCGTGTACGAGGGCCGGCCGGTCATCGTCGACGCCGAGGTCGCCGCGCTGATCGCGCCCGCCGAGGCCACCGCCAAGCGCGTCGAGGAGCAGCCCCTCGGCGTCACGCTCACCGACGCGATCACCCGCGGCTACGCCACCGAGTCGGCGCTCGGCAACCTGTTCACCGACCTCATGCTGGTCGCGCAGCCCACCGCGCAGGTCGCGCTCACCAACGGCGGTGGCCTGCGCGCCGATCTGCCGGCCGGGCCGCTGCGCTACGGCGCCCTCTACGAGGCGATGCCGTTCGACAACCGGCTCGCGCTGGTCACGCTCACCGGCGCCAACCTGCGCCGCCTCATCAGCAACAACCTGCAGACCGGCAGCGGCGTCTTCTCCGTCGCTGGCATCACCGTCATCGCCACGTGCAAGGCCGCCGCGCTCGAGGTCTTCGTGAAGGACACCCGCGGCAAGCCGATCGCGGACGACCGCACCGTGACCCTGGTGACCACCGACTTCCTGGCGTCGGGCGGCGACGGCGCGATCGGCCGGCTCAAGCTGCCCGCGGGCAGCGTGGTCCTCACCGACACGCTGTTGCGCGACGCCCTGGCCGCCGGCCTCACCGCGCGCGGCGGCACGCTCAGCCCCCTCGACCTGTTCGACGCCGAGCATCCCCGCCTCGCCTATCCCACGCCGCGCCCGGTCAAGTGCGGCGCCGCCGGACGCCTGCCTCCGCCTTGATGCCGTCGGTCGATCTCGCCACCTGGCTCGGAGAGCTGGGCCCGCCCGACCCGCTGCCACTCGACCAGCTCGCCGCGTGCTTCTTGCGCCACGTCCGCCGCCACGCCGCGGCGCTGCGCGAGGCGCGCTCGGCCGGCCTCGACCGCACGATCGCGCCCTGGCGCGCCACGCTCGCCGACGCGCTGCGCACGATCGTCAAGACCACGGTGTCGTCGCTGCCGCACCTGGCCGCGCACACGTCGCTCGAGATCCTGTGGACGCGCCTGCACGCCAGCTTGCCCGAGCGGCCCGACATCGCCGCCGTGCTGGTCGCGCGGCTGTGCGCCGACGCCCTCGACGAGGCGGTCGGCCATCGCTACGTGGCGGTCTATCGCGCGCGCCGGCAGTGGCGCCTCGCGCCCGGCGATCCGTTCCCGGTCGGCGAGCCCGCGCTGCGCGAAGTCTTTGGCCGCCATCTCACCACGCACCCCGATGCCCGCGATCTACCGATCGATCGCACCGCGCGCCTCGCGATCGCGCCCGAGGCCGACGGGGTCGAGCTGGTCCTCGACCTCGACGGTGATCTCGCCCCGCCCGAGCCCAGCGCGACCATCGCGATCTGCTTGCCCATCGCCGCGCCGATGACCGAGTTGGCCTACGACACCGACGCCGCGCGCGGTCGGTTCTTCGACGTGCGCCCCCGCGATCGGGCCGCGGTCGGCGCGGTGGTGCGCGCGCTGCTCGACGAGGCCCTCACCGCCGAGGCCGCGATCGTGGTGTTCCCCGAGCTGTCGGTCGATGGCCCGGCGCTCGCCGACCTCACCCGCGCCTCGGCCAGCGCCGGCCATCGGCCCATCATCGTCGCCGGCAGCCGCCACCTCCACGTCGACGGTCAGCCCCGCAACCAGGCCACGCTCCTGGTCGGCGACGCCGTCTACCACTCGACCAAGTTCAACCCGTTCGTGCTCGGCGACATGAGCGAGGGCATCCACACCACGCCGGCGCAGGTCGTGATCCGCGGCGCCATCGACGGCACCGGCCGCTACGCGTGGTCGATCGCGGTCCTCATCTGCAAAGACTTCCTGTCGCCCGGCGCGTTCCGGCTCCTCACCGTGGCCCGGCCCGCGCTCATCGTCGTGCCCGCGATGACCGAGCGCACCGCGGTCTTCGAGACCGACGCCCTCGGACTCACCGGCGCGACCCAGGCCACCTGCATCGTCGTCAACCAGGTCGATCCCCGCGACCTCGAGCACGAGGACGCCGCGGTCGCGATCGTCACCCGCCCGGTGCCGTGGGCGCTCGCCGAGGTGGTGCGCCGCTCGGAGGTCACCCCTCCGGTATGCCTGCTGCTGTCGCTGCGCCCCGACCCGCCGTGACCGCTGCGCAATCAACAGTTGCGCAACCGTTGCGACGCCGCTAGCTTGACCGGTAGCCGGTCAGTGGTCGACCGCAGGTTCGTCATGGAGCTCCCCGAGCTGATCAGCTGGTTCGAACAGGCCCCCGCCGATCTGCAACGCTTGCGCGCGCTGGGCAGCTCGCTCGGCCTCGAGCTCACCCGCCGCCGCCTCGACCACCTGGTGCGCGCGATGGGCGCGCTGGCCGCCGCGAGCAAGCAGCCCGCGGTCGCCCGAGCCCGGGTCTCGGCCACCAGCGACGCCGCCTTCCAGGCCGGCTACCTCACCGCTCTCGAAGATCTGGTGCGGACCTATCAGGCCGAGCTCGGCGAAGAGGCCCACGAGCGCGAGATCCTGCACTACGCCAGGACCGAGCCATACAAGAGCGCGCTGCTCGCCCTCGACGAGGGCGCCGAGACCGCGACCGAGGTCGCCGTCATGATGGGCCGTCACAAGTCGAGCGCGAGCCGCGCGCTGGCCGCGCTGCGCGAGGCCGGCCTGGTCGCCAGCTACACCGCGCCCGACGGCAACGAACGCAAGCGGCCCCACGCCGTGACCTTGCGCGGCAAGCGCGTCATCGCCGAGCTGCGCGCCGGTGGCGCTCGTCGCGGTGACGCCGCCGCCGGGTCACGCTCGCGCTCCAGCTCGTCGGAGAAGGCCGCGATCAAGAAGCGCACGCCCGGCAAGGGCAACCGGCCGGCCCAGCCGTCGACGGCCAACTCGCGACGCCGCTAGCCCGAAGCCAGCGAGCACGCCCGCGTCGGTCGGTGCTGCGCCGGGCGCTGTGTCAGCGCCGGTGGGCCTGTCAGCACCGGTGGGGCTTCACCACCGCGCCGCGTCGTAACTATCCGCGATCGTTATGGTCGGACCAGTGGCACGCCGCCTGCTCTATCGGGCTGGGTGTCGACGATCCAGACCCTGGCCCTCCGGCTCCGCCCCATGGTCGCAGCGTCCGTCGGCGGCGTGCTGAGCACCGTCGTCGACGTCGCCGTCCTCTACCTGCTGTGCCAGCGCGGCGTCGCGGTCGCGCCCGCCGCCTTTGTCGGCGCGTGCGCTGGCGCGGTGATTTGCTTCGTCGCCAACAAGTACGTCGCGTTTCGCGATCGCCGGCCCGCCGATCTGCGGCAGGTCGCCGGGTTCGCGCTGGTCGCGCTGGCGACCGCGTCGCTGATGGCGCTCGGCATGCACCTCGCGTGCGCCCGCTACCACCTGCCCTACATGACTGCCAAAATCATTTGCGCGGCCCTGGTGTTCGTCTGCTGGAGCTATCCCGCCCAGCGCCGCCTGGTCTTCGTCTGAGCTGGTTCGTGATCTCCAAGGAGCCCGTCATGTCCGACCTCGATCTCTCCATCGTCATCCCCGCCTACAACGAAGCCCAGCGCATCACGCCCACCCTCGAGGCCACGGCGCGGTTCCTGTCGGCGCAGCCCGGCACCTGGGAGATCGTGGTCGTCGACGACGGCTCGCGCGACGGCACGGTCGCGCTGTGCGAGGCGCTGGCCGCGCGGATCCCCAACCTGCGGGTCATCGCGTCCACGCCCAATCGCGGCAAGGGCGCCGCGGTGCGCCTCGGCATGCTGGCCGCGCGGGGTCGGGTCCGCATCATGTGCGACGCCGACGGCTCGATGCCGGCGACCGAGCTGCCCAAGCTCCTGGCGCCCATCGTCGACGGCAAGGCCGACCTCGCGATCGGCTCGCGCTACGCCGACGGCGCCGCGGTCGCCAAGACCCAGCCGCTCTACCGCCGGCTGTGGAGCCGCCTGTGCAACCAGGTCATCCAGCACACCCTGGTGCCGGGCGTGCGCGACACCCAGTGCGGCTTCAAGGCCTTCACCGCGGCGGCGGCCAACGACCTCTTCGCGCGCGCGACCATCGACGGCTGGGCCTTCGACCTCGAGGTGCTCGCGCTCGCCAAGCGGCTGCGCTACCAGGTCCGCGAGTGCGCCGTCGAGTGGCACGACGACCAGCGCTCGAAGGTGTCCCCGTGGAAGGACCTGTGGAAGGTCATCAAGGAGGCGGTGACCATCAAGCGCAACCTGCGGCGCGGCGTCTACGGCGAAGGACTGTCGCCCGGTCGCCGGCCCGGTTCGCTGACGAGCCTTGCAAGCACCTCGACGGCCTGCGGCCCTGACTGAGAGCCAGAGCGGCGATCAGATCCAGCCGCGCCTGTAGATCCGCCGTCGCTACGATCACGTACGTCTCCTCCTCCAGCACGAACCGCGGCAGCGTGCCCGCGAGTGGCTCGTCGTAGCTCGGCCGAAACGGCGCACCACCTGGCGCTGCCCGTAGGCTCAATTGCACTCTCGCCCGCAAGAAAGAATGCGAGCTCGGCCTCGCGTTCTATGCTCATCCAACTCATCACGGCATTCCGGCCGCCGTGAAGTGGGACACCTTGCCACCCGGCTCCTCGCTGCGCCCATCGCTTCGCGGCGCGTGGGCAATCGACGACCTCGAGCTTGGAACGTTCTTGACCGCGCTGCGTCAAGGCGAAGCCCCGATAGGCTCGCCACGCGACAGCATGTATCGCCCGATTCGGATTCCGCAGGGCGACTACTTGGGTCATACTGGTATCTGCGATGCTTCCGATGGGAACCCGGTCCATGGAGTCCGCGTCGAAACGTTTTTTATCAGAACCTTTGCCAGGGTTCTCGCCTTTCTCGCTTGCGCCCGATTGGTTCCCTCCGCCGGGGCAGCCCCATCCGCCCGCGCTCTGGTATCAGAGTGAGCTGTCGCGAGTGCCAACCGGAGCGGAGGGAGCGGAGACGAATCGCATGGCCCTCGCAGGCTACGATGTGACGACACCGCTGTGGTGGGCGGGCGTCGGAATGATATCCATCCTCCGCGAGCCAACGCTACCGGCGACGGGTCGTTTGCACCTCGACGGAAACGTATGGCATTGTCACGCTTTCGATGTGGCGCGCTGGCTCAACGAGCTGACGTGGAAGCATGAACGAGGCAAGTACCGAAGTGTCGCCGTCTCGGCGCTGCCGAGGCCGAGGAGCCGGCGCGTATGAGCCGGTGCCGGCCGATCACGGTGGCGCTCGCAATCGCGCTCCTCGCGGGTTGCAAGAACCCGGAGCCCTCAGCGGGCGCGTTGGCCGCCAGACCGGTGTCGCCGGCCACGACCGACGCTGCGACCGCCGGCGCCGACGGCCGCGCGTTCGACGCCCGCGTAGATGCCGCGGAGACCGCGCCGACGGTTCCGCTCGATGACGCATCTATCGCGGCGACGCTAGTCCGTGACAGCAGCGGGGAGCCGGTGCTCGTGGCTGAGCGCAATGGTGCACTGGTGGCGACCAACCCATCCGGCAGTCTGGTGCGTCTGCTCGCGGCGGCGCCGATCAGCCACGGCCAGTATGACGCGCGAACGTGGTCAGTGTGGTTTAACCGCGCGGGGCGGCTAGTGGTGATCGATCTGACCCTGCACACGATCCGCGAGCTCGACGTCATCGACGGAATGCCCGACGTCGACGCGGTGTTCAGCCGAGCCCCCGATCTGCAGACCGAACGGTGCGTCGCGTGTGTGGCCGTGCGGGCGGCGGCGACTCCCGAGATCGCTGTCGTCGTCTACGACTCCGCGGACGGTCCGCTGACGGCTGGCGACCTGGCCGAACAGCAGGCGGCCTCCGCTGCGCGACCGACACTGACGAACGCAGGGCGTGTGTTCCTCGCCGAGCTGTCCCGGCGTGGCCCACGGGCGCTCACCGGACGGCCGGTCGTGGAGCCGGGGTACCACGCCGTGCCCCTCGGCGACGCCAACTCACCGCTTCCGCCGTCGGCGCGAAAGCGCTTCGCCTGTACGTCCGACAACTGCGGCAAGTCGTTCGCCTTGCCGAACCTCGGACGCTCGCTACTCGTCGTCGGCCGAACTTGCGACTGCGCCGTCGACGCGTGCTCGGCGATGTGCGTGTGGTTCGATAGCGCCCGAGGGAAGTACGCCGCGCTCCGCAAACCTGGCCGATGGGCCGCCGACGCGGTCCCCGAACCTGCCTGCCATCCCGACATCGACGTCACCGGCACCGCCTACGTGATCGGCGGCCAGATCTCGCCCGGCCCAGTTGCGGTCTGCACCGCTGCCGCATGCCGTCGCGAGGCCGGAGCTGTCCTGGGCTGGCTCGAGCCGGGCTCCACCACTACCGCCGGCACCACCGAAGACCTGTCGACCTGCGAGGAATGAGACCCAACGCGGCGAGGGTGCCATGCGCCACGCGACGATGAGCGCGTCGGGTGTGTGTATCCGCTGCACGAGCAGCGTCTGGCGTGAGTGATCGGCGGGGCGCATCGTGACGGGAGATGACGGACACGACGAGCAGATGGCGCAAGCGCGTCGAGCGGTGGCGGGCGAGCGGCGAGACGGCCGAGGTGTTCAGCGGGCGTGAAGGATTCGCGCCGAGCACGTTGCGGTGGTGGTCGTCCAAGCTGGCGCGAACGAAGTCGCCGGCACCGGCACCGATGGGGATGGTCCAGCTCGTCCGCGTCCCGGCGGCGCCGGTGGCGAAGGCCGGCCGCGGCGCGGTGGTGATCGACCTGGTGGACCTGAAGGCGCGCGTCACGGTCGAGCCCGGCGTCGACGCCGCCACGTTGGCCGCAGTGCTGGCGGCGCTCGGCGTGCGGGGCGCGGCGTGATCCCCGCGGGCGTCGAGGTCTTCGTCGGGCTCGAGCCGATCGACCTGCGCTGGGGCTTCGACCGGCTGGCCGGGCTGGTGAGCGAGCGGCTCGGGCGCGATGCGCGATCACGGGCGCTGTTCGTGTTCTTCGGCAAGCGGCGCGACGCGCTCAAGGTGCTCTTCTTCGATGGCACGGGCCTGTGCTTGTTCTACAAGC
>Ga0209591_10002698_pt1 | contig 21090 bp, 16 predicted proteins | sample MAT01_FD_187207 | JGI IMG/M metagenome (GOLD analysis project Ga0209591, IMG submission 187207) | Freshwater microbial communities from Lake Fryxell liftoff mats and glacier meltwater in Antarctica - MAT-01 (SPAdes) (version 2) | ecosystem: Environmental > Aquatic > Freshwater > Ice > Liftoff... | reverse complement strand
CCGAGCGTCGCCCCGGCGTCGGGCTGCCGCTCGCACAGGACGACGACGTCGTACGTCACAGTCCCACCCCCGATGTAGATGCTGCTGTCGACGTGGCCGGATCGGGCGGGGCCGGATCGGGCGGGGCGAGGAAGGCGGTCTGCACCGTGCGGGGTTCCGCTCCGGCGCGCACGAGACGGCCCCGCCCGACGGGCATCGTGGCCGCCCGGACCCCGCCGAGGAGCTGCCCCTCGGTCCGGTCCCCGGACATGATGAGCCCGAGGCATCCCGACTCCCGGACGCCCAGGGTGAACGGTTCGTAGAGCCCCCTCGACGCTCCCATCACGCGCCGGGTCATGAGCACGTGCAGCCGGAGGTCTCGGCCCGTCGCGAGGAACGGGACGAGGGCGGCGAGCGGCTGGGCGGCCGTCGCGGCGATCACGTCGTAGTCGTCGACCAGCAGGACGATCCGCGGGCCGCCCGTGCCCGGCTCGCGCCCGGCCAGCTGCGCCGACACCGCCGCCGCGAGCCGCCCGGTCAGCACCGCGTTGTCGGCGTAGCCGCCGAGGTGGGTCTCCGGTACGGCACCGACCAGGCCGCGGCGCGGGTCGACGACGGCGAACACCAGATCGTCGGGTCCGAGCCGGCGCACCAGCGTCGCGGCGATCAGCCGCAGCAGGTTGGTCTTCCCGGAGCCGGTGTCGCCCATGACGAGCAGGTTCTGGTCGCGCCCGGCCAGGTCGAGCAGGGCCGGGGAGAAGTCCGACTCGAAGCGCCCGATCGCGACACTGCCGATCGGGCCGTCCGCGTCGGCGAGGTCCGCGGCCGGCAGCACCGCGGGAAGCACCCGGACGGGGGGCGGGAGCGGACCGGTCCAGGTGCTGCGGACGAGGTCGGCGGCCTGGGCGAGCCCGGACGTCGCCGGGTCCGGCATCCCGTCCAGTCGCGGCAGCGCGACCTGCGCGTAGAGCTTCCCGGTGGTCAACGCCCGGCCCGGGGAATCGACGGGCACCCCGCGGGCGAGCTTGCCGTCGATGCCGGACTCGGCGGGGTCGGTCATCCGCAGCTCGACCCGGTTGGTGAAGGCGACCTGCTGCGCGGCCCGCACCTCGCTCCACCGCCGGGCCGTGGCCACGACGTGCACGCCGAAGCGACCGCCCCGCGCGAGCATGTCGTGCACCGCGCTCTCGAGGTCCTCGAAGTCCACCGAGAGCCGGCCGTACCCGTCGACGAGCAGCACGACCTCGGCGCACCGGAGCTCGGGAAGCCGTCCCGCCGCCCGTGCGGCACGCAGATCGGCGACGGTGTCGAAGCCGTGCCGGGCGAAGATCCGCTCCCGCTCGGCGAGCATGGCGTGCACCTCGTCGACGGTGCGCCGGATCCGCTCCCGGTCCTCCCGACCGGCGACGCCGCCGACGTGCGGGAGGTCGGCGAGCCCGCGCATCCCGCTGCCGACCAGGTCGACCCCGTAGAGCGCGACGTCGCCGGGCTCGCGCGTCGTCGCCACGGCCAGCGCGAGCGTGCGCAGCGCGGTCGTCTTGCCGCTGCCGGGGCCGCCCAGTATGAGCACGTGCCCGCCGCCCGCCGAGAGGTCGAGCTCCCACGGGCCCTGCCACTGCCGGGCCGGGTCGTCGAGCAGGCCCCACGGCACGGACAACCCGCCCGGCCCGCGCGCGGCGTCCCGGGACGCGCGCAGCCGCACGCCGCGCGGGGTGATGTCGATACCGCCGCCGGCACCGTCCAGCGTCACCGCCGGCGGCAGGGGCGGCAACCAGATCGGCGCGACCGGCGCCCCCGCGGACCGGAGCTGGTCGACGACCGTGGACAGCAGCGTCGGGCCGGACGTGCGCCGGGTCGCCTGCGGCGGTTCCGCCTCGGACCCGGCCGCCTGAGCCTGCCCGAACCGTGCCATCGGCACCACCCGCGGGCCGACGACCGGGGCCGGCTCCACGTCGCGGGCGTCGACCGGGGCACCGGACACGTAGGCGGCCTTGAACTTCTCGTACACCGTGACGTCGACCTTGAGGTAGCCGTTGCCGGGCAGCGCCGGCAGCAACGCCGCATCCGGGGTGTCGAGCACGGTGCGCGACTCGGCCTCGGACAGCGTGCGCAGGCCGATCCGGTACGACAGGTAGTTCTCCAGGCCGCGCAGCTTGCCCTGCTCGATGCGCTGGCTCGACAGCAGCAGGTGCACGCCGATGGAGCGTCCGATCCGGCCCAGCCGCAGGAAGAGCTCGGCGAACTCGGGCTTGGCCGTGAGCAGCTCACCGAACTCGTCGATGACGACCAGCAGGTGCCCGAGCGGCGGCAGGTCCGCCGGGTCACCGAGCTCCGCGCGTCGCATCCGGTAGGCCGTGATGTCGGTGATCTTGCCGGCGTCGGCGAGCAGCTGCTGGCGGCGCAGCACCTCACCGTCCAGGCTGGTGTACATCCGCTCGACGAGCGCGGCGTCGCCGGAGAGGTTCGTGATCAACCCGGCGACGTGGGGCAGGTCCCCGAACGGAGCGAACGTCGCGCCGCCCTTGTAGTCCACGAGCACCATCGCCAGCTCCTGCGGCGGATGGGCGGCCACCAGCGCCAGCACCAGCGTGCGCAGCAGCTCGCTCTTGCCCGACCCGGTGGCCCCGACGCAGAGCCCGTGCGGTCCCATGCCCAGCTGCGCGGACTCCTTGAGGTCGAGCAACGTGGGCCGCCCCGACCCGTCCACCCCGATCGGTACCCGGAGGAAGTCACGCTCGCGGCGCGGCCGCCACAGCCGTGCGACGTCGAGTGCGGCCGGTTCGCCGAGGTCCAGCAGGTCGACGAAGTCCGCGGGCGGGGTGCCGGTGCCGTCGTCGTAGGAGTCGGCGGACAGGCGCAGCGGGGCGAGCCTGCGGGCGAGCGCCTCCACCAGCGGCGCCGGGGCGTGGTCGGCCGTGCCGTGGATGACCATCGGCGGGGTGGCCGTCAGGTCCTCGAGCGTGATGGTGTCCCCGTCGACGGTGAGGCGGCGCGACACCTCCCCCGGCTCGTGCAGCCGGTCGGCGAGCAGGTGCACCACGGTCACTCCGAGCGCGGCGGGTCCGATGGCGGCGTCCGGCATGGGGAGCCGGCGCGCCACCCGACCGTGCGCGTCGTCGATCACCAGCAGCCGGGGGCGCATCCGGGCCTCGACCGCACCGCCGCCGTGGCGCAGCGCGGTGGCCGCGGCGCGGGCCCGCTCGGCGAGATCGTCGGCCAGCAGCTCCGCGAGGGCTCCCTCGTCGGCCACCAGCCGGGGCGTCGGCCCGGCCGGACCGATCCGGTCGTGGTCCAGCAGGTGTGGCAGCCACCGCGCCCACGCCCAGTCGGCCTCGACCTGCACCGGGGCGATGACGGCCACGGTGACGTCGTCGGGGGCGTGCAGCGCCGCGAGCTGGGCCACGAGCGCGCGGGCCACCCGCAGCACGTCGTCGCGGTCGGCGCCGATCACGCTGACGTCGCCGGCCCGGTCGAGCCCGATGCGCAGCGGCAGCTCCGGCATCCGGCCGAAGCGGCGGATCAGGGCGCGAGCCTCCGACCGCATGAACGGGTCGGTCGGGCTGACCACCGTGCCCTCCTCGCGCAGCGTGATCTCGCGGATCGGGAGCGACCCGGTGCCGGCCCGCAGGCGGAGGAAGTCGATGTCGGCGCGGCGCCGTTCCCACAGCCGCGCCGGGTCGGCGACGATGTCGAGGAGGTGCTCCGCCGGCGGGTCGCGGCGGGTGCTGCGCTCCCGGAAGTCACGCTCGTGCGCGCGGAGCTCCTCGCGCAGCTCCTCCAGGTAGGTCACGTACAGCTCGCGCTGGGCCCGCCGCTTGCGGACGGCCTGGCCGCGCTGGGTCACGTAGAGCACGGCCGCCGCGGTCAGTGAGACCACCAGGATGACCGCGCCCAGCGCGGCGAAACCCGAGCCGCGCAGGAACATCATCATGCTCATCGCGAGGCCCGCGCCGGCCAGCGGGATCAGCGACTGCAGGCCGCCGCCGCTGCGGCCGTCGGGCAGGACGGGCGGCGGGCTGAGGCTCATCGGGTTCTCGGCGAGCAGCGGCCGGATCGTCCGGGCCGGCCGGTGCACCAGGCGGGTCGTCATGCCCACCCCGCCGGGACGGGCCGGACGGCTTTCAGAACCGGCATGCGCGCTCCAGAGCGTGCCCGGCCAGCCGGGTGGCGGCCACCGTGATCGACTCCCCGAGACGGGCGGGGACGATCGGGGCCCCCGCGGCGAGGTGCCTGTCGCGAGGCAGCCACACCACCGGGACGCCGTAGCGGGCCAGCGCCGCGGTGGCCGCGGACCGGTCGAGGGTGGCCCGGCCGATCGGGTCGATCGTGTTGAGCGCGACGCTGATATAGGCCAGCGCCGCCGCGGGCAGCCGGTCGAGCTCGGCGCACGTGCTGCGCACCCCATCCGGGGTGAGCGGGACCGCGACGACCACGGCGTGGGTCTCGTGAAGGACCTCGAGCGTGCCAGGTGCGGTGAGGCCACGTCCGCAGTCCGTCACACAGATCGCGAAGAACCGGGACACGGCGCGGGACACGGCGCGCACCTCCCCCGTCGGCCCGCCGGGCAGCAGGCGCAACCCGGCGGCCGTCCGCGGGAGGACCAGGTCCACCTCGGCCAGCGCGCGAGCCGCGAGCAACGGCGGGGCGAGACCGCCGGCACCGGGCAGCCCCAGCCGCCAGGCCAGCGACCCGTGCTCGGGATCGCCGTCCGCGACGAGGACGTGGTCCGCCCGCCGTGCCGCGAACACCGTGCCGAGCAGGGCGGTGGTCGCCGTCCGACCAGCACCGCCGCGTACGGACACCACCGCGATCCGGCGTCCGGTCGTCACCGGCGCCTGGACGGCGGCCGCCAGCTCGGCGAGCTCCCGGACCGCGGCGTTGCTGGTGAACAGGCGGAGCGCGGAGTGTCCGATGCGGCGCAGCGTCGAGTCACCGGGCGGGACCCGGCCGACCAGGCGGGTGTCGAGGCCCGCCGCGCCGATTGCCGCTCCCGGGTCCGGCGCGCGGCGGCGGTCCGCCCGCTGCGGTCCGGCTGGCGGCATCGGCCGTCCCCGCCGGGGCGGGTCGTGCCGGGGAGGGGCGGCCGGACCGGCCGCCGAATCGGCGGGGGCATGCGTGGATGAAGCGGTCGAGGGGGTCGAGGGCGGGGCCGGGGAGGTCGGCGTGATCGGAGAGCCCGCCGCGACCGGACGGGTCGGGTCGATGGGCCGAACCGGACGGAACTCCCTGGTGGAGGTGCCGGGCCGGGCCGGCCGGTCGGGACGGTGCGGCGCGACCGGCGCGACCGGCGCGACCGGCGCGACCGGATGTGCCGGCGTGACGGTCTCGGCCGCCGTGACCATCTCGGCCGGCGGAGTCGCCCGGTTCGGCGTGACCGGCTGGGGCGGCGCGGGCGGCTGGGTCTGCGCGGGCGGCTGGGTCTGCGCGGCCGGGTGGGCCGGCGGGCTCGGCGCGGCGGGCTCGACCGGCGTCACCGGCTGGAACAGCGCAAACGCCGGGTAGGACGGGGGCCCCGGCGGTAGCGGGCCCTCGTGGAACGGCGGGATCTCGCACGGCGGCGGTATCTCCCGCGCCGGTGCGCGCTTCCGGGACGGCAGGGCCGTGGTGTCGGGCGGGCGGTGCCGAGCCGGAAGCGGCGCGCCCCCGGCGGCCGGAGGCCCGGGCTCCCCGACCGCGGACGACCCGCTGTTCTGCTGCGGCACGGCCACCTCGTCCGCCGGCCGCGGACCCACCGGCGCGCCGTCCACCTCGGCCCGGCCGTCGCGGACGGCCGGGGGCGGCGGTCCGGCCAGCCAGTACGGCGGTGGTGTGGTCATCGCTCCGTCGGGGTAGATGGGTCAGAAGGTCTCGAGCAGCCGTTCGTACACGCCGAAGACTCCTACTGCGACGGGCACGGAGACGACGATGACGATGCCCTCGACCCGGTCGGCGAGCTGACGGGCGCGGGCGCGGACGTGGGGTTGCGGGCGCAGGGTGAGCGCGAGGAGCGCGACGGCGGACACGGCCAGCGCCACCGCGGCGCCGGCCCACGGCAGGTCGGCGTCGGCCTCCATCCAGTGCAGGAGGAGCCCCGCGCCGACGGCCAGCGCGGCGGCCACCAACGCCACCACCTCGACCGTGAGCGGAAAGGCGCGCAGCCGCAGCAACAGGGCCGCGCCGACCAGGAAGGCCAGCACAGTGGACCAACCCGAACCCGACACCGCCAGCACCCAGCCGGCCACGCCGCCCGAGACGGCGGTGGCCACGCAGGCCAGCGCGAGCCCGTGGTGCGCGGCGCAGACCGCCGCGGCGGCCGCGACCCGGGTCACCGGTTCGTCGGCGACCTGGCGGTCGTCCAGCCCCGCCAGGCCCGACGCCGTGACCGCTAGACTGGGCAGCAGGCCGAGCACCCCGACGGCGAGGACGGCCAGCACCGCGGCGCCCTGCACAGCCGGCAGCCCGGCGACGCCGAAGGCCCACCACAGCGCGAGCTGCACCAGCAGCGTGCCGCCGCCCATCAGCCCGGTGCGGACCTGGCCCGTGGCCGCGCCGAGCAACCCGACCACCAGCGCGACGACCAGCGCCGCAAGCATCGCCCGCAACGGCCACGACGCGGTGGCCGACGGGACGGCGACCAGCGCGATGCCCGCGCCGCCGAGCAGCACGGCGACACCGACCCGGCGAGAGCCCCACCACGCCAGTGCGGTCCCGGCCGCGGCGGCCGCCACCGCCGCCGCCGCCGTGACGACCGGCCCGATCACGGGTCCGACGATCCAGGCGGCGACGACCGCGCCGGCCACTGCGGCGGCCGTGGCCGTCCAGCGCAGCGACGTCGCGTCCCAGCGTCCCCTGAGCCCGTCGACGTCGTCGGAGACGTGGTCGGCGACGTCGTGCAGGATCGGGGCCGGCGGCGCGTCGGTGATGGGGTCCAGCCGCACCATGGTGCCGTCGACGACCCCGCACTGACGCAGGGTGGCGGCGACGTCGAGCGCCGTGCCGTCCACCGTCGTGAGCTGGTACCCGCCGGGATCGCCGCCGGAGCGGCCGCCGACCATCGCGACGAGGTCGGGCACCAGCAGCCCGAGCGGTTCGTCGGAAGGGAGCACGAGATCAGCGCGTCGCCGGGCTCCGCTCAGGGTGATGCGCGTGAGGTGCCCGGTGCGCGCCGCGGGCGCGCCGGCGCCGGGGCGGCCCGTGACCGCCGTCATCGCCCCACCACCACCTGGGCCTGCTGGCGGGCCTGCCGATCGGCGAGCAGGTCCTGCACGAACGACCAACCGACGCAGCCCGCCGACACCACCGCCGCTAGGACCACGCCCCCGGCCAGGCGCTTGAGGTTGTCGCCGGTGGCCCGGACCCGCCGTTCCCGGCCCCAGATCAGCGACTCGCGCAGCCGCCCGCGACGGACCGCGACCGACTCGAGCAGCGCGACGTCGAGATCCCGGGACACGGGGACACTCTAGTGGCCCCTCGCCGACGGCCCGCGGTCACTCGGAGTGCGTGGTCCTTACGGTGACCCGATCGTGACGCGCCCGGAGTACGTGTGCCCCGGGCGGGCGCGTCACCCGTGCCGCCCTGGGGGGAGAGCGGAAGAACGCCCGGTTCGACTCCGACGACCTGATCGGTGTGATCATGCGACGGCACGCCCTGTACGGACCGCTCGGCGCCGCCGACCTGGTGGCCTGCGCGTCGCTCGCGGCGACGGTCTGCTCGGTCAGCGACGCCCGGATGCCGCGCTCGTGATGGCAGAACCGGATGAACTTCCGCAGCAGGGCGGGAACCGTGGCCAGGACCTCGGGGCTCTCGACGATCTTGCGGGGGATCCGGTCGAGCAGCAGGATCTCCACCGCGGTGGGGCTCCACCGCATGGGGTCGCCCGGGCCGTTGGCCAGCTCCGCGAGCCGGTGCGCGGTCTCGGCGTGTGCCGGGGGGATGACGTAGCGTTCGTCGTAAGCGGCGATGGCGAGCAGCCGGTACATGTCGTAGAGGTCCTCGCCAGTCATGCCCACCGCCGCGGCGATCGACTCCTGCGGCTCCCGGCCGAGGTTGATGTCACGCATGTAGCTGCGCATCGCGGCGAGCCGCCGCAGCACCGCTGACATCGGTTTCCGGGTCACCCGCGGAGAACAGCTCGGCGAGGTACCCGACGGGGATGCGCAGGGACTCGATTGCCGCGAACAGGGTGTCGGCCTGCTCGGCGTCGACTCCGGTCTCGCGCACCGCGTCGACGACGGGCGAGAACGGCGGGATGTACCAGACCATGGGCATCGTGCGGTACACCGGATGCAGGGGCAGCGCCACCTCCTTCGCGCGGCGCAGGGGAAGGCGATCTGTCGTGGAGGATCTCAAGGAGCCCACGCAGGTCACGGCGTGGCCGAAGGTCCGGAGATGTCCGTCGGCGGATGTCTAGCGCCGCGACCGCCACGGCACCTGCTCACGTCGACTCGCGGGACGCTGTGTGCCGGTGCTCACCACACTGGCCGGTGCGTCATTCGTGGTCGGCGAGTTCTTCGAACTCGGTGGTGTTGTCGAGTTCGGTGCCCATGGCGATGTTGGTGACCCGTTCGAGGATCACTTCGACCACGACCGGTACCCGGAACTCGGCCATCATGGCTTGCGCCTTCTCGAAGGCGGCAGCGAGCTCGTCGGGCTCGCGCACCCGGATGGCCTTGCAGCCCAGCCCCTCCGCCACCTTGACGTGGTCGACGCCGTAGCCGTCGGTCTCGGGGGAGTTGACGTTGTCGAACCCGAGCTGCACGCCGTAGTCCATGTCGAACGGGCGCTGCGCCTGGCGGATCAGCCCCAGGTAGGAGTTGTTCACCAGGACGTGCACAAAGGGCAGCCGGAACTGCGCGCCGCAAGCGAGCTGCTCTACGAGGAACTGGAAGTCGTAGTCGCCGGACAGCCCGACGACCGTGGCGTCGGGGTCGGCCACGCAGACGCCGAGCGCGGCGGGCACGGTCCACCCCAGCGGGCCGGCCTGCCCTGCGTTGATCCAGCCGCGCGGCTTGTAGACGTGCAGGAACTGGGCGCCGGCGATCTGGGACAGCCCGATGTTGCTGACGTAGCGGGTGTTGCGGCCGAACACCCGGTTCATCTCCTGGTAGACGCGCTGGGGCTTGATCGGCACGTCCGGGAAGTCGGTTCGCCGGTGCAGCGTCTGCTTGCGCTGCGCGCAGTGGGCGACCCACACGGCGCGGTCCGGGAGCCGGCCGTCGTCGCGACGCTCGTGCGCCACCTCGACGAGACGCTCCAGCGCGGCGCGGGCGTCGGAGACGATGGCGTAGTCGGGGGTGAAGATCCGGCCGATCTGCGTGGGCTCGATATCGACGTGCACGAAGGTGCGGCCCGCGCGGTAGACGTCCAGCCCGCCGGTGTGCCGGTTGGCCCAGCGGTTGCCGATGCCCATGACGAAGTCCGATGCGAGCAGCGTGGCGTTGCCGTAGCGGTGCGCGGTCTGCAGCCCGGCCATCCCGGCCATCAGCCGGTGGTCGTCCGGGATGGTGCCCCAGCCCATCAGGGTGGGGACCACGGGCACGTCGAGGAGCTCGGCCAGCTCGACGAGCAGGTCCGACGCGTCGGCGTTGACGATCCCGCCGCCCGCGACGAGCAGCGGCCGCTCGGCGGCGCAGAGCAGGTCGAGCGCGCGCTCGGCCTGCTCGCGCGTGGCCGCGGGCCGGCTGACCGGCAGCGGCTGGTAGGTGTCGATGTCGAACTCGATCTCGGCGAGCTGCACGTCGATCGGCAGGTCGAGCAGCACCGGTCCGGGCCGGCCCGAGCGCATGACGTGGAATGCGCGCTGGAACGCTCCGGGCAGCTGCGCGGGCTCCATCACGGTCTCGGCGAGCTTGGTGACCGGTCCGGCGATCGCCGCGATGTCGACGGCCTGGAAGTCCTCCTTGTGCAGCTTCGCCACCGGCGCCTGCCCGGTGACGACGAGCAGCGGAACCGAGTCGGCCCACGCGGAGTACAGCCCGGTGATCGTGTCGGTGCCGCCGGGGCCGCTGGTGGCCAGGCACATCCCGATGTTGCCGGCCGCGGCGCGGCTGTAGCCCTCGGCCATGTGCACCGCGCCCTCGACGTGCCGGCCGAGGTAGTGGGTGATCGAGCCGCGCGTTCGGATGGCGGAGTACATCGGGTTGATCGCCGCGCCCGGCACACCGAAGGCGCACGTGATGCCCTCCCGCTCCAGGACGAGTACGGCGGCGTCGATCGCGCGCATGCGGGCCATCTCAGGCCTCCTTCGGGTGGGGGGAGCGGCCGGAGAGCTGCTCGACGAGCAGCAGCAGAGCGCTGTGGTCGAGCCCGCCGTCGCCCTGGGCGACGAGGGTGCCGACCAGCTGGGCGACGTGCGCCCCGAGCGGGATCGCGACGCCCGCCTCGCGGGCCGCCGAGGTGACGATGCCGAGGTCTTTGTGGTGCAGCTCGACCCGGAAGCCCGGCTCGAACGTGCGGCCGAGCATGCCGGCGGCCTTGCGGTCGAGGACGGTGCTGCCGGCAAGGCCGCCGCCGAGCACCCGGATCGCGGCCTCGGTGTCGACGCCGTGCGCCTCCAGGAACACGATCGCCTCGGCCAGCAGCGCCAGGTGCCCGGCCACGACGAGCTGGTTGGCGGCCTTGACGGTCTGGCCCGCCCCGGCCGGCCCGACGTGCACCACGGTGGAGCCCATCGCCTCCAGCAGCGGGCGCGCCAGCTCGACGTCGGCGTCGGCGCCACCCACCATGACCGAGAGCTTGGCCTCGACCGCACCGGCCTGGCCGCCGCTCACCGGGGCGTCGACGACGCGCAGCTCGGCCCGCGCGCCCGCCTCGGCGAGCGCGCGGGCGACGTCGGGGCGGATCGAGGAGCAGTCGACGTGCAGCGTGCCCGGCTTCGCGCCGGCGTGGATGCCGTGCTCGCCGTACGCGACGGCCTCCACGTCCGGGCTGTCGGGCAGCATCGTGAACACGACGTCGGCCTCGGCGGCGGCCGCGGCGGGGGTGTCCGCGCGGCGGGCGCCGCGGGCCACCAGCCGGTCGACGGCGTCGGGGCTGCGGTTGACGCCGATGACGTCGTGCCCGGCGGCGACGAGGTGGCCGGCCATGGGCTCGCCCATGATGCCGAGCCCGATGAACGCGATCGTGGTCATGCGGTCCTCCCTGCGGTGCCGGCCCGGGCGGGCGCGCCGCGACGCGCGCGCGGCAGCCAGTCGAGACCGGCGTCGGTGGTGGTGGCGGGGGCGTACTCCAGGCCCACCCAGCCCGCGTAGCCCGCCGCCTCCAGCGCGTCCAGGTGGCGGTCGAGGTCGAGGGAGCCGGTGCCGGGCTCGTGGCGGCCGGGGGCGTCGGCGATCTGGACGTGGCCGATCCGCGCGTGGTGTCGGTCGAGCGCGGCGTCGAGGTCGTCGCCGTTGACCGACAGGTGGTAGAGGTCGGCCAGTAGCCGGAGGTTGCCGGCCCCGGACTCCCGCTCGACGCGGTCGAGCACCGCGACGACGTCGTCGGCGGTGCGCAGCGGGTAGCGTGGCGCGCCGCTGACCGCCTCCACCAGCACCACGGCCCCGATCCGGGCCGCGGCATCGGCCGCGGCGGCGAGGTTGCGGGCGGCGAGGTCGTCCTGCTCCCCGGGGGCGGTCCCGTCGACGCGGTTGCCGTAGAGGGCGTTGAACGCGCGGGTCCCGAGCCGCTCGCCGATCCCGACGGCGGTCTGCACGCTGTCGAGGAACTCCGCGGCGCGCCGTGGCCAGGACACCAGCCCGCGGTCGCCGCCCGGCATGTCGCCCGCCGCGAAGTTGAGCCCGACGAGCTGCACACCGGCGTCGGAGACGGCCGCGACGAAGCGGTCCACCTCCGGGTCGGCGGGAGACGGGCGGTCGAACGGCCACCAGAACTCGACGGCGTCGAAGCCCGCGGCCTTCGCGGCCGCCGGCCGGTCGAGCAGCGGCGTCTCGGTGAACAGGATCGAGCAGTTGGCGAGGTACGGCAGTCGGTGGGTCATCCACTACCTCCACAATATGGAAGAGAACATCTGCCTGATGGAAAGTAGCCGGGATCTCTGGCTCCGGTCAACCGCCGGACAGTGGCCGTGTAGCTTCCACATGGCGGAACCGGTGAGGAGGCGACGTGGACAAGACCCGGGGCAGCGGCGTGCAGTCCCTCGACCGCGCGCTCAAGCTCCTGGAGCACCTGGCCGACGCGGGCGGGTCGCTGCGGCTCGCCGAGCTGGAGTCCGCGACCGGCCTCCCGCTCCCGACGATCCATCGCCTGCTGAAGGCCCTGGCGCACAACGGTTTCGTACGCCAGGAGCCCTCGCGCCGCTACGCGCTGGGCCCGCGACTGATCCGGCTCGGCGAGACTGCAGGGCGCGCGCTGGGTACCTGGGCCGGGCCGCGGCTGGCCGAGCTGGTGGCCGAGATCGGGGAGACGGCCAACATGGCCGTGCTGGAGTCCGACGCCGTCGTCTACGTGGCCCAGGTCCCCTCCGCGCACTCGATGCGGATGTTCACCGAAGTGGGCAGGCGGGTCTCCGCGCACAGCACCGGCGTGGGCAAGGCCCTGCTGTCCCAGCTGCCCGACGACCAGGTGCGCGAGCTGCTGCGGCGCACCGGTATGCCTGCCCGGACACCGCGCACGCACACCGACCCGGACGTGTTCCTCGCCGCGCTCGCCGAGGTGCGCGAGCAGGGATGGGCGGTGGACGACGCGGAGCAGGAGATCGGGGTGCGCTGCGTCGCCGTCCCGGTGGCCGGCGCCCCCACGCGGTCGGCGCTGTCGGTGTCCGGGCCGTCCGGGCGCATCACCGCCGCGCGGGTCGTCGAGATCGCGCCCGTCCTGCTGCGGGTGGCGCAGGGGCTGGCCCGCGACCTGTCGGGCGACCCCCCGGCCTAGCAGGTCGGGCCTCTCGGCCCGACCGATGGGTGACATGTGGCGGTTGACACCTCTTCGGATCGCGCGCACTCTTTCATCAGTTGATAGAAAACTATCGAATGATGGAAGTCAGGTGGACGATGGCGTCGACTCATACCGAACACCGGACCGGTGCCGCCGCGATGGCAGGCGAGCTCCGGGAACGGCTCGGACCGGACCGGGTCCTCACCGACCGCACCGGGCTCAAGGCCTACGAGTGCGACGGGCTCACCGGGTACCGCGTCGTACCGGCACTGGTCGCCCTGCCGGAATCCACCGAGGAGGTGGCGGCCGTGGTCGCCGCGTGTGCGAGGGAGGGAATTCCCTACGTCGCCCGCGGGGCGGGCACCGGCCTGTCCGGCGGGGCACTCCCGGTGGCCGACGGCGTCGTCGTCTCGCTGGCCCGGATGCGCCGGATTCTCGACGTCGACCTGCCCAACCAGCGGATGACCGTCGAGCCGGGGGTCACCAACGCCGACATCACCCGCGCCGTGGCCGCGCACGACCTCTACTTCGCGCCCGACCCGTCCAGCCAGACGGTGTGCACGATCGGCGGCAACGTCGCCGAGAACTCCGGCGGTGCGCACTGCATGAAGTACGGTTTCACCAGCAACCATGTCCACGCCATGACGCTCGTCCTGCCCGACGCGTCGGTGGTCACGGTCGGCGGCGACGGGACCGAGGTCGTCGGCCCCGACCTGCGCGGCGCCGTCATCGGGTCCGAGGGCACGCTGGCCATCGCCACCTCGGTCACGGTGCGGCTGCTGCGCCGCCCGGAGGCCGTCCGCACGCTGGTCGCCGACTTCACCAGCCCCGCGGCCGCCGGCGAGGCCGTCAGCGGCATCATCGCGGCCGGGATCGTCCCCGCCGCCGTCGAGATGCTCGACGCACTCGCCATCGAGGCGTGCGAGGCGGCGGTGCACGCCGGGTTCTCTCTCGACACCGCCGCGGCGCTGGTCGTGGAGCTCGACGGCCCGGCCGACGAGTGCGACGAGGGCTTCGCCCAGGTCGAGCGGATCTGCCGGGAGGCCGGCACGACCGGCATCCGGTTCGCCACCGACCCCGACGAGCGCGCACTGATCTGGAAGGGCCGCAAGGCTGCCTTCGCCGCGATGGGCCGGATCAGCCCCGACTACTTCGTGCAGGACGGCGTCATCCCCCGCACGCGCCTGGGTGAGGTGCTGGCGCGGATGCAGGAGATGGCCGACGAGGCTGGGCTCCGCGTGGCCAATGTCTTCCACGCCGGCGACGGGAACCTGCATCCGCTGGTGCTCTACGACGCCGCGGTGCCGGGCGAGTCCGAGCGCGGGGAGCACCTGTCCACCGCGATCGCGGAGCTGTGCGTGGAGATGGGCGGCTCGATCACCGGCGAGCACGGCGTCGGCACCGACAAGGCGTGCTCGATGCCGAAGATGTTCTCCGAGGACGACCTCGCCGTGATGCGGCGGATGCGCGCCGCGTTCGACCCGGCCGGGATCAGCAACCCCGGCAAGATCTTCCCTACCCCCCGGCTGTGCGGCGAGCGCCCCGGCCCCTACCGCGTGCACCCCCTCGAGGCCGCGGGTCTCATCGAGCGCATGTGATGGACGGAGACCCGACATGACCGCAACCGCACAACGACACGACGTGGCACGACCGGCGACCGTCGCCGAGACCGCAGCGGTGCTGGGTGACTCGGCGGGCACCGTGCTCGTCCGTGGCGGCGGCACGAAGCTCGACTGGGCGGGCCGGGTCCCGGATCCCGACCTGGTCCTCGACACCACCGGTCTCACGGGCGTGCTGACCCACAACCCCGGGGACATGACGGCGTCGGTCCGGGCCGGCAGCACCCTGACCGCGCTGCAGGAGCACCTCGCCGCGAGCGGCCAGTGGCTCGCGCTGGATCCGCCGGACGCGGGTGCGACCCTCGGCGGGCTGCTCGCCGCGGGGGACTCGGGACCGTCGCGGCTGCGCTACGGCGGGCTGCGCGACCACGTCATCGGCGTCACGCTCGTGCTCGCCGACGGCACCGTCGCGCGCTCCGGCGGGCACGTCATCAAGAATGTGGCCGGGTACGACCTCGCCAAGCTGATGTACGGATCACTCGGCTCGCTGGCCGTCGTCGCCGAGGTGGTGCTGCGCCTGCACCCGCGGCCCGCGGCCTCGCTGACGATCACCGGCCCGGCCGACGCCGCGCACGCCACCGCCGCCGTGCTCGCGCTGGCCGCCTCCCCGCTGGAGCCCGCCGCGGTCGGGTGGCTCTCGGGGGAGCCGGGCACGCTGCTCGTGCGGGTCGACGGCACGCCCGGGCCGGTGCGGGCGTCGGGGACGCGGCTGGTGGCGCTGCTCGCCGGCCTCGGGATCGACGCCGCGCCACTCCCGGCCGCGGACGCCGCGACGGCGTGGGCGGACCAGGCCGCCGGGGTGCGCGGCGAGCCGGGCGAGACGATCGTCCGGGTGGCCGGGCGGCCGGGCGACCTCGCCGCGCTGGCAGGGCACGCAGGCGACGCGGCCGGGCGCGCCGGGGTCGGCTTCCGCCTGGTGTCGAGTGCCGGCATGGGCCTGCACACGGTGCGCCTGCACGGCGGGACGGCGCCCGCCCACGCCCAGGTGCTGGCCGCGCTGCGCGAGCACGCGCGGTCCAGGGGCGCGAGCGTCCTGCTCCGGAGCAGGAGCCCCGAGCTCGACGACCTCGTCGACGCGCTGGGTCCCCCGCCGTCCACCGCCGCGCTGCTGCGCAGCATCAAGGCGCAGTTCGACCCGGCCGGGCGCCTCGCCCCCGGCCGCTTCCAGCCGTGGTTCTGATCCGCACCCTTCCCCCGAGGAGCCCAGCATGACCGAACTGGCCCATCCCGCCGGGAACGCCGCAGGCGGGCACGACAGCGGACCCGTCACCGCTGGCATGCACGCCGCGGCCTCGGCGAGCGTGTTCGACCTGCTGCACCCGCCGAGCGAGGAGCTCGTCGACGACTGCGTGCACTGCGGTTTCTGCCTGCCCACCTGCCCCACCTACCTGCTGGAGGGCAACGAGGCCAACTCGCCGCGCGGGCGCATCTACCTCATGAAGCTCGGCGCGGCGGGCGAGGTGGCGATGGACAAGGAGTTCGTCGGCAACTTCGACGCGTGCCTGGGCTGCATGGCGTGCGTGACCTCGTGCCCGTCCGGGGTGAAGTACGACCAGCTGATCGAGGCCGTCCGGCCGCAGATCGAGCGCAACTGGGAACGCACCCGCGCCGACCGGCTGTTCCGTACGATGATCTTCAGCCTGTTCCCGTACCCGGCGCGGCTGCGCCCGGCCGCCTTCTTCGGCGCGCTCTACCAGCGCCTGGGCCTGCGCCGCCTGCTGGCGGCCTCCGGGCTGCTCGCCCGCCTGCCCGCCCGGCTGCAAGCCATGGAGGCGCTCCTTCCGGACCTGTCGCTGCGCAGCGTCGTGGCCCGCCAGCCGGCCTTCACCCCCGCCGTCGGCCCCGCTCGGCACCGCGTCGGCCTGCTCTCGGGCTGCGTGCAGCGCGTCTTCTTCGGTGACGTCAACGCCGCCGCGACTCGCGTGCTGGCCGCCGAGGGCTGCGACGTGGTGGCCCCCAAGGCCCAGCAGTGCTGCGGTGCCCTGTCCAGTCACGCTGGGCGGGAGGAGGAGGCCATCGCGCGGGCGCGCCACCTCATCGACGTCTTCGACGCCGCCGACGTGCAGAGCGTCGTCGTCAACGTGGCCGGCTGCGGCTCGTCGATGAAGGAGTACGCCGTGCTGCTGCGCGACGACCCCGCCTACGCCGAGCGGGCCGTCGCGTTCAGCGCGAAGGTGCGCGACATCTCCGAGCTGCTCGACGAGCTCGGTCGGGTCGCGCCCCGGCACCCGATCCCGGCGCGCGTGGCCTACCACGACGCCTGCCACCTGGCCCACGCCCAGGGGATCCGGGCCCAGCCGCGCGCCGTGCTGCGCGGTATCCCGGAGCTGACGGTCACCGACATCCCGGAGGCCGACATCTGTTGCGGCTCGGCCGGCATCTACAACCTCGTGCAGCCCGAACCCGCCGAGCGGCTGGGCCGGCGCAAGGTCGAGCAGATCGCCAGCACCGCACCCGACGCCGTCGTCACGTCCAACGCAGGCTGCCTGCTGCAGATCCGGCGCTACCTCGACGCCGGCGTCCCGCTGTTCCATCCCGTGCAGCTCGTCGACGCCTCGATCCGCGGCGTCGACCCGATCCACCCGACCCCGAGAGGCTCCGCCGGTGTATGAGCAGATCTTCGATCCGGTCGGCGGATCGCTCGCCCTGTCCTCCCTGGTCGCCCTCCTGCCACTGCTGACGATCTTCGTCCTGCTCGGCGTGCTGCGGATGAAGGCCCAGTGGGCCGCCCTGATCTCCCTGGGGGTGGCGCTCGTCGTCGCGATCTCCGTGTACGGCATGCCCGTCGGGATGGCGCTGAGCACCGCGGCCGAGGGGGCCACCTTCGGCATCTTCCCGATCATGTGGATCGTGATCGCGGCAATCTGGATCTACAACATGACCGTGACGACCGGTCATTTCGACGTGCTCCGCCGCTCGTTCGGCACCGTGTCGAGCGACCAGCGCATCCAGGCGATCATCATCGCGTTCTGCTTCGGCGGGCTCCTGGAGGCCCTCGCGGGCTTCGGAACCCCGGTGGCGATCAGCGCGGTCATGCTCATCGCACTCGGTTTCTCGCCGATGAAGGCGGCCACCGTGGCACTGGTGGCGAACACCGCGCCGGTCGCGTTCGGGGCCATGGCGGTGCCCATCACCACCCTGGCCAAGGTCACCGGGATCCCGGTCGACCTGCTGTCCTCGACGGTGGGGCGCCAGACCCCGGTACTCGCCCTGTTCGTCCCGCTCGTGCTCGTCCTCATGGTCGACGGCCGTCGTGGGGTGCGCCAGTGCTGGCTGCCGGCGATCGTCGGCGGGACGGTCTTCGCGGTCGGCCAATTCGTCTCCTCGAACTACCTGTCGGTGGAGCTCACCGACATCGTCGCGTCCCTCGCCGCCGCCGCCGCCATCGTGGCGCTGCTGCGGGTGTGGCAGCCCGTCGAGGAGCTCACCGTCGAGCGGCTCAGCGAGACCGAGATGAAGGGCCGGATCGCCACGGCCACCGCGTCGGCCCACGCCGCCGAGACCGGCGACAGCAGCCGCAACTCCACCGCGACCGCGGTCCGGACCGGACCCGGCTCCGGCGGTGGAACGACCGACGACGACGCTGTGCCCCACGACTCGGGCCGCGAGGTCTTCAAGGCCTACTCGCCATATTTGATCATCATCGCGGTCTTCTCGGTCGCGCAGATCGCCGTGGTCAAGGCCCTGCTCGGGGCGGGGACGCTCAGCTTCGGCTGGCCGGGCATCGACATCCTCACCCCGTCGGGCAGCGCCCCGTCCGCGGCGACCTTCACCTTCAACTACCTGCCGTCGGCGGGCACGCTGCTGCTGCTGTCGGGGCTCATCACGATGGCTGTCCTGTCGCTCTCCCCCCGCAAGGCGATCGCGGCTTTCGTCGCGACGCTGCGCCAGCTCAAGTGGGCGATCCTGACGGTGGCGGCGGTGCTCGCGCTGGCCTACGTCATGAACTTCTCCGGCCAGACGATCACCATCGGCAAGTGGATGGCCGGCACCGGGAAGTTCTTCGCGTTCCTCTCCCCGGTGCTCGGCTGGCTCGGCGTCGCGGTGACCGGGTCCGACACGTCCTCCAACGCGTTGTTCGGAACCCTGCAGGTGGCCGCTGCCCAGCAGGCCGGGCTGAGCGAGTCGCTGATGGCGTCGGGGAACACCTCGGGCGGTGTGCTCGGCAAGATGATCTCGCCGCAGAACCTCGCGATCGCGGCCGCCGCGACCGGGCTCGTCGGGCGCGAGGGCGACCTGTTCCGCAAGGTCGTCGGGTGGTCGCTGGGTTTCCTGCTCCTGATGTGCGTGCTGGTGTACCTGCAGTCCACGCCGGTGCTGTCCTGGATGCTGCCGTGACCGGTCGCCCCCGGATCCTGGTGGCGCCCGACAAGTTCAAGGGCAGCCTGACGGCTACGCAGGCGGCCGCCGCGATCGGCCGCGGCCTGGCGCGCGGCTGCCCGGGGGCGGAGATCGTGCTGCTGCCCGTCGCCGACGGCGGGGACGGCACGGTCGACGCCGCCGTCGCCGCGGGCTACGAGCGGCGCCACGCGGTGGTGAGCGGCCCGACCGGCGAGCCGGTGGAGGCCTGCTTCGCCGTGCGCGGCGAGCACGCCGTCGTGGAGATGGCCGAGGCGTCGGGCCTGCGCCGGCTGCCCGGCGGGCGGCCGGCACCGCTGACCGCGTCGACCACCGGCACCGGCCAGCTCCTCCTGGCCGCCCTGGATTCCGGCGCCCGGCACCTGGTGCTCGGCGTCGGCGGCAGCGCGAGCACCGACGGTGGCGCCGGGATGGTTCAGGCCCTCGGCGCGCGGCTGCTCGGCGCCTCCGGGGAGGACCTCACCCCCGGCGGTGCCGCCCTGGCCGGCCTCCACCGGATCGACGTGGCCGGGCTGGATCCCCGCCTGGGTGCCACCGACGTGGTGGTGGCCGTCGACGTCGACAACCCGCTCGTCGGCCCGCGGGGTGCGGCGGCGGTGTTCGGACCGCAGAAGGGCGCCACACCCACGCAGGTGGCCGCGCTCGACGACGCACTCAGCCGATTCGCCACCGTCGTGCACCGGGACCTCGGCGTCGACATGGCCAGCACGGTCGGGGGTGGCGCCGCGGGAGGGACCGCCGCTGGGGCCGTCGCGTTCCTCGGGGCGCGCCTCACATCGGGCATTACCCTGGTCCTGGAGACCATCGGGTTCGCCGACGCCCTCCCCGGCACGGACCTGGTCATCACCGGTGAGGGCTCATTGGACGAGCAGAGTCTCTCGGGCAAGGCGCCCATCGGCGTGGCCCGCGCCGCCGCCGCGGCGGGCGTGCCCGTTGTCGCCCTGGTCGGGCGGCTGGAGGTGAGGCCAGAGGAACTGCACGCAGTCGGCATCACCCATGGCCGGGCATTGCTGGACCTCGAGCCCGATCCGGCTGCCGCGCAACGCGGAGCGAGCGCACTCCTGGTCCAACTCGCCGCGCAAGTTGCCGCGGATCTCCCCGCCATCATGATGTCGAGGAACAGCTGTTGAGGGAGCGATCGGTACCGGGAGGCTTATTCGTAAGCCGCGAATAAGTACAGTCCGACCACCGCTCTGACCCGAATCCGCGAGTAGCCCGTGAGTCGATCTTCGCCGGCCTGGAATGATCTACCACCCGGCGCTCGCGCGTCGGCTGCAGGCGTATCTGCGCTGGCGCAACACCCACGCGCGCCAGCCCGACGTGCCGGCCGAGCAACGCCTGCCTGGAACGGGCCCGGATCCGTAGCGAACGCCACCGACGCTGGGGCCGGCCACGCGCCGCATGACCCGGTGAACGTTCGTGGTCACCGCACCAGCACGATCGACCTCGCCGTAGCTGACAACGAAGTTCAGCTGCCCAAGAACCGTCATTGAGCCATTCCGCGTAACCATTGGTTTCTCTGCGTGACTGAGTGTAGGTGATCATGTGGTTCTCGTGGTTCTCGTGGTTCTCGTGGTGGAGCAGGGCCGGGGCTGCGGCGACGATCTGGCCGAGGCGCCAGGGGCGCCGCGGTAGCGGCGTAGCGCCTTGTAGGTGGTTGTGAGCAGTGAGTTCGCGCGTTCGCCGGGGCAGCGCAGCGCGCCGTGGACGGCGTTGTGGGTCTGTTGGTCGGCGGTGAGTTCGCGGCCGGCGGGTTTCTTGATCGGGATGGTGAAGATGTCGGGTTCGCCCTGGTAGCCCAGGTCGGCCGGGCCTGGCTGTCTGTCGTGGACCCGGGCGGTGATCACCGTGAGCAGGTCGGGGTCGGTGCGGGCGGTGGTGGTGTCGTGCTCCCGTCCGGGGCGCACGTCGGAGGTCCACAGTGGCCATCCGTCGGGGTTGGACACGACCTGGATGTTGCCGTCGTGGTGGCGGTGTTTCCCCGACCACCACAGGTCGACCGACGCGGTGGGTCCGGCGGCGCTGGTCGCGGTCGGTGTGGATCAGGGTGCCGTCCAGGATGACGTGGCTGTGCCCGGCCGTCTCGGCGGCCAGCAACGCCCCGTGCAGCAACGCCCCGTGCAGCGACGCCCCGTGCAGCGACGCCCCGTGCAGCGACGCCCCGTGCGGCGACGCCCCGTGCAGCGACGGCTTGAGTCGGGCGGGCACAGCGATCGCTTCGTCGCGGTGGTCGTAGGTCGTGGAGGAGGAGATGGCGTTGTCGCGGCTCGGCTGCGCCATGCGG
>Ga0209591_10002696_pt1 | contig 21110 bp, 18 predicted proteins | sample MAT01_FD_187207 | JGI IMG/M metagenome (GOLD analysis project Ga0209591, IMG submission 187207) | Freshwater microbial communities from Lake Fryxell liftoff mats and glacier meltwater in Antarctica - MAT-01 (SPAdes) (version 2) | ecosystem: Environmental > Aquatic > Freshwater > Ice > Liftoff... | reverse complement strand
GTCGCGCAGCGTACCGACGAAGGCCGCCACGGCGTCGAGCAGGTGCTCGGCGTTGTCCAGCACCAGCAGCGCCGTGCGTCCGCTCAGCGCCGCCGCCAGCGTCGCACGGGCGTCGGCGGCGCCAGTCAGATCGATCCCCAGCGCCTGGGCCACCGCAGCCGGCAGCGTTGCGGCGTCATTCAGCCCCACGAGGTCGACCCAGGCCAGGTCCTGCGGGGATTGCAGGCCGCGTGTCGCGGCCTGGGCCAAGCGCGTCTTGCCGATGCCGCCGGCGCCGGACACGGTCACCAGCGGGTGCGCCAGCAGCAGGCTCTGCAGCACGCGCAGTTCGTCTTCGCGGCCGATCAGCGCTGCGCATGGGGCTGCCCCCCGCTCACGATCAGGTGGCGCGGCCGGCACCTCGCCGTCCACCGGCAGCGTGAAGCGATAACCGCGGCCCGGGATGGTGGCGATGGCGCCGTGGCCGAGGAGCTTGCGCAGCGCCATCACCTGCACCTGCAGGTTGTTGTCCTCCACCACCAGCTTCGGCCACACCAGGTCCATCAGCTCATGCTTGGGGACGACACGGTCGCGCCGCTCGACCAACGCCACCAGCATGTCGAAGGCGCGGCTGCCGAGCTTGACCGAGTGCTCGCCATTGAGCAATTGCCGCTGTGCCGGCAGAAGTTGGTAGTGGTGGAAGCGGTAGTGGCCCGGGTTGGAGATGTCCATGGCGGCCATCGTATGGGCGGCCCGTCGGAAACGGACCGCGAACGGTGACGGTTTCAGAAGGATTCAGGCGGCCTCAGAAGGCCACGCGCTTGAACACCGCATCACTGCATTTGGGCTCCAATTCAACCTGGTGGCGACCGCTTTTCGTCGATGCATTGCTAGATCGCTACTTCAGCTCCGGGTCGCTATGGAGAGCTCTCCATAGTGCTGAGAGTCTTTTGACTGGCGGTCGCGGGGCAACGCCATCTCGAGCGGCAGCATGGGCACGCCGCGCCCGCCAGTCAAAAGACTCTCTGCACTACGCGACATTCGCGAACCTGGACTCGGCAACCCAAAGCCGCTGCTCGCCCGCGGCTGTTCAGACCCATGCGGAGCCACCGACAGAGTGGGCGGCAGACGGCATCGCGCTGCACTGCATCGGCCCGGGCGCGGTGATCAACGAAGGCTTGGCCGGCGAAGCCGCCGGTCCGCCGCTCAACCGCCTCGTGCAACTAACCCCGATGGGCTGCACCAAGCGGATGAAAAAGGAGGCCGAACTGATGGCGCTTCTAGCCAGCCCGGTTGGGCAATTGTGACTCGACATTCTTCGTCACGAACACCGCCACCTCCGCCGTGGCGATCAAGTCGACGGCGAAGAAGCCCCAAATTTTAACGTGATACCACTCGCGCCTGAGACCGCTTTGCCGGCCGCGCCCAAGCACACGTTGAGCCGCGTCCCTGGCACGATGTCAACCAAGGTGGCCGTCGTGGATTCGATTAGCTTGGGGTCGGTGATCTTTTAGAAGTAGTCCTGCAGGATGTACGGCGGCACCGGACTCGGCCGCAACAGCGCCGTCACCTTCCAGCCGACTTCGGTAATGGCCGACTGGATGGCCTTGAACTTCAGTCGCTTCTGCATCAGCAACTTGACCTTGTCGTGCGCCAGATAGCGCGCGACCAAAAATGCCAGATTGGCGATGAATGTGGCCGAGACCACCACGAGCGAAAAGCCGATTCCCAGGCCGAAAGCCTGCCGGGCAGCGAACGCCGGCACCGAGACCGGTACTGGCAGCACCTTGTCGACAATGTAGAACGCCGCAAAGATCAGCCAACTCCACGGCACCAGGAAAGTGCGCTGTTATACAGACGCCCACTGTTCGTCGGAAGAAGCTTGGCTCCGGCACGTCCCCGGGCAAACTCAGGGGTGAACTCTGACTGCGGAGAGTTTCAACGACAGCGTCCACACAGGCTTCCCGCCAGGCAGCGTGGAACGAAATCAAGGACTTCAAGTTCGCGATGTTCACCACCGGCCACGCCAACGGTCATCTGCATTCGCGGCCGATGACGATGCAGAACACGACGCTCGATTCCGACGACAGCCTCTGGCTCTTCTTGTCCAGAAAGAGTGACCCCGTTGCAGAACTCGCAGTTGAGTTTTCGGTCGACGTCGCCTACTCGCCCCCAGGCGACGCGTGCTGGATCTCGGCCACCGGGGCGGCGCTGCTCGTAGAAGGTGCTGACAACACGAAGTTCTCGTGGAATCGATCAGCCGAAGCCTGGTTTCCCGGCAGCCCGACAGATTCTGATCTGGCCGTTGTCCAGGTGGGTATCGTCCTCCGCGTTTAGCGCCAGACCAGCGCCCATCCCCGCGCGTCGCGCACGCCGAAGAAAAGTCAAACACGGGCTCTTCCTACCACCAGCAGCCGAAGGATGGGTGTCGGAACATCCGATGGCTGCCAGATTGCTGCCCAGCCTCTTGCCACCCGCAAAGTAGCGCTTGTCCTACAGGGCCAAACTACAGGCACTGATTGCGCTGCCGGTGCCGATCTCGAACGATGCTTCATGTCGACACACCCCGGACGGGCACTGGTGCGCCTGATGACCTACAACATCCACAAAGGCTACGCGCCGTTCAAGCGGGGTTTCCGTTTGGCCGAACAGCGCGAAGCCCTGCATGCGCAACAGAGTGACCTGATTTTCCTGCAAGAGGTCTGCGGCCGCGAAGCCCTGCCCCAGGCAGACGCGCCGGGCGCGCCGGGCACAACGGTCGCGCCAGAGTCGCCAGACTGCATGCAGCACTGTGAATACATGGCCGACAAGCTCTGGTCATCGCACGCCTGGGCGCGCAACGCCGTCACTGGCAACCGCGCGCATGGCAACGCGGTGTTGTCACGCTACCCCATCGTGCGCTGGCACAACCATCTGCTGGAAATGGAGGGCGACGAGCCGCGCGGGCTGTTGCATTGTGAGATTCAGCTGACCAGCCAGGACCAGCCGTTGCACGCGGTGTGTGTGCACCTGGGGTTGCGAGATTCCCACCGACGGCAGCAGCTGGACCGCCTGCGCTCCCTGGTGGATGAAGATGTGCCCGCGTCGGCACCGCTCGTCGTCGCCGGCGACTTCAATGACTGGCGCTTGCGCGCCTCCGGCGCCTTGCGAGGGACTGGGCTGGAAGAGGTCTTCGAACGCGCCGATGGCGTCGCGGCGCGAAGCTTTCCTTCCTGGCTGCCGACCTTGCGGCTTGACCGGATCTACGTGCGACACGTGCGGCACGCCCGAATCCTGCGGCTGACGCCGCAGCCCTGGTCGCGTCTGTCAGACCACCTGCCCCTGGCGGCAGAAATCGAGATCTGAGCCATGGCATTGCGCTGGACCGAAGGCAACCGATTCACGCTGCTGGAGAACGGCGAAGCCTATTTTCCGCGGGTGTTCGAAGTCATCGCAGCAGCGCGCCAGGAAGTGCTGCTGGAGACCTTCATCCTGTTCGACGACAAGGTGGGGCAACAGCTTCGCGAAGCCCTGCTGTCAGCAGCCGGCCGGGGCGCCAAGGTGCAGCTGCTGATCGACGGCTGGGGTTCGCCCGACCTGGGTGCCGGGTTCCTGAACCCGTTGCTTGAGGCCGGGGTTCAGGTCAGGGTCTTCGATCCGGCGTACACGGTGCTGGGGTATCGCATCAACCCGATTCGCCGCATGCACCGCAAGATCGTGGTCGTAGACGGTGAGCGGGCGTTCGTGGGCGGCATCAACTACTCGCACGACCACCTGGCGGAGTTCGGCCCCAAGGGCAAGCAGGACTATGCGGTGGAGATCGAAGGCCCGCTGGTGGGTCAGATCCAGGCTTTCTGCCTCGAAAGCGTGTCCTCGCCGAAGCCCCCACCGGTGTCCTGGCTGCAACGGTGGCGCAGCCGGCGACAGGGCCGATCCGCGACGCTGGGCAGCCGCGGCACCACCTCGGCCGCCTTCGTGACGCGCGACAACGCGGGCCACCGCTCGGACATCGAGCACCAGTACCGGCTGGCACTGCGCCAGGCACGCCACCGCGTGATCATTGCCAACGCCTACTTTTTTCCCAGCTTCGGCTTCCTGCGCGAACTGCGCCGCGCTTCACGCCGGGGCGTAGAAGTCAATCTCATCCTGCAGGGCGAGCCGGACATGCCCATTGTGCGCACGGCCGCCCTGGCCCTTCATGCCAACCTGTTGGGGGCCGGCATCAAGATCTTCGAGTATTGCGAACGCCCCCTGCACGGCAAGGTGGCCACCATTGACGACGAATGGTCGACCGTCGGCTCCAGCAATCTGGACCCGTCCAGCCTGGCGCTGAACATGGAGGCCAACGTCGTCATCCGGGACCAGGCTTTCGCGGTGCACATGCGAAAGCATCTCGAGCACCTGATGGCCGACCAGTGCCGGGCCGCCCAAGTCGCGGCACCCACGCCGTGGTCGTGGCTGACCCAGCCGTTGCGGGGTTTCCTCACGTTCCACCTGGTGCGCCTGCTGTCTCGCTGGCTGCCTGCGCTGCCGGCAACCGAACAGCAGATTCGATCGGTGGGGGTGCCGTGACTGAGCCTGAGAGTCGCCCCGCGAGTGGCGCGGTGGGCGGCCGGGTGAGGGGCGCGATGACGGGTGCGGTGCTCAGGCCGAGCTCGAACGCTGCCCGGGATGCTGGCCAGCACGCGCCCGTTTCGGGCTGGCGGCAACGGTGGCCGCGCACGTGGGGATGGATCAAGAAGGTGGCGCCCTGGCTGCTGGCGGCGCTGGTGCTCACGCTGGTGGCGCGACAGGCCAGCGAGATCGACTGGGCTGCGGCCTGGCAGGCTCTGCAAGACCAGCCCGTGTCCGGCCTGGCCGCCGCGCTGGTGCTGAGCCTGTTGAGCCACGCCCTGGTCGCCAGCTACGACCTGATCGGACGTTACGAAACCAGCCACAACGTACCGATTCATCGCACGCTGCGAATCGGCGGTGTCTGCTATGCCTTCAACCTGAACTTCGGCTCACTGGTGGGCGCCATCGCCACCAAGTTGAGGTTGTACGGTCGCGCCGGCTTAACGGCAGAAACCGCGGGGCGCATCATCTTGCTCGCGGTGATGACCAACTGGCTGGGCTACTTCATCGTCGGCGGGGCGGTGATGGCCCTGGCACCCCCCACGCTGTCTCCGGACTGGCCGGTCTCTGAAACGGCGTTGCGCTGGCTTGGCGCAGCCATGTTGATGACGGCGCTGGCCCACGTGGGCTGGAGGTGGTACGCAGGGCGCAGCCATTGGCAAGTGAGGGGCCACGACATCCCGTTGCCCGGCGGGCGGGTGGTGCTGTGGCAAGCAGTGGTGTCGGCTGTCAATTGGGCCGCCATGGGGTTGATCGTCTGGATCCTCCTTCAAGGCAAGGCCGACTACGCAATGGTGCTGGGCGTGCTGTTGCTGGCCGCCGTGGCCGGGGTCGTGACCCATGTGCCGGCTGGTTTGGGCGTCATCGAGGCGGTGTTCATCGTCAGCCTGGGCGGTGGCGACATCAGCAACGCCCAGTTGCTGGCGGCCCTGCTGGCCTACCGCGCGGTGTACTACCTGCTGCCGCTGGTACTGGCGCTGGTGGCTTACGCCTACACCGAAGCCAAGGGCAAGACAGCGAGCTGAAGCCCGCCGAAAGGTCTTGCCGCTACACGTTGTCGGGCTTGAGACCGTGCAGGCTCACACGCTCGGGAGCAACACCACACGTGCAAGCCAGTGGCCGGCAGCCTTATCGCGCCCCCGATTACACATGTCCATTCCGCCGGTCCGCTGTCCCACAGCAAGCGGCCTGATGGAAACCTGGCGGCCCGGGCTGCTGTGCTTGTGTGGGCCTGGCGCGGGGAAAGCCCTGCGACGGGCTACTTTGAACAGCCTACTTCCGCTTCCGTTTAGGTTTGTTCGACACCTGCCCGCGCGACGCCACGACGCTGCGCATCTCACCGGTGTGAGGGCAGGTGTCGAACAAACCTAAACGTTCGCGGTCAACGCCGACAGCAGCCACTCGGCTAGGTTTGGATTGAACGGCCGGTCTTCGAGGCGCCGACCTGAACGTCTCGACCCACGAAAGAAGTACGCCGCTCACAACCGCCCGCTTCAAAGCCCCCTTCGGCTGGCCTATCATTTCCTGCCCGCGGTGACTTTCCCGTTGCGTCGGCTATGAAGGAAGTGGCTCCTCCAGCTCAAGCCCTTGCAGACGCAGACGCTGGCGCGGTATCCGTTCCCTGCGAGAGCAGTCGAGTGCTCTCAGGGCGAACCGTGCTGTGACGCATGTGCCGCGCCAGACTTGAGAATCGGCCGACTTATGCGTTGAGACTTGCTGCAAAGAAAAACAAAGCCCCACATTTTTCGATTGGAGTAGCCAGATGGAAAACAAAACAATCCCAGAACCAGTGGACAGATCCTTCAAAGAAGTGTTCGAAGATCACCTGCGACTTAGTGAAATAGGTGACTTTGAAGCTGACTTAAGAAGAAACTTTTCTATAGACATTATTGTGCTCATGGAAAACAAAGTCTACCGCGGACATGAAGACGTGAGAGGACTTGCAGAACGACTTCTTCGAGAACTTCCGAACGGAAAATATCAAAACAATATGATACTACTTGATGAGGAAATAGGGATGCTTGAGTGGAAGGCTCAGTCTGACAAAGCCGAAGTGCTCGATGGCGTCGACAGTTATCTTTTCCGAGACGGGAAGATCATTGCACAAACAATCCACTACACGGTTACGACAATTAGAAACGAGTGATTCGAAAAACCCAGACCTCGAATATCGAGGCAGTGGAATGTGTTTGAGGATAGTTTCGAATCACGAAGGCTTCAGCGGTCGAGCACTGCGCTCGGCGCGTTCCATCGGACGCAAGGCGCACAAGGATCTCTCCTCCGCCATATTCGCCTTTTCGGTGAGCGGCGCTCGCTCGAGGACACCCGGACAGCCCTTCGACGCCGATGTACGACGCAAGAAGCTCGCGGAAGAGCATCGGGAGCGGATCACGCGCGCCGATTCCGCCTACAACTTGTACGTGGCGATGCGAGATCACGCGGTGCACGATACCGAGCGACAACTTGCCGATGGGCGCCGCATGGATGAGGAGGATGCGGATGCCTGCCCGAGGGAAAGCCACCACGGTCACCGTAGCCGACGCCGGGCAGGGTGAACTGCCGGGGCCGATGCGGCGCCAGCGCGTTCGCGATCGTCCTGATGACGTCGTAGCGCGAATACTCCCGATTCAGGCTCACGTGGTAGCCCAGAACGGCGCGGCTCCATACGTCGACGACGACGAGCAGCCAGATCCTCTCGATCTCGAACTCCTGCTCGAAGCCCAGCGGATCGCGCACCACGACCTTGAGCCGCACATCCAGGCGATGCCCGTCGAACTCGACGACGTCCAGAGCCTGGGTGGCGACGGGCGCCGAGCCGGGCGCTAACTTCGACATTCCCTTCGACATCGCCTTCGGCATCCCCTTGAGGTGGCTCGCGCCGGCAAGATGGGCGCCACGTTCGAAGGTTCGCAGGCATTCGGCACGCACGGCCGAAGCGAGCGAGCGGATGGCCATGTGGTCTGTGTTGAAAGGGTAGTCGGCGGAGGTCAGCCTCAGTGCTCGGCACTGCTCGAGGAAAGCGCCGTGCAGCTTGGTCAGGCCGCGTACGCGAAGGCGCAGGCCATCATCGGTTCTGAGCTGATCGACTGACACACGCTTGGCGCGGATCTGCTCGGCGATCCACGCCGCCAGGGATGGATTGCCTTCGAGAAGAAGGCCGAACGCGCCGGCCGAGCCGGCGCCATCGCCTTGGCGCCGAATCTTGACGGTGCGCTGGTAACGCGCGACATGGGTGTAGGGCACGAGGGCGCGCCAGCCAAAGGCGCGGCCATCTGCATGAGCAGTACAGCAGTGCGCAAGCAGGCGATACAGCTGACGACGATTGATGCCCGTTTGCGCTTCGATGGCGGACACGGCCGTACTGGCGACGTACAGCTCGACTGCTTGGCGGCGGGCGGCAAAGGCCTTGCGCTTCACCTTCGTCAGCGCGCCAGGGTCGAACTCGGGCCACTGGTCGAGATCAATGGGCGTACCGGAGCGGCGGTTCATCGGGCGGGCTTAATGGTGGTGTGCAGGGAAAGCGCCTGGCTGTGCAGGCTCGGTGCCAGCAGCCGGCCCGTGCGAAGCAGCTCGAAGATCGCTCCGCGGACAAGGCTTGAATCGCCCACGGCAAGTTCGTGCTCAACGAGCGAAAGCGCGACCGGCTCACGAACCAGGTTCGTTGCCGCGCGCAGCAGGCTCTTCGGGACCAGACCACGTGTGGCGGTGATCACGGGAAGCATACGAAGCCAGTTGGTGATCCAGGTCCCGGCAGCGGCAAGCTCGGCCGCCGGCACGAGGCGCAATGCAATGCCGTCGAGAGACTCCGGAATCTTGTCGATGGCGCGGTCGCGGTCGAGCAGAAGCAGCTCTTCGGCGTCGCCGCGCTGGACCCAGAAGTCGATCAGGCGGGCGTCATCGGCCTTGCCGAGCCGAACCGGGTGCTCGCAAAAGGAGGTGATCTGCGGATCCGTCTCAAGACGAACCCATTGCTACAGGCCATGGTAGTCAAAGGCGCGAACCGCCCGCCCGAGCGTCGGGCTGAAGGCCATCAGGAGTCTCGCGCCTCGCGGCCGAGGTGGACTGATCAGCACAGAGAATCGAGCAGAAGAATCCGTCATGGATCAACACGTTTCGTGCGATTCCAGGCCCGAAAAATTCAAATTGACAGACTCTCTTCGGTCTATTGCAGGTTGACAGATTTGCTTCGCTTGCTGTGAGGGCAAGAGTGTCAACGCGGGACATGCGCTACGAGGAAAGGGCCCCAGCGCCGCCGGTGACACATTTGCTTCGTTCTACGTGCGCTGGCAGCATCCGCAACGCGGACTCGTCTCGCCAGCTACCTTCATTCCGCTGGCCGAAGCCACCGGCCTGATCCTGCCGCTGGGGCAGTGGGTGCTGCAGTGCGCGTGCGAGCGACTCGCAAAGTGGGCTTCCGACCCGCAACTGCGGCACCTGACGCTGGCAGTCAACGTGAGCGCGCACCAAATTCACGACCCGGGTTTCGTTGAGCAGGCGCTGGCGATCCTCGCCAGCACCGGCGCCGATCCTCGCCGCCTCAAACTCGGCTGACCGAGAGCGCACTGGCTCAGGACATCGAGTTGGTCATCGGCAGGATGCAGCGGCTGCGCGATCACGGCGTGGCGTTCGCGCTCGACGACTTCGGCACCGGTTATTCCTCGCTCGGCTACCTCAAAAGGCTGCCGCTGGACCAACTCAAGATCGACCGCTCGTTTGTGAAGGATGTACTGACCGATCACAGTGACGCCACGCTGGCCCGCATCGTCGTGACTCTGGGCAACGAACTCGGACTGCAGGTGATCGCCGAAGGGGTTGAAACCGAAGAGCAGCGCCGCTTCCTGGAGGACAACGGCTGTCACGACTACCAGGGCTACCTTTTTGGCAGGCCTGTCGCAATCGACGCGTTGGAGAGGCAGGTGAAGGCTGCGGGTATGGGCAGCCAGATGTAGGCTGGGGCGATCGACAGGCCGCTGAGAAATTGCTCAGTCCGGAGGCTCTTCATGCGGGGCAGTGAAGAACCATGCTGCCGGCTTCTGCCGCACCAGGATCAGGGCTGTGCCAGCAGCATGCCGTAGACGCGCTCGGGAAGGATGCGTTGGAAACAGGTCGGATCCAGCAGCGCACCGGAGATTGCGAACACAGGATCCGCGGATTCACGGAACTGCGTGCTGACCACCGGTTCACCGCGGGCATTGCTCAGCGTGGCAACGAGCGGGGCGGTGCCAGTCTTGGACCGGCGCGCCACCACGCCCACCTCGCCTGATTTCAATTGCACCAGCGCGCCCGGGGGGTGGACGCCACCGAGGGTGCGGATCACCGAGACCACCAGCGGCGCTTCCCGCGGCGACTTGCCGTGCTGCTGGAACATCTGCTGAGCAGCAACGTGCGGCGACAGCGCGGCGCGCGCACGGCGCGGGCTGACCTTGGCCATGTACACGTCCACCAAGCGCAGCAGCGCTGCACTATCGCCGATGTCGCCCGTGCCGCGTGGATAGCCTTTGCCGTCACTCTGTTCGTGGTGGCCCTCGACCGCCTGAAGCCACTCGGTATCGGCAAGTCCAGCTTGACGCAACAACTCGGCCCCAGCATGCGGATGAGCGTGGATCTTCTCCATCTGCTTCTTCGTCGGCGGGTCGCGCTCCTCGGCCAGTTGGTTCTGCAGCTCGATGAACGATGCATTCATGGTCATCGCCGCGCCGACCAGGCTGTGCAGGCGGGCGGTCGGCCAGCCAAGACCATTCGCCGCCAACGCGCAGACCACAGCGCAGTGCACCGGATGCGTGGCCGCGTAAGCCAAGGTTCGCTTCAGATCCTGGCGAATGCAGAGATAAATCGCAAGGTCACCGTCACGCTGCACCAGGTCGATCAGCTGCGAAACCAGTGGCTGTATCGCTTCGGCGCGACCAGCGCCAGCGCCGAGCGCGCGGTTCTGTGTCTCCAGATCGGTCGTCAGCTGTTGCCAGTGGTCCATCAGGCTCAGCTGACGATGGGCGACGGCGTGGCTGGTCGATACAGCACCGGCGCGCTGGCGGCGAACTTCCTCGACCTTGGGCCGGTCGACCCAGGCACCACGTTCGACCAGCTGGTCGAACTGACGCTCGCTGCCAACGATCTGATCCTGGTTGAGCAACAGTCGGCCCAACGCATCCAAGACAGCGAACGGCAGCGGCTGTCCAACCAAGATCAAGTCTCTGACGCTATCAAGCGCGACGCGCTCCACACCGGCCATGTCAGCCATGTCGGGCAAGCTTGAACACCGCCACCGCCTCGACCAGTTGCTGCGCCTGCAGATTCAGGCTGTCGGCGGCGGCGGCACTCTGCTCGACCAGCGCCGCGTTCTGCTGCGTGGCCCGGTCCATCTGCGCCACCGCCTCGCCGATCTGCGCGACGCCGGCGCTCTGCTCCTCGTTGGCCGTGCTTATCTCGGCAATGACGTGGGTCACGCGCTGAATCGAGCTGACCACCTCGGTCATCGTGGCGCCGGCCCGGTCGACCATCGCAGATCCCTCCTCCACACGCTGAACGCTCGCGTTGATCAGGCCTTTGATTTCCTTGGCGGCATCCGCGCTGCGTCCGGCCAGGCTGCGGACCTCGGACGCCACGACGGCAAAGCCTCGGCCCTGCTCGCCAGCACGGGCGGCCTCGACGGCGGCATTCAGCGCCAGGATGTTCGTTTGAAACGCGATGCCGTCGATCACGCTGATGATGTCGGCGATCTTTCGGCTGCTGTCGTTGATGCCTTTCATCGTGGACACGACCTGGCCCACGACTTCGCCACCCTTGACCGCGACGGCGCTGGCTTCCGTGGCCAGCACACTGGCCCGGCGTGCGTTATCTGCGGTCTGTTTGACCGTCGAGCCGATCTGCTCCATCGAGGCGGCGGTTTCCTCGAGCGCCGCGGCTTGCTGCTCGGTGCGGGCGCTGAGGTCACTGTTGCCCTGCGAAATCTCGCGCACGCCGATGGCGATGCGGTCGCTGCTCGCGCGGACCTGCCCCACGATGCCCGACAGCGCCTGGCTCATGTGCCGCATGGCGGCCATGATGCTGGCGCCGTCGCCGTGCGCGGCTGGCACGTCGCTCGACAGGTTGCCCAGGGCCACAGAGCGGGCCACAGCGGCGGCGACGTCGGGCTCCCCGCCCACTGCGGCGAAGATGGCGCGACGGATCCAGATGCCGATGCCGGCCAGGCCCATCGCAGCCAGCGCCAGCATGGCCCATTGCGCGCGCTCGGTGGTCTTAGCAGTGGCGTCAAAGGCCATCATCGAAGCGTCAGCAAAAGCAACGGATTCCTTGACCGTGTCGTCCACGCCCTTGCGGTGCGCCAGATAGGCGTCATGCGCCGTTCTCATCATGCTCTGCGCGGCGGCGGGTTCGGCGTTCGCAGCCAGGGCGTCGACCACCCGGCCCGCAGCTTCGATGAACGCAACGCCCGCCTCGTGTTGTGTGCCCAGAAGCTTGGCCTCCAGCCCATAGGGCCGATGTTCACGCCAATAAGCGACCCGGCTCAGGTACTCGCCCCGCAGCCGCTTCCAATCGGACTTGGCCGTGTCCTTGTCGATCGTGCCTTCGATGGCCTGCGACAACACGAGGCGCATCTCGATCAGGTACATCGGCGGCGGCAGGATGTCTGCTGTGACGTCTTTGGCAACGAAAGTCCGTTTCGCGGCGTCACCTGCCTGGCTCGCACCCCAGAGGGAGATGGCGCCCACGATCGCGGTGACGCCCAGCGCGGCTGCTGTGAAGAGGCTCAACATCGCCCGCAGCCCCATGTGGCTGCGGCTGCTGGAGGGCGTTGGATTGACGTGTTCACTGGTCATGCCGAAGCCTTGTCTCGTGTTTGGATCGCGGCGGTTGCGCGACGCTGCTCCCAGCGTCAGGCCGCTCCGTACCTTCTCTTACCATCGGCCGCGCAGCGCTGGTCTTGAGCGGGGCGGTGATTGAACTGCGCAGCCGGATCGTCGGGGACGGTTAGCCGATCAAGGCGAGTCGCCGTACAGCCGCCCTTCACCAATACCCGCTTCTGGCCGGACTGACTGTTCGCGGTGATCGCCTAGAGCAGCCGATCGACTCGGCGTGGAATGAGCGGCTGGTCTTCGAGGCGACGAGCTCAACATCTCGACCCAAACCGGCCGGTCGCGGGATAGAAATCAGCGCCTTGGACCGGTCATTCGCCACTACTCTGCGTGCTCCGTCGCTTTGAAGCGGAGCGCACTGCAGAGGCATCCTCCGCGGGTTTTCAGGCTGCCACCTGGGCAGCGAACATGCGCGCGTGCGCCGCAGTTGCCCTCGCGTCCGCATCGGGCCACGACAACGGCAGCGGACCCGGCCGGTGGACATGGAACCCCTGGGCCATGTCCACACCCATTGCCGCCAAGTGCTGAAGGATGGCTTCGCTCTCTACAAACTCGGCCACGGTCTTCAGCCCTGCCACGCGCGCCACATCGACAAAGCAGCGCACTGCGGCGGCATCCAACGGGTCGGTCAAAATCTTGCGCACAAACTGACCGTCGATCTTCAGGTAGTCCAGCGGCAATCGCTTCAAGTAGCCAAAGGAAGACGCGCCCGAGCCGAAGTCGTCCAATGCAGTGCGCAGGCCCAGAGCGCGTGCCTGGCCCATGAAATTGGCGGCGTCGGCAAGGTTGGTGATGGCCGCGGTCTCGGTGATCTCCAGGATCACTCGTTCGCACACGGCGGCGCCGGCGGCGGCAAACTCGTCGACTGCCCAGCGTTGAAAGTTGCGGTCGCCTACCGACTGACCAGACAGATTGACTGCCACAGATGGCGCGGCGCCGCGCTCGAGCAGGTCGCGCAGCCAGGTGATGGCATGGCACACCACCCAGCGGTCGACCCGGCCCATGAGGTGATAGCGCTCGGCGCTGGGAATGAAGGCGGCCGGCGAGATCAGTGCCCCGTCTTCGTCGACCATGCGCAGCAGCAGTTCGAGCTTGTCATCGGCGTTGCCGGCTTGCAATGGTGCAATGCGTTGCCCGAAGAGCACGAACCTGTCTTCGTCCAGTGCGCGCTCGATGCGGCTGGCCCATTGCGCATCGCCGGTGCGCTGCAGGATCGCGGTTTCGTCGTCAGACAGAGCTACGACGCGGTTGCGACCGGCCCGCTTGGCCTCGTAGCAGCAGGCGTCTGTGGCCTGCATCAACGCCTCGATGTTGGCCCAGCGGCCATCGACCACTGCCAGCCCGATGCTGGTGCCCACCTTCATGCGGTAGTCGCCGTGAACGAAGCGAAAGGTGTCGAAGGTGGCGCAGATCTTTTCCGCCAGTCGCTGCGCCGAAACCACGGTGCATGAGGTCAGCAGGATCGCAAATTCGTCGCCCCCGAGCCGCGCCACGGCGTCACCTTTGCGCACCGATTCGTACAGCATGCGGGCAATCTGCTGCAGCAGAAGGTCACCTGAAGCGTGCCCGCAGGTGTCGTTGACGATCTTGAAGTGGTCCAAATCGATGCACAAGAGGGCCGCGGGCTCGGCGGTGACCGCATCCAGCGCGGCCTGCAGGCATGGCTCGAAGCCGGCGCGGTTGAGCAAGCCCGTCAGTGGATCATGGCTGGCGCGGTGTTCGGCATCTACAGCCGCCCGCGACAGGTCGCCCACCAGGCCGCGCACTTGCCGCAGCGCAAGCCTGCCTTCCATCGCCTGGGCAGTAGCCTGGGCCAAGCAGCGCAGCACCTCTCGCTGGCGCTCGTTCAAGGTGCGTGGTTGACGGTCCATCACACACAGCGTGCCGATGCACTGGCCGTTGCTCAGTCGCACTGGCGCACCAGCGTAGAAGCGGATGTCGGGGTCACCCGCTACCAGCGGGTTGTCTGCGAAGCGCGGGTCCAGGGTCGCGTCGGGCACCTCGAACAAACCGTCCTGCAGAATGGCGTGGGCGCAGAAGGCGATGTCGCGCGGTGTCTGCGTGGCGCCCTCCAAGCCGTGGTTGGCCTTGAACCACTGTCGATCGGTGTCGATCAGGCTGACGAGCGAAATCGGCGCATCACAGACCGCGGCCGCGGCATTCACCAAGGCATCGAACTCGCACTCGTCTGGCGTGTCCAGCACTTCGAGTGCTTTCAACGCAGCGATGCGGTCAGATTCGTTACTGGGCAGTGGAGCGGCTTGCATTGAAGACCCCTTCTTCTAAACGCAGGCGATAGGTGGGCTTCTGTCGTTCGGTGTTTCGGCAGCTCGGCCAGCTTCTGAAGGTAGCGGACCTGCGCCTTGTCGCATAGGGCCGAATTCCGGGGTCCGTGCGCTTGCCCAGTAGGGCATCGGTGTCATCAAACGCTTGCCGGGCGATGACAGGGTGCACGGCCGTCGGCGGGCCCAAGTCAGGCTATGGCGTGCCGCAACTGGTACGTATGCACGCAACAGCGCCCAAATTAGCCCGGTGGCCGTGTTTCGGGATGTCACCACTGGGTGCGCGAGGTTCACGACCCCGTGCAGAGTTGCCCGACCCGAGTTGCCTGTACTGAAGGCACTCCCCTCCGACTCGGAAGCCAAACACTGTCACCTCGAATCTTGCCCGCTCGCGACTCGCTACGTTCGGTGGCGAACAGAAAAGAAAGGTCTCGGTGCCAGCTGTTTAAACTCTGGCTGTGAATCGCCTCGGACAACCCCAATGCCAGTCCCGATGAGTGGCGATCTGAGCCTCGCGGATGTTCTCGGGCGCGTTGCCGATTACACCGAGGACGTCATCCTGGTCACCGAGGCCGAGCCGTTTGACCAGCCGGGCCCGCGCATTCTTTATGTGAACGCAGCGTTCACCCGCTCGACAGGCTACACGCCGGAGGACGTGATAAGCCTGACGCCGCGCATCCTGCAAGGGCCCAATACCTCGCGCGAGGCATGCGCCCGCATCCGCGCGGCCCTGCAAGCATGGCAGCCGATCCGCATCGAGTTGCTGAACTACCGCAAGGACGGCAGCGAGTTCTGGGTAGAACTCAGCATCACGCCGGTGGCCGACGAGACTGGATGGTTCCGCTACTGGGTGTCGGTGCAGCGCGAGACGAACGAGCGGCGCCACTTCGACGAACAGAGCCGCCTCTACGAGCTCGTGCTGGCCAATGTGAACGAGGGCATCTTGGTGGCCGACGCGCTGCAGCCGGACTGTCCTATTGAGTATGTCAACGCGGGCTTCACCCGCATGACCGGCTACACCGAGGCCGAGTTGCTCGGCCGCAATTGCCGGCTGATCCAGGGCAGCAACACGGACCCCGACGCCACGCGCCGCCTCGGCTTGGCGATCAAGGAGCAGCGGCCCGCGACGGTCGAGCTGCTGAACTACCGCAAGGACGGCTCGACGTTCTGGAACCTCACCTCGATCACGCCGCTGCGCAACGCGCAGGGTCAGGTGGTGAAGTACGTGGGTGTTCAGCACGACCTGACAGACGCCAAGCTGCGCGAGAAGGAAATGGTGGCCGCGCAACGCCTCAAGGCGGTGGGCGAGATGACGGGTGGCATCGCGCACGACTTCAACAACCTGTTGACCGCCATCAGTGGCGCGGCCGAGCTGCTGGCGCGTCGGCTTGCTGGCGATCCCGAGAGCGCACCGCTGGTCGAGGCAATCCGTGGTGCCGCGCAGCGCGGTGCGGGGCAGGTGCGCCGCCTGATGGGGTTCTCGCGCACGCCGATGCTTGCGCGCGGCCGCGTCGACCTGCGCCATGTGCTGCAGCAGCTCGAGCTGCTGTTGGCGCGCTCGCTGCGCGACAACATCAGCCTGAGTATCGACATCCACCCCGATGCACGATGGGTCGATGCCGAGACAGCGCAGCTCGAGGGCGCCCTGCTGAACTTGGTGTTCAACGCACAGGATGCGATCGCGAACGCGGGTTGCATCGGCATCACCGCGCAGGCCTGCGACATCGACGGCAAGCCGATGGTGCGCATGGAGGTCAGCGACACCGGTTCGGGCATGGACGAAACCACCATCGCACGCATCTTCACGCCCTTCTTCACCACCAAGGGCGCAGGCCGCGGCTCGGGGCTTGGGCTGGCGATGGTGCACGCCTTCGCGATCCAGCTCGGCGGGACCATCGAGGTGCGCAGCCGGCCAGGCCAGGGCTCAGTCTTCACGCTGACACTGGCGGCTGCGGAAGAGGCCGAGAGTGTTTTCGACACTCTCGGCGAGGACACTGTCGCGCCAAGCCGAATTTGCAGTGTGCTGGTGGTCGAGGACGACGAGGTCGTGCGGACCATCGCTGTGGCGATGCTCGAGTCGCTTGGCCATCGCGTGCAGGTCTGCGGCGATGCCGACGAGGCGCTGGGCGTGCTTTGCATCGAGCAGCACTTCGACGTGCTGTTCACCGACCTGATGATGCCTGGCAGCATGGGCGGTCTGGGGCTCGCCTCGATGGCGCGCAAGCTGCGTCCGCAGCTGGCCGTAATCCTTACCTCGGGCTGGGCTGACACCGACCTGCCGGCGCAGCCTGCGCGCGGTGTTGCCGGCGATGCGCACCGCTTCGTGATGAAGCCCTACACGCTCGACGACCTGAAGCGTGCGTTCGATGACGTGGCAAGGTGAATGTCTACGCCACGGTGCGGCTCGGGTCGCGCCCGACGAAAAAGCCGACAGCGCCCGTTCTCGGTGCAACGGCTGCGGGCATGAAGCCCCCGGCACTGCTGTACTTACTTCGGCTTGGCCTCGGCCGGTTTGGCCGCGGGTAATGTGGCCGCCGCAGCTGCTTCAGCCGCTGGCATGGGCTGCGCGGCAAACGCCACTGCGACAGAAGAAGCTGTCATCGCCGGATAGTCCACAGCCATCTTGGCACCGTTCAACGGCTTGTTGGCGCCCTTGTGGCAGGTCGCGCAATTCACCTTGAAGGGATCGCCCTGCGGTCCATGGCGAATTGGATTCAGTGGGAATGTGGCAGCCAACGACTCGATGTAGGTATTGTTGATGTCCTGCGTCATCCGGATGCCGTACCACGCCGTCGCACGCTGCGGCGTCGATTCCTCCCAGGACTGGAACGCACGTGTGTTGTGGCAGAAGGTGCAATTGACCCCTAGCGACTGTGACATGTGAATCATCAGTCCATAGGTGTGCTCGGCCTGTTTGGTCGATTTGCGGTTGGCCCCGGCGCCAGCAAGCTTCAGCGCCTCGTTGCCCTGCACACGTATCGGCTTGTCTTCCAGCAGATAGCTTGAGAAGGGGTTGAAGGGCAGTGATGCGTACGCGACGGACTTTGCGGGCTGGTTCTGGCCTGCCAGATCGCCCATCACGGAATTGGAGGTGTACTTTCGGTCTGCCGGCTTGGCCCAAACAGGTTCGGGTACGGGCTGGCCACGGTGGCAGGTGTAGCAGGTGACGCCTGTCGCGCCCACATGCGGTTTCCAGTCGGCGTTGAGGTGCCGCGTCATTTCAAGCATGCGCCTGGCAACCACCTTCTGGTACTTGGAATCTTCCGCCAAGTTGCGCGGGTTGTGGCAGTAGGTGCAGCCTTCTTTGGGCGAGACCCAAGCGGTGATGGCAACCATGGTCCGCGTGAATTCGGCTGTGGTCAGGTCGCCCAAGACTTTCACGTTCTTGTACCGCGCCGAGGCCTTCATGCCGTCGGCAGCCACTTCAGCCGGCGGCAGGGAAGCCGGCGCGATGTGCAGGTAGGCCTCAGCCTCCAGGATTCGCGGGTTGTTGACCTGCTCCATTCCAGTGCCACGGTAACCGATCTGTTTGGCCTCCACCGGCGGACGTTCGCAGCCCATCAGCAAGGTGGCCGACAGCGCGGCGACCAAAAGATGTAGTCGACGCATTTTTGCGCTCCAGTAGCGGGTCACGGTTCAGCTGTCAGCGGCCTGGAACCAGGGCCGACATCAGGGACGATCTACGGCTCGGACCGGCCGACCCGTGGGCGATGAAGGACATGGTTTGTATGGTAGCCAAGCCGCGTCGGGCGTCAATGCAGACTTGCGTGACCCTCTGGCTATCGCGGAGGCTTTGATCGAGAGTCGATGACAAAAGGGGGTCTTCTTCTGCCTCAAGTGCGGTCGAACATGTCCGATATTGCGGTGTCTGTCCTCGATCGCGCGGAAATGTGTCGCCGATGCGGGCTTATGGCATTTGTCTTCTGTATTGAGGAACCTGGCTATGCGCGTGTCCAACATCAAGATCGGCGTTCGATTGGCTATTGCCTTCGGCACCATGATCGTACTCATCGGCGTGGTGGCCGGCGGTGGCCTCTGGTCCATGACTCGCATCAAGGCCGATCTGGACACGATCACGCAAGTTGACAACGCCAAGATAAAGATCAGCCATGGACTGATTGAGCAGGTTCACATCCAGCAGCGTGTGATCCGCACGCTGATCCTGCTCAGCGACTCGGACCAGAAGCGGGCGGAGGCTGGCAAGGTCAAGGCAGCTCGAGACGCTTACCTGAAGTTGTGGGACGATTTCAAGGCGGCTTCCACCGACGCTGATGCCGCAGCGCAGATTGAGTCGATCGAGGCCGCCCGACTTGCGGCCAGCGCGATCAACGGCAAGGTGATGATCCTGGCCATGGCCAAGCGTGAAAAGGATGCAACCGACCTGCTTGTGGGGGATGGCCTCAGCGCCAACCAGAAGTGGATCGACGCCGTCGCCGCCAACCTGGCCTCCCAAGAAGTAACGACCGCGCGCCGGGTAGAGACAGCCGGCGCCAGCTTTCGCGCCGGTTTGTGGACGATGGGGCTGATCGGGCTGGCCGCCGCCGCTGTCGGCTTGTTTGCTGGCGGCTTCATCACCGTCACCATCGTCCGTCCGATCGAGTACGTGCGCCAGTGCGCCTTGCGTATGGCCGATGGCGACCTGAGCCAGCGCGTCGAACGGCGCGCCGGCTTCGACGGCAAGGACGAGACCTCGCAACTGATCGCCGCCATGCAGGCGATGCACGACAGCGTCTGCGAGATGGTCAGTAGTGTGAATGTCAGCGCCAGCAGCGTGGCCAGCGCCAGCCAGCAGATCGCCTCAGGCAACCTCGACCTGTCCAACCGCACCGAGCAGCAAGCCGCAAGCCTGGAAGAGACGGCCGCGACCATGGACCAGCTGACGTCGACGGTGCGCAGCAACGCCGACAGCACGCAGCAGGCCGTCGGACTCACTGTCGGTGCCACCGAGGTGGCCACCCGTGGCGGCGCGGTGATGGAACAGGTGGTGCAGACCATGAGCGGCATCGACCGCAGTTCCAAGAAGATCGCCGACATCATCGGAGTCATCGACAGCATCGCGTTCCAGACCAACATCCTGGCCCTTAATGCAGCCGTGGAAGCGGCGCGCGCTGGCGAGCAGGGGCGTGGTTTTGCCGTCGTGGCCTCGGAGGTGCGCAGCCTGGCGAAGCGCTCGAGTGAAGCGGCGCGAGAGATCAAGGCGCTAATCGGCGCCTCGGTCGAACAGGTCAATGCCGGCTCGGTGCTGGTGAAGACGGCTGGCACGACGATGAGCGAGATCGTCGAGTCGATCAGCCGTGTCAACCAGATCATGTCCGAGATCCGTACGGCCACGGGCGAGCAGGCCAGCGGCATCGCCCAAGTCGGCAGTGCCGTGAATGACATGGATCGTGCGACGCAGCAGAACGCGGCGCTGGTCGAGCAGTCAGCGGCCGCCGCAGAAAGCCTGAGCATGCAGGCGCAGATGTTGATGAGCAAGGTGTCGCGGTTTCGCCTGGCCGCGTGAACCGCCGATTGCCCAACCCCAGGCGTCGAGGTAAATGGCGCTTGTGCCGGCCTCGAGATCAGAGTTATCTCTTGCCCCTAAACCTTCTTGAAGGAGAACCCCATGTCAGTGACTAACCGTCGAGTTTTCATGATGCAGGTCGCAGCAGCCACGGGCGCGACTCTGGCCGCTGGCGCATCGCAGGCCAAAATTCGCATCGACGAGAACAATGCCGAAGCAGCATCGGTGGGCTACAAGCTCGACGCCACCAAGGTCGATACGAAACGGTTTCCGAAGTACAAGGCTGGCGAAAAGTGCGCCAACTGCATGGCCTGGCTCAGCAAACCAACTGACGCGTGGGGCGAGTGTTCCCTGTTCGACAACAAGTTTGTCGCATCGCCGGGCTGGTGCAGTTCGTATCTCAAGGCCTGAAGCACGGCCAGGGTCGTACTCGGCGCAAGAACTGGCAGCGCCTCCGGTTTCTGGGGCAACAGCTGCCGACTACTGAGCCCCAGAGGTTCTGTACTTACTTCGGCTTGACCCCGTTCGATGAGTGTGATCAGTCAATTCGATGGTCTGCTGATCGAGTTTGATGATGGTCAAGCAGACCATCATGGTGGTGAACACAGTTGCTGCGGGCGCTACCGGCCGTCAAGCTTTGGTGCAAGGTGGGGATGGCCATCGAGGCCATGAACAAGAGCGCCGCCGGGTTTAAAGCCGGCGGCGTTGGTGGTCGTGGTGTACCGAGTTCAGAACGGCGGATCGTCGGTGATGCTCGGCGGTTCGGGGCCGATTACGTTGTGTTCGGCGCGGTCGTCGTAGTAGTGACGGCGCCGATCCAATATTGACCTACCCTGCCGATCCAATACTGACCCGGGGATGGACGCTGGCCGCGTGACGGCCAACTGTGGATAAGTGTAG
>Ga0209591_10002695_pt1 | contig 21112 bp, 14 predicted proteins | sample MAT01_FD_187207 | JGI IMG/M metagenome (GOLD analysis project Ga0209591, IMG submission 187207) | Freshwater microbial communities from Lake Fryxell liftoff mats and glacier meltwater in Antarctica - MAT-01 (SPAdes) (version 2) | ecosystem: Environmental > Aquatic > Freshwater > Ice > Liftoff... | reverse complement strand
TGCCGGCGCGAGAACGTCGCGATCTGGCACGGCCACGATTACAAGACGAACGCCCTCGGCATCCTCTTGAAGCGGTTCCACCCGATGCGGTTGGTGACCACCCTGCACGGCTGGGTCCACCACACCTCGCGGACGCCGCTGTACTACGCCGTGGATAAAATCTGCCTGCCGTACTACGAACGAGTCATCTGCGTTTCGGACGACCTGTACAAAGCGAGCTTGAAGAACCGCGTGCCTCGATCGCGGTGCATCCTGTTGGAAAACGCGATCGATACGACCGAGTACACCCGCGCGAAAACCATCGAGCAAGCGAAAGCCTCTCTCGGCTTCCCGACCGGCGATTTCCTCATCGGCGCTGCCGGACGGCTCGCTCCGGAGAAGGCGTTCGACGCCCTCATCCGTTCGGTCCATTCGTTGCGGCAAAAGGGGCTCGCCGTCCGTCTCGTCGTCATCGGCGAGGGGGACGACCGACCGCGGCTCGAAGCCTTGGCCCGCGACCTGGGCGTCTCGGACCGCGTCCACCTCCCCGGCTGGCAGAACGACGTTCGCGGGTATTTTGAAGCGATGGACATATTCGCGCTTTCGAGCTTGCGCGAAGGATTGCCGAACGTTTTGCTCGAAGCGATGGCCCTGGAAGTTCCTTGCGTCGCCACGCGGATCGCGGGGATTCCCAAGTTGATCGAACACGAGCAAAATGGCCTTCTGATCGAACCCGGCGATCAATCCGGCCTCGATTTCGCACTGCACGAAATGCTCACTCAGCACGAGTTGCGCGACCGACTCCGCATCGCCGCACACCGAACGATCGAAGATCGCTATAGCTTCTCGGTCCGCATGGGCCTGCTCAAACGGATCTACGACGAGCTACTCGCGTGCTAGACTTCCTAGACTTGACCCCCGAGTGCCCCGGTCCGATGATTCGTCGAATGTCTTCCACCGCTTCGCTCCCGTTCGCGGTCTCGGTCGTACCGTCGTCCCGATTGCCCGAACGGCTCCCGGCGCTGACGCAGTTCGCACTGGGCGAGGGGATCACCTCCCCGGCCCGTCACCCCTCGTGGTTGAACGTGCTGCGCGAGGGTCTCGACCACGAGACCTACGCCATCGAAGCCGTGGCCGAAGGGCAGACCTGCGGGTTCTTGCCCCTCGCGTTCGTGAGCAGCTTGCTCTTCGGGCGGTTCCTCGTCAGCCTGCCCTACCTCAGTAGCAACGGCGTCGTCGCGGCCCACCCCGATGTGCAATCTGCGATCATCGAGCGGGCCGTGGGCCTCGCGGACGAACTGGACGTGCGCTACCTGGAACTCCGCCACGAAGCGCCGATTGAACACCCTTTGCTCGACGGGAAACTGACGAGCAAAGTCCACATGCGGCTCGCGCTGCCGGATTCGACCGAGAAGCTGTGGAAGGGATTCGACTCCAAGGTTCGCAACCAGGTCCGCAAGGGCGAGAAGCACCATTCGGTGATTCAGTGGGGTGGAGAAGACTTGCTCGACCCCTTCTACGAGGTGCTCAGCCGAAACATGCGCGACCTCGGCACGCCCGTCTTCGGCAAGGAACTCTTCGGAACGATTCTAAAGACGTTCCGCGGCGATGCGGAAATCTGCGTCGTTCGCGCCGGCGAAGCTCCCGCCGCGGCGGCGCTCTTGCTTCACGGACGGGGAATGACCGAAGTGCCCACCGCGTCGTCGCTCAAAGAGTACAACTCGACCAGCGCCAACATGCTGATGTACCGCCACCTCATCGACCGGGCCGTGGACCGCGGCCAAAAGGTCTTCGACTTCGGCCGTTCGACCCTCGATGGTCCGACGTTCAAGTTCAAAAAGCAGTGGGGAGCCGAACCCGTCCCCGCGACCTGGCAGTACCACCTCCGCGACGGCCAACTCGGCGATATGCGCCCTGACAGCCCCCGCTACCAGCGCGCCATCCGCCTCTGGCAGCGGCTCCCGGTCCGCCTCACGCAGTACCTCGGCCCGCCGATCGTGCGGGGGATCCCGTGAGCGAACGCACGCCGCCTAAGCTGTCACGACCGGGGGATTTGCCGGGTATATATACGCTCCGTCGGTGTTCACTCCCCCGAGAGACAAGCCGGCGTAGCGAGTTCCATAGTTACTCATTCTCTTCAGTCGCCGCGGACTCGTTCCCGCGCTGTCGCCGTTTTGACCTTTCGGGCGAATCTCTGCGGCTGCGGCAATCGCCATCGAGTCCTTGTCGCTGATGACTCGAACATCGAACAAGTCGATGCCCAACTCCGGCCGATCGTCCATAGCGCCGTGGACGATGCGGTAGGCAGCCGCCGCTCCCGCAACGTCGACAGTCGAGGAGGCGAGGTAGAGAAACCACATCTCTTCGTCGGTGGGCTTCGCCCAGAAAGCAACTGCGATCTCTAATCCAAGATTGCGAATCGCCTCGATCAACTGATTGCCACTTTCCACGAGCCGATCCATCACCATTGCGTCTTGAGCCATTGGAGCACTCCGTGATCGGAAACAGTAATTGCATTGTACAAGTCCCAGGCTTCGGTTTGAGAAATGCGATAGTAACGCTTTTGCTCGGACCAGTTGTTGACGATCCCCCAATTGGTTTTGAGTGCCGGATCGGCCTTGATCGCCTCGTCCTACGGAACTTTCAGCCCTGCCAAGTCGATCAACTTTTTAACGAGGTGCGTGTAGCACTCGTCGGAAAACTTTTTCTCCAAAAAGGCATCTGTTGCCATGACCTTCTTGATGATGCACGCCTTGAGAGCGAGTTCGATCGAATACCCGGCCAGGTAGTATGACCCGTCCCATTTTGCCAAATCGAGTAGGGCTTTCGCCTCCTCAAGCCGAACTTCTGCGAGCGCCTGAAATTCAGCCCGAGTGATAATCGGTGTGCTCAGGACTCCTTCTCCCGAAAATGCTTCTATCGCCGATGGTACTCCCTCTTCGCTTCCAACGCCACTCGCGAAGAGCCTGCGTAACCCGAACGAATCTCCAAATGTTGAGTTTTGCGCCCCCGCCTGAACGACTGTAAGGGATTTGACGAATTCCCTCGCAACGATTTGTAAGAGTGTAACCTGCGTGATACGTTTGGTCCGTCGATGCTCGGCCTCGCCCTGCGGTTCCCAGACCGTTGGCCGGTCTGCAATCCCCGTATCGAAATCCCGCCGTTCGGGAACGCCCACTCACCGTCCGCGATGAGCCCGGAGTGATTCGCTCATGAGCTTTGCCCGCCGCCTCGTGCTCGTCGGCTCGGACCTCCGATTCGCGCAGACCGTTCAAACGCACCTGCACAAGAGTTTCCTCGTGACCGCGCCGGTGGTGCTCGCCGAGGACGTGGCCGAACTCGTGACGCGGGAGACGGACGGCGTCTTGCTGTTCCTCGCGTCGGAGGCCGCGGACACGGAGCGGATCGCGAACGCGGTACGCGAACTCCGACTGCAAGCGGCGGCGCCCCGGTTGGCGGTGCTCGAACAAGAAGGCTTCGCCCGCACGCGGTCCCTCGACGCCCTCGAACCGCACCTGGAATGCCGTTTCGCATGGCCCGGTCAACTGAGGGAACTCAATGCGTGGGTTCGCAAGGCCGTCACGCCGGGCGTGCCCTTCACGGACCCAACCGCGGAAACCATGCCGCAGAAGTTGCGGCGACGGCTGCTTGCATTCACGCCCTCGCTCGCCCCGCTCGTACCGCAATTGGAAATCGCCGCGGCCCACGACGTGACCGTGCTCATCGAAGGCGAGACCGGAACCGGCAAGACGTACCTCGCTCGGCTCATTCACGATTGCTCCGCGCGAGCCGCACACCGGTTCCTCGTCGTGTCGTGCGGAGCGCTCTCCGGCAACCTGATTTCGAGCGAGTTCTTCGGCCACGTTAAAGGGGCCTTCACGGGGGCCGACGTGACGAAGATCGGCAAGTTCGCCGCCGCGGGTTCGGGCACGATCTTGCTGGACGAAATCGACACGCTCGGGCTCGACCACCAGACAAACCTCTTACGAGTGATGGAGACCGGCGAGTTCGAGCCTGTCGGCGGGAACGAAACGCAATCGTGCAAGGCCCGCATCATCGCGGCCACGAACTGGAATCTCGCGGACGCCCTGGACCGAGGGGCCTTTCGCCAAGACTTGTACTACCGCCTCCAGGTGATCACGTTTCACTTGCCACCCTTGCGGCAGCGGCCGCAGGACATCGCTCCGCTAGTCCGCGGTATGGTCGCCCGCTTCGGCTCGCGGTTCGGCAAGAAGATCTTCGCGATCTCGCCCGAAGCCCTCCGCACGCTCGAGGAGTTCGCCTGGCCAGGGAACATCCGCCAACTCGAAAACGTCGTGCAGCAAGCGGTCCTCACATGCCCGGGAGACTTGCTGACTCTCCACCATTTGCCGATGTCCGTCCGGATCGACTCCGACGGCCGACTCCCTGATGTTCGCCCCGCCGTACCGAGTTCGCTCGCTCAGAACCGCGAGACAACCGAGCGAGCGGTGATCGTGAGTGCGCTAGAGAAGGTCGGTTTCAGCCGCACGCGAGCCGCGGAGATCCTCGGTGTGAGCCGGGTGACCCTTTATAAAAAGATGAAGAAGTACGGGCTCCTCTCCAAGCCGTCTGGCCTCGCGTCGGATATCTACGATCTAGCCGGCCCTCGGCGCGACGATTGAGGGGAGAGACCGTGGCCGAAGCCGAATTGCACTATTATTGCCGTCCGACGCGGACCCACGATGTGGCGGCGCCCGTCGAGTTCCTCGCGCTCGCGGAGTTCCTCGCGGACGAGCCGTCGTGTAAGGTGTTCTGGGATCTTGTCTCCACTCAATTCAAGACGCGGTCGAAGTTCCTCGCGGTCTGGAGCGGTGTCCGCCACGTCGCCGTCCATCGCAATTCCACCGGCCTCGGCGATGGCTTCCTGCTGGTCAACGCCCCCTTGAATTGGCAGATCGACTACGTCGTCGTCCACCCGAACGCCCGCGGCCAAGGGATCGCTTCAGCCCTCGTTCGCGCCACCGTCAATCAAGCGCACCTCTTGCGCGTTCCCTACGTGATGCTCACGAGCAAAGAGTCCGTTCGACAACTTTACGAAGCGTGCGGGTTCGAAGTCATCGGGCGATCCGAATTGATCGGGTAAGACCAGTTGGCCTGTACTACCCACTTCACTTTCGATTACCGTTTCGGACTCACCATGCGGAGACAGATCACATGTGCGGAATCTTCGGTTTCACCGGGCGATTGGAAGCTTCGCCGCTCTTGCTCGAAGGGCTCAAACGGCTCGAATACCGCGGCTACGATTCGGCGGGGATGGTCACCGGCACCGGTAACACGCTGCACCTCCGCAAGAAGGCCGGCCGCATCGCGGAACTCGCGAAGAACGTTTCCGCGCACCCCGCCCCCGGCACCTTCGGCATCAGCCACACTCGCTGGGCCACGCACGGCGGCGCGACCGACCGCAACGCCCACCCGCACATGGACACGGTCGGGGATTTCGCCGTCGTCCACAACGGCGTGATCGAAAACTACGCCCAGTTGAAGCAGCAACTCATCGCCGACGGCATCGCCTTCCGCTCGGACACGGACACGGAAGTGCTCGCGCACCTCGTCGCGAACTTCTACGACGGCGATTTACTTCAAGCCGTCAAGCACGCGATCGCGCTCGTGAAGGGCACCTACGGCATCGCCGCGGTCTGCCGACAGGAGCCCGGCGTCATCGTCGGCGCTCGCCTCGGCAGCCCCCTCGTCATCGGCACCGGGCCGGACGGGCACTACCTCGCTTCGGATGCGAACGCCCTCGCGGGGTTCGCCACGCAGGTCGTCTACCTGAACGACCGCCAAATTTGCCAGCTCGATGCCGATGCGTGGGTGATCCGCAACCAGGATTTGGATACGGTCGATGCGCCCTTGCAAGACATCGCCCACTTCCTGGGCGAAATGGATTCGGAGTTGAACGGCTTTCCGCACTTCATGCTGAAGGAGATTTACGAACAGCCCGAATCGCTCGAAAACGCGATGCGCGGCCGGCTCGACTCGGACGAATGCACCTCGCACTTCGGCGGGTTGAACCTGAACCCCCAGCAACTCCGCTCGATCGACCGCGTGATCATGACCGCCTGCGGCACCAGCTACCACGCGGGGCTCGTGGGCGAATACCTCTTCGAGGAACTCGCCCGCATCCCCGTCGAAGTCGAGTACGCCAGCGAGTTCCGCTACCGCAACCCGCCGGTGAACCGCAACACGGTCGTGCTCGCGATCACGCAATCCGGCGAGACCGCGGACACGCTTGCGGCCCTGCGGGAATCCAAGCGAATGGGGCACACCACGCTGGCGATCTGCAACACGGTCGGCAGCACGATCGCCCGCGAGGCCGACGGCGGCGTCTACCTCCACGCCGGGCCGGAGATCGGCGTCGCGAGCACGAAGGCGTTCACGAGCCAGGTCTGCGTGCTGGCCATGCTCGCCCTCTACTTCGGCCGCACGCGGCACCTATCGAGCGTGCAGGGGCAACGCATCATCCAAGAACTCCGCGGCTTGCCCGACGCGATGCGCAAGGCGCTCGAATGCCACGACGAGGTCCGCCGCATCGCAGCGAAGTACGCGGACGCGCGGAACATGCTCTACCTCGGCCGGCAGTACCTGTACCCCGCCGCACTTGAAGGGGCGCTGAAGTTGAAGGAAATCAGCTATGTCCACGCCGAGGGCTACCCCGCGGCGGAGATGAAGCACGGCCCCATTGCCCTCGTGGACGCCGAGACGCCGAGCGTGTTCCTGGTTCCGCGGGGGGCCGTGTTCGACAAGGTGATGAGCAACATGCAGGAGATCAAGGCCCGCGGCGGACCGGTGATCGCGGTCTGCAGCCCCGGCGACCGCGACGTGGCTGCGGTCGCCGACGACGTGATCGAAGTGCCAGATGTGGCCGAATACTTGCAGCCGATCGTGACCGCGATCCCGCTGCAACTGCTCTCTTACGAGATCGCCCTGCTCCGCGGCTGCGACGTGGACAAGCCGCGCAACCTGGCGAAGAGCGTGACGGTGGAGTGACTACTTCTCGGCCTTCGCCTTCACTTCGAAGGTCTTGGTCTGATCCCCGGCTGCGACAGTCATCGTGAGTTCGGTCTTGTCGTTGTACTTCTCGTCGAGAAGTTCCTCGACTTCTTCCACGACCGGACTGTCCGGAGTGTCGTACATCTTCTTCTTGCCGATGACCTTTTTGGCTCGAATCTGGACCTTCATTTCGCCCAGGGGAACCTTGCCGGTGAACTTGCCGTCGGTGATCGAACCGCCGGCGGTCGACGACTTGCCATCGACTGGAACGAAGCTAATCGAGCCTTCCTTGAGCGGCTGGCCATCCACGGTCACTACGGCGGTGACGTTTCCTTCCGAAGTTCCCGACGAGCAACCGGCCATCCAAAGTGCGATGAACGTGCAAGCGAACGCGAACCCGATGCGGGTCGAGCGAATCATGGGAGAGTTCCAAAGTGTGTGAAGATTGACGCAATGTGGGGCACGTTTCCAAGGCGCCCGAAAAAAGGGGCACGTTGGAAACGTGCCCCACGAAAAGGTCTTTTTAGAAGTCGCCGATCACTTCGTTGCCGTCCATGGTCCCGAGGGCCCGCCAGGTTGCGGACGCGATACTGCTGCGGACGAACCGGATCGAGCCGTCGGCCATGAGCGTGTTCACGCCGCCCGAGTGCTTGCTGCGGGCTGCCTTGTGAGAGTTGCCAGAACCGGCCGTCGTACACGGCGGATTGACGCCGTTGTTCAAGCAAAACGGGGTCACGTCCGCGTTCGTCGTGTTCGGCGTGTTGATCGTCATGAACTGCGTGCAGGGCCGGTCGTCGTTCAGGAAGTCCCCGCGAATGTCGAAATCGGCGTCCTGACTGGCCATGATGACTTCGGACATTAGCAGGGTGTTCGAGGTTCCGTCCGAGATTGTGTTAAGCTTCACGACTTTGGGCAAAGACGCATTCGCGTAGTCGCGATATCCGAACGGTCCGGTCCCGAGGTTCGGGCTCTGCAGTGCATCCCCGTTGTTGATCGGCACAGCTTGATTGCCCCAGTTGATCACATAGCTGCCGCGGGACCGCCAGAACGTATCGCCCTTCCAGATCGCGTTCGTGCGGTCGCTCGGGCAGTAGTAAATCGGGGCCGTCGATGCATAGATCCCCGTCGTCGTGTTTTGGACCGTGTTGGGCACTTGGAAGAAGTGAAGCGTGGTATTGAATTGAATCGCCATGTTCCCTTGCTCGACGAAGGGCCAAACGTCGACGACCCAAACTCGGCGGGGATTATTCCGGTTCCCCTGCGGCAAGTTGCCGACCGAATCGTGCATGTTGTGCATCGCCAAGCCCCACTGCTTCAAATTGTTCGAGCACTTCGCCCGCGACGCGGCCTCGCGGACTTTCTGGATCGCCGGCAACAGCAGGCCGATCAGGATCGCGATAATCGCGATCACGACCAGGAGTTCGATGAGCGTGAAGCCCGATCGACGGAAGGTAGAAGATTTCATGAGAGAAGACCCAAGAGGAAAGTATTACCGACGTTAAGTTTACGGGAGAAACGAAAGAAGGCCGCGCGAATTCGCGCGGCCTTTGGAGCGTTATCAGAATGCTTTCACGACTGACCGGACTATTCCTTGGCCCGCCGCAGGTACTTCCCGTCTTCCGTCTGAATGACGATCAACTCGCCCTCGGTGATGAACGACGGCACGCGGACCTTCACGCCGGTTTCCAACGTGGCCGGTTTGTCCTGCGCCGCGGCGGTCGCCCCCTTGATGCCGGGTTCCGTTTCGATCACCTTTAACGTCACCGTCTGAGGCAGTTCCATATCGAGCGGCTTGTTGTCGTACATGGTGATCTTGCAGGTGTCGTTCTCGCGCAAGTACTGGATCTTCTCGCCCACCATGTCCGCCGATAGCGTCACCTGCTCGAACGTCTCGGAGTCCATGAACACGTAGTCCGTGCCGTCCTTGTACGAGTACTGGTAGTCCTTCGTATCCAAGTAAACGAGGTCCACCTTGTCGTCCGGATGCACCCGCTCTTGCGTGATCGAGCCAGTTTTGAGGTTTTTGAGCTTGAGGTACAAGATCGCCCGCCAGTTCCCCGGCGTGTTCAGGTCGCGGTCGAGGACGTACCAGAGTTGGGTGTTCATGTTGAGCACCATGCCCCGCCGCACGTCGATCATCTTGATATTCGCCACCGGTCGTCCTCCGCGAGCGGGCCGTGCGGCCCGGGGTCGGTTTGCATTCGTAAAGGTCAGAGTATCATTCCGCCACTTCGGCGAGAAGAGGGAGCCGAGCCGCTCGCGGCTTCGCGCCCGGCGAACACGAAGCCGCAAGCGGCCGGTTTTCGATTGGACCCCGGAACTCCACGGAGTAAAGTTTCAGAACCCGCCTGCCTCCGGAGCCAGTTCCATGAACCGACTTCTCTTGCTGATTCCCGCCACGTTGTTCTTGCTCGCCCCCGTGCCCCGAGCCATCGCCGACGGCCCGGCCGACAACGACCCCGCGAAGGTGAAGCCGATCCCGCCGAAGGGCGTTGCAGTGCCCGAGGCAGACAAAGCCGAACTGACCTTGGGCCTCGTCCAATTGAAAGCGGCCATCGAAGCCGTGCCCGCGGCGTTTGGCAAAGAGCATCCGCTCAGCAAACTCCTTCCCGACGTGGAGATTTACCTCAAAGCGGTCCAATATGCCCTGCATTACGACGAATTCTTCGCCGTCAAAGACATCGCGGGTGCGAAATCGCTGTTGAAGATCGGCTTGCAGCGGGCGAAGGAACTTCGCGAGAACAAGCCGAGTTGGCTCGTGCAAACCGGCTACGTAGTCCGCGGTTACCGCTCGAAGATCGACGGCTCGGTGCAGCCCTACGGCCTCTCGGTGCCGAAGGATTACGACGCGAAGGGTACGTCGAAGCACCGCCTCGACTTCTGGTGGCACGGCCGCGGCGAGAACCTCAGCGAAGTCAACTTCATGGCCAACGAGCAGAAGGCCGGCGGGATCATTTACCTGCCGGATGCGTTCGTGCTTCTGCCCTACGGTCGCTACTGCAACGCCAACAAGCTGGCCGGCGAGGTCGATTCGCTCGAATGCCTCGAACACGCGAAGGCCAATTACCGCATCGACGAGAACCGCCTCGTCGCCCGCGGGTTCAGCATGGGCGGCGCCGCTTGCTGGCAATACGCGGTCCACTACCCCACGCTCTTCGCCGCCGCGGCCCCGGGGGCGGGGTTCTCCGAAACGCCCGAGTTCCTCAACGTCTTCCAGAACGAAAAGGTCGAGCCGACCTGGTACGAGAAGAAGCTCTGGCGGATGTACAACGCGAGCGAATCGGCCCTCAACATCTTCAACCTCCCCACGGTCGCCTACTCCGGCGAGATCGACCGCCAGAAGCAAGCCGCGGACGTGATGGAACGGGAGTTGAAGAAACTCGGCATGACCTTGACGCACATCATCGGACCGAAGACGGCCCACGCTTACGAGCCCGGCGCGAAGAAGATCGTCAACGAGAAGATCGACGCCATCGTAGCCAAGGGGAAGGACACGATGCCGAAGGAGATCCGGTTCACGACGCCCACGTTGCGGTACAACCAAAGTGGTTGGATCACGATCGATGGTCTGGAGAAGCACTGGGAGCCCGGCACCGTCGTCGGGCAATTGTCGGGTGGAGTTTACAACGTCCAGACGCAAGGTGTCACCACGATGACACTGGAACTGCACGGTCCGAACGCGAAAGTCATTCTGGATGGAGCCGAAGTTGCCAATCTCAACGGAATCTCCGAAAAGCAAGCCACGCCCACGAAGTTTGCAAGAATCAACGGGAAATGGTTGATCAATCCATTTAAGTTCGATCCCGGTCACGTCAAGAGTCACGGCCTCCAGGGCCCCATCGACGACGCCTTCATGGACTCGTTTCTGATGGTCAAGCCGACCGGCTCACCGCTGAACGAACTCACCGGCAAGTGGGTCGAAGCCGAATCGAAGCACGCCATCGACCACTGGCGCAAGCAGTTCCGAGGCGATGCACGTGTGAAGAACGATACAGACGTGACCGATGACGACATCAAGAACCACAACCTCATCCTCTGGGGCGACCCCAAGAGTAATGCGATCCTCGCCAAGATCGCGGACAAGCTCCCCCTGAAAGAGTTCGGTGACAGCACGGTGACACTGCTCATTTACCCGAACCCGCTCAACCCCAAGAAGTACGTCGTCCTCAACAGCGGCTTCACGTTCCGCGAGTACGACTACCTCAACAATGCCCGCCAGGTGCCGAAACTTCCCGACTACGCCGTCGTGGACGTGACCAACGGTTCCAATTCGCGTTACCCCGGTAAAATCGTCCGCGCCGGCTTCTTCGGCGAGAAGTGGGAACTGCTTCCGAACGACGGCCAATAATTTAGCGGCCGTTTGTACCGGCCGTGTTTAAATTCCGGCCGGTAAACCGGCCGCTATCTGGCGAGATGATTTCATGTCCCCCTGGCGAATCCTGCGCGTGGTGCTCATCCTCGCCCCCGTCTTCGCGCTCGCCGCGATCGCGGGGTGGTACGTCTTCAACCAGTTCGATTCGCCCTCCATCGGCGACCCGGGATCGACCGACGACCCCGGCCGCCTCGTCGTCGTCGTTTCCTTCGACCAGATGCGCGGCGACTACCCGGACCGCTGGAACTCGTCCTTGGGCGACGATGGCTTCCGCAAAATCCAAAGCGAAGGCGTCTGGTACGCGAACGCTCACCTCCCTTATGCCTGCACATCGACCGGCCCCGGCCACGCCTCCATCGGCACGGGCGTGCCTCCCTCGGTTCACGGTATCATCGAGAACGACTGGTACGATCGCGCAAAGGCGAAGCGGATTTACTGCGCGACCGGCGAGCGCCCCTACGACCGCGTACCCGCGAACGCCGACGCGGGGAGCCGGTCCAAAGAATCCACGGGCATGAGCCCCGAACGCCTGCTCGTCCCGACCATCGGAGACGTACTGCGCTCGGGCACGAACAAGAAGAGCCGCGTCTTCAGCCTCGCCCTCAAGGACCGGGCCGCGGTGCTCATGGGCGGCAAAGACCCCTCGGGCGCGTACTGCTTCGACACCGCGACGGGCCAGTTCCACACCACGAGCTACTACCGCGACCGCGTGCATCCGTGGGTCGAGAAGTTCAACGCTTCCAAGGCCGCGGACCGCTGGTTCAACACGGAATGGGAACGCCTCGGCGACCCGCTCATTTACAACCGCCTCGCCGGGCCGGACGATCAACCGGGCGAATCGATCGACCTCATGGGCAAGGGCCGCGTGTTCCCGCACCCGCTCGGCAAAGGCCAACCCGAACCGGGCGGGAAGTACTACGCCCAACTCGAAAAGTCCCCGTTCGGCAACGACCTCGTCTGGGACTTCGCCAAGGAGTGCATCCGCGAAGAGAAACTCGGCCTCGGCGGATCGCCAGATCTGCTCTACCTCGGCTTCTCGTCCAACGACCTGATCGGCCACGCGTGGGGCCCGGATTCGCACGAAGTGCTCGACGTGACGCTGCGCTCGGACCGCCTGGTCGCGGACATCATCGCCCACCTGGAAAAGTCCGTGGGCAAAGGCCGCTTCGCCCTCATCATCACCGCGGACCACGGCGTCTGCCCGCTGCCGGAGTTCGTCCGCAACAAGTTGCCCGAGGCGGCTCGTTTCAAAGTGACCGACGAACTCACTCCGCTCAACGAAGCCCTCGACGAAACCTTCGGCGGCTCCGAAGTCGGCGGCGGCAACTGGGTCGAAGCGGTCGAATACCCCTGGATCTACCTCAACCGCCGCTCCATCGCCGCCCGCGGCATCCCGCTCGAAACGGTCGAAGCGTTCGCCACGCAGTGGGTCGGCAACCGCGACCACCACCAGGACAGCTTCACCCGCAAGCAACTTGCCGGCCCGCCGTTCGCGGACCCGCTCGGCCGCTCGATCCAACTCGCCTACCACCCCGACCGCTGCGGCGAGGTCTATGCCTTGCCCCGCCCCTACTGCATCCCCAACTACACCACCGGCACGGGCACCACCCACGGCTCGCCCCACCCCTACGACACCCACGTCCCCGTCTTCGCTTATGGGCTCGGCGTTCCCAAAACGGGCCGCAAGGACGATAAGACCAGTGCGTTGATCGTCGCGCCGATCGTTTGCAAATCACTGGGGATTGAGCCGCCCAAGCACCTCGCGGAGAAGGCACCTTGACCACGGACCAACTCTACACCGCGTGCCTACGGTTTTGAAGAGTTGATTCCTACGAATTGCGATTTGTCAAATTCTCCTTAAACTTCGTTCTGGAACTCCTCGAACCTCGTTCCCAAACTCCGTTTGGGAACGCAAGTCCGCGAAACTACGTTTCGCGCTCCCAGACAACCGGGTGTTCGCACACAGGAAATCCGACCCCGTTGCGAAACGGAGTTTCGCCGAAGTGCTTTCACAAACGGAGTTTGGCAACGAGAGGGAAACGGACCATCGCCGATCCGCTCACGCTTTCGCGACGACCGCGGGCGGTTGCACCACCCCATACGAGAGCGGCAGCGGCCCCGGCGGGAGTTTCGGCATCGCGATTCGTTGCACCGCTTCGAGCAGCAGGGCCGCGGCGAAGATTAGGATGCTGATCCACTGCGAGAGCGTGAGGTCCATTGCGTAGGTCGGTTCGATGCGGATCGCTTCGTTGAGGAAGCGGTGGGCCGCGTAGCCCATCATCAAGACGACCACCACTTGCCCATCGTGCCGGCGGAACGGCTGAAACGCTAACAGCAAGAGCGTGAGCAAGACCATGCTCACGGCTTCGTAAACTTGCGTGGCGAAGAACGGCACGGTCTTCGGCGTGAATGCGATCTCTTTGCGTTCCCCCTTGCGCAAGACTTCGAGCTTGAGTTCCCCTTCGCCGCGGGGCCAGTCGCGGACTTGCTCCCAGAGCGAATCGTGGACGTACAAGTGCACGTCCGGCGACTGCGGCACGCTGGACACGGCGGCCTGGTACTTGGAGGGGTCGTCGAAGCCCACGCGGTTTGCGGAGTCCGCGTCTTCGCTGGGCAAATGGACTCGCGTGGCCCCGGCCGCGGTCAGCGTTTCCACCGCCTTCGCCGTGGCCTCCTCGGACCCGCTGATTTCGACGATGATGAGGTTCGGCCGGCCGTTGAACCCGACGATGCGGTCCTCCTTGTCCAACCCCGCAGCCTTCGCCTGCGAGCCCGGTTCGATTGCTTTCACCAGCGACCGCGGATCGCCCTGTCCGACCCTGGGCGTGGCTTCGATCGAGAAGCCCGTGGAGGTTTGCAACCCGTGGATCTGCGGTAAGCGATCTTCGACCCCCGCGGGCCGCGTGACCTGTTCGCGGGAGTGGGCCGGGAGGATGGGGAACTGCCCGAGTTCCGGGGCGAGCGGCACGGTCTGGCATTCCGCGCAGACGGGTTGCCCCCAACAGCAACCGTTGAGGTAGCAGCCGATCCGCCCGACCGCGAGGCCGATGGCCACGAGCGGCGCGACGGCATCGGCGAGCTTCCAGGCCGAGACCTTGAGCCGTCGCAGGACGAGGTAGTAGAACGCGAGGTAGCCGATCACACCGCCGAACACCGAGCCGTAGAAGACGATCCCGCCGTTCCAGATTTTGAAGAACTCAATGAAGAGTTCCTTCCCGGCGAACTGGTCGCGGTACTGGATCATATACACGACGCGGGCCCCGGCGATGCCGGTGAGGAAGACGGCGATGGCGAGGTCTTGCAACCGTTCCTTGGGCAGCCCGACCTGCACGACGCGCCGCGGTCCCCAGACCATCGCCGTGACGATGAAGGTGAGGAACAGGAGCGCCCCGAAGCCGTAGATCGGCACCCCGGACGGCGGCACCCAGCCGGACGTGAATGGGAGGTGGAAGAGGACTTGTTGCATGGCGGTCCGATTCCATGGGCCTGGGGTAGTTCACAACTGTGGGGCACGTTTCCAACGTGCCCCACACTTACGGCACTGGCAGGTGATCGAGCACCCGCTTCACGATCGCTTCCGACTTCAGTTCTTCCGCCTCGGCTTCGTAGGAGATCATCACGCGGTGGCGGAGCACGTCCGGGGCCGCCGTCTTCACGTCTTCGGGCGTCACGTAGCCGCGGCGAGCGAGGAAGGCCTGGGCCTTCGCGGCTCTCAGGAGGGCGAGCGTCGCTCTTGGGCTCGCACCGTACTGGACCAGTCCCGTCAGGTCGAGCCCATACTCCGCGGGGTGCCGCGTGGCGCGGACGATGTCCAGGAGGTACTGCTTGATCTTCGCATCGATGTACGTGCGGTCCACGGCGGAGCGGAGTTGCAACAGGTCTTCGGGCGTAAGCACCGGCTCGATGGCCGTCACCGCATCCACGCTGCCCATGCGATCGAGCATCGCCAGTTCGTCGGCCTTCGCGGGGTAATCGATCTGGACTTTGAGCATGAAGCGATCGACCTGGGCCTCGGGCAGCGGATAAGTCCCTTCCTGCTCGATGGGGTTTTGCGTTGCGAGCACGAAGAACGGCCGGGGCAGTTGCAGCGTCGATTCGCCAATGGTCACTTGGCGTTCTTGCATTGCTTCGAGTAGGGCCGATTGGACCTTCGCTGGAGCCCGATTGATCTCGTCCGCGAGCACGACGTTGGCGAACACCGGCCCCGGTTTGACGCTGAACTCTCCGGTCCGCGGGTTGTAAATCTGCGTGCCCACGATGTCCGCGGGGAGCAGGTCCGGGGTGAACTGCACGCGGCGGAACGAGAGGGCCATCGCCGCGGCGACCGTCCGCACGGCGAGCGTCTTGGCCAAACCGGGGACGCCTTCGAGCAATACGTGGCCGTCCGTGAGCAAGCCGACGAGCAAGCGGTCGACGAGGCCGCGCTGCCCGATGAGGACGCTTTCGACCGCGGCGTAGAACGGTTCGAGCCGGTCGCGGATCGGTTCGGCGGCGGGTGCGGTCATGAAAATAGTCTACGAACCCCGGCCGACCGCGGCGTCTCGGGGGATTGTGCGGGTCGCGCCGCTTCGATCTCGCCGGACTATTCGGCATTCTTGCTAGCGATTGCCCAGCTTTCGCAGAATAATCGTGATCACGAGTTCGTCTCTGTTCCTGAACCCACCCGAGAGGATCGCCCGTGAGCATTCGTCCCCGTCGTCCGGCGGGCCTCGTCGTCGCATTTGGCCTCGCCGTGGTCCTCGCCTTCGCCGCCGATCTATCGGCCCAGAGCAAGCGGCCGATCAAGCACTCGGACTACGAAGTCTTCAATTCGGCCAGCGGCTTCAAGCTCTCCCCGGACGGAAAAACGTTCGTCCATGTGCTCACCCCCGCCGAGGGAGACGGCGCGGTCATCGTTCGCAATCTGGCGACCGGCGCCGAGGTAAAGATTCCCAGCGGCGGCAAAGCGGTCGCCCAGGCTCCCGCACCCGCGGAAGGTGCGGGCCCACCGGCGGCGCCGTCCTTCGGCAACGTCAGCAGCAATTTCCAATTCACGCCTGATTCCAAAAAGTTGCTCTTTACGCTCGTCCCCGCCAAATCGACGGTGGACGCGGCCAAAGCGGAAAAGAAGAAATCGGACGAACTGCCCAAGCCGGTGCTCGCGATCTACGACGTAGCGTCGGGCAAAGTCTCGTCGCAGATCGAGAAGGTGAAATCGTTCACCGTCTATGGCGAGGGCGCGGGAATCCTCGTTTACCACAAGGAAGCCAAGCCCGAAGAATTGCCGAAGGGGCCGACCCCGATGACGGGCGCCGTCGTCGGAGGCACTGCCCCGCCGATGACGACGCCGAAAGGCCCGATGACCGGCGGACAACCGCCGACGGGAACCGGACCAAGAACCTCCCCCGGTGGAGCGGGTGGAACCGCCCCGGCCCCGCGGCCCGTGGTCGCTGGCTCGGACCTCGTCGTTCGGAATCTCGCGACCGGAATCGAAAATACGATTGCGGATGTGGCGGACTTCACCGTCACTAAAGACTATAAGACGCTCGTTTACACCGTTCAAACCAAAGCGGGCGCGACCAACGGCGTTTACGCGACGACGCTCCAATCGACCGGACCTGGAACGGCGGTCAAAGCCGGAACCGGCAAAGCGTCCCGCCTGACGTGGGACGACAAACAAACGAAACTCGCCTTCTTCTACACCGAAATCCCGACCCCTCCGACCGCGACGACGAGCGGCAGTGGGTCAAGCGGTACGACGACCACGGTACCGCTGGCTCGGGCGAAGGTGAGCGTTTACGTTTGGGAGCGCCCGAACGCGACCGACGTTGCCGCGGTCTCGACGGCCGCGCAGCCGAGCGCGGCCAAGATGCCCTCGGCCTTCGAGGCGATCAGTGCTTCGCCCGAAGGCCTGAAGGTGGGCTGGGCCGTGGTGGATCGCGGCGGGCTCAACTTCAGTGCGGATAGCAGCAAACTCGTCGTCGCGACGGCTCCTGTGCCCGCGACGCCGATCACCGAACCCGTCGTCGCGGGGGACGATGAAGATCAGCAACCCGGCGGCGGCCGAGGCCAGGGGCGCTCCGGCACGACCGCACCGCGGCTCGTCGAAGACAAGGCCCTTGTGGACATCTGGCACTGGAAAGACGAAGCCATCCAGCCGATGCAGCAGGTCCGCTCGGCCACCGACAAACTCAAGACCTACAAGGCGATCTACTTCCTCGATACGAAGAAGTTCCGCCACCTCGACGACGAGGATACGTCGATCACAGTCCCCGACGCGGGGGACATCGGATTGATGTCCACGGATAAGCGATACCGGGCTCAAACGTGGGTCTCGTTCAACCCACCGCGGGACTACGCGACGGTGAACTTGCGCACGGGCGAAGCCGACAAGCGGCTCCTGTTTACGGCCTTGCGGTCGGCCCCGTTCCGTTCGCCGAAGGGCGGGTACATCGTCACGTTCAACGGTACGGACTGGACGAGCACGACGATGCCGGGAGCCAAGCACGTCAACCTCACCGCCAAGCTACCCGTCAAGTTTTTCAACGAAGAGGACGATCACCCGGACCAGAAGCCACCCTACGCTGCCGCGACGTTCACGTCGGACGACAAGTCCGTGCTCTTGCAAGACAAGTTCGACCTTTGGAAAGTCGCCCTCGACGGCAGCGGGGCGGAAAACTTGACGAAGATCGGGCGGGAAACGAAGACCGAATTCCGGCTCAACCGCTTCGCCGATCCGGACGCTCCCGAGGAGCGCGGCCTCGACTTGAGCAAGACCTACCTGCTCTCCGCGGAGAATCAGGAGACCTACGACACGGGGTTCTACCGCCTCGAACCGGGCCAGAAGCCGAAGCTGCTCATCATGGGTTCGCGGCGGTACAGCGCTCCCGTGAAGGCGCGCAAGTCCGAGACTTACGTGCTCACCATCTCGACGTACTACGACTACCCGGACTACTACGTCGCGGACAAGGACTTCAAGGAAGTGAAGCGGATCACGGACATCAACCCGAAGGTTCGCGAGTTCAACTGGGGCAAGGCGGAACTCGTCCACTACAAGAGCGCCGACGGCGTGCCGTTGAAAGGCATGTTGATCAAGCCCGAAGACTTCGACCCCTCGAAGAAGTACCCAATGATCGTGTACATCTACGAGCGGCTCTCGCAGGGCGTCCACCAGTTCCGGATGCCGAACGCGGGCACGTCGATCAACCCGACGTACTACGCCAGCAACGGCTACCTCGTGTTCATGCCGGACATCGCTTACACCATCGGTTCGCCGGGGCAGAGTGCGCTGAAGTGCGTGCTCCCCGCGATTCAAGCCGTGGCGGATAAGGGCTATGTGAACGAGGCGGCCATCGGCATCCAGGGCCACTCCTGGGGTGCGTATCAGGTTTGCTATCTAATTACGCAAACGAACCGCTTCAAAGCCGTGGCCGCGGGGGCACCCGTGTCCAACATGACGAGCGCCTACGGCGGCATTCGCTGGAGCAGTGGCTTGCCCCGCCAGGCACAGTACGAACACACCCAGAGCCGCATCGGGGCGAACCTCTGGGAAGCGCCGATGCGGTACATCGAGAACTCCCCGCTGTTCATGGCGGACCGCGTGCAAACGCCCTTGCTCATGCTGCACAACGACAAAGACGGGGCGGTGCCGTGGTATCAGGGAATCGAGTACTACCTCGCGCTGAGGCGCTTGAATAAAGAAGTGTACATGCTCAACTACAACGGCGAGGACCACGGACTCGCCAAGAAGGCGAACATGCGGGATTACACGATGCGCATGCAGCAGTTCTTCGACTACCATTTGAAGGCAGCCCCGATGCCGGAGTGGATGGCCAAGGGCGTGTCGTACAACGACCGCGAAAAGGAAAAGGACCAGTGGAAGAAGCTCTTCGAGCCCGAGAAGAAATAAACTTCATCTACGAAAGCCCACGGACGGCCGTCCGTGGGCTTTTTCGCATTCAGGAGGAAGTCATGCCCCGGTTGATGATCGGCCTTTGCCTCGCATTCGCAGCGTGGATTCAACCCATTTCCGCGGTCGAACCGCAGACCGTTGCGGAACGCTCCGGGTATACGGAAACTTCGCGGCACGCGGACATCGCCGCGTTCGGGCACGACCTCGCCAAGCTCTCGCCGAAGGTCCGCGTCGCCGAGTTCGGCACGAGCGGCGAGGGCCGATCTTTGCCGTTGTGGATCTTGAGCGATCCACCGATCGCGACGGCCGAGGAAGCCGCGAAGTCCGGGAAGCCCGTGGTGCTCGCGTTCGCCAACATCCACGCCGGGGAAGTGGACGGGAAAGAAGCGCTGCAAGCGCTGGCCCGCGAGTTCGCTTTGGACAAGAATTCGCCGCTACTCAAGAAACTCGTCATCTTGCTCGTGCCGAATTTAAACGCCGATGGGAACGAGAAGATCGACGCGAAGAACCGCTCCGAACAAAACGGACCCAAGGCTGGCGTGGGCTTGCGCGAGAACTCGGCGGGGCTCGACCTCAACCGCGATTTCGTCAAATTGGAAACGCCCGAGGTGCGGGCACTCGTCCGCCTCATCAACGCATGGAACCCCTCGCTCGTCGTCGATTGCCACACCACCAACGGCAGCAAGCACCGCTACACGCTCACCTACGACGGCCCCCGCCACGCAGCCGCGGACCCGCGATTGATCGAAGCGTGCCGAACGACGCTGCTGCCGGACCTGGCGAAGCGCGTCAAGAAGGCCACGGGGTTCGAGACGTTCGACTACGGCAACTTCGAGAAGGAACGTTCCATCTGGGAATCGTACCCCGCGACGCCCCGGTTCGGCGTGCAGTGTCTCGCACTCCGCGGCTGCATCGGCCTGCTGTCCGAGTCGTACACCTACGCAACGTTCGAGGACCGCGTGAAGGCGAGCGCCGCGTTCGTGCGGGCCGCGTTCGAATACGTCGCGGACAATTCCGCGGCGGTTCAAAAGCTCGTGGCGGATGCCCGCAAGCCGCGATCGCGAGTGGCCCTGCGAACGAAAACTGTCGCGCAAGATTTCCCCGCGACCGTGCTCGGTTTCGACGAACCCGCACGGCCGCAGGAACCCAAAGAACACACCGTTAAGCTCTTCAACAAAGTCGAATCGACGCTCGATGTCGAACTCCCCGCCGCGTACGTCGTGCCCGTAATCTGTCGCAGTGCCATCGAAGCTTTGCAGCGCCACGGCATTCAACTGGAAGAGATTCGCGAGGACCTGGTCATCCCCGCGAAGGGCTACCAAGTGACCGACGTGAAACGAGCCTCGCGGGCATTTCAGAACCATCGAATCGCGACCCTCGAAGCGCGGCTGCTCGACATCGAAGTGAAAATCCACGCCGGCAGCGTCCTCGTCCGCACGGACCAACCGCTCGGCAACTTGGCGGCGTTCCTTTTGGAACCCCAATCCGAAGACGGGCTCGCCGCGTGGAACTTCTTCGACGAGTTCGTCGCCGCGGCTTCGCACTATCCCGTGCTGCGGTTCGATGCCGTCCCCGCGGCACTCAACGGCCAAGTGGCACCATTGCCCGAAGATGCGCCGAAGAAGAAAAAGCCGATCACTTTGGAAACGCTCCTCACCGGCCGCGGCCCGAACGTCTCGGCGGGCGTCAGCGTCGATTGGCTGCCGGACGGCGAACACTTCCTCCAATCGAAGCAGGGCAAGCTCTGGAAGGTTCACGCCAGTACTGGCAAGTCCGAAGCGTTCGTCGATCCCGAAAAATTGCGGTCGTCGTTGAAGGCGCTCAAAGACCTTCCGCCGATGGTCGTCGAAGGGATCGTC
>Ga0209591_10002692_pt1 | contig 21124 bp, 16 predicted proteins | sample MAT01_FD_187207 | JGI IMG/M metagenome (GOLD analysis project Ga0209591, IMG submission 187207) | Freshwater microbial communities from Lake Fryxell liftoff mats and glacier meltwater in Antarctica - MAT-01 (SPAdes) (version 2) | ecosystem: Environmental > Aquatic > Freshwater > Ice > Liftoff... | reverse complement strand
GTTAGGGATGGCATTGATTCGACCTCTCAATGTGGTTATACCTGTATATCTTCTTGCACGTACTGATTAGCCTGTCCATGCCATGCCGAGAATTCGTCCTCTAAATCTTATGTAAATCTAGGTATTTTGGCAACAGTCGGGAACCCTAATGACCTAAAAATAATTGAGTAACCAGCCACCAATTTTATGGGAAATATATAGATGCAACTGTCAGATTTTCCAGGCAGAAGACTTGCCTGCACGGTAAATATTCTACTTGTTAAATGGGCGGATCAAATCTTTACTGGTGCAGAGATTTCTCTTGCCTCCTGAAAGAGGCTAATTCTGCGTGAGTCTGGCAAGCTTCACTTGACTCAATAGAATCTAAGACATTACCAATTACCTTAGAAAGGTGGAGAGCTGAACGGTGAGCTTCTTGGATAAAAGCTCTCTCTTCTATAGGATCGTCGGCCAGATCATCTACAGTTAGTTGAAGATAGCCGATGATGTGATTTAGGGGAGTGCGTAGCTCGTGGGATGCGGTTAACAAAAATTGCTTTTTGAACTGGGATATGTCTTGTCTTCGCTGGCTGTTCTCTTGGTAGAGCGTGGCGAGGGCGATCGCACTTCCGACTTGATCTGCAAGTTCTTCTACGAATTCGATCTGGCATTGAGTCCAAGGTCGATCGGACTCACCATTCCCCGACGATCCGCCCTCGCATCGGTGCAAACTAATTATGCCATTAGGTTGGTCTTGATAAGCGGTAGCCACTACTAGCAGCGAGTGCCGCTCAAAGGGATCATCGGCTCCCAAGGACTCTACTACCACCGGTTCGAGGGTGGCTAGAGCTTGAACGATATGAGGTGCTGATGCGAGCGAGATTCCCACTCCCAGCATGGGTAGAAATGGTTCTTGGCAGTATTCAGCAGCCACTTTGACTTGCAGGCTAGAACTTGGATAGGGACAAATGATGCAGCGACTGAGGCCTAGCGTTTCTCCCAGATTGTTAACGGTTTGCTGCCAAATGGTATGGAGATCCAACGTTCGACGAATCTTTCTGCCCATTTGCAGTAAAAGTTTTTGTGATTGAGCTGATACTTGCTGATTCATAGCAACCCCTTTTTCTACTAGATTTTGCAAAAGCTTACTAGCCCGACAACAGAGCCAGAATTTACTTAATTTGCTGGTCGCAAACTGTCCGATTTGTAACTTACGTAATTACACTTAAATTGGGCCATAGGCAATCAAATATTACTAAGTAGTTTGGCAATTTTTACAATATCTTTATGATTCTCATATAAAACTGAGACCGTCAAGCTTTCTTAATAATCCTTTACATTAGGGGATTGGGAAGCTGAAAGATTCGTATAACTTGAGATGAAGTTCTTGTAAAGTTGGCGATTTACGGGGGGTCAATGGGGGGTGCGATCCCCAGGGGACAGATCAAGATGAGCTGTTATCCCTACCCCCCGAATGCCATTGATGCGAATTCTGCGTTGGTCTGGGAGTGGCGGGGGCGATCGATCTGAGCCCAAAACACCGAAGGAGGGAGATTGGTGACGGACAATGTAAAATTTGATACTGTGGTGACTAATATAACTGTGTCATTAGGAAAATTGGCAATTTTCGATGATTTTTATCCAGAAATTGGTAATTCTGGATACAGTAATCTCGAAATTATCAAGTCAGCGATCTCAAATTGGTAAGTGGTGAACTAAACCATATTGACCAATGACCAATGACCAATGACTAATGACTAATGACTAATGACTAATGACTAATGATCAATTTTTAAACAGCGGTTCTTGATAAAGTGGCACAGTAAAAGTAACAGTCGATCCGAGTCCTTCTCCCATACTGTAAAAATTTACTGTACCGCCCATTGCTTCTACCAATTTTTGAGAAATAGCCAATCCCAAACCGGTGCCGCCGTATTGCCTGGTACGATCGCCGTCCACCTGAAAAAACGACTCAAATAATTTATCTTGTTTGTCCAGAGAAACCCCAATGCCAGTATCAGCGACTCTGATTTTGACCATTCCGGGGAACTCCTGATTGTTAACAGTCACTTTTTTCTTAATAACTTCGGCACTGATGCGAATCCCCCCTTCCCCGGTAAATTTAATTGCATTTCCGGTGAGGTTCAATATTACTTGAAGCAGGCGTTGGTAGTTGCCGTACAAAATAATCTCGTCCTCGGATGCGGGTTTTTGGATTTGAAATTGCAATCGTTTTTGCTGGACTTGAATCCGCGTAAAAGTCTCAATTTGCTGCAACAGTTCGCCGAGTTTGACGGGAGCGAAGTCTAACTCCATTTTGCCCGCTTCTATTTTGGCGACATCTAAAATATCGTTAATTACATTGAACAAGTGTAATGCCGATCGATAAGATTCTTCGATGAATTGGTGCGCTTCTTCGGGGTCATCTGCCATGCCGTCCATCAGCAGTTTCAAAAAGCCGAGGATGCCGTTGAGAGGGGTACGGAGTTCGTGAGAAGTGTTGGCAAGAAATTGACTTTTAAGTTGGGAAAGAGCTACGGCTTCGGCGCGGGCTTGTTCTAGTTCTTGGTAAAGTGTAGCGTGGGCGATCGCACTGCCGACTTGAGCGACTAACTCGCGAGCGAATTCGAGTTCGACTGGACTCCATTTGGACGAACTACCGCAGCGGTGCAAACAGATTAGTGCATTGGGTTGATCTTCATAGGAGGTAGCGGCTACGAGTACGGAATGGCGATTGAAGGGATCGACAATGGGGGATGTGTAATCGACTGCTACTGGTTTTAAGGTGGCTAAAGTTTGAATCCACCCTGGCTGTTCGGCGGCGCGTAGTTCTAATCCCAGCATGGAAGAGTGAGGTTCTTGGCGGTATTCAGCTACTACTATAAAAGTTTTGGATTGGAGATTTTTGATTTTTTCTGGTGCAATCGGGGGCGAGAAATCGGCAATTGACTGTTGTAATTCGGCTGCTGAAACGCTGGAATTTTGCTGATTTTCTGAGGCAAGGAAGGGATAGGATTCGAGATTTTCTCTGTCTTTTTTGTAGGAACAGATGATGCAGCGGCTGGCGTTTAAAACTTGACCCAAACTGTTAGCTGTTTGTTGCCAAATTGTCTCTAGGTCGAGGGTTCTGTGCAGGTTCTGAGCGATTTGGGAGATGATTGTGCGATCGATCTTTGAGTAGGGAGGGAGCGATCGACTGAAGTTGCGGCTGGCGGGAAGTAGCATTTGTTGGCGGGTATCGGAGGATGATGCCAAAGCTGGATAGGGCATGAATTCTGGGGAATCTGGCGGCCTGTATGTGGGTTTGTCAGACAGCAGCCTTCCCATAACTAAGACTTTTGCAGCTTGGCCATTTGAGTCGATCGCGGGAGTGAGTGTCAAATCGAATAGAAAATATTGTCTGGCGTGGCAAAATGGATAGCTAAACCGTTGCGGTACGAGGGTTGCTATCGTCCGCCGCAGCCGATCGAGATAAGGCGCAGCGGGGATGGGTTGCAGGGTTTCGCTGAGGGGGCGATCGACAATTTGCTCTGCTGTGAGGTTGTACTGCTGGGATTTTTGCCAGTAGAAAGACAGATATCGACCCCTTGCGTCTTGGGTAAATACTAATTCTGCTCCTAACTCTTGAAAAAAGGCTGTAGAGGCGAGGCTCGATCGCCGGAAATCTGTGTTAGAGTCCATCAGAGTAGGGGATGAAAGTAGTGATAATTTTTGATTTTTGAGTTTTTTATAGTAGATGCAAGAAGGAAGTTCGACAACGGATTTCATTCAGTTGACAGTTGACAGTTGACAGTTGACTATTAACGCATGGGCTGGGGTTATTAAGAATTTCCTGAACGTTGAGCGCGGTTACTATATTAATCCACTAAAAAGTTCAGTCCTGGACGCAAAAAGGGGTTGAGTACATCTCTACTAGACATCGCAAGAATTGCCAGTTTTGAACAGGCTAGGAGGGCCGATTCCACAAGAAATATTGTCGATGTCTACTCTACAGGGGCTCTCGCATTGCGGCAGATAATTTATTCGCGATCGGCAGAGACTTATTGCCGGAATGCGAGAACCCCTACGAATATATTTACAAAAATTGGATGCACCGTAATGTCCTTACTGTACACCCAATATACATACGTTGTGTATAGCGGTTCTCAAAAAAGTGTAGGCCCTATGCCCTATGCCCTATGCCCTATGCCGGATAGTACCTCATCTTTCTGAGACTCGGCTATATCCAAGACTAAAAAAATATTAATTCTTATTTAGAACTATATTAAAAACTCAAGACTATTTATTGTCAGCCGTTTTGGCTAATTAAAAAAATAAAAGTTAAGATTTAGGAATTAGTAGTCTGGATAGATTAGTGATCGATCTTGAAAAAGACTCTCAAATTTGAGGCTGCGAACAACTCAAGTCGAGGACTGGCTGGCACATTTTTTCCCTCACCTTGAATAGTTCCGAGGTTGTGAGTTAGCGTAGTTCGCTACGAACAACCTGTAGCTTTCGGATGGAAATCTGCTGGATATCAAAGCCGGAGATCGATCGGGCGATCGACATTTGACAGCCATTTTACAGCCAGCAGATTTGTGTGCGCCTGCTCCGGCGATCTCGCCTCAGTCGTTCCACTCACCACGGGGCGGGACTGGGGGAGTGCGGCGCAAACTCATAGCCTGATCGTCTTCGCGACGTTCGCCTCTAAGCCACTGCTTGATTGCTGTTTCAATGACTTTGCTTGGGTCATTGGTCAAGTGCTTAATTTGGTCTAGCAGTTCAGAATCTATATGGATAGATAGTTCGACTTTTTCTGACGAACTGTGGGAGGATATGCTTGACTCACTCATAGTTGAAAAATCCTAGTTTTAATTCTTAAGCTTCAATTCCTTCTAGGAATTTAGGCTTTTTTGTCTTGAAGGAAGTGTTCTGAAGGAAGTTATGACTTACTCCTAGTATAGATTCACAGTGGCTGAAACGTATATTTTTTACACCCTTGCCCTACCGCTTCCGTCATTTGACCAAATTATCTGCTTCTTGTCAAGCACCAGGAACTAGCGAGTATTCTTAAATTGGCGATCGCGCTCTTGATGAGCAACTTGAGTAAATTGGAGGTCTGAGGATTCATTTTGCCGATCGGCAGCATTCCCAACCGTTTAAGAGCTTTCTGTACAATCACAGAGAACTTTTTTCCAGAAGGCGTCTTCGCTCGAAGAGCGCAACTTAGCACAAATATACTGGATATGTCAACCCACCGCCGATAAAAAAGTAAATTCTCTTTGAGCCTCTAAATAGTATAAATGATTCTAAATTGAATGAAGTTTTATATAAAATACCCTGAAAACCCTGTGACTTTAGTTCAGGGATGAAAGGGCATGGCAGGATTTATCCTGCCTATCAGATATACCAATTGCACAAATGTCTGGCTAGTGTGCTATCGTCAAAAGAGTCGAAAGTTGCGAATTTTAAGAAATCAAGTATCTAGATTAACAGCAGTACGGATGCTCAAAATAATTAAGCACAACCAATTACTTTGGTTCTGAACCGATTAAATCCTCTAAATCGTCAGTAAAAGACGTTAAAACCTACCCCCGGACTGGAGGAAAGTCACGACCGAGGAAGCTCCTTGTCAGACGCTTGATAGCAGACCGCCATTTTTGGCTTCATGATTGCACCCGGAAACCCTGACAATAGGGATATTAAGGCTGGAAAGTCTTAAGAATCCCCGTCGCTTTAGCGCGGGGAGTGTCAAAATACAACAAAAGTCAATCTTTTGTCGATAGGTTTTATGACTAACGTTCCTGTATCTCGCATTCGCAATTTTTCGATTATTGCTCACATCGACCACGGAAAATCGACTTTGGCCGATCGGCTGTTGCAGCAAACTGGGACAGTGCAAGCACGGGAGATGAAGGAGCAGTTTTTAGACAATATGGATCTCGAACGCGAACGCGGCATTACGATCAAGCTGCAAGCGGCTCGGATGAATTATACTGCCAAGGACGGACAGGAGTACGTGCTCAATCTGATCGACACTCCTGGACACGTAGACTTCTCCTACGAGGTTTCGCGATCGCTGGCTGCTTGTGAAGGTGCGCTGCTGGTGGTAGACGCATCTCAAGGTGTGGAAGCACAAACCTTGGCAAATGTCTACCTGGCCCTGGCAAACGATTTAGAAATTATTACAGTTTTAAATAAAATTGACCTACCGGGGGCGGAACCAGACAGGGTAAAAGGGGAAATTGAAGAAATTGTCGGTCTCGACTGTAGCGAGGCGATTCTGGCTTCTGCGAAGGAAGGTATCGGTATTGATGATATTTTGGAGGCGATCGTCCAAAAAGTGCCGCCGCCGCAGGATACTGTTGATAAACCACTCAGAGCGTTGATTTTTGATAGTTACTATGATCCTTATCGGGGGGTAATTGTTTATTTCCGGGTGATGGATGGCAGTGTCAAAAAGGGCGATCGAGTTTTATTGATGGTTTCGGGGAAAGAATATGTCATCGATGAATTGGGCATACTTTCACCAACTCAAATACCAGTAGATGAACTGCACGCGGGAGAAGTTGGTTATCTGGGCGCATCAATTAAGGCAGTAGCTGATGCTCGCGTCGGAGATACGATTACTTTGGTCAAAAATCCTGCATCGGAGCCTTGGCCTGGTTATACTGAAGCGACACCGATGGTTTATTGTGGCTTGTTCCCGATCGATGCTGACCAATTTCCTGATTTGCGGGAAGCTTTGGAAAAACTCGAACTTAATGATGCAGCGCTTTCTTACGAACCGGAAACATCGAGTGCGATGGGATTTGGTTTTCGGTGCGGTTTCTTGGGTTTGCTGCACATGGAAATTGTGCAAGAAAGATTGGAGAGAGAATACAATTTGAATTTGATTGTGACGGCTCCTTCTGTGGTTTATCAAGTCACCACAATCAAAGGAGAAGTGTTAATAATTGACAATCCGAGCCGCTTGCCAGACCCTCAGTATCGTGAGAAGATTGAGGAGCCTTATGTGAAAGTAGAAATGCTGTCACCGGAAGCTTATGTGGGGACGCTGATGGAATTGTCTCAGAATCGGCGAGGCGTTTTTAAGGATATGAAGTATCTCAGTCAAGGGCGGACTACGCTGATTTATGAGTTGCCTTTGGCGGAAGTGGTGACGGACTTTTTCGATCAGATGAAATCGCGATCGCGCGGTTATGCAAGTATGGAGTATCAGCTAATTGGTTATCGCGAAAATCCGTTGGTGAAATTGGACATTTTAATTAATGGCGAACCAGTTGATGCTTTGGCGATGATTGTCCACCGCGATAAGGCTTACAATGTGGGCCGCGGCTTGACTGAAAAACTCAAGGAGTTGATTCCTCGCCACCAATTCAAGGTGCCGATTCAAGCAACTATTGGCGCGAAGGTGATTGCTTCGGAGCATATTCCGGCTTTGCGGAAGGATGTGTTGGCGAAGTGTTATGGCGGCGATATTTCGCGGAAGAAGAAGCTGCTGCAAAAGCAGGCGAAGGGTAAGAAGCGGATGAAGTCTGTGGGTACTGTGGATGTGCCGCAGGAGGCTTTTATGGCTGTGCTGAAGCTCGATCGCGATTCTTGATCTGTATGTAGCCCTTTGTCAGGAACAGGCTATCAGAGCCTGTTCCACAGAAAGGCAGTTTTATTGTAGTTGTCAAAGTCATCTTGAACAGGATCTCCGGCCTGTTCTACAAAGAGTAAATTCTCTTGTGGAATCGGCCGGATAACCCGTCCCTGAAAGGCTTATTTAAGTTGTCGCGTATTTAAATTGTATATTTAGGGCTCTCCCGCCCACTCCACAAGAGTGTTTGATTATTTTTTAACATACAATTTAAATGTAGAACAGCTTAAGATTGTTATATTCCAATACGGTTTACTTAAGAAAGATCCCCCCTAACCCCCCTTAAGAAGGGGGGGACAAGAAATTGATCAAAGTCCCCCTTTTTAAGGGGGATGCGAGGGGGATCTCCGGGGCATAAATAGTCTTAAGCCAAGCGTATTGTGCTATATTCTGGACTTGCGACTAGGATTGTCATGACTTACACGCAAACTCTATTTGTAGGGTGCAACCTAAGCACCTTAAGCTGTCGAACATTTAAATTGTATATTTAGAGCGGGCTACAAGATTCCACTCCACAAGAGTGTTTAATTTTTTTTGATATGCAATTTAAATGCAGAACAGCTTAGTGTGATGATTTGACCTCTTTTAACTATTATATTATCCTAGAAATGTGGCAACTGAAACCCGATCGCGGCCATCCTTTTTGGCCCGATAAAGCGCCTCGTCGGCGATCGCAATTAACGTCCCCGGCTGCGACATCGGCGCTGGAATGCAGCAAGCTACACCCAAACTCAGCGTCACGTATTCGCTGACAGCAGACTTAGCGTGAACTATCCGCAAACCCCGCACCTGTTGGCCGATAATTTCAGCTACCGAAGCCGCACCTTGAATATCCGTATTTGGCAAAACTATGGCAAATTCTTCTCCACCGTAACGCGCTACTAAATCGGCCGATCGCTTTACCGAACGCTGCAAAACCTGCGCCACTTGCCGCAAACATTCATCTCCCGCTTGGTGGCCGTAAGTATCGTTGTAAAGTTTGAAATAATCGATATCGCACATAATCAAAGATAGCGATGCTTCTTCCCTCGCCAAACGCCGCCATTCCGTATCCATATAGTCATTAAAAAAGCGGCGGTTTCTTACCTCAGTCAAACTGTCGTAAGTTGCAAAATACTGCAAGGCTAAATTAACTTTTTCTAACTGTTGTTTCTGCTGCTGCAATTGACGGTTGAGCACCGTCAACTGCTGTTCTGCTGCGTGGGTTCTGAGCAAATTTCTTACCCTCGCCAGCAATTCCCTCTCGTCAAAGGGCTTGGAGATATAATCGTCAGCACCAGCATCCAAACTTTCGATCCGAGCTTCCATGCCCGATCGCGCTGTCAAAAATATCACCGGAGTCGAACTCAACTCAGGCGTGTTCCGAATCTCCTTGAGCAAATCCAGCCCGTTCTGTCTGGGCATGATTTGGTCGCTCAATATCAAATTTGGCTGGAACATTTTGGCTTTTTCTAAACCTTCAATCCCGTCCATCGCCACGACTACTCGATAGTATGGAGTCAGTAAAACTTGGAGGTAAGCCAGCAGAAAATTATTGTCTTCTACTACCAGTAATAGCGGTAATTCTCGGCTGTCTGTTGTTAATTGTTCCTCGTTGTTTTTGTCGTCAAAACTCTGATGTTCGGGGAGCGGGGCTGGGAGTGCGATCGCCCGGACATCTTCAGAGTCGGATTCAGTCACTCCAGTCAATTGGGCGATCGCGCTCACCAACTGATTCGCTTCCACAGGCTTCGACAAATGGCTCTGAAACCCCGCCGACCGAGCCGAGGCGGAATCCTCCTCGGCGACGCCTCCCGTCAGCGCCAGGGCCGGCAGCAGTTCCCTGTGCTCGGACATTTCCATTGCTCTGACACGATGGATCAAATCGCAGCCGTCGGTTTCGGGAATCCCCAGATCGCTCACCAACACGTCGGGCCGCGACTGTTGTAACTCGGCCATCGCTTCGCTGGTGTTACCGACGGCTGTTACCTGGGCTCCAAATGCTTCGAGCGCCGTTTTCAGAAATTCCCGGATCTCGACGCTGCTTTCAACCACCAGAACTTGCTTTCCGGTTAGGGGTTGGGAAGCTGATTGCAAGTGCTTTTCGGGGAAATGGGCGATCTGTGAAGTGCGATCGTCGGGGGCATTTTTGCGATTCCCGATCGGTAGCAGCACCCCAAACGTCGTCCCTTGTCCCAGCCCGGAACTCGCAGCCCAAACGGTTCCCCCATGCAGTTCCACCAATTGCCGCACAATCGAGAGCCCCAGCCCGAGCCGATGCTGTTCCTTGGCATTCCAGCTATCTGTGGGGCGGAAGTAGTCAAAAATGTGGGGCAGAAATTTGGGTTCGATCCCGCAACCGCTGTCGCTGAACCGAATCAAAGTCCCAGATGGGGTAGGCTCGATCCGCACTTCAACTGAGCCTGATGTCGATTCTGGGGTGAATTTGATGGCGTTAGCCAGGAGATTCCAGACTATTTGCTGCAAGCGTTCTGCATCTGCCAAAATGTAGCTGACGCCAGGGTAGAAATGTGTTTCTACGCGGATGTTTTTGGCGTCGGCGGCGGGGCGGAGGGTTTCTATCGCCGATTCGATCACAGACTGGAGGTGAACCCGGCCGACGTTCAAATGCACTTTACCCCGCAGCAGTTGCGAGAGATCGAGGAGATTGTCTATTTGCTGGTTTTGTAATCTGGCATTGCGCTCGATGATTTCTAAAGCTCGGCTGGTGGTGGCTTCGTCTAACTTGCGCGATCGAGCTAGCTGCACCCATCCCAAAATCGCGCTCAGGGGCGATCGAAGTTCGTGGGACGCGATCGCCAGAAATTCGTCTTTGGCCCGGTTGGCTGCCGTCTGGGATGCTTCAACGGCTTTACGATCTGTGATGTCGAATCCGATCGCCAAATACTGACAGGGTTTTCCGTTGCAGTCCAAAACCGGAACCACTGCGGAGTAAACCCAATAATCGCTGCCATTCTTGGCTTTATTCTTAATTTCTCCCTGCCAAACTTCGCTTTTGGCAACAGTTAACCGTAGATTTTTGATTAATTCCGAAGACTTATATTCCGAGTGGAGGATGCCGAAGTGGCTGCCGATCAGTTCTGCGCGCGAATAGTTAGAGATTGAGCAAGCTCGATCGCTGACGTAGTTAATTATGCCTCGGGCGTCTGTCCTCACCGTCATAGTCGATCGGTCGATCGCTCGTTTAAAATCCAAACATTCTTGCAGCGACAAATCTAGTTCTTTTGTCGTAGAAATTTGGGTTGGGCGATCGGGCACCTCCGGTTGCTGGGGATCGACCCGATCCTTGCTCCACTGTTCTATTTCCATTGCTTCTACTTTTCCCTGATGGCTGACAGCTAATTTACTCGCATCCTGATTCATTATCACTGTTTTTTTTCCACACCACCGAGTGTAATATTTTGTATATTTTCATTCTCATCAAAACTCTGCCGTCCGTACATCCACTAGGGAGTCACCTCAAATCCTCTCTTCATCGGAATAGTAAATTAGAGTTAACTGTTAACCGTCAACAGTCAACATCACCTGACCTGCATCACAGGGGATTTAAGCCCCCACCTTTAGGTGGATTGTTTTTAGGCTGGGGCTTAAATCCCCAGCCTAAAAACTTCGCACTCCGAAGTCAACTGTCAACTGTCAACTGTCAACTGTTAAGGTGTAACCAGAATTGATATCACATCAAATTTTATTTACATTTTGGCTAAATTGTGTCAATCTGAAGATATACTTTTTTAGATAAAGCTCGATCGGCTACAGATACAAACTTCAAATTCTTCCTCATAATTACTATCCCGCATCTAGCACAAAATCTCCTTTTCCGCAGCCGGCTTTCGGGCCTGTGGCATTCTGACCTGCATCACAGGGGATTTAAGCCCCCACCTTTAGGTGGATTGTTTTTAGGCTGGGGATTTAAGCCCCAGCCTAAAAACTTCGCACTCCGAAGTCAACTGTCAACTGTCAACTGTCAACTGTTAATCATCTCCCCATAACAGATATGTGTACAGGGCTTGACAATTCCCCAAAAAATTTGCGGTTTCGGGGAACAAAGTCCGTGTTTTGCCGTGGGTGCATCTCAATGAGTGGAAGGGCTCTCGCATTCCGGCAGACAATTTATTAGTGAGAACCACAGATTTACCGCCAGAATGCGAGAGCCCCTACTAATATATTTGCCAAAATTAGATGCACCATTTGCGATCGGCCGCAACTTCTGTTAAATTATTTTGTTCTACATCTTGACAGCCCTGTACATCTTTTGTATTATGAATGTAATATGCCCTCAAACAAGAGAGCAACCAACTCCACTAACGCACTCAACTATTAAAAGTTCGAGGAAAATTGTCTGTGAATTTAGACGCTGTACGCGAGCAATTTGAACAAAGAGCATTTGATTATGACGGCTTAATTCCCCGCCTCATTCCCCGCTATCACGAGCAACACGATCTAATATTGCAGTTAATCCCTTTTGAAACCAATGCTAACATCAAAGTTCTGGATTTAGGCGCGGGGACAGGCATACTATCTGCCCTAATTTTGGAAGCATTTCCTCAAGCAAAAGTCCTAGCATTTGACATGGCCGAGAATATGCTAAAAATTTGTCAGACTAATTTATCTGCCTTCCAAGAACGGCTGACATTGCAGCAAGGAAATTTCTCCGAAGATGATTTCGGCAACGGTTACGATTTGGTAGTTTCCTCTTTAGCAATCCACCACCTCGATGGCGCCAGAAAAAAAACACTATTTAAGAAACTTTTTCAGTCAATGAATTCAGGAGGAATCTTGCTAATTCGAGATATTGTGACAGGTGGTACTCCCAGACTGACTGAGCAATACGAACAGTTGTGGCGGCAGTACATGAAAGACAGCGGAGAAGACGATAAAATTTGGTTTCAAAAATACCTAGAAGAAGATATTCCTTCCTCTATGGAAGAGCAGACAAAGTGGCTTGCAGAATCTGGTTTTGCAGATGTAGGATGTCACTGGCGCTATCTAAACTTTGCGATTTTTGGGGGAGTAAAAGCCAACTAACTTAATCAATAACATGAATAATTCACGATTAGTAAAAGTCAGCAAATACCTCAGCAGACATCTGCGACACAGCCCGGAACGCATCGGGATTCAACTTGCTCCTGGTGGCTGGGTTCCTATTCGCGAACTTCTAGCTGCTTGCCAAAAATACAAGTTTGCCATTCAGCTTGCTGAACTCAAAGAAGTAGTTACCGAAAATGACAAACAGCGCTTTTCATTCGACGAAACGGGGACTCTGATTCGCGCCAACCAAGGACACAGTGTAGAGATTGACTTACAGTTAGATCCTGCCCTTCCCCCGGATATTTTGTATCACGGAACAGGTAGCCGTGCAGTTGAATCAATTCTCAAGCAAGGAATTAGCAAAATGTCGCGGCATCACGTTCATTTGTCGGCAGATATCCAGACAGCCCAAAAAGTAGGTGCAAGACACGGCAACCCAGCAATCTTTACTGTAGACTGCGCAGCAATGCAGCGCGATGGTCATACATTTTACTGCTCGGAAAACAACGTTTGGCTAGTAGATTTAGTGCCGCCTAATTATCTAAAACTTGGTTGGTAAATCTGTTTTTTTTCTCATGAATTACCAGAAAAATGGTTTAATTCGATCTTGGTATAGGTAAGGTGCGCACTGCACACCCTACGGATCTAAATCTAGTAACAAATAACAAATAACCAGTAACTAATAACCAATAGTATGAACGATCGCGAAAACAATTTTAATCCAAATAATTCTCAAAATCGAGGGCTGCTAGGCTCAGGCTGGCGACCTCTATATCGGGAATTTGACTGGGAACACTTGATCCATCTAGCATCTACCGATCCCAAGGAACTAGCTCAAAAAACCTTAGATGTAGCCAGCGATATTGCCGATGCAATGGGACGCCAACAATATAGTTGGTTGGCGAATATCTTAAATGTATTTTCGGAAAATACGCGCTACGAAATAGACGAATTTTGGGATTATATTACTCCGCAACCAGTTGCTCCAGATTACCGCTACAAAGACGTTTTAGTTACCGAAACTCCCGTGGTGCAATTGGTCAGCCGTAGTAGCATTCCCATTGACTATGTTCTCAACAAACTCCAAGAGATTACTGTTTTAAAGGTTCTGGCTTTGCTCGGAAAACCCGATGCGATTACCCAGTCTTTTATGGATCGACATTTCTCTTATCCGCCGGAGCGATTTATTAGTTGGGAACGCTTGGAAATTTTGGGAACTGTTTATGCTTATTGGGCGCGGGAAGGCTGTTGGCTGCAAATTGATACCTACGATAAGGGAAGACGTTGCTACACTCTAATTTGCAAAAATATTACGCCGCTAGTTAATAAGGCAACTTACAATTTAGCAGTGATTTTGAGCGGGTACAAAAGCCGCGTCGGACAGGTTCACAGTCAGTTTGCAATTCGGACGTTTTCTACGGAAGTTCAAAGTTTTACGGATACAATTCAGCAGGCAATTCTGGATCAAAATCAGTTGGCTGTTTTGGTTAGTGGCGAACCAGGTACGGGCAAAACTGCTTGGACGCAAGCGGTAGCCAAGGAGATTTTAGTGCCGCTTGGTTATGTGATTTTTATCTTAGATCATGATGCTGTGGAAAATTTTGTGCCGCCGAGTTATTTAGAGCGAATTTGTATTATTATCAATGAGGCTGATAATTTGGCTCAAGATCGATCGACCGTAGTGGCCCAGGGGACTAACAAAACTGAACATATCTTGAGTTTGCTGGATGGAACTTTGTATCAAAGTGTCATGGACGAACACGGTGTTCAATTTCAGCAAAAACTCGTAGTTATAATGACCTGCAACACGACTGAAAGATTAGATCCTGCCATATTGCGCAAAGGGAGAGTAGATTTTACCAGTGAATTTACGCACAAATTTGTTTGAGTGAATACTTAAATTTTTAAGCAATCTAAGTTATCACACTGACTGCACAACTTCAGATATCGAAAAATTGCGAGGATATATTCTGAATTTCAAAGTTTGACGAACAATTTTTTGAGAATCTATGGACACATCCCATCAAAAATGATATCACTGATGGGTGACACCCTCTCAGGGTTTCGCCCAGCAGTATAAATCAGGGAAAAAGCATTTTTGTTTAAGACCAGAAATTTTTAAACTTGACAATCAAGCAATTTGGTCTAGGCCCCGGAGCGATCGGCTACCGTTTACACACAAGTCATAAGATCCCCCCTAGCCCCCCTTAAAAAGGGGGGAACCGGAGTCAAAGTCCCCCTTTTTAAGGGGGATTTAGGGGGATCTCCGAGGATTTTGGTTCTACACAGAGATGTGTGTACACCGTAGGATCGATCGGTGGGGTCGCTTTCTTAAAATCTAAAATCTAAAATCGATTGACAGCTATGGAGGAAATCCCAAACCGTGCAAACTAAGCCAGTTCAGCAAAAAATTCGACTGGGCAGGTATACCGACGGGACAATCCCGACGATTGCCCAACAACCCTCAGAGGCATCCATGTGCGAGAATAAAGACCGATTTCGGCGGTTGGTGGAGCACTCCGCCGACAAAGCAGCAATGGTAGATTGTGAAATGCGCTATCTTGCTGTTTCCCGTCGCTGGGAAACAGATTGTGGACTCGACAGTGGCAAGGCAATCGGCCGCTCTCATTGGGAACTGTTCCCGAATCTCCCCGAATGTTGTCAGCAAAATGCCCGGGCTTGTTTGACCGGTATTTTGGAATACAGCGAATTTGTAGTAGGGCGATCGACTTCATCTGTAGTCTCAAAAAAAGAAGATGTAGTCACAGTGCCTCTAAAATGGGTATTTCGACCTTGGAAAAATAGCGCAGGTGCGATCGGCGGTTTGATGCTATTTGCCTCTGAGATAGCTGAGGATATGCCTGAAACAAATTGCTACAATAAGTCTTCATCTGATGTTAACAACAACAAGCAGTTAGAAACAAGACCGCAACTCACTCAAATTGCCCTCGAAAATGCTGCTGATACAGTCTTTTTTACTACTTCCGATGGTCAGATTTGCTACGCGAACAAAGCCGCTTGTCATCTTTTAGGCTACTCGAAATCGGAACTACTCAAACTGACAGTTAGTGACCTCGATTCGCAGTTTTCAGCATCGGATTTGCCAGAGCACTGGACTCAACTCAAGCAGCAAAGTAACCTTACTTTTGAAACCAGTTACAAAACCAAAAATGGCGCCAGTTTTCCCGTCGAAGTTAAAGTCAATTATTTAGAATACGATGGCTGCGAATACCGCTGCGCGATCGCCCGCGACATTTCGGATCGCCAAGCAGCAGGATCGGCCCTTTTAGAAGCAAAAGAGCAACTCCAAGCCGTCTTGGATGCTGTGCCCGGATTAGTTTCTTGGGTAAGTTCCGATTTGCGCTACTTGGGAGTAAACCGACATTTAGCGACTGCTTACCAGATTCCTGCTGAAGAATTTATCGGTCAGAAAGTAGGTTTTTTAGATACAAGTCCCAAATTTAATGATTTAGTATACGATTTTTTTTCCAGCCATGAAAGCAAGAAATACGAAGAAGTAACAGCCAGCATCAAAGGAGACAATAAAACTTATTTAATTGTCGCTCAAAAATACCAGAAAAGTACAGCGGCGGTATTTGTAGGGTTGGACATTACAGAAAGCAAACAGTCCATTGTGGCCTTGCAAAAATCGGAAGAATGCCTGCGCCAGCAAGCGACAAAATTAGAGCAGACGTTGTTAGTTTTGCAACAAACTCAAACTCAACTAATCCAAACGGAAAAAATGTCTTCTCTGGGACAGTTAGTAGCAGGAATAGCCCACGAAATCAACAATCCAGTTAGTTTTATTTCCGGCAATATTAGCCACGCGAATAACTACATGGAAGAACTGTTGCGGTTGATCGAGCTTTACCAAAAGTATTATCCCAACCCAGTGCCAGAAATTCAAGATTTGATGGAAGAATTAGACTTAGAATTTACAAAAAAAGACTTGCAAAAACTTCTAATTTCAATGAAAGTAGGTTCGGAAAGGATTCGGGATGTGGTGCGATCGCTCCGATTGTTCTCGCGTACTGACGAAGCCCAAATGAAGCCCGCAGATATCCATGAAGGTTTGGACAGCACTCTCCTAATCTTGCAAAATCGCCTGCAAGCTAAGGGGGGACGCCCTGGCATTAATCTGATCAAGGAATACGGGGATTTGCCGCGAGTCCGCTGTTATGCGGGACAATTAAATCAAGTGTTCATGCACTTGTTGACAAATGCGATCGACGCTTTGGAAGAAGGGGGGAGAAATCCCGAAAAGTATGGTACAATTCAAAATCATTCTTTGTTGTCTGCGGACGGTTCGAGAGCTGAAGTATTCAATCCCGAAATTCGGATTCGGACGTTTTTGGTAGCCGAAAGCGAAGTGGCGATCGCCATTAGCGACAACGGCCCGGGCATGACTGAAGAAGTCCTCGGCTGCATCTTTGAGCCTTTATTTACCACTAAATCTCAGGCTACAAGCACTGGTTTGGGTCTGGCAATCTCGCAGCATTTAGTAGTAGAAAAGCATGGCGGTGAGTTGCGGTGTTTTTCTCATCCAGGATACGGAACTGAGTTGATAGTTAAAATTGCGATCGGTGATGATTAATTAGCTATTTACAAATAGGAAATAATATGATAATCGAGTGGCTCAGATTTAAAGTACCTCAAGAAAAGTGGGAGGCTTTTATTCAGCGAGATGAAGAAGTTTGGACGGCGGGACTAAAAAGTTTTCCGGGTTTTATGGGCAAGGAAACTTGGGTAGATCCGGTACAAAATGAGGTTGTGATGCTGATTCGCTGGGAAACTAGGGAATTGTGGAAGTCAGTGCCGCAAAGCACGATCGAGGAATTAGACGCAAAAATGGGTGAGTTGCAAATGCCGATCGCCGAAAGCCGCGAATATCAAGTCCGTAAGTTCTTGCATTAGTATCGCAACTCGTACAATCATCGCACTGTTTGGTATTTGGTGTGAAGGGCGATCGCAAGTATAAACTTTTTGCCTTTTTCATCACCACACCCGCTGAATTGGATAAGCATCAAAAGCCTCATCGCAACTAATCAAAACCAGCGAATGATTCATCGTCTGTGCTACCAAAATGCGATCGAAAGGATCTCGGTGATGCAGAGGAAGACTTGTATAAATCTCAGTGTCTTCAAATGTAATTGGTATAATTTGAACGTTAATGTATTCCAATTCTTTTGGCAGGTCTTCAAACGATCGATTCAGTTGAAGCTTGCCAACATTAATTTTAATGGAGATTTCCCAAAGGCTGGCAATACTAAAATACAAACCTGTTTTAGTATCGATCGCTTCTTTTGCTTTACTACCGAGATTGGAATCGCCAAGCAAGTACCACAGAAAGGCATGAGTATCTAAAAGGAATTCCATGTTACATATATTCCTTTAGATCTTCCAGCGGTTCATCGAAATCATCAGACATAACGATTTGACCAGCCCAGCTACCATAACCATGAGGTTGTTCAAGTTGTTCTGGAGATGATTCAGTTTTGGCGTGTTTCTCAAGTAAATATTTTGCATAATGCAATATCTCTTGTTTGAGAGATTCTGGCATCTTGACGACAGTTTGAAAAATCTGTAGATCGATAGTCATGATTTTTGTGCAATTTTTACTAGATCATGCTTACTCATTATACTGTAATTGCAGTCAGAAGGTATTTGGTGCGAGGGGCGATCGCACTCCGTACAACGATCGCAGTGTTTGGTATTTGGTGTGAAGGGCGATCGCTCTTGATGCGTGATGGGCGATCGCTCTCGGTACAATCATCGCAGTGTTTGGTATTTGGTGTGAGGGGCGATCGCTCTTTCATTTTACGCGATCGGTCATCAGAAACAAGAAAGGGCGATCGCTATCTCTGCAAGCATTGCACTGTTTAGTATTTGCTTTGGTGAACAGTTTTGAGGTAAACTAGAATTGCTCAAAGTTTCTGGAGTTTGACATGGAAACAATGAAACTGATCTCGCATATTGGAACCGATGGCATATTGCTTCTCCAAATGCCCACTGAGTTTAAAGATACTTCTGTTGAAGTGGTAGTAGTTGTACAGACTCTACCATCAGATGAAATTAAACAAAAGTATAACGCTTGGGGAAAACTGACTACTAAAAAATCAATTCAAGCAGCAATTGCGAGAATGCTACAACTGCGGCAAGAGATTGCCTTGGATAAAAGCTCAATCCGTTCCATGATTGAAGAAGGGCGCAGGTTTTAATGCAGTTTGTATTGGATTGTTCTGTAGCCATTAGTTGGTGCTTAGTCGATGAAGATAACGAGTATGCCAATGCTATACTCGCGATGATGCCAGATTGCGAAGCATTTGTACCAGGCATTTGGTCGCTAGAAGTTGCTAATACTCTCCTAGTTGCCGAGCGACGAAACCGCATGACAACTGAGCAATCTGAGATAGCTATTGCTTTGTTACAATCACTTTTAATTCAGGTTGACGAAGCTACGGATAGCAGCGCACTCTCGTCAACTCTGGTGCTAGGAAGACAAGAAGGTTTAGCTGCTTATGATGCAGCTTATTTAGAGTTAGCACTACGATTGGAATTGCCGATCGCAACTCTTGATAATCGCTTGGCGGAAGCGGCAACTCGCTGTGATGTGGGGTTGGTAGCTGTTGGTGGAGAAATTCCAGAGACGGATCGATCGTAATGCAACTGACAAGAGGAATTTAAATATTTTATGGGCGATCGCTCTTGGTAGAATCATCGCAGTGTTTGGTATTTGGTGTGAGGGGCGATCGATCTTTCATTTTAGGGGCTCGCCCTTGATTAACTATTTGATGGGATTACTCTGGAGGCTCAGTACCTAGAGGGGCTTGACGGCGGTGACGAATATGTAATATCGCAATAGTATCGCTCTCCACCACAAACAGAATCCGATAGGTTCTTGATTTACCAACCCACAGTTGTCGAATTTCCCGACCAATAATGGCAGCTTCGGGTGCAACTGAGCAACGGTAAGGAAACTGTTGCAAGGATGCGATCGCGTCTTGCAGGTCATAGTACCACTGATTTGCGGCATCAGCACTCAGATAATCGCACATCCAACGGTAGGCATTTTCAATTTCTTGAAAGGCGGGTGGTTGGATTAGGACTTGATAACTCATAGACGAGGGGGGATGTTGAACTGCTGCTGTAGCGCTGTCATGGCTCGATCGACTGGGATTCCTTCACCTCGATCAAAACTTTCAAGTCCTTTGCGGATGCCGATGATGGCTTCGAGGTAGTCGATACGCTCTAGCAGTTGTTCGTAGGTATTAAGTTGGGGGTTTGGAGTGGATTTTAGCGATCGTACCAAACTGAGAATATCCGCAAGTAAGTAACCACACAAAATTAATTACATAAAGACTCCTTGCTAGGCAAGGGTTTCAGTCGAAATATTGTGTAATTAATTTTACGCAACTACTTAGTTCGTCAGGGGTGCTATCAATTTCTTGGATGAGGAGTTCTTTGATGGTCATCGCGGCATCTGGTGGAGGATTGATACTTTGATTATAACGAGTGTCGATGGCTATGAGTTTTGAGGGGCGATCGTTCTTGGTAGAATCATCGCAGTGTTTGGTATTTGGTGCGAGGGGCGATCGCAACTGGTAGAATCATCGCAGTGTTTGGTATTTGGTGTGAGGGGCGATCACTCTTGGTAGAATCATCGCAGTGTTTGGTATTTTGTGTGAAGGGCGATGTTTAATTAGATTTAGGCTTTTTTTTGAACATATTAAAAAGTGCCTCACCATACCAATCTCTTATAGAGAGTTCTTCCTGTACCAAATCCTCTAAATCATCTCTAATAGCAGCTATAAGCGATAGTACAGTTCGCTCAACTTCACAAGGATTATTATAATAATTATAATCAACGAGATGGTTCCATTCATCTCGAAGACGCTCGATCACCATTTCAGAATACCCTGATTTAAGACCATGATATGATTTGTGAATTTTTGCGGGAAAGGGAATTATATTTTCTGGACTATTCATATCTATATTTGTTATTTTAACTGCCTGTTGTATCAGTTCAGATTTATCCCAAAGATGCACTGGAATAATATGATGGTCTATGAGTTCTGTAGTTCGAGGAGTTTTTCCTCGTTCGATAGCTTTAGCTATTTCAGGATCTATTTTCTCAGATATATTCAAATGCGAGATCAACATAACAAGGTCTAATGGTGAACTAAGTGGCTCTCTCTTTACAATTTTACCTGTTTTAGCATCTTTGATAATAAATTCTTGTGCATATTGATCGTACATCATCCAATACTCACCAGGCTGAATATTGTACCTGTTATGAAAGACGGAGCCCGGTGTAACCACCTGATTTGTCCACTGTCCCATTCCCATGAGATCACCCTAATTCACCACTAAGGAATGAAAATTTAATAACATAAGCAAGATATAATAAACAAATGGGTGAATATCAATGTACTTGAAATTTCAATTTTATGGTCAAAACTTATCTTTAGTTGATGTTCACCCTGTTTTTGTCGT
>Ga0209591_10002691_pt1 | contig 21125 bp, 18 predicted proteins | sample MAT01_FD_187207 | JGI IMG/M metagenome (GOLD analysis project Ga0209591, IMG submission 187207) | Freshwater microbial communities from Lake Fryxell liftoff mats and glacier meltwater in Antarctica - MAT-01 (SPAdes) (version 2) | ecosystem: Environmental > Aquatic > Freshwater > Ice > Liftoff... | reverse complement strand
CGCAGGGATGACGAATGGCTGGTTTCTCATTTTTATTACGGGATTGCGGCGGCGCTGTTGATGGTTTTTTCGCTGGCAATTGCGCCGGAAATTTATCAGGATAGATCGCACGGCTGGCGGAAAATTCACACTGTTTTAAACTGCATCGCCCTGCTGCTATTTTTCGGTCAAGGTGTTACGGGGACTCGCGATTTATTGGAAATTCCTTTGAGTTGGCAAAAAGAACATCTTTATCAGTGCGATTGGAAAAATAAAACTTGTCCGAAACCTGCTCAATCACAAAGTTTTGCTCCTCGAATTAATTAGAAGATTGTTCGGTAACGGATTTTACAGCAAATTATACGTTTATGAAGTACATTTCATATCGATAAATCCCCGTAGGGACACGGCAGTGCCGTGTCCCTACCTTTGCTTATTCAAAGTTCTAAAGGAGCAAGGACACTCAATAATTCTTCTAGGATAAATCTGAGCAAAGATTGAGTTGCTAATACTAAACCTAATCGGGCTTGGGCGAGTTTAGGTGTTTCTGTTTTAACTTCGCCCCAAATCCGACATTGACTATAAAAAGTCTGAAATGCTGCGCTCAAACTATTGGCTAATTTTAAATAATTGATATCAATTCCGGTTGCACCGTCAGGATAGAGGAGACGGCAGTGCCGTGTCCCTACAATTCCGGTTGCACCGTCAGGATAGAGGAGACGGCAGTGCCGTGTCCCTACAATGTTATTTTGGGTAGGGACACGACTCTGCTGTGTCCTAGTTTCGGCTACTAATAATTCCGATGCAACCGGAAATAATATGACTGGTTTTTCGCTGCAATTCGTAAAAATCGGAGCTAAATTATCTAGCACTGTGATTAGTTGCGAAATTAAATTGCGTTCTGCTGGATGTATTAACCGCAGTCGATCGCCCTCGTCAATCCAGGGTATAGGATTTGGTGCTATCAGCGACCAAATTTGCGGTGCTGTAGCGACATCCGGCTGCGCGATCGCAATTATCCGATCGCGATGGGCCATTCGCAACAGGGAACAACAGCGCGCGTGGCTGTACTGAATTGGAAACAGTCGATCGGCACACACAACAGGAGATAAGATCCGATATTCTGGAACTGGGAGGGGAATTTGAGCTAAACGCTGCAACCAGACGGCTAAACCGGCATCCGTCAACTCTAGTTCAATCATTCCATCCCGTGCGACTTTAACGGCGAAATCCGGGTAACACAACGGTTGGAGAGTTTCGGCCAACTGTGTGGCGATCGCCTGCGGTGTCTGCTGCCAAGTTTTAGTCAATTTCAGGGCGATCGCAGACAGGTACAGCACTCGCGCGCTATTTTTACCCCGATTTAACGGAATTTCGGTCATTGTCCCCTGCTGGGCGATCGCCCTGTGGAACCTTAAGAGCAAGAAACACTTCACTGTAACTTCTGGGTACTGCGAGATATTTGCTGTATCCATTATCGGCCGATCCTGCGGTAAAAGTGCCTAGAGACTGTTACCACTTGTGCTGTCCTTGTACGTTAAACTGCTGATGTCAGAGATAGTCGATCGGCTTATTCCGGTGGCGCTACATCGAATTAATCCACTTTCTAGCGATTTTTGGGCGAAATATACAATAATTTACGATCGACTCTTTGCTGAATTCTACCATTTTCATGTATTTTTTGCTACATTGAATTTTGGGGTGAAACTGAGAAGAGTCAGCACAGTTAAGAAGCGTGTAAGCTCGATCAGGGGTTGGTTGTCTCACTTAGTATCCCAATGCAGGCAGAAGCTGTTTTTTTCACTAACTAAATATATCCCAGAGCCTCACTTATGCAATCAACTTCCACACATCTAGAAACGATCGATCGACCTTTTATCACCTGGCAGCGAATTATCGACTGGGCCCAGCAACACTACCGCTGCCGGACTTTTAGCAAAGACGAGAAGATTCCAGCCAGACCAGGATTGCTCTATTTAGTCCAGAAAGGTGCTGTACGGCTCGTAGGCAGCGCTCAAGTTAGCGCCGCGACGGCGAAGTCGAAATCCGCTGACAAAACTACAGAAGAAGCTTTTTTGGGCTTCGTAGGCGCTGGTCAGCCCTTTGAACTGGTTGCTCAGTCTCCATTTTCACTCCAAGCTTACGCCCACACCGATAAAACTCACGTAGTGTGGATGTACTGGCATGACTTGGATAATTGGCCTCACTTCCGCAGGGAAATTTTGGATGCGTTTCGCTACCAGCACCAGCGAAAACTGCTCTGGCTAAGCACTTTGGGACAGCGCCGGACGATCGACAGATTGCTGGGTTTTCTCACTTTGTTGATCGAAGAGTTCGGCGAACCCTACGTAGGTGAGGGATCACCGGATGTGGTTCGGGGCTACCGATTACCTTGGACATTGACTCACGCTCAAATTGGTAGCGCCATCGGCTCGACGCGGGTGACGGTGACGCGGCTGATGGGTAAGTTGCGATCGAAAGGTTTAATTAATACTGAAGATGACAATTTAATCTGTTTGCCTGCTAAGCCTACTCCCCAAAAGACCAAAAATCAAAAGCAGGATGTAGAAGCATTCCTCGAAGATTCTCTGGATGATGATCTCGAAGATTCTCTGGATGATGATCTCGAAGATTCTCTGGATGATGATCTCGAAGATGATCTCGAAGAATTTGCATAAAATCCCCAGGGGATTGCCAAAAAACATCCCGTCGCTATTAAATTAATCGCCCAAATGGTGATGAAGTTCTTAATTGCTTAAGCATCAGCGGTCGATTGTTGATCTCCTAGATAACTAAAGCCTTCTTCCTTCTTCCTTCTTCCTTCTTCCTTCTTCCTTCTTCAAATTGTGTAAACTTTTTTTGTTCTCGAAAGGTGCGACTGACAATGACCGATGACAAGCAAAAATCTCCAATCTCGAACAATCAGCAACGAGTGGTATTCTGCGACTTTGACGGCACGATAACTGTTGAAGAAACTTTTGTAGCAATGCTCAAGCATTTTGCACCGGAATTGTCGTCTCAACTAATGCCTGAAATACACGCGAGAAGGCTGAGTTTGCGATCGGGAGTGCGGCAGTTACTCGAGTCTATTCCCTCGGAATCTTACGGAGAAATTGTGGAATTTTCTAGGGGAAAGCTGATGCGGCCGGGATTGGTAGAATTGCTGGATTTTTTGGACGAGCAAAAGGTGGATTTTGCGATCGTTTCCGGTGGCCTGCGGATTATGGTAGAGACGGTGATGGGTGATTTGGTACACCGGGCGATCGCCATTTATGCTGTGGATGTGGACGCTAGCGGCCCTCGCTTACAGGTAAATTCTGAGTTTGAAGGAGATGCGGAATTGGTGTCTAAGGTGCGGGTGATGAGCCTGCACCCAGCCCTGGAACAGGTGGCGATCGGAGATTCTCTGACGGATTTTAACATGGCTTTGCAGGCGAATTCGGTGTTTGCGCGCGATCGGCTAGCCGAGTATCTAGACGAACAGCAAAAGCCGTATACTAAATGGGATAATTTTTTTGACGTGTTGGAAACTTTATCCCAGAAATGGAATTGAAACTTAACTAGGAATTCCGCAAAAATCGCACTAAGCAGGCTATATGTACTTGTAAGCTGCATAAGGCACCCTACGTTTAAAACGGCTAGCGCAATTCCTATCAACGTCAAAAATAGATCAAAAGCTGAGGATTTGCAGAGAATGAGTGGCGATTTGAGATCGGATTTAATTGCAGCAGCCAAACATTTTTACGATCGCGGTTGGATGGCTGGGACTGCTGGTAATCTTTCAGCCCGCTTACCAGACGGCAGTTTTTGGATTACTGCTAGTGGGCGTCAGAAAGGGCAGTTAACTGCTTCAGATTTTATCAGAATGAACTTAGACGGCGTTATTGTTGAGCAACCTGTTGCCGACAGCCGCCCTTCCGCCGAAACCAGCATTCATTTAGCCGTTTACAATTGTTTTCCCGACGCTAAAGCTTGCTATCACGTACACTCGATCGAGGCAAATTTAGTTTCTCGGCTAACACCAGGAGATGCAGTGCCTTTACCTGCGATCGAAATGCTCAAAGGTTTGGGAGTGTGGGAGGAAAACCCGCAGGTGGCGATACCCCTATTTGCAAATTATTTAGAAGTCCCTAAAATAGCCAAGGAAATTTGTGAATATTTTGCCGTTTCATCGCCCTCTGTACCCGCTTTGTTAATTCGCGATCACGGCATCACAGTCTGGGCAGACTCGCCAGCCGCCGCCTACAATTACGTAGAAATTGTAGAATACATTTTTCGCTACACGATCGCAGCCAGCCAATTAAATTTAGATTTGAGATGTTAGATTAGGACAGTCTTGGATGCAAAGCCCAATTATTGCACAATACGGTTTACTTAAGACTGATCCCCCCTAACCCCCCTTAAAAAGGGGGGAACAAGAAATTGCTCAAAGTCCCCCTTGCTTTTGGGGGATTTAGGGGGATCTCCAGGGGAATAAACATGATTAACTGAACGGTATTCAATTATTGCAGGTGTGCACCGCGCACCTTACGTTAGATTAGCGTATCAAACCACCTTTTTCGTCCCCAACTTTAGCAAACGAGAAAACATCGAGAAGAGGCAACAATTATGGCTAAATATACCAGAGTTTTATCCATAGATGGAGGCGGAATTAGAGGGATTATTCCCGCGCAAGTTGGAGTTAGCCTTGAGTCAAAGCTGCAACAAAAAAGCGGCAACCCAGATGCCAGAATAGCTGACTATTTTGATTTAATCGCCGGCACAAGTGCGGGAGGAATTTTAACCTGCATCTATTTATATCCCGATGATAAAAAAACAGGCAGACCTCGGTGGACTGCCCAAGATGCTGTTAATTTTTCCATCAAAAGTGGTCGCGAAGTTTTTAAGAGTTCATTTGGGCAAATGCTCCAATCTCTTGACGGTTTAATCGATGAAAAATATGCCAGCAATGCGTTAGATAAATTCTTTTTAGAAAACTTTAGAGATGGCAAACTCAGCGAACTGCTGAAACCTTGTTTAATTACCGGATACGATGTCGAAAGGAGAAAATCTCACTTTTTTAATCAAATAGATGCTAAAAAATATCCAGCAGAAGACTATTTGATCAGAGATATCGCCAGAGCCACATCGGCTGCTCCTTCTTACTTTGAACTTCCCAAAATATACTCTTTGACAAATGAATCCTACGCTTTAATTGACGGGGGAGTATTCGCCAACAATCCCGCACTTTGTGCCTATGCGGAAGTGAGAAATAAATTAAGAATTCCCGACGCTCGCCTCGACAGAGGCCCGACAGCAAAAGATATGGTAATTCTCTCCCTAGGGACGGGACAAGCTCAGAAAAAATTTCCCTACGAAGAAGTGAAAAATTGGGGTAAAGCTGAGTGGGTTCAGCCTTTGATTAATATCATGATGACCGGAGTTGCTGAAACTGTAAATTATCAACTAATCCAAATTTATGATGCGATTGAAAGACCCAATCAATATTTGAGAATTAATCCAGATTTGAGCAAGGAAGAACCGCTGCCGATTGATGATGCCTCGGAAGAGAAGATATCGGCTCTGGTGAGAATTGGCAAGGAGCAAGCCGAAAACTATAATGAACAGTTGGATAAGTTTATCGACTTGTTGTTTGCCGAGTAGTCAGTCATATTGTAGGGTGGGTTGGGCGCGACGATTAACTTAAGTCACCAATAAATAAATCTTAAACCGCGCCTAACCCACCAACCGCTCCCTCTGGCAGATTGAAAATATATGTTGACAAATCGTGCAATAATTGCTGTACAATTGGCGAAGATATCTATGTAACAATGCTTCGCTCTGTTTGCAATTAATCGCGAGCCGTCAGTCATTGGTTAAAAAGTACCAAAAGCGCGATCGACATTTAGATGAAACCTTGAATAACAGGTGGTTTCAGCGGTTTTTAGTGACCCTGTTCCTAGGCGGCCAAGTCTTGCTGCGCCTACTCCAAGGCAAAATTGACCGCCGCAAAATTATGGAACATTTAGTCACCGTAGGCCTGGATTCTTTGCGCTCCGTGCTGCTAATAGCCTTTTTTGCGGGCATGATTTTCACCGTTCAATCGGCCCGAGAATTGCTCAGGTTTGGGGCGGTTGGGGCCGTCGGAGGTGCTTTTGCAGTGGCATTTTGCCGCGAATTAGCACCAGTTTTAACGGCGGGTGTGGTGGCTGGACAAGTAGGTTCGGCTTTTGCCGCAGAGATAGGAGAAATGCAGGTGACGGAACAAATAGACGCCCTGTATATGTTGAGAACAAATCCGGTTGATTATTTAGTAGTGCCGAGGGTGATAGCTTGCTGCGTCATGCTGCCGATTCTAGCAATTTTTTCGGTGGCGGTGGGGATTTTGGGCGGGCTGTTTGTGGCGGTTAATTTTTATGAGTTGGAACCGTCGGTATTTTTGGAATCGGTGCGGACTTTTTTGGGGCCTTGGGATTTAGTAACTGTGGCGATTAAGAGTTTTATCTTTGGCTTGATAATTGCCCTTGTCGGTTGCGGTTGGGGGTTGACTACCACGGGCGGAGGAAAAGGTGTAGGCAAAGCTGCAACGGCGGCGGTTGTGACTTCTTGGGTGTTTATTTTTGTGGCAGATTTCTTTTTATCGCTGTTGATGTTTCATGAGTTGGGGATTACGAGAAATTCATAAATCTTCGATAAGACTCGGCGGTTGAAACCGCGACTATAGAAACAAAACCCGCCTCCGCGGGTTGAAGAAATAATTAGATAAATTAAGAAGACTCGGCGGTTGAAACCGCGTCTATACAAACAAAACCCGCCTCCGCAGGTTGAAGAAATAATTAGATAAATTAAGTTCGTAATTAGGAATGAAAGTCCTGATTTATGGTGCAGGAATATAAGGAGGGCGATAAACTCTAATTTCCTGAATTGGAACTTTGCTGTCTGTTTCGGGAATGATTTCGAGAATGTGTTTGGAATTGCTTAAATTCTGAGCCAATGTTGTAGGATATTCTAGGCTTGAATCTGCAATCTTTGGCGGAATGTATGAATCAACAAACATCGGTTTAACCTGCCAACTAATCTCAAAGCCTTTCGGAGTAAGCTTTTTCGAGTATTCATAGGCATTTTGCAGCCACCAGTTTTTCGGTTCAATCACTACGCGGCCAGATTTTGAAACAAACATTTCGTCGTTTGTACCGCTGCCGTCGTAACCTGTTTTAGAACCGATCACGTCAAATTTAAACTTGGTAGCATCGCTGTTAATCTCAGTGATTATCGCTTTCCAATCTTCGATGATTAGGGGTTTTTGGCTTGATATTTGGATGATTGCCGGCCAACCGACAGCAAAACCAGGGCTAGGTCTGGTTATACTGTAAAGTTCGGGAAATTCTGAGGGTTTTTTGCCGTCGATCGCAATTTTAGCAGAAATTGCCTTGCCGTTGAAGGTTTTATCGGCGATCGCATCTATCCGATTTCCTTCAAACTCCAGAACCAACTTACCATCTTGCCACTTAACATCAGTGCCAACTCTATAAGTTTTAACTAAATCCTGCGACGCTGCTTGAGGAGAGTTTGGGTTGTATCGCAGGTGCGGTTTAATCAAAGCAGCTAGCAGGAAATTTCCCCAATCGTTGAGGTGAATGCTGTCACTCAATAGCTGTTTGGGCTGCAATCGATTGTCTTTTAAATATCTGCGCCAAGGTGCGCGAATTTCTGCGATTTCGCAGCCGTATTTATCTGCCAACTCAGGCAGCCATTTGGTAGAATGAGTGTTGTGCCATTCATATCCTTTGACTTCATCTGGATTGTCGCTGTTGTTACCTGTCGGCAACCAGCTTATGTGGTCAGAATGCAAGAGTATTTCGCTAGCAGTGCGGCGGCGGACATTGGCAATTATCGCTTCGTAATCTTCATCACCTCCGTAGACGTGGAAAATTAGCAAGTCTGGATAAAAAGGATACAAATCATGTTCGCTGGGACGGATTAAAATCGGCGCTGCAAATCCTCCGATTGCCCGATTTTCCACTATCAAATCTGCATAGGGAAAACGCTGTTTCAAATCCTTTGCTACATCTTGCCACCAATCTTGCTGAGTGATGGATTGACCGTAAAATAGGATGCGTACTTGGTGGCGTTCTGTGCGAGTGCTGGTTGCAAGTAATCCCATTGTCCGTTGAATTCTGGCTCCCAAATTAGCATCATTTGCAATAGGAGCGGGTGGGGGAAATGGGGTGGCGACTGCTGTTTTTTTGACAATCGGAACTAACAGGAAGCTCAAACATAATAAAAGTAGCCACCAGTATCTATAAATCTGGGATTTTAGGCTGTTTCGGTGCCGTTTTGCCATTGTTTTATGTTTCCGTTCTCTAAAACTTACCCCTAACTACCAAAAGTATCTCTAGCGTTCACATTGCAAACCTTTCGATAGCTTGTACGCTACATGGCGCGGTTCAGGAATAGCTTGCGGTTGTACAGTGCGCGCCTTACGAGTTGCTTTTTTATTCTTGATTCTGTTATATTAACAATATAGTGCGACAAAAGATGATATAATTCTGGCTGATTAATTGCAAAAGATCGATCGCACGTCAAATGGATTACAAAACAGCCCGCAGTTTTCTGATCGACCAAGGAACAGCCCTGGACACCAAGAAAAATCCCGACGCCTTCCTGATGCGCCTCAAACAAGGCCAGCCGCCCGTACCCGGACAGGTGACATCGATTTTATTAGCTTTAAAAATATTGTTTGAAGGGCTGCAAGAATCTCCAATGCTCGATCGCCAATTAATCTCGGCACTGCATTTACTCTCAGTCGAGAGTTTGCTACAATTTGAAGCAGGACTTCGCAGAGGAGTTTCTTGGCCACCGCTGCTGAAAGAAGACTTAACTAGAATTGCGATCGCAGTCAAGAATATCTTTTCCGGCGTGTGGCAATAATTAGCTTAGTCAACTCCCGATGTTTCACCAGAGAAATTGTCAAACTCTACTCTTCGCGAAAGCTTTCCAAGGATGCCAAAAGAGCCGGAAGTCTCGCCAGCGATGCCGATACTAAAGCCTCATCTTTGTAAACTCGCGATCGGGTAATGCGAATAGTTTTAGCAGCCGAGGTTGTAGAGCCTCGCATCTCCCTATTGCTGGTTTCGACTATCCCTAAATTTCTGGTTTCTCGCTTCAAACCCAACATAGCAGTATCCTCAATTTATCCGTAGGGTTGCGCCGCCAAATTTATCGGGGCTTGCTCAATATTTCTATTATTACTCAGATTGGCAAAAGATATGAAACGATGAAATAATTATTCACGATAGGCAGGGATCAAGTTAAACTGCATCATAACTCTTGTCAAACTCCATAACAACTCTTATTAATTTGTTACAGAAAGTGTTTGTAAAAGCCGATCGCCCGCAGCGACACAGACACCAGCAACTAAAAAGGCGATCGCCCCCACAACCGCTGTATTAACAACAGGAATTGCCAAAGGTTTTGCAAACACAACTGAGTACAAACTCATCCCCAGCGAAAAACCGCCAAAATAAATCCCCACGCCCAATCCTCCCTGCTGCGGTGGCACCAGAGACAAAGCAAAAGGAACCGCACCGTTAGCCACCAAACTGTAACTACAAATTACAGCCAAAACAGTTACTGCTACCATCACAATCCCCTGACTGAAAGCCACCGCCAACAGCAAAACAGCAGTTGCCGCCAATCCGCCCAAAAGCGCCCGCTGATTCCCCACACGGGTGGCAATTTTCCCAGCAGGCAAAGCAGCACAAGCCAAAACAATCGCAAATCCTGCCATTAACAATTTAAGATCCGCGCCCGCGATTTGAGTTTGGAAAACATCAGGCAAAATCCGTGTCGCCATCGCCCGAGTTCCCCAAGCCACAGCCATTCCTGTTACTGCAATTAAACCCAGCGGCAAGATAGAAACTCCCTCAGAAATTTCAGCATTAGGCGGCAATTCCGACACCGCAGCATCAGGATTAACTGCGCGCAAAACTGCCACCGCAGCCAACAATACAAACGAGCCAAGGGCGAAAGCAAAAGCTGGGCCCCAACTCAGAATAAAATCTCCGGCAACAGGCTTTGCTGCCCCGATCAGCCCCCCCACGAGTACCAACAAACTCATGGCTTGGGGCAACTGCTTTTGACTTGCATATTGCCCCAATAGCGACACGGCGGGCGATCGAAACAGCGCCATTGCGATCGCCCAAACCACTATTACCGCAGGCAAAATCCAGCGCAGGGGCGAGACAGAATTGCCAAAAATAAAAACAACAGGAATCGCAATAAATATGACCGACGACAGGATAGTACCCCCAACAATTAGCGGAAAACGAGTTCCCATCCAGTGGCGCTGCTTGTCAGAAAGCCAGCCAGCTAAAGGTTCGATCGCAACTGCTAAAGTGTCTTCCAGAAGTGTGATTCCCCTGTCCCATCCCGCAAAGCCAAATCCCGCTAAAAGTTGAGGCAAATATAGCCGGTAAAGCATCCAACTCAGAGTAATTGCCCCCTGTAAAGCCGCTACCCCTCCGACTTGCCGCCACAGAATTAAAGACTGATATTTAGAATTCTTCATATTTGACAATCATTTATGTTGTAAGCTGTTGTTACTTGTTTTTTCCTGTTTCTGCTTCCTTCTTTCCTGGACAGGAATTATGTATTAATTTTCATAAATCCGGTTGAAATGATCTTAGCTGCCACATCACTAACAGTTCTAGCTCAAATCAGGCCGACTGTCCAAAGTTTGCCTGACGGAGACTATCGCTACCGAGACTCATTTGCGATCGATCTTCTCCCGCGCTCAAAAAAATCATCCAGCACCACAATGGCAAGTGTGTTTGGCTCATCAATTACGGGACTGCCAATATGCGATTGATGCCTTTGACATAATTTTTGCTCCAGGGATGAAGAGATTGTTATTGAGGGCTTTTATCATCCATCAACGACGAGAAAAAATCGACGATACTAGACTCTTGAGATATCGAGAAAATTTACAGGAAAGATTAACCGGGATTTTGAATTTAGCGCGCGCGCGATCCGGATGGTATCCGGTTACGAAAACGCTAGGGTGGGCTGATTGACAATTTATTTCTATTTCTGGAAGATGCAGCGATTCCACCCACGAATAATTAAGCGCGAACAGGCGATTCGGATGAGTGTAATATTTCGCCGTGTGACTAATGGCTTCCGTTCAGAATGGGGGCGAGATTTATTTGCAGCAGTTCGTTCAGTTGTCAATACTGGGAAGCGTCCTAAGCTGAGTTTTCCAACTCTTCGTCAGAAATATCAGGGAAAAGTATGAGCACTTCTCCAATGCCGACAGGAAAACCATTGAGTTTGCTCAAGCCATCGATTACGGTAGCTAGGAGGGATAAGTCTATCTGGTGCAGATTTTTTGCTTTTTCGATCAGTTGGTAGATGGTTTCAGGATTGACTGTTTCGGCGACGACTTCTACCAAGCTGTCAGGGGTTTAACCTCGACTATTCAGGTATTCAGCTAGTTGTAAACGAATTGTACTCATAGGTTTTGTGAGTAAAAATTTTTAGGCTAAAGTGCGATCGCCCTTTACCATTGTCCTATTTTTTGGATGGAAAGGGCGATCGTACTTTCTATCAGATTCCTAGCCTTTGGGCTGATTCGCGTCGCCCCTAACATCCCTCTTTCATCCGCGTTAATCTGCGTGCATCTGCGGTTTCAATACTCCATAACGATTTGGGAGACAGCAATGAGCAAATTTCAGTTATTCGATGCAGTGAGTTTAACCGAACCCATCACTCTTACAGATCGCAAAATTGCGCCGCCAGAAACAGCCGGGGCAATTGTTGAGATATTCAACAACGGTGAAGCATATTTAGTCGAGTTATTTGGCGGATGGGTGAAAGCAGAAGTTGGCGGAGATTTTATTCCTGCAACTCAGGATGAACCCCAATCATTTATGGAAACTATCGGCGTTGAGACGGTTTATCCCCATCAGTTGCGATTAGTTAAATCTGCCCGCGAAATTATGGGAGTTCGAGAACAGTTAATGTCTGTTTTCGATAATTTACCTGATGAGTTAGTGGCAGAAGTCTGCGACTTTGCTGAGTTTTTGGAGCAAAAACAAGCAAAAGTGCGATCGTTAAGCATTTGCGAAAAAACTCCTCTATGATTAACCAAAGAAACCATAATAATTGTGCATCTCAAGACTTCTGTCCAGCACGGCGTGCTAAAGCTAGAATTCTTGGACGCCCACCAGCCGTCATTGAAAAGTCTAACCCCAAACGGAAAATTTCCGGCATATAATATTCATCATTTTCACGGATGACTACACCATTATCTTCCAAGATTTTCATTTCTTCTACTGAGAGTTCAATGATCTCCCTCGTGAAGGGTATTTTCCGCTTTTCTTTTGGTAAGTTACGCAACTTAGTGAATACATCTTTCAATGCTGTGTTTTCTATCTCAATTTCATCAATTTTGTTCCGGCTGCATTCGGGCAATGCCCCCTTAATGGCTGTAGGGATAAGTATCCGATCTTGCCAGCGACTATCATCATTGACAGACTCTTTGGCTGCTAAGTGTAGAAGCCGTACCAAATCCCGTGCTTGAATTTGTCCCCTGAGATCCGAGATTGCTGCGATCACAAATCTGGCAGAACCAGCTTCTTTAGAGCGTTCGGTTCCCAGTCTTTTACCCCATAAAGGAACTAAAGCTTCCGTCAGTTCTTCTTCATTCATATTTTGAAGTTTTTCATAATTAATTTGGGGAAGCATATTTACTCGTTTTGTTACCCAAGCAACCAGCCGCAGTGCTTCTTCCCGATTCCACTTCAAAGCGTAAGGTTCATATCGAGCAATCATTTGAGCCGCATTTTGGTGTACAGCAGCAAGCACTATATCGCGTCGCACAAAAATAATAATACCTAACGGAAGACCCGGCTGTTGCCCTAGCCATTCAGGGACATCCTGAAGCAGAGATCGGATAGCAGTTTGTTGAGCTGGATTGCTGGCAAAGTTTTGGAAAAGGTCTTCTAAGCCATCAATAACAACAACCAGTTGCTTTTTAGTGGCGGCTAGATACTCAGTTAATCTTCTCCCAGTATTTTCTATTGTAGTATCTTCTTGTTTATGGTCGAAGCCAACACCCCAGGCTATAACATTTAACCAGCGCTCGCGCCACTCCCCTTCGTGAAGATTGAGCGGATAACCTTTTCTGATATAGTCTCGAATAAGACTGGGATCTGCCGACGGCTCTAAACCCAACACATTTGCTGCATTTATTCGCACTTCTCGGACTATATTCTGAGCCGATTCTTTCAGGTTGATTGACTCTATAATTGGGCAAATAACAGCGTTACTTTGGACTTCTATTGCACCAGCATCTTTAGCAAATGTTTGCCAGTTTTTTCGGCTAACAATCTGGAGAAAAGTGTAAGTTTTACCTGAACCTTTCGCGCCAACTATTACTGTAATAGGGAGGCGGCGACGGTGATCTGAAGCCAAGTGCCGCAAGGGAGTGGTAGCTAAAAAGTCATTTACTTCTGCATTTTCTGCAAACACTAATTGTTTGGCTATCTTGCTCAGTTCTTCTCTTTGGGACTTCAAGCTAGAAAGGGGGTCTTCAATAGGTTTGCTGCACTGAATTGGCAACCATTCTACTAAAGGACGTACAGCATCCACAATTCCCGATCGCAACAGACGAGTGACTACCTCTTCCCAAGTAGGAGGCAAAACCAGTAGACTGTCAGTAAATGATGTAAAGACTCTCACAGGTTCGACACCTTCTCCTAAAAACGGACTAGCAGCTTCAAGCAGTTTAGTTTCCGCTTCCAATACTATATCGCTGGATCGCTCCTGGTCTGGAATCTGGTTAATAATCAATGCAGGCAATGGTTCAGTATCTCTCCTAGAAAGCGATCTTTCTCCAAGAAGCTCTAGAAGTCTTACTGTTCCTGAAATAGACTGTGCGCTTAAAGTGGTAACAAAGATACGGTAGACTCGCGGATCTAAGATTAGACCTGTAGAAAGTTCAGAAAGTCCAGCCCGCAGGTCTACTATCACAAAATCAGCGCCTAAAGCTTGACCGAGACTAGCTAAAATATTCGTTAATATAAAAGGGTTTTTAGCACCTTGAAAAAGATGCTCTGGTCGGATCTCTAAAGCAGTAAATTTTTCTGTGGAACGAAACGAAGGTAACACATAAATCCCATCAATTAGAGCATTTTGAATTCTGTCTGCTACTAATTGAACAGCATCTACAGCGTCAGGAGAAGGATCGCCGTGAACGAGGGCGATCAGGTCAGCAAAGGAGACACTAGGATTAGGTAATCGGCGAGCAAAAACCCAGCTAATTCCAGGTGCTTCTAAGTCTCCATCTACAAGGAGAACTTTATGTTTATCTTCCGTTAGAGCCTGTGCTAAAGCCAGAGCATGGGTTGTGCGTCCAACGCCACCTTTAAAGGAATGAAAAGCAACTACTGCAACATCTTCCGGTAAGCTATCTGGGCGTTGAATATCTTGGCAGCGTTGCCAAAGAGCTCCTGGCCGGGATAAACTGGGCGTCAATCTAGGAATCGGCGGTTGTTCTTCTGTTTCCTCAAAAAAAATCGGTAGGGTACGTTCACTGTCAGATAAACTTTCTAAAATAATTAAACCCTGTACTATTTCGGGCTGTGAATGAATTCGGTAGCGAGGATCGTAGACTTCTTGCAGCCAAGCGGAAGCTTGTGCTTGAGTACCCGGACGAATTCCTATCGTTAACTCGTCCCAATATGCCCTCGCCCAAACCAACCATTCTGGCCAGTTATTCTGCTCTTGCATTCGCAGCAAGACTTGTTCTACATCAACCCAAGTATATAGACGAATATCTGACGGAATCATCGATTTATTTCCTCTTTAACCCAATGACAAACTTTTTCCAACCACTCAACGACTCTTTTTTCTTTCTCAGAGTCCATACGAATCCCATACCGCCATACCTGATGAGCTTTCTCTATATCTAAATCCGATCCATCATTATCCCGACTGAAATGGGGTGTCTCTCCAATGCTAGCAGAAATTTTGAGTTCCTTTTTCCACCAGTCTAAGTTATGACCGTAATCAGAGAGGATTGTTTGGTTGGAAATATCATTGGTTGTTCTCAAATTGTTGCGTTTGAGCCAGACGCTCTTCATTCCGCATTCGGCTGCATAGAAGAGAAGCAGGTAAGAGGAAGTACCTGTTGTTTGTTCAGACGCCTTAAGATGAGAATGAAAGGCTTGCCGTAATCCACTTACCCCAGCCGGAATCTTAGAACTCAACTTCTCTTCTCCTGATTGTCTGGCTGTCGGCACAATAATTACCAGCGGAATCAGCTAGTTGTAAACGAATTGTACTCATAGGTTTTGTGAGTAAAAAATTTTAGGCTAAAGTGCGATCGCCCTTTACCATTGTCCTATTTTTTGGATGGGAAGGGCGATCGTACTTTTTACCAGATTACTAGCCTTTGGGCTGATTCGCGTTCCAAGGAGTCGGCTTTTGATGAACCATCGTTATCCCAGGAATCTGGCTCGTACTCCCATCCACGGTTTTTATCTTTCCGATCCTCATCCTCAGAGTGTAAGCGTTCTAAGGTAGTCACTCTGTCTTTGAGTTTTTGCAGATCGCGCTGAATGTCCGATCGTGTAAGCTCTTGACTATTTGGGTGTGACCCATAAACCATACAGGCCATCTCCCAACCATGAGGATGATCGAGCAGCTTTTCGAGTAACGATAGCGCGTGATTTTGTGGTATCATGATTTTGAATTAATTAAAGAACACCAAGAATTTTTAGAACGGCTTCATGCAGTTCAATGCTACCGTTCTAGAATTCATGGCTTGAAGAGAGCGTTCCTAACACCGCCAAGTAAAAGGGACGTTCTTTACTTATTATTAGCACATTGGCTGGTTTTTAGTCAATAATTTCAGAAATTTTTGTATGAATAATCTAGAACATTAATAACCTTGTAGTATGTGACTTTGCATGATGACACGGAATCAAATAAACGCATATTTTTTTAATCCCTATTATGGATTGAAATCCAACAATGGAATAACCTGTATACAGGTTATTCCATTGTCAAGGGTCATGGAAAATAACGTTATGCTATTGCCAAATTGCTACTTTTAATATCTCAGTCATAAAATTTTACTTGCAATATCAGGACTTACGCACGATCCGTATATTTAGTATTTTGTAGGGGCAACCCCCCGCGTGAAGCGAAGCTATCCCGTAGGGAATCGCCCCTAGCATCCCTCTTTCATCCGCGTTAATCCGCGTTAATCTGCGGTGTCAATACTCCATAACGCTTGAGGATACTGCCATTTAGACAAATTCCCACTGCTGGGAATTTATTTTGAAAGTGTCAATACTCCATAACGCTTGAGGAGACAGCAATGAGCAAAGTTCAGTTATTCGATGCAGTAAATTTAACCGAACCCATCGCTCTCACAGATGGCAAAATTGCACCACCAGAAACAGCCGGGGCGATCGTTGAGATATTCAAAAACGGTGAAGCCTATTGAGTCGAGTTATTTGGCGGATGGGCGAAAGCAGAAGTTGGCGGAGATTTTATTCCTGCAACTCAGGATGAACCACAATCATTTATGGAAACTATCGGCGTTGAGACGGTTTATCCCCATCAATTACGATTAGTGAAATCTGCCCGCGAAATGATCGGAGTTCGAGAACAGTTAATGTCTGTTTTAGATAATTTACCTGATGAGTTAGTCGCAGAAGTCCGCGACTTTGCCGAGTTTTTGCAAGAAAAACCAGAAAAATCATTCAACTCGGCGGTTGAAACCGCGTCTATACAAGCAAAACCCGCCTCCGCGGGTTGAAGAATGCGTGGTTGAGACTTTTTCTGAGAAAGTGCGATCGCCCTTTACCATTGTCCTATTTTTTGGGATGGGAAGGGCGATCGCACTTTCTATTAAATTCCTAGCCTGTCTTTGATCCGCGTTCATCCGCGTGCATCTGCGGTTTAAATATTCATTAACCACAAAAAGGGCGTTAGCCAAGCTTATCAATAGCTTGCATAACTTTTTGGCTAGCATACCAGGTGTCAATTAAGACTGTTCTAAAAGCTAGAGCCTGATTGGCAGACCACAAGAAGCAGCATTTATAATAGATGGTCTATTTGGGTTTTTCCGTCCCCATCAGCCTTCATAACTGAGGTGAGAATTTTTACGCCTCTACGATCGTCACGCGGACGCGCTTTTTCGTTTCAAGATTTTGACCATCTGCCAGGGGCTTTAGTCCTGCCTTAATTTGTATGGGTTTTGGTTATTATACTAATTTGCAAAATCAATGCAACAGTAGTCGAGCCGGGTGTGTCGCCATCAATAATCCCTAAAAAATATCGACAATTTAACAGCGACGCACCTTCTTAACAGGGTCATTGTCAACAAACACAACATTTATTGTGTAGCAATCTTTTGTCAAACCGGTATTACTTTGCGGCTGTAGCAGTCTCGCTATTTGGGCCTACACAGCGAAAAACTAGCAACTTGGGTTAATTGCTAATTACTAATGCCTGATAATTTCCTCATCCTCAAATAGCCTTGGGTTCAGAAGCAAAAATGAATAGGTGGACAACACCCTGCGCCCCTATTCATTAGCCAGCTTACTACACAGGATTAGACGATATCCTTACGCTTCTGAACCACTAAAGTGAGACCCAACAAAGCCAAAATTTGCAAACAAAGAATACCCCAATACTCCCCAACATTTACCTTAAACATGGAGCCATATTTGTCATAGAAGTTCTCTAACAGAGCTTCTCCGCCTTTAATCGTTCCCTCGTATTTGCCTTTCCACTGGCTGTAGTCTTTTTGCCAAGTATCAATCTCCGCTTTGTAGCTATCAACTTTTTTCTGGTAATCACCGAACTCAGCAGGATTGTCCGGCGCTTTGCCAGGATCTTGGGGCTTGGCGGGTTCCTTTTGGTCGATTACAGGGTCATATTTACCCTTGATTCCGGGAAACTCGCAAGTCTTGAATAGTTTTTCTCCCAGGCACTCGCAGCGGTTTTTCTTGTCAGTTGGCGACAAGTTGTTGCGATCGTCCTTGCTTAACTGCCAGCAGGGATCGTCAACGATGTTACTCCCCAACTTACTCTGGGTCAACAGCGACTCAAAAGACCATTTGGTAATTGTGATTTGGTTGACGAGGCGACCAGGAGCCCCAAGAGCGTCGATGGATAGCATCCCGCCACCAAAGGTAATTTGCGGGACGAGAAAGATGATGGTCAGCAGCGGTGCGATATTTTGGTTCGGTGAAAGAGCTGATACAAATAGCCCCATCATCATGCCTGCGATCGAGGCGAGGAACAAGGTAACGTACATTCCTCCTAAAACTTCCGTACCCCCAGGCAAGTCGATCGCCAACTTTTTAAACAGCAAGAAGACAGCAGCTTGATACAAAGCCAAGAGGATACCTACACAAACTTTCGATAAAATGTAAGGGATAACTTGCAGACCAATCATCCGTTCGCGGCGGTAGATATCGTTTTCTTTGACAATTTCCCGCATAGTGGCAAGACTACCCACCATCACAGCAATGAGAGCTGTGACGAAGAGCATAGTAATTGCCTGACCTGCATTTCCTGTTTCGACACTAAAGATATCGCGCTTCCAGGTAACAAAATCCAGCAGCCCTAAAATGGGAGCAACGGCCAGCATTAAAAATAAACTAGCTTTGTCCTGTATTAAGATTGCTAGATTTCTCTGGGACAAAATGGCAAACTCTCTGAGCGCCGAAACCCGCTTAGCTCGATGAGCAGGCGGTTGTTTGGATGGGGAGTGCTGCAATGCGCCGCCGACGGCCGGCGGGAGCGAGCGCTGCCGGTCTACCACATATTTTTGATACTGGGAGGACTGGATGTAGCGCTGCTGCCAGTAGTCCGGCGACTCTTCCCGCTCTACTTTGCGGTAAATTTCATTAAATTTCTGCACCCCAAAGTAGCCAGGAGCTTCCTGTGGAGAACCGCAGTAAGCCACTCTGCCACCTGCTGCCATGAAGATTACCAAATCGCAGACGGTGACATTTTCGGTAGCGTGGGTGATCAGCAAGACGGTGCGGCCAGAGTCTGCCAGCTTCCGCAAGAGCTGCATGATTTCCGCCTCGGTGCCGGGGTCTAGTCCAGAGGTGGCTTCATCGAGGAAGAACAAGCTGGGTTTGGTGAGCAGTTCCACGCCGATCGATACCCGCTTGAGCTGGCCTCCGCTGAGGGCCTTAACTTGCACGTCTTTGCGGTGGATGCTGTAAAAATTGTGCTATACTGATTTTATAAATATCCCCCCCGATTTGGGGGAGATAAAACAGATACATATTTCTAGCTAAATCTAGAAAGTATCTAGAATCTACAGAACCTTGAAAAATCAATAGTTACAGGAACCTACCCATGAAATCTCAATCCAACAAGGTACAGTCTGCTTTGTGTGATGTAAAGGTCTACTCTGATAAAGGTAGCTTAGCGCTACGGTTCCCCTTGAGGCATAACGCCCTATGGGAAGCTTTAGATGGTAAATCGCTTAAGGGGAAGCCGAAATGCCTAGGAATAGGTAAATATGGCTTTAGTGCAGATGAACCTGATGATTGGAAGCGTGCCAGTGCGATAGCGGTTCAGATTGAGTCCGATTTAGACCATGTTGAATGGGATAAACTGTTTGATCGTACCCTAGCTAAATATGGCTTAGGTGGTGGCAAATACGCTAAGTTAGCTGACATCATCCAGTTACCGGGTACTCTTCCCATATTGCCTGAGATAACAGTCGGTGCAATGTGGGAAGAGTACCTTTTGTGGAAAAAAACAACCATAGAAGAGACTACTTACAAGTCTACATATTGTCATTTTGACAATATAGCTAATGGTAAATTTTTCCAGTATAGAGGTAATCAGTTAACGTTATCTGATTACCCGCTAGCTACCGTTTATTTAGATGACAAGCAAGGCGTTACAACCGCGCTTGACGCGATAACATCTAAAGCAAAAACACGGTTGCTAGTGGCATTAAATGAAGCTTTTGAACACGCTAAATCCAAAGGATTGTTGGTTAATCTCAATACCGATAACCCGTTTACTGCTGACAAATTTAGCGTCCCTGCTGTTACAACACAACAAAAATATGCTGATAAGGTAGTTAACGGTGTGACAGTAGAATGGCATGAGACAGAGGATGAAACCGTGTTAGAGCGTGACCGTCGCGCATTTACCAAGGATGAACGCGATATCATTATCAAAGCGTTTTATGAGTCTGATAAAGTCAAGCATCAATTAGTAGCACCTTTAATCGAGTTTTTGTTTTTAACAGGTTGCCGTCCTAGTGAAGCCTATGCTTTAACATGGCGTGACGTTGATTTTGATCGTGGTGTAATCAAGATTACTAAATCGGTAGGTGCTAAAACCCGTAAACTTAAAGATACCAAAACGGGCGAGTCGCGGTTGTTTTACTTTTCTGGCACTAGCCGTTTAAAAGCTTTGTTGTTAGAGATTAAGTCAGACAAAACAGAGGGTTTAATTTTCTCTAACGATAAAGGGAAATACTATAATTCTTGTTTTGTGGGATACTGTTGGCGCGATCGGATAGCCAAAGGCACCCTAAAATCCGGGGAAGAAGTCGAATACTTCTATCCCGGCGTTGTTACTCAGTTAGTGCGTGACGGTAAAGTTAACGGCTACTTAGCACCCTATCATTGCCGTCATACTTACATCACACTTATAGCGCACGCTAATAGCCACAACACGGATGCTTTACTACATATAGCTACCAGTTGTGGTAACAGTGTAGATGTGATTCTAAGGCACTATTTAGGAAGAATTGAGACTAGAGAATTAGTAGAAGTCTAACCCACAACCTTACCTACCCTAACCCGGTAGGTTTTTTTATGCCTATTTTCAGTGTGAGTTTACTTATATTTGTTAAATAGGGCCCCCAAGTTGGGGGGGGGTAAATAGTTGTTTACAAGTAAACAACACAAAACCCGTCCTGTTCAGTCTCGCAATGAGTCCCTACTTATTGACGGGTTTATGTGTTATAGCTGGTTTCAAGGCTAATTAAAGCCTGGTAGGTAGCCAGCTAGCACCTATTTATAATTTAGCAGACTCATCAGATAGTGTCAAGTAATCTCGTACAGGTTCCCGAATAAACGCTACACATAAAACGGTCTCTATGA
>Ga0209591_10002690_pt1 | contig 21135 bp, 19 predicted proteins | sample MAT01_FD_187207 | JGI IMG/M metagenome (GOLD analysis project Ga0209591, IMG submission 187207) | Freshwater microbial communities from Lake Fryxell liftoff mats and glacier meltwater in Antarctica - MAT-01 (SPAdes) (version 2) | ecosystem: Environmental > Aquatic > Freshwater > Ice > Liftoff... | reverse complement strand
GTTCAAGATCACTCCCACCACGGCCGCGGTGATGCCCTTCAGGGCGAAGGTGAGCGTGCGGACCTGGCGCAGGCGTTCCATGTAGGGCGCTCCGGCCAGGATGAAAAGGAAACTGGGCAGAAAAGTTACCCAGGTCGTGATGGCCGCCCCGAGCGTGCCCGCCAGCAGTGGGGACAGCGAGCCGGGATTTTGCCACGCTCCCACGAACCCGACAAATTGCAGCACCATGATGAGCGGGCCGGGGGTGGTTTCCGCCAAGGCAAGCCCTGACATCATTTGCGCCGCACTCAGCCAGCCGTAATTTTCCACCGCTTGCTGCGCCACATAGGGCAGCACGGCATAGGCTCCGCCGAAAGTGATGAGGGCCGTCTTGCTAAAGAATATTCCCTGCCGGACGAAAATCGAGGCCCATCCGAAAAGGAGTCCGGCGAGCAAAATCGGCGTTCCCCACAAAACGAGGCAGGTCAATGCCGTCTTCAGCGTTTTCCGGATTGAGGGCCTTGCCTGCGGTTCGATGGACTCCGGGTTTTCCTTGGCGGCAGCAGGCAGGAGTTTCAGGCGTCCCGCCAGCAAACCGAGGGCGGCGGCGGCGAGAAGAATAAAGACGAAAGAGATCTTGAAAAAGAAGATGGCAATGAAGGCCAGAACGGCGATGCCCTTGAGAAAAGGAGTTTGAAGCGCCCTGTCGGCGATGCGCAGCACGGCTGCGGCCACGATAGCCATCACCGCCGGTTGCAGTCCGTAAAAAATAGCCGCGATCCATGGGATGGTGCCGCACGCCATATACAGCCAGCTCAAGGCCCAAAGCAGAACGGCGGCGGGAAGGACAAAAAGCGCTCCCGCCACCACGCCGCCGCGCGGGCCATGCAGCAACCAGCCGATATAAGTTGCCAGTTGTTGCGCCTCGGGACCGGGCAGCAGCATGCAAAAATTCAGCGCATGCAAAAACCGCTCTTCGCTGATCCAGCGGCGCTTCTCCACCAGCTCTGTTTGCATGATGGCGATCTGTCCGGCGGGACCGCCGAAGCTGATGAACCCCAGCTTCAACCAAAACCGTGCCGCCTCGCGAAAAGAGGGAGATTGCACCGGGGCTGGAGCGGCCTTCATCAGGAAGACAGTTTTCCCTGACAACCGGTTCAAGCCGGAGTCAGGGATTTGGCCGGTTTGTCCGGCGGGGCCGGTGGCGCGGAAGCGCGCAGCACCAGGGCATCGCTCGCATCAATCGTGCGCACCCACTCGCGCCAGATGGCGACCAGGAGAGCCATGAGGACCGGCCCGATAAAAATTCCCACAATCCCCATCGTCTTCACTCCGCCGATCAGGCCGAAGAAGGTGGGCAGGAAGGGAAGGCGAATCGGGCCGCCCACAAGCTTCGGGCGGATGGTTTTGTCCACGATGAAGAGCTCCACTGAACCCCAGAGCAGCAGGGCCAGTCCCGCCACCGGGCTGCCGCTGAGCATCAGATAGATGGACACCAACGTGAAGCACAGGGGCGCACCACCCGGAATCATCGCCATGAAGCCAGTGAGAACACCGAGCAGAAAAGCGGATGGCACGCCCGCGATTTTGTAGGCCACGCCGAGAAGAATCCCCTCGCCCACGGCAATGATGGTCATGCCCGTGACGGTTGCGCTGACCGTGGCGGGCACCACCCGGGAGAAACGATGCCAGCGCAGTGGCAGGATGCGTTCGCCCACGCGATCCAACTGCGCGACCATGGCCGTGCCGTCTTTGTAGATGAAGAACAGCGTGATCATCATGAAAACGACGGCAAGGATAAAGTTCACCGCGCCGGTTCCGGTGGCCAGCACCCAACGCGAAATGTTGCCGATATGATTTCCGCTCAGAAGATGCACGAGTTCGCCCAAGGCCTTGGGTTCGCCGAGATATTGCCGCCACCCTTCCTCCACCTGTTTGCCGACAAGCGGCAGGTTGGCGATGGAGGCGGGAGTCGGGATGCCGGTCTGGTTCGCTTCGACGAGCCAGGCCACCCATTCGCGGATTTCATTGACGCCATACGTCACCAGAAAGGCCAGCGGAATGACCACTACAAGGAGGATGAAGCAGAGCGCGATACTGGCGGAAAGCGCGGTGCGTCCGCTGCAAACACGCACCAGGCGTTCATAAACCGGCCAACTGGCAAAGCCCACGATCAGGGCGGCCAGCACCGGCACAAGAAAGCCGTGAAAAAAATACACCCCGGCAAGCACGACGAATGCCACAAGCCAACGGGCGATGGGATGTTCCGGCAGGAGGGTGTTCATGATGGATCGGGAAAAGAGAGTGCTCCCTTTAGCAGATCGCCATGCGCCCGCCAACTTTTCCTCAGGAAGATCGTGACCCTAAAGCATCCCTTCCTGACGGGCCTTACGGATGGCGTGCAGGAGACTGAGGATGAGACCAAGGGCTTCGCCGGATTGTTCGGCAGGAGTGAGCGCGCCCGGGAGGGCAATGATGATTTCGGCCGGTTGCTTTTCCGTCTCCGGCATGGGCGTGAAGGTGCGCGCATAGGTCGGACGCACGGGATTCGGTTTCCAGCGAAACTTAGGCGCGGCAACCGCATAGCGGGTCAGCGCCTCGCTGATAACGATTTTCTGCTGGTCGGTCGTGAGCCAGGCTTCCACCTCGGGTTCGCTGGCGCGGGGGTTTTGCCGCAGGAGAATGACGACATCGTAGGGGTAGCGGCGGAGTTCTTTTTCCAAAACTTGCACGTGGGTGCTGGGCGAATCCCCCCAGCAGCGCACGTCGGGAAGCTGCTGGCGGTCCATCAGAAAGACATTTCCGCGATGGGCCTCAAGATTGACCACGGGATAGGCCGTGACCTCAATACCTTCGGCGAGTTGCAGACTGGATTCCATGGCGGCAATAAGCCGCGCGATGGCCAGGGGAGTCACGGTTTCCGTCCCGACCCAACCGCCAACGATGAGCGCATGGAGGGGCGTTTCACCTTCACGGGTGCCGCAGACATGGAAATACGGAATCATTTCCTCGCGGATCCCGGCCTGGCCCAGACCGTAGCCGAGCATGAGGGTGGAGGATTCCTTGGAAAGTTCCACCAGCGGAGCGATGAGGCTTTCCACGTCCTGCTTGCCGGCTTCAAAGCTGGTCTTGATCTGGAGATCGGTGAAGAGGTTCATGCTGGCTCCTTTCCTTGGTTGAGGATCGACTTAAAGGTTAAAAGCTGAACCCCGATGCGCAAGTTGTTTTCCCGCGTGATTTCTCAAAAACGAAAACCGGTGTCCGCCAGCCAACGAACACCGGTCCTTCATTCAAACCCCGAACCACGCAGAGGCCCTCAGGCTTTACTCAAACTGCTTAGAAGGTCACTCCGAGTTGGAAACCAAGGACGGTGGCGTTTTGGGTGAGTCCCGCGCCGCCGGGCCGGATGATGTCTTGCAGATCCGGCTGCACATAGGCCCACTTGTTGAACTGCACACGATAGGAAAATTCGATCACGCCCTCGTAAGATTGGGTGGGACGTCCCCTTCTCTCATCCGCCAATTGCTTGTAGAAAGGTGATTTCGGCCTTAACGAGCCGCCGTCCAAGCCCCGTCAAAGCGCTCGGTCCGCCAAGTGTTCTCATCACCCACTTTGCGGAAAGTGATGCCGGTCGGTGAGCGTACAAAGATGTAGCTCCCCTCCCCGCTTTGAAATTGCCTGGCCTCGAACGCCGAAGTGTCCGCCAGGGTGATTTTGTTACCCTCCAGGCGATAGCGTCCGCGAAAGGCCGGGGCCGAATAATCCTCCGCCGTATAAACGGCGTAGCCGCCTCCCGGCATGACCCGCAGTTCCAGGGAGCCTTCATTTTTCAAACCGCTGCGGCGCCAGGTGCCAATAATGGCCGGCCAGTCGGCGTAGGCTATGCGGGCGATGCGCCAGTGACCGTCCTCCAAGCGCCATTCCACCATCAGACGCTCCTGCAGGTTGAATCGCGCGGGCGCACTCGCCACCACGTCGCTCTGAGTCATCGCCCGTCCCGGAAAAGAATAAACAACCTCGGTCTGGCGAATCGCCAGGGTGTAAGGTTCGGCGGTCAAGGCGCGGAGGTATCGGTCCACATCCGCGAGTTGCGGAGTGACTGGGGATTGAATGGTGGCCGTCTTGGTAAAGTGCGTGCGCAATTGCTCGAACCGGCCGCTGTTCTGCAAGGCGGCGAAGTTGGCAAGACGTTCGCCAAACGGAATGAATTCCCGGGGTGGCAGTTCGGCCTTGTGAGCGCACGCCGCCAAGGCCAAAACGGAGGCCAGAAGAAGATATCTCATAAGATGACAAGGGCTTTACCGCCTAACCGGAAAAATGCACGCAAAGCCGGGGCGCATAGCCCGGCCGCGCTGACTGCTATTGCGGCAGTTCCAAAACCAACACGGACGCGGGACGAAAAGCCACCATGGTTGTTGGTTTGGGGGGTTGCATCAGACTGCGATTGATAAATTCCTGATTGATCGGCGCGATCAAACTGTAGCTGCCCTTGCCATCGGGAAGCATTGGCGTGCCCCAGCGGCTGCGGCAAACGACTTCCTTGGCGAGAATCCGTTCTCCGCGCAGGGTGTGGTTGAAAAGCTCGGGCTCGGGTTGAGTCATCGCCCCGAGAAAAGCACTGCCTGCGAGAAAAAGAGGAAGCATATCTGATTAATGGATCAAAACGCAGTAAACCCCCACCCGCCCCCGCAGGGCAAGCAGAAACTCACAGCGCTTCCCTTCCCGGCTTACGCTTTTTCGACCTGCCAATATTCCAGATCCACCGGTGTCTCGCGACCGAAGATCGTGACGGAGACACGCAGCTTGCCCCGGACGGGATCAATTTCCTCGACCACACCGTTCTGATTTTGGAAGGGACCGTCGGCCACCTTGACCTTGTCGCCGACTTCAAAACTGATTTTCGGTTTGACGGTGTCCTCGCGTTCGCGGGCCTGGGCCAGGAGGCCTTCGATCTCCTTCGGACGCATCGGGATCGGACGATCCTTCGTGCCGGCGAAACCAATCACGCCATCGGTGTCCTTGATGAAATACCAGGTCTTCTCGACCAGCTGGTTGTTCTCATCGAGGAGGTGCATGTTGACGATCAAATAGCCGGGAAAAAACTTGCGCGTGGTCTCGGTTTTTTTGCCGCGCTTGATTTCCTGCACCCGTTCGGTCGGGATGAGCACCTCATAAATATGGTCGGACATTTCCTCCAGTTTGATGCGGCGGTTCAGGTTGTCCGTCACCTTCTGCTCCAGGCCGGAGAGAACGTGTACGACATACCATTGGTCACGGGGTGCGATGGGCATTGTGCTTAGGGTTTCGTCAAATAACTGACGACGGTGATAAGGATGGAATCGAAAAAGGCGATGTATCCACCAAGGATTAACATCGCGATGAGCACAACCATGGTGGAATCCGTGAGTTCCTTGTAGCGCTTGAATCCCTTTTCATTGGGATCCCACGGCCACTGGGCCTTGGCCAGCTCGGTGCGGACTTCGGCGATAAAATTGCGGATTTTTCCAAACATGGAATGCGGATACTACGCTCTCTTTTTTCAAACAGGACAGGAGGGACTCGAACCCCCAACAAGCGGTTTTGGAGACCGCTGCTCTACCAATTGAGCTACTGTCCTAATATGGCAAAAGAGAAACTGATTACTTGATGATGTCCGCCACGCGTCCGGCACCGACAGTGCGGCCACCTTCACGAATAGCGAAACGGATGGTTTTTTCCATGGCGATCGGAGTGATGAGCTCGACCTCAATGGAAACGTTATCACCAGGCATCACCATTTCAACTCCTTCGGGCAATTTGATTGTGCCCGTGACGTCGGTGGTGCGGAAGTAGAATTGCGGACGGTAGTTCGAAAAGAACGGCGTGTGACGGCCGCCTTCGTCCTTGCTCAACACGTAGATCTCCGCCTTGAACTGCTTGTGCGGTTTGATCGTGCCGGGCTTGGCCAGAACCTGACCACGTTCGACATCGTCTTTCTTCACGCCGCGCAGGAGCACGCCGACATTGTCGCCGGCTTCGGCGGTGTCGAGGAGCTTGCGGAACATTTCGATGTCCGTAACGGTGGTCTTGATGGTGTCCTTGATGCCGACGATCTCGATTTCCTCCATTTTCTTGAGGATGCCACGTTCGACCCGGCCGGTCGCGACGGTGCCGCGGCCTTCAATGTTGAACACGTCTTCAACGGGCATGAGGAAGGGCAGATCCTTCGGACGCTCCGGTGTCGGGATGTATTCATCCACCGCCGTCATCAGGTCGGTAATGGCCGTCTCGTATTCGGCCACGCCTTCGAGGGCCTTGAGCGCACTGCCTTTGACGATGGGAATCACGTCGCCGGGAAATTCATATTTGCTCAACAGTTCACGGACTTCCATTTCGACGAGTTCAAGCAAATCCTTGTCGTCCACCATGTCCACTTTGTTCATGAACACCACGATGGAAGGCACGCCGACCTGACGGGCCAGCAGGATGTGCTCGCGGGTCTGGGGCATGGGGCCATCGGCTGCGCTCACCACGAGGATGGCTCCGTCCATTTGGGCCGCGCCGGTGATCATGTTTTTCACATAGTCAGCGTGTCCGGGACAATCAACGTGCGCGTAGTGGCGGTTGTTGGTCTCGTATTCGACGTGGGCGGTGTTGATCGTAATGCCGCGCTCTTTTTCTTCGGGAGCTGCGTCAATTTCCGAGTATTTTTTTGCTGTCGCCTGTCCGGTCTTGGCGAGCACGGTGGTGATCGCGGCGGTCAGGGTGGTCTTGCCGTGATCAACGTGGCCGATTGTGCCGATGTTGACGTGCGGTTTATTTCTCTTGAACTGTTCTTTTGCCATTTTAAGGGTGTGTTTGGGTTGAGACTATCGCCTGTTCAATTTCATGGAGCCCATGACCGGGTTTGAACCGGTGACCTCGTCCTTACCAAGGACGTGCTCTGCCAACTGAGCTACATGGGCATATGTGGCCGAAGCCGTTAGGAACATAGTGTGTCTTCGTGTTTTCTCTTTGTCCTGAAAAAGGGTGTAAAACCCCTCCCGTCTTTACGTCGTGCAAAAACGGTAGGCGTCTTCTCCCTGAATCAGAAGGGAGCGAAACTTAGCAAACCACAGGAGTGTGTCAAAATGAAAAAACAGGCAGAGCGGCGGATGTTCCGAATGCCCCGCATCCCGGCGGCAGGATAAGGCAGACGGTTTACGAATAGTGCGTGATTCCGAAAGAGAGCCAGGAGCCAAAAAGAAATGACATTTCGATTGCCCCGATTATACAGAAACCGTGCGGAAGTTTTTGCCCATACGATAAACGCTCCAAGATGACTTCCACCTCCCCGATCCCGGCGTCCTCCCTTTCACCGGAAGATTTTATTTCCGCGGTGCGGGAACGCGTGGCGCAGGTCGTGGTCGGACAGGAAGTCGTGGTGGAGCGCATTCTGACTGCCCTTCTGACCAGCGGACATCTCCTGCTGCAAGGCATGCCCGGACTGGCCAAGACCCTGCTGGTCGATACGGTGGCCAAGAGCATCCATCTGGAATTTTCCCGGGTTCAATTCACCATTGATCTGCTGCCCTCGGATATTCTCGGCTCTGAAATCCTCGACCAGCGCCTGGGGGATTTCCGTGTTCGCAAAGGTCCCGTTTTTACCAACCTCCTGCTGGCGGACGAAATCAACCGGGCCGCCCCCAAGGTGCAGAGTGCCCTGCTGGAAGCCATGCAGGAACGCCGCGTCACGATCGGCACCGAAACCTTTGAACTGCCCAAGCCGTTTGTCGTCATCGCCACGCAAAATCCGGTCGAACACAGCGGCACGTTTGAACTGCCCGAAGCGCAGTTGGACCGTTTTCTCATGTGCCACCGCCTGAATTATCCGACTTTTGCCGAAGAGGAGGAAGTGGTGCGCCGGAATCTGGGGCTGGGATTAAAGCGCGGCGAGCAAGGCGTGGTCGCCCGTACGGAATTCGACCTGCTGGAACGTGAACCGGTGGGCACTCCAGACGATCTCGTCTGCGCCATGGAAAAAGTCCACGGCGTCCATGTGAGCGAGACCTTTCAAAAGCATGTCGTGGAATTGATTCACCGCACACGAGCCCATCCCAAGCTGGAACTGGGCTGCAGTCCGCGTGGCGCCATCGCATTAACCAAGGCCAGCCGGGCGCGCGCATTCCTGCATGGGAGGGCTCATGTGGTGCCGGGCGATCTCTTCGCGCTGGCGGAGGATACCCTGCTCCACCGCATGAGGCTGAAATACGAGGCCATCGCGGAAGGCGCCACCACCCAGGGCGTGCTGCGGGAAATCCTCGAAGGCATGGCCTGACATGAGAGCGCTTTCCCGCTTTTGGAACAGGGCCCGGTTTTTTCCCCAAGCTTTTTTCCGCGAATCGCGATCCGGCGGAGAGCACCTGCTGCAGGCGGTTGATGAAATGGACGACCGCCAGTTTCAACTGGCCATTCGCAAGTTGGCCAACGACCTGAGTTTCGGCACCGATCGCTCACCCATCTTCGGCAGCGGCATCGAATTCGCCCATGCCCGGCTTTATCAAATCGGCGATTCCCTCAAAGCCATGCACTGGCGGGTGACGGCGCGAACCGGCAAGCCGTTCGTGAAAGTGTACGAGTCGCCCAAACGTCTCCCTGTTTACTTGCTGCTCGATACCTCGGCCTCGATGACCGTTTCCTCCCACACCCAAAGCAAATACGCCTGCGCCCTGCAAATCGCCGGGGGCGTGGCGCTCGTTTGCCTGGACCGATTAAGTCCGGTCGGAGTGCTTGCCACCGGAGAAAAACCCTTCCGGGTGGAGCCCAGTCTTTCCGGCGCGCGTGTGCGACAGTGGCTGCATGAGTTGCGGAGACATCGGCTGGATGAAACGACCAGCCTGGGCACGCGCTTGCAGGAACTGGCCTCCACCCTCTCGCACCATTCCCTTCTTGTCATCCTCAGCGATTTGCACGACCCGGAAGCGCTGCGGACGATCCGTTCCGCAGCCGTGCGCCATGATGTCGTCGTCATCCAACTGCAAGATCCCGTCGAACGAGCCGGTGCGGGGGTCGGTTTTATCCGGACCCGCGAGGCCGAGACGGGCCGGCACCATCTCGCAGGTGGCAAATGTCCCTGGCAAATGGAGGAAACCCTGGCGGCGGAACTGCGGAAGGCCGGCGTCGATCATCTTGCCCTCGCCATCAATGAACCCTTGATCGCGCCGCTGCGCCGTTTCCTCTCCGCCCGCGGCTTGTCGAGCCGATCTGCCCGATGAGAACAACCCTCTTTCTTGTTCTTTCCCTTGTAGCCGTGCAAGCGGAGCCCGTTGGCATTGCGGGTCGGCGCATGGACGTTTTTCTTCCCGGGCCAGAGCTTTCCGTTTCTCCATTGCAAACGGGAAAAGACCCTTTGGATCTGCGCATCCTGGCCGTCTATCCGCACGGCACGGCCGGGTTCCGTTACGATCTGGAATACATTGGTTATGTGCCTGGGCTGCTTAATCTCTCCTCGTGGCTAGTTCCAAAAGACGGAGCCCCAACCATCGCCCTGCCTCCGGTTGCAGTGGATGTCACGTCCGTCTTGCCAGCGGGAAAGCCCGGCTCCCTGGAGAAACCGGCCTTTCAACCCCGAGGGATCGGCGGCGGATACACCCTTGTACTTCTGCTCCTCGTCAGCGCATGGCTGGCGGGAGGCGTGGCGCTGCTGGCGGCAGGGCTCAGAGCGCTGCGACGGACTGCGCCTGAAAGTGCCCGGCTTCCACGGACCCCGGCGGAACAGCTGCGGCCTTGGATCGAGCACGCGCTAAGGGGCGAACTCGATGCCTCGGGCAAAGCCGAACTGGAACGTCGTATCATGGGCTTTTGGAGAAACCAACTTGATCTCACCGCGTTGCCTCCGGGGGAAGCGCTGCAGAAAATTCGCGAGGACAAGGAGGCCGGTCAGCTTCTGCGTTTGATTGAAAACTGGCTGCACAATCCGGCCGCCCGTATTTCTGAAGCTGAGGTCAATCACGCGCTCGAACCCTACGGCCGTCCGATCAAACCATGAGTTTCTCGCATCCCTGGGTTCTCGTTTTTTTGATCATTCCCGCCGCCTGGGCATGGTGGCGAGCCCGAAGACATGGACATGCCGTGGTAGCTCCGTTCGATCATGCCGAATCCCGGCCAAGGAGACCGCTCAAAGTCTTGCTGGCCTTCGCCCATTCGCTTCCCTATGCGCTGGTGGCGCTGGCCATTGTGCTGCTGGCTGGACCGCTCAGGCCGCAGGAGCCCGAGGAAAAAAGAGTGATGACGAACATCAACTTCCTGCTCGATGTCTCCGGCAGCATGATGTCGCCCTTCGATCAGGGCACACGTTACGAGGCGGCCATGGACAAGCTGCTGCAGTTTGTGGACTACCGCCAGGGAGACGCCTTTGCCCTGACGATTTTCGGCAGCAACGTCCTGCATTGGTGCCCTCTCACCATGGACGCGAGCGCCCTGCGCTGCTCCAAGCCTTTCCTCGCTCCTGATAAACTGCCGCCAGTCTTTGGCGGCACGTTGATTGGCCTGGGCCTGGAGGCATGCATTCGTAATCTTGTCCAGCAACCCGAGGGGGATCGCATGATCATTCTCCTCACCGACGGCTACAGCGCCGATCTCTCGGGAGGCAATGATGCCGAAGTGGCAAAAAAACTTCGAGACAATCACATCACCGTTTTTGCCATTCATGTTGCAGAGGGAAGCCCTCCGGTGGAAATCGGCCTCATCACCTCTATGACCGGAGGCGAGGTCTTCTCGGCCGGCGACGTAAACAGCCTGCAGTCCGTCTTTACCCGCATCAATGCCATGACCAGGGCCCGCGTTGAAAAACAGGCCGCCGACATGGCCGACGCCTTCCCGCCGTTTTCCCTTGCAGGCCTCGGCGTGCTGGGGGCATGGGCATTCTGTCTTTTCGGCTTTCGGTACACCCCATGGTAGGACTGCCTGAAATTCTTGCCCTCGCTTGCTTCGTCGTCGTGCTGGGCGCGGAGGTCTTGCATCAACGGCGCATCCGCTCGGTCGCGCCTCTCGTGTTTGGGCCGGGACGCAAGCCATCCCTTCTCGTCCGCTGGATGCCTTTGCTCAACGCGCTGGCCGGAGCCATCTGCGCCTGGGGGCTCGCCACCCTTTGGATCGCAACTCCCAAACTGCGCCAGGCGGCGGAAAAACCCGACCCAGGCGATCTGCGGCATGTCATTTTCGTGCTGGATGTCTCGCCCAGCATGAGAATCGAGGATGCGGGAAGCGGCGGAAACGAACGGCGCTCCGCACGGGTGGCGGCAGTGTTGAAACAATTTTTCCGCACCGCCCCGACTGACCAGGCGCTTTTCACCGTGATTGCCACTTATACCGATGCCAAGCCGGTCGTGGTGGATACCCGTGATGCCGATGTCGTCCTCAACATCACCGACCGATTGCCGCTGTCACATGTTTTCGAACCGGGCCGCACCCGCATCTTTACCGGCTTGGAGGAAGCGGCCCGGACGGCTAAACCCTGGCCGCGCGCCAGCACCAGCCTCATCCTGCTGACCGATGGGGACACGGTACCTTCCACCGGCATGCCGCCAATGCCGCAGGCGATCTCGGAAGTGGTGGTTGTGGGAGTCGGCGCCACGGAAAAGGGAAGTTTCATCAATGGACGCAATTCCCGTCAGGACGTGGCCAGCCTTAAACAAATCGCCGCCCGGCTGCGGGGAACTTACATCAACGGCAACATCCAGCCGATCCCGCCCACCTTGGTGGATCAACTGGCGGGGATGCCGGAAAAGAATGTCTTCCAGCGGCTAACCCGGCGGGAATACGGCCTCATCGCCGCATCAACAGGCGCGGCTCTCATTGCCATCCTGCCCGAATTGTTAATGGCCTTCGGGACATCCTGGCAGCCTGGCCGACGGAAAATTTCGCCGGATAAAATACAGCGGATACCAGTCACAGCATCATGAAAAAAATCCTCCTTGTCATTTGGTTGTTCGCGGGTATCGCGATCGTCTTGTGGCATTTCGGCCCCGGACAGGCGGGCTGGCAGCGCAGCACGGCGGCGGGCGGGATAAAACAGGCTTTGGAATATCAGAAAAACGGACAGCCGGAACTCGCGGTGCGCGCCTATGAAAAAGCCCTTGCGATCCTGCCGCCGGAAGACACCGCCTCACGGGCCAAGGCGCGCATCGGCCTGGCCAGGGCCCGGATTGATTCGCGTGGACTGCCCGAGGCGCGGGCCGACATGGAATCTCTCGTCAGCGAGCTGCCCCCCTCAAGCGATCCGGAATTGCTGGCGGCGGCACGCACGACGCTTGCGGAAACGCAATATTACAACACCTGGCTGCTGCGGCTCGAAGGCGCTCCTCGGGAGGAGTGGGAGCCTGAAATTGAAAGCGCCCGGCAGCTTTTCCGCAACAATGTGGAATCCGCCCCGCCGGGTGATACCGCGAGGGATCAAACCATCCGAAATCTAGAGTCCACCATTCGTCTGGCGCGCTTGGAACTCACGGAACTCCAAGCCATGCCGCTCCCCAGTCAGTGCAAAGGATGCCAGAGCTGCAAAGGAATAAAGCCGGGCAAGAAAGGCCAGAAACCCAAACCAAACACCAATGATGTCCGCTCCGCTGGCGGAGCGCTTGATCTGGATAACACCGGGGACTAAACATGCACCGCCTTACGATAAATTATTTTTCCCGCAGCGTGGGTTTCTGGCTGCTCATCCCGGTCCTGGGCTTCGCTGCGCCTGCCCCGTCTCCCACACCTGTCCCACCTCATTCCGACCAGCGGGCGCGGCTGGAGGCAATTCGTAAAGGCACTTTCGGGCGCACCACGGCAGTCATTCTCGATGCCTCGAAGGCCAAGGATGATCCGTCGCCCCAGGCGGGAGACGCTGCGCTCGTCAAGCAGCTCGAACGCGATGCGGCGTTGGGACGCTGGCAGGCCATGTCGGAACGGCTGGCCTCAGCCTTTCCTGACAATGCGCTTCGCGAAGAAGCCTTTCAGGCAATTCTCAATGCCTTAATCCAGCCAAAAACCGACCCGCAGGTACAGCAAAACGAGAGCCAGGTGCCGCAAAGTTTCCGCCCCACCCCCCAGCTCAAGCTTTCCGACGTGGCAGATCTGATGAAATTTTGCCCGGCAAAAAAACCCAGCGACGCCCTTTTGGGAACCTATGTCAGTCTGGTCAAAACGGCATCCCAACCGGCACCGGAGTTGGACGAATTTTTGAAAACGCTGGAAAAAGGAGCCGGGCCCTTTGGCGGTCAGGATGAAGCTTCGCGCCTGCTCGCGGCCAAGGTTCTGCTAAACTCGGGAAAAGGAAAGGAAGCCGGGCCATTCCTTCCGCCCGCGTCGGAGACACAGGACAATGTCGCCATACTCAACCTTCAGGCGCGAAACCTCGAGGCGGTTTACAACGAGAAAAAACGCACCGGTGATCTCGAAATGGCATGGAAAACCGCAGTCGCCGCATTTAAGTCGGCGAAAACTCCCGGTCCCGACCGCGACGAAGCCCTCGCAAAACTCGTTTCCCTCGCCGACCGCGTGCGCGAACCCCTCGGCAATGTCTGGCTGCAGGAAGCACTGGCCGAGCAAGCCGACGTCAGCATGGAAATCCTCTCGAATGCCGGATTACAAACAGTGAAAAACCGGCTCGGGGTGCCTCAGGGCGTACGCTTGCAAAACCTGAAACTCCAGCAGCGCGTCGTCGAAGCCGTGCTCAAGGCCGCTCCAGCTCGCGCAACCGACTGGCGGAGCGCCTTGGAGTTGCTGGCCCAGAACTGGCGCACTGAGGCGGAATGGAGCTTGCAACAGGATCGAACCAGCACCCGCGGTCCCCAGATGGAATTCGATCCCTTCGGCAATGTCTTTTTTGGACAGCCCGAACAGCAATTCATGCAGAACCCCGAGAGCGCAATGGTGCCCCCCCTCTCAACCGCAGACATCCTGAAATACAGCCCCTCCGAGGAATGGATCAAGGCACTCGATCCCAGCCTGCAGCCCGGCTTCCAGCGTCTCCTCGCCCAACTCCACCTCAAGGTGAAGGAGGACAAGGAGGCCTTCCCCTACATTGAAAAAGTCGCCAGCGTCCGCCCCGATCTTGCCACCGCGCTGGCCGAGCAGTTTCTCGATGTCTGGGCCGAAAAAAACGATCCGAACAATGAACAGCGCCGGACCAACCGCTACATGTTCATTTACGGATATAACCCCACGTCCCAAGGCATTCCCCTCACCCGCTCGCGACAAATGCGCAACCTCGAGGATCTCGCGGAATGGACGCGCAAAATCCGGGCGCTTCCCTTGGAAAATTTCCGTGAACAAAAGATCCTCGATGCCTTCGTCAAATGCCACAGCATGGCGGAAGTCTACCGGCTGGAGGACGCGTGGAAGGTCCTCGGGGCGGTGGACGACCTTTCACCGGAGACCGTGGCGGCGTTCGCCCGCGCGATGCGAATCAACCTGGCCGGCCAGTGGAAGGATGAAAAAATCCAGTTGAAAGCCAGCACCGGTCGCAAGGAAAAGGACATCCGCGAGGAAGTCCTGAAAGGATATGCCGCAGCGCAGGAAATCGTTTCGGCGCAATTGCAGAAAAATCCCGGCCACTGGCAACTCCTCATGGAACGAGGCGCATTGCTCTGCGATGAAAACGCCTTTCGCAGCGAGGAGAAAAAAGACAGCGATTTCGCCAGGCGCCGACAGGAATCCTTTGCCGATTTTCAAGCAGCCGCCGCCGCTTACGCCAAGGCCCTGCCGGGCTTGGAGGACAAGGATCAGAGCGCAGATGTCTTCACCACCTGGTTCTATGTCAGCATGGGCGCCAGTGATCTTGCCAAGGTACGGGCCGAGCAGGTTCCCGGCCCGCAGCAAATCCCGCTGATCCGCGAGGCCATTACCAGTCTGGGCGGGGAGGCTGCCGAGAAACACGAAACCCTTTTCGCCAATGCCCTGGCCACGCGCATCTCCGCCGTGCAGCCCGCCGTCAAGCAGCGGTATGTCGAAATGGGATTGCCAATCGCGGGGGAAAACGACCGGGCCAAGTCCGTGCGCGACGTCGCCGATTTTTACAAGGACATCGTCAAGGAAATCGCCTTGGATGTGAAAGTGGACGGCGTACAACCCGTAGGCACGGATCCTTTCGGCGCGTGGGTCAACATCCGCCATACCACGGAGGTGGAAAAGGCCGGGGGTGGTTTTCAGAAATATTTGGTCAATCAAAACAACCAGCCGATGTTTTGGAACTTCGGCCGGCCGCCAGAAAATTATCGGGACAAATTTTCGGAAGGAGTGAAGGAGGCCCTTTCCGAAACCTTCGACGTTCAGTCCATCACATTTCACAACGAAAAAGTTCAATCCCAGGCAGACCCGCAGCCCGGTTGGCGGGTGACACCCTATGCCTACATCCATCTCAAATCGAAGGGCCCGCAGGTGGATGTGATCCCCCCCCTTAAGCTGAATCTCGATTTCACGGAAACCGGGGGCTATGTGATCCTGCCCGTATCTTCCGGGCGGGTTCCCATTGACAGCAGCAAGCCTCCCGCCGCCACGGAACTCTATAAAATTGACATCACGCAAACCCTCGACGAACGCAAACTTGCCGAGGGCAAACTCGATCTGGAGATTCAGGCCTCTGCGGAGGGATTGCTGCCGCCGCTGGACAAGCTTCTTAAAATGGACTTCGGGGATTTTGCGGTTATAAGCCTGGACGACCAAGGGGTGCAGATCAACGAGCTCCAAGCCGTGCCCGACGACTCCAGCAAAGTGCTGACCTCCCGCACTTGGACCGCGAAGCTCCAGCGCAAGCCCGGCGCGGGAACTCTCTTTCGCTTCCCTCGGCAGTTAAATTCCAATCATCATGTCACCAGCTATCGTTACGAGGGCAATGATCTAATCGAGGTCAAAGGCGATGTCACGCTAGGCACCGGTCATCGCCTGCAACTGGCGGGTATCGTTTTGCCACTTGTGCTTCTGGTTTTCCTCGGGGCGGCTATCGGCGCATTTTTTTGGCGTCAACGCCGGAAGCAGCAACCACAGGAAACCGCTGCGCCCCTTCGCATTCCCGAACCGCTCAATCCCCTCAACCTGCTGGGTTTTCTCCAGCAGATTCGCAAGCTGCCTTCATTGAATGCAGCAGCGCAAAGCGAGCTCGATCAGGATATCGTCCAGATTGAAAACTCCTGCTACGCCCCTCAGCCGGCGGATAGCGCGGCCCCTGATCTTCACGAGATTGCACAGACCTGGTTGCAAAGGGTTCAGGCCATGCCGGGTTGACTTATCGCGATCAAGAAACCTCCACTCCGCCATTGCCAACCATCCGGCGGGCGCCAATGCTGACCGAAGCATGAACCCAGCAGATCTCCGGCAGGATTATCGCGCGGGCGAACTGCGCCGGGGTGACCTCGCGCCCGACCCGTTCCGCCAGTTCGATCCGTGGTTCAAGGAGGCCCTGGCCTGTCCGCAGATCACGGAGCCCAATGCCATGACACTGGCGACCTCCGGCGGAGATGGACGGGTGACGGCGCGCACCGTGTTGCTCAAAGCCTGGGATGAAAAGGGGTTTGTTTTTTTCACGAACTACACCAGCCAGAAAGCCCGCCAGATCGGAGAAAATCCGCAGGCCGCGCTGCTCTTTGCCTGGCTGCCATTGGAAAGACAGGTCTCCCTCTGCGGCCGGGCCGAGAAGATTTCGCTCGCGGAAAGCCTCGCCTATTTTGTCAGCCGTCCGCTCGAAAGCAAAATCGGGGCCTGGGTTTCGCAGCAAAGCACCATCATCACGTCACGCAAAATTCTCGAAATGAAATTCGCGGAAATGAGCCGCAAATTTTCCCAAGGCGAAATTCCGCTGCCGGATTTCTGGGGCGGCTTTCGCATCGTTCCGCAAACGGTCGAGTTCTGGCAGGGCCGCAGCAGCCGGCTGCATGATCGTTTTCTCTATACCCGGACGGATGCAGGGGAGTGGGAAATCGAGCGCCTTTCGCCTTGAAACATTTGACTTTTGCGGCGGACGGCCGATGGTTTTCCTGTATGAAAAAAATCATCCTAAGCATCGCAGTTGTTGGTTTCACCGCAGCCTCAGCCCTGGCAGGAAGCTGCCCTGGCAGTGGGGGTTGTGGCGGGGGAGATAAAAGCAAGGAAGGCAGCAAAGAAAAGGACAAGGGTCCAGCCAAGCCGGCCATGGTTCTCAACCTGGCCGTCTAATCTCCCGAAATCTTCACCGAAAAGCGCACGGCCGAAAAGCCGTGCGCTTTTTCTTTTCCCCGGACGGATGATGCGTTTAATCGGCGGGATGACCGATGCGCTGACTCATTACCGCAGGAAATGCGCGGCTGCCGCCATCCGGCTCATCCCCCACCCCGTCCGCCATGCCACGCGCAACGGCTGGAATACCATGGCGCGGACGATTCACATCTATGGTGAGATTGACGGCGAACAGCGGGCGGCCTCCTTCGCCTATTATGTGTTGTTTTCGTTATTCCCCTTGTTTGCCCTGCTCCTCACGGTCGGGTCGAATTTTCTCAATCCCAAGGAAATTATCGCCACGATAGAGGGGTTCCTGCCGATTGACGCGCCCCAGCAAAAATGGATTTGGGAGGCGGTTCATCATCTGGAAACGGCGCGCAGCGGGGTCGGGACGATCTCGGTCGCCGTGCTGCTCTGGTCGTCGCTGCGTTTTTTCCAGGCTCTCGTCCGCGGGGTCAATCGCGCCTGGCACACCGTGGAAATTCCGTGGTGGCAGATGCCGCTGAAAAATCTCCTCATGGTCGCGATCATCAGCAGTGCGCTCTTTGCCGGGCTTCTCGCGCCGGCGCTCCTGCAGGGCGCGCGCGATGTCCTCCTCGCCGCCGAAAGCTTCACCCAAACACATTTCCCGGAATTCAATCTGCACCTGTTTTCCAGCCTGCTCGATTTAAGCCGCTACGCGATTGGCGGCGTAGTGCTCTTTTATTCCTTCAGTTTGCTTTACAAGCTCTCGCCGGCCCGGAGGGTGACTTTTGCCCAGGTCTGGTTCCCCGCCCTGCTGGTCACACTGGCCCTGCAAGTCTGCCAGGTCGCCTTCGTCAACTACCTGCCACGCTTCGTCAACTACGGTATCTACGGCGCGGTCGGCGGCCTGATGCTCCTGCTGCTCTGGGTCTATATTTCCGGCATCATCATCATTATGGGCGGCTGCCTCTGCGCCGCCATGGCCAGGGATGATGACGGGAAAAAAACTACTCCATCCAGTTCAGCAAATTGAAATTGCAGGAAACCATCACCGCCACCACGACCAGGGTGGCCAGAAGACCCAACACGGCGACTACGGGAACCGCAATCAAGACCCGGCGGATCAGCCGGTCTTCTTTTTCCTCAGCGTCAGTCATGTGCGAGCAATAAAAGCTGGCCCGGTCGAAGTCAAACGCTTTGCGGACGGTAGCGCTCCGGCAGCGCGGAGATCAGGTCCTCTTTCGAGGTACGCTCAAGAAACTCGCTGAAAATTTCGTCACCCTGTTTGCCGGCCTCGTAGGCCTTGAGCAGTCCATCAATCGCGAGATGCACATCCGTCGCCAGGATTTTGCCCTTTAACAAGTGGTTAAAGCGGCGGTTCTGACCCAGACGTCCGCCGACAAAAAGATCGTAGGCGTCCACCATGTGTCCATTCACCTTGGTCCTGGCCCCGCGGAAACCGATGTCGGCGATCTGATGCTGACCGCAGCTCGACGGGCAGCCGCTGAAATGCACGCGGATTTTGTCCTTATACCAGCCGCTCGTCGCTTCCAACTGGCCAACGAGTTCGATCATGCGGTTTTTCGTCTCGGCCACGGCCAGGTTGCAAAACTCGATGCCGGTGCAGGAAACGCAGCCCTTGCGGAAATTCGACGATTCATAGACCAGTCCAAGCCGGTCCATCTCGGCCTTCATCGCCGCCAGGTTGGCCTGCGGCACATTCGGGATGATCAGGTTTTGCTTGTTGGTCAGCCGCACGAAATCCTGTCCGGGTGCGCAGAATTTTTTTGCGATCTGCCCGACCGAGGCCAGAATGCCATCGCGGAGGCGGCCGCCGGGAAAGGTGAGTCCGACCCAATAAAAACCCTTCTGGCTTTGCTCATGGATGCCCATGTGATCGGTTTCCTGATCGCGCGGGAAAACAAATTCCGTATGGCGCGCAAGCTGGTAGCCAAGCCGCTCCTCGGCTTCGGCCAGAATTTTTTCCACGCCCCAGTCCTCCACCAGAAATTTAAAACGGGCACGGTTGCGCTGGGCGCGGTAGCCCTCGTCGCGATACACTTCGGTGATCGCCTTGGTCACAGCCCAGGCTTGATCGGGCGCGAACCACACCGGCAGGACCTGCGCCATGTGGGGCGAACTGGCAAGCCCGCCGCCCACCTTCACGCCATAACCGGTCTCGCCGCGTTCATTGACGAGCCCGAACATACCCAGGCAGTTGATGTCCGGTTGATGGCAATGAATGTGGCACCCGCTGATGCCGATTTTGTATTTGCGCGGCAGGTTCGAAAAATCCCGGTTGTTCGTCAGCTTCTCGCTGATCTCCAGCATCTGCGGCGTCGCGTCAATCAGCTCGTGCGGATTGATCCCCGAGACCGGGCAGCAGGCCACGTTGCGCGTGATGTCGCCGCAAGCCCCGCTGGTGATCAGGCCGACTTTTTCCAGCATCTCAAAAATGGGCGGAACTTCCTCAATGCGCAGCCAGTGATATTGGATCGTCTGGCGCGTCGTGATGTCGCTGAAACCATGGCCGAATTCATCACCAATCTGCGAAAGCGCGATGGCCTGATCCCCCGTGAGTTGTCCGCCGGGAATCTTCGTCCGCATCATGAAATACCCGCTGTCCTTCGGCTTCTGACGATAAACGCCATACCACTTCATCCGGTCGAAATCGTCATCCGTGATGGCGGAAAATCCCACCTTGGCATAACGGTAAATGTCGTGAATGACATCGAGTCCGTCTTTCTCCAGCTTCATTCTCTCCGGAGGCGGCACTTCGATCAGGCCGTTCTTTATGGCCTCAAAATTAGGGTGGATATTGATCATCGGTCAGGTACGTCGTTATTCAAGATGGCGGCAGCTGGAACCTCTTGCAAAGGGTTATTTTTGCAAGTTGAAAAATCTTGCCCCTTGCCTACCGGGCGGCCTTGGTCTTTAGACAGGCATGCGTAACCCCCGCGGCTTCACCCTCATTGAGCTGCTGATTGTCATCACCATCATCGGCGTGGTCGCCGTCATGGTCATCGCGAATTGGGGCACGATGAAACGATACAGCCAGAGGACAGCCACCCTCAGCAACATGCGCCAGATCGGCGTCGCCTTCTACGGTTATGCCGGGGACAACGACGCCCGCCTGCCCCGCCGGGTCTCGGGTGACACCAATGCTACCGACAAGTGGCCCAAGCTCCTTCACGACTATCTGCAAGACACCCGCATTTACGCCGCAGTTGGAGATCGCAGCAACTTCATTTTCAAAGGAACGGATCCTCTGGACAACTCCAGGAACCACACCAGTTACATTATGAACGGCTACAACGACCTCGGTGCCCATACCAACCAGGCCGTCGAAGTCCGTCTCACGCAACTGGAAAAACCCGCCAGCGTCATTCTCCTCGGCACTCCAAAAAGCGGAAGCACCCATTTTTACATGGACATGCTGGAAGGAACAAACGGCAACCACATTGATGTTCTCAATCTCACGCTTTACGGCGAGGGCTCGAATTACCTCTTCGCCGATGGTTCGGCCCGCTTCCTCACCACCAACAGCTACAACCATCAGCTTTGGCTCGTAAATAAAGACTTCCCTCTGCCCTGAGGCAGCGGTTCCCTGCTGAATGTCCCCGACTGCACAATTCGACGCCCTGCTGGCTGCGCCGGATCCGCTCCTCGCGCTGGCCCCCATGCAGGATGTCACCGACCTGCCCTTCTGGCGTCTGATGACCCGCTATGGCGGGGCCGATCTGTATTTCACCGAATACTTCCGCGTCCATTCCGAGTCGCGGCTCGACAAACCCATCCTCGCCTCCATCACGCAAAATCCCACCGGCTGCCCTGTCATCGCGCAAATGATCGGCAACGACATCCCCGCGCTGGTCCGCACCGCCCGCGCCTTGCAGGAACATCCCATTGCCGGGGTTGATTTGAACCTCGGCTGTCCCGCCCCGGTGGTTTACCGCAAATGCGCCGGCGGCGGATTGCTCCGCGATCTGCCTCTGGTGG
>Ga0209591_10002689_pt1 | contig 21145 bp, 16 predicted proteins | sample MAT01_FD_187207 | JGI IMG/M metagenome (GOLD analysis project Ga0209591, IMG submission 187207) | Freshwater microbial communities from Lake Fryxell liftoff mats and glacier meltwater in Antarctica - MAT-01 (SPAdes) (version 2) | ecosystem: Environmental > Aquatic > Freshwater > Ice > Liftoff... | reverse complement strand
AACACATAGACCGATAAAGCAACCCGCCCGGCAGCACCTGCGGCCGCTCGCAGACACCGTATGGCCTGCCGAGGTCGAGCGCGTCGCGGGCGTGCTGGTAGATTAGTCCGGCCGGCAGCGCGCGAGGAATGCGCAGTAGGAGACGTGCTGAAGGTTTTGGCGTCGGCTCCACGCGCGCCGAGCTCGAGCGGCCAGAACATCTCGAGCTCACGGCCAGGCGCGCATCGTCGTCGAGACAGACCAGGAGAACGCGCTCGGCCGGACGGCGGCTTTTGCCTTCGTGCATGCCACACCAAATTCAGCGGCGTCGTGGACCGAGCCGGCGGATTGGGCGCAAGGTGGATATGCGCCTCAGTCGTCGCGTCGGCGCGGAAGGTCTAGCTTCTTTCGATGCTGTCGCGCATCCTTCCGCCGTCCCGACAACGCGATGACCTCGCCTGGCGCCTTCCGCTTCGCCTCGACCGGCCCGGCATAGGACACGCCAGCCATGTTCGCCCCGACCATCGCCGAGACCCCGTCGGCTACGTGGGCGTCGTGGAGGTGAGCGTACCGCTTGATGTCAGTGGGGGTGAGAAAGCGCGGGAATACGGTGCATACCGCGGACTGACCCCCGGATTTGTTCACCACCGCCCCCGTTGCGTGTCGGCCTTGCGGTAGCCGTGCGTCGACTGCCACATGCCTGCCGGCGTATCCGTTCAGGGGGAGGGTTGAAGGTTGAGTTGCGAGATGCGAGCCCAGTCGCATGAAGACGACGGACATCGAGCGACTGGAACAGCAGATCGAGCATCTCATCCGCGAGCACCTCGCGGAGTGCACACGACGGGCCTTGCAGGCTGTGGAGCGCGGTTCTCGGGGGCGAAGCGCACGGCGCCGCGCCGGGTTGAAGCCGCGCGCCGCGTGACGGGGCAGCGCCGCAGCGCCGCGGAGATCGAGCCAGCTTCGACTTCGAGACCGGCCGCACAGCGAGTTCTTCCTCGAGCACGTCGAGTCCCCGAGACAGCGCCAGTCGGACAAGCGCCGTTTCGATCACGCCGCCAGCGAGGGCTTAGTGGCCGAGTTCCTGGAGCCATAGGTTGACGAGCACCTTTTTTGTTACTACAGCAACAACATGCCGAAGGGCCTGACATGGGACGATGCCAAGCGCCGAGAAAACCTCGAGAAGCACGGCCTCGACTTCGCGGATGCGGCGTTGGTGTTGGAAAGCGACATCCGCATGGACGTGGCGACCGTTCGCGATGGCGAAGCGCGAATGCAGTCGTTCGCTTACGTCTACGAGCGGTTACGCGTCCTCTCACTCGTGCATGTCCCTGGCGAGGTGGCCAGGATCGTGAGCTTCCGCACTGCCAGCACTATCGAACGGAGCGCCTACCATGAATGGCTCGGACAAGATGACTCGGAGTGAGATCCTGGAAGCGCTGAAGAGCCCGCCGCCGGGCGGTGACTACGTCTGGGACGGCGTGAGCGAAGACGACCGCCCACTGACGGCAGAGGAGATGCGCGCCGGGAAGCGTCTCGGGCGCCCCCCGGGCAGCAACAAGGAGTCCACCACCATCCGCTTCGACAAGGAGGTGCTTGACGCCTTCCGCGCCAGCGGTCCTGGCTGGCAGACCCGCATCAACGCGGCGCTGCGCGAGTGGCTCGAGACTCATCCCGGGACGTGATCGGGAGGCTGGCTGATCTACGACGCCTTGCGTTCAGCCATCCTCGTGATCGACGGTTGCCGGTTGCGGTCCACGGAGTCGCCCAACGACACGAGGCTTGCCGGTCTCGACATGCGCTGCGTAGTGCCGAGCATCGAGCATCGTCGTGGGCAGTGGAGGTCTCGGCGCGCAGGCTAGGGGTGCCGGAGGTCCTGCGATGAAGCCCCGTCGCATGGTTCGCGACTTGACCGCTCCTTGACCGTTTTGTCGCGTCGAACAGGGTCGAATCAGGCTTCGTCGCGCTCCTCCGCACCCAGACGGCAGGCCCTATTCACGCGGCCCAGACGCCTTCCGGCACGCTTCAGCCGCTTGCGCAGATCCACGAGTTCAGCCCGTTCAGCCGTACTCAGCGGCTGAGGTGCACCGTTGTCAGCGTCCGCTTGCGCCCGCCTTACCCACTCACGAATGGCCGCCTACTCGAACCGGATTGCGTTGGTCTCGACCCAGCGGTAGGTTCCGTCGGCGAGTGCAGAGGCAGGTCCAAGCTCGTCCGTTAGGTGACGTGGCGTAAGCAGTACTTCGAGCTGGTACGCGCCCGGCTCCGATATCAAAAGCTCCTGCCACGCACCTGGCTCGGTCCAGCGTGCGACCTCGTGGGTACCGGTCGCGTCCGTGCGCCAAACGATCGACTCCATCTTCGCTCTGCTGCCATCGGTCCAACGCGCGAACTCGGGTGGCTCGGGAAAGTCCGGCGAACGCGCCCACAATGTCGTCCCGGCCGCGAGCGCGACGGTCTCGCCGAGGTCGTGCAAGGTGCCGTCGGCGGTCCTGGCGATGAGCGAAGTGCCATTCGCTTCGCCGAGGACCGAGAAGACGACGGCGACTCTCCCGGCGAAGAAGGCACGCTCGACTGCCAGCGGATCGGCCGCTTCGGCAGCGGCCACGAAGACCCGGTTCTGAACCCAGCGAAAGACGCGCGTGTAGCCGTCTAGCCGCTCGCCGTCGGACTGCCAGACCGGTCCACCGCGCGAGAGATAGGCGACGAGGTTTGGGTACAGGCGAGCGATTCCATCGCAGGCGTCGGTATCCTTGCAGGCCGCTGCGAATGATACGTTCTCGTGAGCATCGGCACCGCCGAACGCGGTGATCGGACGCGCGGCCGAGACCGCGCGCCACTTCTCAAGCGCCTTCACTGGGTAGTTGCTGAAGAGGATCAGCGCCGTGAGATCGGGGTCGGGGATCACGGAGGATGGGTCGAGGAAGCTCTCAAGCGAGAACAGCGCCTCGCCGAGTCCAGAACCGAGTACCTCGTTGAAGTTACTGTGAAAATTATACAACTCCATGGCTGCAACGTCGTGCGCGATGATCGTGGCAGCGGAGAGATCGTCCTCCTCAGAGTGCGCGATCGCGACCTTGCCGCCGGCCTCGGCGACCGTCGTAGTGGTCGCCGTCAGGTCCGCGGGGGCCGCTGTGTCCTCGAAGGCGTGATAGCGATCCCAGTCGATCTGGCGGCGCAGGCCGAGAGGCATGGTGTGCGTGCCTTCGAAGCCGACCATCAGCGTGGCGGTGCCGTCGGGGCCACCTTCTCCGGGCTCACACGCAAACTTCACGGCCCAGGGTGTACCGTCGTCGGCGAGGAGCAAACGGTCGTCGGCCGGCGGGTCGGCGTAGAAGAGGTCCTCCCAGACCTGCTCGTTCATGTGGGAGGGGTGGTCCGTCATGTACGTCAGGCCAATGTGCTCATGACACAGGGCGCGCTTCATGCGCCGCACACACTCGATGTTGGGGTGACCGTCGGCGTCGAGGCCCGCGCCATCGCAGCCGTCGTGGCTGAAGGCAGAGTGCAGGTGGGCCACCAGGAGGACCTCGGTGAAGCCGCGCTCGGCGAGTGTCGCAGGGCCTCGCGGGACTTCGGCCTCCGCTGCTTCGGCGCTGTCGTCGGGCACCGTGTCAACGGCCGCATCAACGATTTCGTCGTCGGTGACCTGGGCTGGCGAGGTCGAGTCCGAGCAGGCGGAGAACGAGATCAACGCTGTGAGCACCGCCGCTCGATTGGTCGATTCACTCATCGAATGAGCATACAAGCGGCCGACACGCGGTGGCAACAGTGGTCTGCCGTAGCGGTAGTCATTCGAGCAAGGTGATCGGCGGACCTGAGCCACGGGAAGTAAGGTGCCGACGATGATCGACCCTGGTCCGGTCCTACGTCAAACCATGCGGTGAGCGTGGACACTCTACGGACACACACGGGACACAAGAGGTGCGATCTGGCGCGTACAGGCAGCGACAAGAACGGCCTTTCATGCGGCTGTCCCGCCAGCGCCGGAAGCGTTACAAGTTGCGTGAAAGTTGTAGAGTTCCATCGCGGCCACGTCGTTCTGGGCGATGGTCGCCGCCGAGAGATCGGTCTCCTCCGAGTGCGCGATGGCGACTTTGCCGCCGGCGGCTGCCACGGCGTTCGTGACGGCGAGCAGATCGGCCGGCGCGGTGGTGTCTTCGAACGCATGGTTGTGGTCCCAGTCGATCTGCTTACGCAAGCCGAGAGGCATCGTGTGGGTGCCTTCGTAGCCGACCATGAACGTCACGCGGCCGTCGGGTCCACCCTCGCCCGCTTCGCACGCGAAGCGCACCGCCCAGGGCGTGCCGTCCGGGTTGCGCAGCACCGTGTCGTCCGAGGGTGGCTGCGGGTAGAACAGCGCCTCCCACGGTTCTTCGTTCATGTGCGACGGGTGGTCGGTCATGAACACGTGGCCGATCCGTTCGCGACAGAGCGCGCGCCTGAGACGCGTGATGCACGCGGCGTTGGGCTTGCCGTCGGCGTCGATGCCAGTGTTGTCGCAGCCGTCGTGGCTGTAGGCCGAGTGCAGGTGCGCGACGAGACGCACCTCGCTGAAGCCGCGCTGGTCGAGGAATGCGGGCGCGGCCGGCACGAGCACCTCGGAGGAGGTTTCCGGAGCGAGATCACTTTGGGTCCCATCGGAGAGGCCGGCGACATCGGGTGTCGCGTCAGTCGCGCCATCGGCGACTGGTTCCGGATCCGAGCATCCCACGAAGGCCACCACGATCGTGAAAACTGCCACCTTCGTCGTTTCGACCATTCCCGAGCATAGCCACGCCGCGAAGAACGAGGCAACGGCGGACTACGCAATCAGACGGCGAAGCGCCTCTGGAAATGGCGGCAGCGCCGCGGTCGTGGGACGCGTGAGTCGGCTGCGTAGCGCCAGCACCCGGGCCTCGGCGCGCGGCGACGGTGGCAGCACGCTCGCCAGCGCCAATGCGAAGTCGAGGTCGTGGCACACGAGTGGAACATCGATATCGGCTGACGCCAATCCACGCGCGACGGCGACGACACCGTAGTGGTCGCGGATGGCGAGCATGTCGAGGTCGTCACTGATGACCACGCCGTCATAGCCGAATCGTTCGCGCAGGAGTGTCGGCACGACGTGCGGCGAGAGCGTCGCCGGATGCACCGGATCGAGCGCCTCGAACACCACATGCGCGGTCATGATCAGCGGCGCCTGGGCCGCCACCGCGGCCGCGAACGGCGCCAGCTCGATCGCTTCGAGGCGGGCGAGCGCGTGCGGCAGCCGCGGCAACGCGAGGTGACTGTCGAGGAGCGTGTCGCCATGCCCCGGAAAGTGCTTGGCGCACCACGCGATGTTCGAGGCCGCGAGCCCGCGTGCGAACGCGAGCCCACGCGCGATGACCTCGGTCGGGGTCGTGCCGAACGCACGCCGTCCGATGATCGGGTTGGCAGGATTCGTATCGACATCGAGCACCGGCGCGAAGTCGAGGTTGACTCCGAGTGCCGCAAGCTCCGCCCCCATCGCGCGGCCGAGCGATTCGTAGCCCTGCGCATCGAGCCGCGCTGACAGTGCGCCCATCGCCGGGATGGCCGTCGCCGTCGGAATCGCCGGCGGCTTCAGGCGCTGAACCGGCCCGCCTTCCTGGTCGACTGCGATAATCGGCGGCGGTCCCGTGACGGGGAACAACGCTGTGAGCTCGCCGATGAGCGCCGACCACTGCGCCAGGTCGGCCACGTTGCGCGCAAACAGCACGAACCCCGCCAGCACATCCGCGGACGCCAGGCGCCGCACCCGGTCCGGCACGGTGAGCCCTTCGAACCCGATGACCAGACGCCCCATCGACACTCGCGCGCGCGCGCGTCGCTTACGGCGTTCCGCCGAGCTGGATGATGACCTCGCGCACGTTGTCCGCATCCTTCGCGGTCGGCACGAGTGCGAGATACTTCTTGTACGCCGCGATGGCGCCCGCCCGGTCGCCCTTTTTGATCTTCAAGCTGGCGATCTGCTTGTTCGAGGACGCGTGCCCCTTGGCGGCCGCCTGCTCGTAGAGCTTGAGCGCCGCTGCCTCGTCGACGTTGTGCAGCGCGCGCGCCTCTTTGTAGAGGTCGTCGGCCGACTTGGCGTTCGGGTCCTTCGCGGGATCCTTGGCCGGGTCCTTGGCGGGGTCCTTGTTCGGGTCTTTGGCCGCTTCCTTCTTGGCGTCGTCGGCCTTGCCCTTCTTCGCCTTGGCGATCGTGTCGGCCGCCTCGGGGTGGTTGGGCATTACCTTCTGAGCTTCTTCGACTTTGGCGATCGCCTCGTTCCATTGCTTCTTCGCGAGCGCCAGCTTCGCCTGGTCCATGAGACCATTCGCGATGGCCGGCCCGACCGCGTTCTTCATCTCGGTCACGCGCGCCGCGTAGACACTGTCGGGCGGCATCGCCTGCAGCTTCTGGAGAGCGGTCCACGCCGCCGGCAGGTCGTTCTTCGCCTGGGCCGCCTGCGCCTCGGCGAACGCCGTCTCGACCGCCTTCTCGGAACCGACCTTCGCCTGCAGCGCCTTTGCGCCGACGTGCGCGTTGTCCAACGCCAGCAACATCTCGAGGTGCTTGGCCGCCTCGTCCCACTTCTGGGCGCCAGCCGCCGTGTTGGCCTTGTCGAGCAGCTCCTTGATCATCGCCGTGTTGTCGACCTGCGGCGGCGGCACTGGGATCGTGTCGACCTGGGCGACCGCGGTCGTGTCGGCCGCGACCGCGACGTCCGGCTGCGGGGGCGCGGTGGTCGGTGGCGGGGTCGTATTGCCGACCGGCACGTTCACGCCGGGCACGTTCGACTTCTCGCTCGGCTTGGCGATGACGAGGAAGTAGACGGCCGCGAGCGCGCCCACCGCGAGCAACAGCAACACCACGAGGATGCCCTTGCCGCCCTTCTTCGTCTCTTCGACCTTCGCCGACTCGGTGTAGTCCTCGGGCCGGAAGATGAACTCCTCGCCCTTCTCGACGAAGCGGAACTGGACCTTGCCGAGCTCGATGATGTCGCCGCTCTTGAGCGATGACTCTTCCCAGAACTCGCCGTTGACGCGGATGCCGTTCTTCGACTGCAGGTCCACCATCCGGACCTTGCCGTCTTTCACCACGATCTTGGCGTGGTTGCGGCTGATCGAATGGTGGTCGACCTTGAGGTCGTTCTCACCGGTGCGACCGAGGATCATCGTCTCGCCGGTGATCGGGTAGTCGCTGCCCGCAAGGTGCGTCGTGACCGCCACGAGCGTCGGGGAGCTGGCCCCGATGCGCTTTTTGCCGGCGCCGCGGCTCTTCCGGAGCTCGTCCCCGTTGACCTCACCGGTCGCCTCGCCCTTCTGACCGGGCGGCAGCGTCGCCTCGCGCTTCTTCTCGGCTTTGGCCTCCGCCTTGGCGGCGGCGATCTGGCTCTTCGCGGCGGCCTCGACCTCGGCCTTCTTCTTCTCCTGCTCCTTCGTGAGGGGCTTGGCCGCCTCGGCCACCTGGGCCGCGGCACCAGCGGCCGCGAGCTTGGCGCTGGCGATGTCCTCGACCGCCTTCACGCCTTCGAGCGACAGGAGGTAGTCGCCGATCTGGATCGTGTCCCCGGCACCGACGCGGCGCGACTCGGTGATGCGCTCACCGTTGACGCGGGTCCCGTAGCGCGACACATCCTCGACGTGGATCTCCTCGCCCTTCTTGAGGAAACGCGCGTGGGTGCGCGACACGTTGCGCTCGGTGAGGCGGATGGTGTTGCCCTCCTTACGACCGATCGTGATCTCGTCGCGTGTGAGGGGGACGGTCGTCGTCTTGCCCGATTCGTCCTTGATCTGGAGCTTCACCAAGGGAGACCTCGCGTGTGTGGCACCACTTCTCGGGGGGCGCCAGCAGCAATCTGGCAGGCCACACGGAAGCGACAGGGAGTCGGAAGGAACGCGACCCCACTGGTTGTCCGGTCGATAGCAGAGTCCTTCGAAAGCCGCAACGGGTGGCCCGCCCGCCACGGCGTCGGGCGAAGGTCACCGTAACGGCCTGTGGTGCGGGTTGGAGCCTCACCCCCGAAGTCCTGGCCTTGTTACCCGCGCCGATCGTGTCCGCTCGGACACGGCTTTACGTGGCTCTCGCGACACAACCTTGGCGGCCGCCCGCCGCGAACGACGCCACGGGCCACGCGTCAGGCCGTTCTGCGCCGACGTCGCCGGCTGGCACGCGTCTTGGAACGCCCTGGCTCAGGACGAGACCAGGGAGACTTCGATGCCCGCCACGACGACCTGCAAGACAACCCAGCACAGCGCTTTTGCCGACCTCGCACTGCCGCACCTCGACGCCCTCTATGGAGGCGCCCTGCGCTTTACCAAGAGCCCGGCCGCCGCCGAGGACCTCGTCCAGGAGACGATGCTGCGCGCCTACTCGAACTGGCACCAGTTCGACCCGACGACCAACTGCCGCGCGTGGCTGTTCCGCATTCTGTCGAACAGCTTCATCAACGGCTGGCGCCGGAAGACCAAGGAGCGCGAAGTCCTCGAGGGCGAGCACACCGGCACCCACGGTGACCGCTTCTACTGCCGCGAGTCGTCGGGCGCGTGGGCCCACCCCGAGCACGCGTACTTCGACCGCAATCTTTCCCCCACCGTGGTCGACGCGCTCGCCGAGTTGAAGCCCGACTTCCGGAGGGTGGTCGAGCTCTCGGACCTGCAGGGCCTGTCCTACCGCGAGATCGCCGACACCCTCGAGATCCCTATCGGCACCGTGATGTCGCGCCTCTTCCGGGCCCGCCAGACGCTCAAGGCCAAGCTCGAGGACCATGCCCGTCAGTTCGGGCTGATGCTGAACCGCTGCACGTCGCCCGACCTCGCGTCGGCCGCCGCCTGACCCCGGAGACACGACCATGGCTGGACATGCTTTTATGCTCGTGGGCCTCGCCGCCCTTGGCCACGCTCTCGCCCTCGGGCTCACGATGGGCGTCTATCGCAACCTCAGCGCGCGCGCGAAGAAGCACGAGGCGCCGTAAGATACGCAGGCCGCCGCACGAACCGAACGCTTGGCGGCGCGGCTCAAGGGTCGCCTTCACACAAGTCGCGATAGGCTTGGTAGATGTTGGGGGGAAAGGCTTTGCAACGCTGACCCCAAGGCGCGTCGATCATGAGGGTCCAAGTCGGACCTTCTTCGACGAACGGATAGACCTTGAACCTGATGGTGGCGCGCGACGCCCCTGGTGGGCTCGTGCAACGAAACAGCCCCACGCGGGGCGCGTCGTTCTTCGGGTCCTTGCGCATCGCCGCTTCGCTGCTGGCGATCAGGGTGCCGTCCGCGAGCGCGGCTGCAGTGATCGCCAGCCCTTCGCAAGCCCAGCCGGACTTCCCCAACGATTCGAATAGCCCTCTGAGGGTCGCCTCCCAGCCCTTGGCACCGAGGTCGCGGCTTGGGTAGATGTTCGCGGTACCGCTCTGAAAGAGGTCGTTGGACGTTTGGATCCGAACGTTCTCCGCGCGCAGGACAAGTGACAGTGTCGTCGGCTCCACCATACGAAACTCGTCAAGGTCCGCGTCATAGTCCGCGAACGTATCGACCCACTTGTCACGCACGACTTTGGCGGAATCCATATCGAGCTGTCCCAATTGCGGGAAAGACAAACCCGGGTAGTACACGAACGGGTCAGGTGTTCCCGAACAGGCTCCGGCGATGACGATCGCCCAGCTCATCACAGCGATTGCGTTGGCCTCAGTCCGGCGATTCACTCCACTTGTAGACGCTCTGGCCGAGCGCGTTGACGAGCTCGTATCGATGTTGGTCAACGAAGAACGTTCCATCTTCCTCCACGAGGTGGGTGGCGACCCGGGTCGTCCAACCATTGGGGTCGAGCGCCTTGGGAGCGATGGGCTTGGTCTGGTGATTGGCGTGAGGCGCCACCCGCTCGTTCCAGAGCGCGAGACTCCTCGGCTCGGAATAGTCGTAACTCCAATCGTCGAGTTCCGGAATTGCGCGCTCGGACGAGGACGGGCCGTGGTCTTTCACCCGTGCGGCGAAGGCGGCTTTGAGGCTGGCGAGCCCGAGCTGGGGGTCGAGGCCGAGTCGGCTCCAAGCTAGCTTGCATTGGTCTTCGAAGAGCGTGGGCTTGAGGATGTTTCCGTCCTTGCGCTTGTAGCCATTCTGCGCCGGGTAAGTCTTGCCATTGCCGACGTCCCTGTCGAGCGCATCTGCACCCAGGTGCCAGCCCTCACGGTTCGTGTCGACGTCGGAGGGCCCCTCCTCGTCGCCAGCATGCTGCAGGACCCATTGTTCGAGCAGCGCGTAGCCGATGCTCAAGTCGGCGACCGACGGCGCCAGGAGCCCGGCTGCGCTGGCGCGGAATGAGCTCGCGAGCGCGTCGAGGGTTGCGACGTCGCACTCGCCATCGATGCAGGCGCCGAACTCGTTGGCGCGTTGCGCCCACGTTTCGTCCGAAGCCTTCTGTGCCGCGGCGAGGTGGCCCTGAACTGCGAGCGCAATGACGGACGTCTTCTCCGTTGCAGCCGCGGCGGCCTTCTCGTCGCCCGAGCTGCGGGAGAGCGCGCCTCGGATCAAATCGAAGGCGAGCCCGACGAAGACGCCGCTGAGGAAGCCGCCCACACCCTTCGACAGGAAGCTGAAGATCCGCTGGACGGCTGGTGCGATGGGCGAAGATTGGCCGACGATCGCGTCGGCCATCATGTGCGCGCCCGCCAGGACCTCGGCCTGGCCAACACCCGCTCCGGCGACGGCGCCGACCCCGTTTCCCAGCGTGCCGTCCGCGACCTTGCCGGCGACCTCGCCGATGCCGGACACGGACTGTTCGGCCGACTTGGCGAGAGCGATCGAGAGCTGGCGCGCCTGGCTCAGATCGACGGTCGGAGTCCCACCGCACTTGCCCAGGAAGAAGGTCCAGTTGGCCCGTTGCCACTCGGCAAGATCGCGGCTGTAGCCCGTCTCTTTGGCCGATAGCTCGCGCAGCGCGGCGTTGGCACGGGCTCGCGCCGGCACGGCCGCCAGCTGGGTTTCGGTGCTCGGTGCCGCGACGCGTTCAGGCGCGGCTGCTTCGTGCGGCGCCTTTGCGTCCGATGTGGGAGCACCGTCGTCGTTCGGTTTGCGATGGTGGGGATCGGGCTTCAGTTGAACGACCGAGCGGCGCTGAACCGGCGTCAGCACCTGCTCCTGTTGCGCGAAGTCCTTGCCCACTAGCGGCTGGCGCACGCTTGCACCCACGCCCTCGGACGATCGCCTACGATCAGGTTCGGCCGCGGGTGTGTTCCGCTGCATGAGCTCGCGTTGCATCGACGCCTCCCGTCTTCCCAGAGTGTCAGGACTACTGTAGCAGCGCTCCCATACGGCCGTCAAAGCCGGGGACACATGCGTACACAACCCACGCGATGGCTGATGACGTGCATAAAAAAGGCGGCCCCGAGGGACCGCCTTCTCACCTTACGGATCGCTCGATCAGGTCAGACGACGACGACGCGCAGCCAGCAAGCCAAACCCCAGCAGGCCCAAGACGCCGGCCTCGCCGCCAAAGCAGCCACTGTCCTTCTTTGGCTTCTCGGCCTGCGACTCGGCCTCGGCGGTGGCGTCCGGCTCGTTGTCGCCGGTGTCGACCACGACCGCGGTGTCGTCACTCTCGACCGCTTCGGGCCCGGGCTCGACGCCCTCGGGGCCGGGCTCGGCGACGTTCGATTCCCAGGGCGCGAACGGGGTCGGATCATTCTCGTAATTGCCAGTCTTCATCGGGTCGTGGCCAAAGCCGTTCCACTCGAAGATCGAATGCACGCTGCCCTCGGTGCGCCACGCGAAGAGCCAGCCGTTGCGCGTTGACACGGTCAGGTCGAACTTCCCGTCGCCGTCGAAGTCGCCGATGCCTGCCGACGCGATGATCCAGCCGCCAGTCTGCTTGGGGAAGCCATCGGGCTCGGCCCCGAGGTAGTTCCACGCGTGCACGAGGTAGCCGCCCGAGCCGATGACGACCTCGGGGTTCGCGTCGTTGTTCAGGTCGACGATGCTCGGCGTGTTGAAGAACTGCCAGTCGTCGATGATGCGCGGGAAGCCCTCCATCATCTTGCCGGTGTCGGTGTCCCAGCCCGACATATGATGGTCGAATTGCGCCCGCAGACCGCCACCCGCGAACGCGATCGCGAAGTCGAAGCCGGCCGTGCCCTTCACCATGTCGATGCCGCCCTCACCGTCGATATTGCCAAAGGCGCCGTTGTTCATGAGGATATAGGCCGGGCTATCGGCCGAGTTCGACTTCGCACCGAACGTGTTGTTGTCCATCTGTCGGTACAGCGTGCCGTCATGCCGGAAGATGAACCCTGGCGTCGAAATCGTATCGAAGCTGATCTCCAGCTTGCCGTCATAGTCGAGGTCCGCGAGCATTGGGTTCGCGACCACGCCGCGACCCACGACTGGCAATACATTGACCGTGAGGCCATAGAGCGACTTGGGCCAGCCTTCTTTGACGGCCCCCGTCTCGGCCTCGAGCACATAGGCGACCGCCTCGTTCTCGACGCCTGCCGCGCCGTAGACCTCAGAGCTGCCCGACGCTATCTCGGGCTTACCGTCACCGTCGATGTCGCCGACGGCCGGGGTCGAGATGATGCGCGCCTTGCCCTCGACCGACTGCTCGTCCTCGGGGTTGTAGACGCGCACCGGGTACGGGGCCATCGGCGTGCCGTCGGCGTGCCACACATAGATGTACTGGTCCATGCCGGCCGCGATCACTTCGAGCCCCGGCTTCAGGTCGAGGTCGTAGAGTACCGGCGAGGCGAAGAAGCCGCCGTCGACGACCATCGTCTCGCTCGTCTCCTTGACGTGGTCGAACACCAGGCTCTTTGGCCAACCGGCGCGCGGCTTGCCGGTGTTGTCGTAGACGAAGACCCAGCCGTCCCAGGTGGTCATCACGAGCTCGAGCTTGCCGTCGCCGTCGAGGTCGCCGATCGACAATGGCATCATTGCGGTCTGGCCGGCGATGTCGGGATCGATGCGGCCTTTGTCGCGCTTGCAACCGGCCTTGTCGGTGCGGAACGCGCACGAGCCGCGCACGTTGCCGGGGCCGCCGGCCTTCATCGGGCGACGCAGGTCGACGCGCACCGGGAAGCCCGCGAGCTCGCTGCCGTCTTCCTGATAGACGTGGATTTGACCGTCACTCGCGAACACGACCAGCTCCTCGTCTTTGTCCTTGCCGTCGAGGTCGGCGAAGATCGGCGAGCTCTCGAGCGAGGTGTCGAGGTCCTTCGGGAAGGCCTCGTAGGCGGTCGGGTCCTTGTGCAGGAGGTAGCCCTTGCGATGCTCACCGCGCACGATGTCGCCGTTGCCGTTGGTGGCGGTCGCGCGCAGGCGCAACGTCACGGCGTTCTGGTGCGGGTCGGTGACCTTCTTGTCGAGGTCGAGCGCGACCTTGGTCACGTCCCAGGTCGAGCACTTGCCGTTGATGCCGGGCGTCTTGCCCTCGTCGATCTTGATGAACTCGGCGTCCATCGGAGCGACACCGGTCGCGTATTCGAGGACCCAGTCGACCTCTTCGTAGCGGGCTTCCATGCCGTCGGCGCGCTTGTTCAGGTGGCACATGACGTCGACATTCGGGGTGCGGCTCGGGTCGATGACGGTAAACCAGGTCGGGCTGTCGATGTAGACCTCGGGCGGGATGCGGCGCTCGACGATGGCGTCGACCGTTCTCCTGGCATTGTTGCGGCCGTAGCCGAAGTGCCAGTCCCAGCCAACGCGCGACGGGTACTTCTCGGGGTCGGTGTCGTTGGGGTTGATCGCGATGTCGTCCGACTCGATCGTGAAGATCTGCTTCACCTCTTCGCCGGTCAGCGGCGGGGTGAGGCCCGACTTCAGGGCCGCAGCGTACATGAGGCCGACATGGCCCGAGGTGATGCCGACCGCCTCCGACGAGCAGCCGGTGCCCGGCGTCGACAACAAGAGCTGCATGCCGAAGTTCGTGCAGTTGTTGAAGTTGAGGAAGGTCGTCGAGCGGTCCGTCGACGGCTCGTCATATTGGATTGCATGTACGTAGATCGAGTGCTCGCCGGAGCCGGGGAAGTTGTGGTGATAGCTGAGTTCGTCGGCCGCCGAAGCGACGACGGCGACGTTGTTTACGTAGGCGTAGTCGATCGCGCGGCGGGCGAATTGCGTGTAGTTGACGGTGCCAAGCGCGCTCTGGATGACCGAGGCGCCGCTGTCGACTGCGAGCACGACGCCCTGCGCAAAGTCGTTCGAGTCGGTGACGAATGCGTCGCCGACGCGCATCATGATCACGGTGCAGTTCGGGCATACACCGATGTCGCCGCGGCCATTGTTGCCTTCGGCCGCGGAGTCTCGCGCTTCGCCGTTGCCGTGGCCGAAGCTGGTGTCGTCATGGGCGTCGTTGTCATCCATGAAGAAGTCCCAGCCCGAGATGTCGTCGACGTAGCCGTTGCCATCGTCGTCGATCCCGTCCGAGCACTTTAGGATGAGGTCCTGGGGGTCGATCATGCCATTGGCATTCTCGTCCCACTCGCCGAGCTTCGCATCTTCAGTGGTGCCCGCGTAGTAGTCACGGATATCGAACCAGTCCGAGCCATCGACATCCATGTCGGCGGTCGCACCCGGCTTGCAGTTCTGGAGCTCGCCCGGGTTCAGGTACCACTTGTTGACGAGGTCGCTGTTGTCCCAATAGGCGCCCGAGTCCTGCACCGCGATGATGACGCGGCGGTCGCCGGTCGTGACCTGCCAGGCGCGGTCGGCCGAGATGCCGGGACCGATGAGCCGCTCCGAAGCATGCTCGATGTTAGGTAGCCACGCATCCGGGAAGTGCGTCCACAGGTTCCACTGCCCGCCGAAGCCCGGGTCATTGGGCTTGGCGAGACGCGGGTCCTCGTCGGGGCCATTGGGCCAGGCGAGGGCTGCCGGTGCCGCGAGGGGAACGAGGGCGAGACCGAGAAGCGAGAGATGGAAGAGAAACCGCATGTTCGTTCCTGGCGACGGACGAGAAGCGTCGCGTAGGAAACCGGAACGCGTGCCTCTTTGCAAGCAAGTTCCTTCCCTCCACGGCCGCGCCGACCGCGCTTGGAGCCGTGCCGGCGCGAGGTCTATGCAAAGCGGTCGCGCTCCGGCATGGTCCGTCGCGTGTCCATTTATAAGGAGACACGCCGATGGCCGACTACAGCCTCGAACAAGTCCCAGGCGGCTGGGACGAGGCCGCACGATTTTATGACCAGCACGTCGCCTCGTTCACGGCGAAGTTCGCACGCGACGCGATGGATCTCGTCGGCGTCGGGCCTGGGCTGCGGGTCATCGACGTGGCGGCCGGTTCGGGGGCGCTCGCGATGGCGGCGGCGCAGCGGGGCGCCGAGGTGCTCGCGACCGACTTCTCGCGCGGCATGGCGGACCTGTTAGAGGCCAAAGCAATTGCTCTTGGGCTCACGAACCTGGCCGTCGAGGTCATGGACGGGCAGGCGCTGACGGTGCCCGCTGCGAGCTTCGATCGCGCGTTCTCGGTGCTCGGCCTGATGTTCTTCCCGGATCGCAAGAAGGGCTTCTCGGAACTCGCGCGGGTGCTCGTACCCGGCGGCAAGGCAGCCGTCGTGGCGTGGTCCAAGCCCGAGCGCATGCGCGTGCTCGGTGCCTTCCAGAACGCCTTGTGGAAGGCGCTGCCCGACCTCGCGTTGCCGCTGCGGCCGCCGCCGTGGCTGCCGCTGTCGGAGGTCGAGGCGTTCAAGAAGGAGATGCTCGAAGGCGGCTTTGGCCACGTGCGGAGTCATACCGTGTCGCACGTGCTGGTCTTCGAGGACCCGCGCACGGCCTTCGAATGGGTGACCGGTGCGACGCCAGCGCTCAACGTGATGGTGAACAAGCTCGAGGCTGGCGATCTCGCGGCGCTGCGAAACGCGTTCGTCGAAGACGTCGAAGCGGCCCAGGGTGCCGGCCCCTATGGCTTCGAAGCCGAGGCGCACATCGCCATAGGGCACAAATAGCTTTGAATCGGGACGCGGGCACTGGTAGCAAGCCGCCCGTGACCACTCGCATGCCGTTGTTTGTCTTGATCTGCGTTGCTCTCGGCGGGCTCGCCGCGTGCTCGGACGGCGCCGCGACCCGCGAGGTCGACAGCGAGGACGCTGCACCGGATTCGGGCGACGTCATCGACACGACGCCAGAAGAAACCGCGCCCGAGGTCGAGGTCATCGCGCCGAGGGGGCGGGTCGTCATCAATGAGGTCGACTGCCGCTCCGACCCGAGCGAGTGGGTCGAGCTCATGAACATCGGCGACGCGCCAGTCGAGCTCGCCGGTTATCGCATCACCGACCGCCCCGGTGGGGCTGGCATCGGCGTGCCCGCGGGCGAGCTCATGCCAGGGAAGATCCGGGTCGTGCATGGGGACTTTGGGATCTCATGCGAGGACGACGGCGTGTACCTGTCGGTCGATGGCCGCTCGGCCGATCAGGCGCCACCGCGCCGTGGCGACGCGGAGATCTCGACCTGGGGGCGCGTGCCCGACGGCACGGGTGCATTTGAGGCGACGGCGCCGACCCCGTTGAAGGGCAACATCGCGCTCACCGATCTGCGGAGCTCGCTGTTCGAGACGCCGCCCGACGCGCCGCTGCCTATCGTTGATCTGTACGTCGACGAAGCGGCCGAGCAGACACTCCGGAGCGAGCAGAAGGTCTATGCACCCGCCTTGTGGTCGTGGACCGACGCGAGCGGCACGTCGCCGCCGCAGCGCATCGACCTGCGCATCAAGGGGTCGATCACGTTGCGGCCGTGGGACCAGAAGCCGTCGTTGAAGATCCACTTCGCGCGCCACGACGAGCGGGGTCCACGCTCGTTCCGCGGGGCGAAGAAGCTGACGCTGCACAACCTCGCATACGACCCGTCGGCCGTGCGTGAGTGGCTCGCTTACGACCTCATGCGTGAGGCTGGTCAGCCGGCGCCGCGGGTCGGCTGGGTGGTGGTGCGGGTCAACGGCGTCTCGAAGCACTTGTACGCACTGGTGGAATCCTACGACGAGGTGTTCCTCGACGACTGGTTCGAGTCGACGACGGCGCTCTATGAGGCCGACGGCGATCTCGCGGGTGGGCTGGCGGGCTTCTTTCTTGACGAGGGTGAGTCGATGGCGCCGCTCGAGGCGTTGGCGGCCAAGGTGATACGCGTGAGTGACGGGCAGTCGCAGCCCACCGAGGCGCTGCCGGAGATCGACTGGGTCCAGCTGGCGGGCATGTTCGGGCTCGAGGATGTGCTCCAGCACACCGACGGCATGCGCTCGGGCTGCCACAACTATTTCATGCACATCGACCCTCACGGAAAGTGGTCATTCCTGCCGTGGAGCGTCGACTTGACGTTGCTCGCGGGCTACGGCGAGGCGGGGCCGATTGGGACCTGCAACGTCTTTGCCCAGCTCTGCGACCGCGACGAACAGTGCGCGGCCTGGTTCGAGCGGGCGCGTGACGAGGCGGCGCAAATCGCTTTGCGCGGCGACTTCCGGGCGCGCGCGATGGCCCGGGCCGAGCGCGTTCAAGCTTATGCGTGGGCCAGCGACGAGCCGTGGGGCACCGGCGACTTCTGGGGCGACCACACGTTCGACCTGCCGATGCAGGCCAGCCTCGCGGTCGACCTGCTCGAGCAGCGGGCGCGTGCGATCCGCTGCGCCACGGCCGCCCACCGCACCGACCCAGCGACCGCGCCCGAGGACAACCCGACCTGCGGGGGCTTCCTCGGCGGACCTGGCGGCGGCCCCAAGCTCAGATGATTCGATGACTTCGCTGATCCCCTACCAGTGTGAGCTCCCATGCTGACTGTGTTCGTTGCGCTTCCAATGCTGTTCGTTTCCGCGACCCCGCCGATCGAATGGCGCTGCTATCCAGACCTCTATGGTGATGGCCAGAGCTGCGATTGCGGTTGCGGCATCGTCGACCCCGATTGCCGGTTCGAGGGTGGCGAGGTGCTGCAAGACTTCGCGGCCTGCGACAACAACTTCTGTTCGGCCGGCACCGTGCCGCTGCAGGGCGCGCCGGGCGCGTGCGTGGCGGGCCTGTGTGGCGACGGCTTCGTCGGCAAGGGCGAGAACTGCGACGACGGCGACGGACCCGGCTGTGACGACACCTGCCAGCTCATCACCGAGGGCTACCGCTGTAGCGGCCTTGGCGCCGGCTGCGGGGTGCCGCGCTGCGGTGACGGGGCGATCGACGGCAAGCAGGGCGAGCGCTGCGACGACGGCAACGAGATGGCGGGCGACGGTTGCGACGCTTGCCAGCCCGAGCCGGGCTTCGTGTGCCGGATCTTTGGGGGCTGCTATCCGACGATCTGCGGCGACGGCATGATCGACTTCGACTGGGAGACGCAGACCGGCGAGTCGTGCGAGGACGGCAACCTGTTCGAGGGCGATGGCTGCGACGTGAACTGCAAGGCCGAGGAGGGCTGGGTGTGCCGCTGGGATGGCTGTGCGCAGGCCCTATGCGGCGACGGCGTCGTGGCGCGCGGGGACTTCGGCGACGGCGAGCAGTGTGACGATGCCAATCTCACTGGAGGCGACGGCTGCGACGCGAGCTGCAACGCGGAGCCCGGCTGGTATTGCGACGACTTCCTCGGGTGCCAGCAGGTGATCTGCGGGGACCTTACGATCTCGCCGGGCGAGATGTGCGACGACGGTGACGCGCAGAACGGCGACGGCTGCAACAGCATCTGCCAGAGCGAGCCGGGCTGGAGCTGCGGCTTCATGCCGGGCGACTGCCGTCAGGTCGTGTGCGGCGATGGCGTCATGCAGGGCGATGACGTCGGCTCGGTCTACGAGGCGTGCGACGACGCCAACGTGGTCGCGGGCGATGGCTGCGACGCGAGCTGCCAGCTCGAGGCGGGCTGGGTGTGCAACGACCGCGGTGAGTGCCATGCGATCGTGTGCGGTGATGGTCTGGTCGATGCGAACGGCGGATTCGTCCCGGGACCGAGGCCGCGGGGCGCGAAGAAGCAGCCACTGCCGATTGATCCGATCGACCCCGGTGGACCAGGCAAGCCGCCGCCGGGCGGCGAGACGGGCAGCGAGCAGTGCGACGACGCCAACGTCGTGGCGGGCGACGGCTGTAGCGAGACGTGTGGCATCGAAGATGGCTGGATCTGCGATGTGGCCGGGGCGCCCTGCGTGATGCCAGTGTGCAGCGACGGCAAGGTCGAGGGTGGCGAGTCGTGCGACGACGGCAATGACCTGTCGGGTGACGGCTGCACCGGGGGCTGTAAGCGCGAGTCGGGCTGGGTGTGTCGCGAGCCGGGTCGGGCGTGCGAACCGATGCCGAGCGCGTGGGTGTGCTCGATTTACGTGTACGGAACGGGTGACGGCTGCGACTGCGGCTGCGGTTCGACGGACCCTGACTGTGCGACGCCTGCGAACATCGGCGACTGTACGTTCAATCACTGCCTCGAGGAGGCGCCCTACCCGTTGGGCAGCGACCCGACCCAGTGCGGCATCGAGGCGCCGCCAGTCGAGGTCGGGCCGGAGGTGGTCGAGGCGGTCGAGGTCGTCGAGATCGAGCCCGAGGCCGGGCCGGTCGAGGAAGACGTGGTCGAGGCGGGCCCGGAGGTCGTCGAGAGCGAGCCGTCGGCACCGATGCCGGCCGACAGCAGCTGTGCCGGTGGTGGCGCGGGTGCGCTCGGGATGTGGGCGCTCGGGATCGCCGGCCTGATGGTGCTGCGGCGCCGCCGCGCGCAGCTGTAAAGTCGCGTAATGATCGGGGAGCGGCCCGGTGCCCCAACGGAAGTAGGGGTTTATAGGGGTTTATAGGCGGGCTCGGGTCGGTCTTCCTAAATGGAACGCCGCCCGGAGTCGCCGATGTTCGAGACGCAGCCCGCACGTACGACGCCACGAGGAAGCGACGCCAACTCCGGGACGTGGGCCGCCAGTCGGTCCAACTGAAGGGCGAGCTGCGCGCGACCGAGGGCGTTGCGGCGCAGGAGGAGCGTTTGCGACCGCCAGAGCGCGAGACGCTGCTCGCGGGAGAACAGGAGTTGTATGCGACCCCGGCACGCATCGCCGAATCGAACGCCAAGCTCGCCGCCGCGGGCCCGCGCGGGTCGTTCATCCAGCTCGGCGCGGGTGCGCCAGCAACGGCAGCTGTAGGCGATAAGGCCGGTGGCAAGGCGTTGCAACGGGTCGAGCCACAATGGGTTGCCCACGAACAGACGGGCGAACACGCGAGCGCGCAGGCCGCCAACAAGCCGCGCGGCAAGGACAGCGAGGGCAAGGCGGGGCGCACGGACCGCGGCATGGCATTGGCGACCGACTGCGGACAGGCCTCGGCGGCGATCATGGGCACCGGCATGTTCGACAAGGAGGCGGTCTATCGCGAGCAGGGGCAGGAGCAGAAGCTCGGGGCGCCAACCGCGGGGATGATGTCGCGCGATGTTTATCTCGACCTCGTGCCGGACTTATCACCGACCCGTAGCACGAGCGTTTCGTGAAAGGTGATGTGCACTTCACCGTTGGGGCCGATGGCAAGCATGTCCCCGAGGTGCCCGCCGTTGGCGGCGACGCCCAACCCATGTACTGGGCGCTCGGCGCGGAGGGGCGAGTGGCATTCGACCGGGAGGCGGGCATCAACGACTACGCCGACCCGGAGATCGGCGAGGCCTATGTGACAGCGACCGAGCGGGAGATGCCGGACTTCGAGGAGGTCTCGGACAAGACCTGGAACTATCACTGGGCCGGTGTGGTGATGAAGGACGGCAGTGACAACATCACGCTCGAAGCCGCTGCCGTGACCTGGGAGAAGGCCGACGCGGCGAAGGTGCGCACCTTCGACTACGTCGAACGACATTGGAAGTTCGCGCGCTATGGCGGGGTCGGCGAGGACGGCGAAGCGGCCGACCGTCAGCGCACATTCATTCCACCAGCAGCGCATGGCAACCGACGAGCACGGCAATCGCGCTTCGACACTCAGGACGTCCGCGCGCGAGTGAGGTCGACTCAGAACCCGAGCGCTGCGAGTGCGGCTTCGTAGGTGCGCAGTAGGAGGGCGCGCGCGGCGACGGAACCTGTCAACGTGAATGAGACACTGGTGTGATATCGAGATCAGGGATTCAGGCGCACGCCTGATCATCGGTAAGACCGGAAGGACTGGTAGGCGCGGCAGGTTGGGTCTTCGGGGGATTGGTCCAGACTGCCGGAGGCGGTGTCGCGGCACTGGGCAGGCCGTGCACAAATCTCTCGGGGTGGTCTTTGTAAGCTTGGTCGAGCACCGTCTGTCTGCGA